>Ga0315900_10004945_pt1 | contig 18545 bp, 13 predicted proteins | sample LakEriMetagenome_FD_203521 | JGI IMG/M metagenome (GOLD analysis project Ga0315900, IMG submission 203521) | Freshwater fungal communities from buoy surface, Lake Erie, Ohio, United States - Buoy 12 MA114 | ecosystem: Environmental > Aquatic > Freshwater > Lake > Lake biofilm | place: USA: Lake... | reverse complement strand
GGCGGCGGCGGCGGCGGCGGCGGTGGCGGCGATTTGGCCGGCGGCGGAGCCGGCGGCTTGGGCGGCGGCGGTGGCGACGGCGGCTTGGGCGGCGGCGGCGGTGGCGGCGACAACTCGGGCTTGCCGCCTAGGCCGGTGACGCTCGCGTCGCAGACCTTGCCGGCACCGATGCCCCCGCCACTGAGGTTGCCCCACCGGGTGATCGCGTAGCCCTTGGCGGCGTCCAGGGTCGGGAGCATGCCGACGGCACACTCGCCGTAGCGCTTGTCACCATCGACGCGCAACCCGGTTCCGACACCAAAGTCGGCTGCACGCACCGTGATGCCCGGCGGCAGGCCTTCGGGCGGAAGACTCAAGGTGTTGTCGTTGAGCATCGCGTTCCAGTCGCAACCGCCAACCCCTTTGCTTGCGATGCACTCCTGCATCGTGACCTCGGCCCCGCGCAGCATGTTCACGACGGTCGACCAACGGGACTTGAGCACCTGATTCTTGTAGCCCTGGACAGCGACTGCGCCGAGCGCGCCGACAATGGCGCTGACGACGACGAATTCGACGACGGTGGCGCCCGCCTGCGATGCGGGTGATGGGGCAACCGGGCGACTGGGGAACGGCGGAGGTGCGGTCACGGCCATGCTGCGGGCGCTCGGGTTGCTGCGTCGATCGAGCCGATCGACCCGTGCGGAGCGTTCGATGGTGACATGCATTCCCGGAAGTGATGGGAGATTCCTGATCGACGGTGAAAGGCGGACAACGAGCGCACGATTCCGCAATCGCCTGTCGACAGTCGTCACGCCGGGCCCCGGCCGGCCTACACTCACGGATCGGGCCTTGTTCATGGCCCTCGCTCCCGGAAATGACCATGTCGGAAAATCTTCTCGAACTGCCCCAGGTCGACGAACTCGATTTCGACCCGGCGGAACTGCGCCGTCGCTACGACATCGAGCGTGATCGGCGTCTGCGCGACGACGGCAACGAGCAGTACGTCGAGATCGACGGGCGTTTCGCGCACTACCTCGACGATCCCTACGCCGATCCCGGCTTTCAGCGTGAACCGGTCGTTCGCGACACCGACGTGATGGTCGTGGGCGGCGGCTTCGGCGGTCTGCTCGCCGCCGCGCGCCTGCGCGCCGCCGGCTACGAGGATCTCTGCATCATCGACAGGGCAGCCGATTTCGGTGGCACCTGGTACTGGAACCGCTATCCCGGCGCCGCCTGCGACACCGAAAGCTACATCTACCTGCCGCTGCTCGAGGAAACCGGCTACATGCCCAAGGCGAAGTACGCCCGGGCCCCGGAGATTCTCGAACATTCGCAGCGCATCGGCCGCCACTTCGATCTGTATCGCTCGGCGCTTTTCCAGACCATGATCACCGACGTGCGGTGGGACGAGGCGCGAGCGCGCTGGCGCATCAGCACCGACCGGCGCGACCTGATCAGCGCGCGCTTTCTGGTCCTGGCGGGCGGCCCGCTGAACCGCCCGAAGCTGCCCGGCATTCCCGGGGTCGACAGCTTCCGCGGCCACACCTTCCACACCAGCCGCTGGGACTACGCCTACACCGGTGGCGATGCGAACGGCAATCTCGCGGGCCTCGCCGACAAACGGGTGGGGATCATCGGCACCGGGGCCACCGCCGTCCAGTGCGTGCCCCACCTCGGTGCGAGCGCGCGCGAGCTCTACGTGTTCCAGCGCACGCCCTCCTCGGTCGACGTGCGCAACGACCGCCCCACCGATCCCGAGTGGGCTCGGTCGCTGAAGCCGGGGTGGCAGCGCGAGCGGATGGACAACTTCACCGCGGTGATTTCGGGCAGCCGCTTCGACGTCGACCTCGTCAACGACGGCTGGACCGACCTGATCGGCAACATCCTGCTCGCGGCGCGCCGCAAGGCACGCGCCGGCGAAGCGGTGGCCGACGAGATGGCGCTGATCCAGCTTGCCGACTACCAGAAGATGGAGCGCGTGCGCGCCCGCGTCGATGCGGTGGTCAGGGATCGCGCCACCGCCGAGGCCCTCAAGCCCTGGTACAACCAGTTCTGCAAGCGGCCCTGCTTCCACGACCAGTACCTGGAAACCTTCAACCGCCCGAGCGTGCATCTGGTCGACACCGCCGGCCGCGGCGTCGAGCGCATCACCGAGCGCGGCGTGGTCGTGGGCGGGCGCGAGTACGAACTCGACTGCCTGATCTTCGGCACCGGCTTCGAGGTCGGCACCGACTTCACCCGGCGGCTCGGCTTCGAGGTGCACGGGCGCGGTGGGCTGACGCTCACCGACAAGTGGAAAGACGGCGCGCAGACCTTCCACGGCCTGTTCACCCGCGGCTTTCCGAACATGTTCGTGATGGGCACCCAGCAGTCGGGCCAGAGCGCCAATTTCCAGCACATGCTCGACGAACAGTCCCGGCACATGGCGCACCTGATGACCGCCGTGCGCGAGCGCGGCATCGGCACGGTCGAGGCCAGCGCGCAGGCCGAGGCCGAGTGGACCGACACCATCGTGAAGCTCGCGCGGGCCCGGCAGCCCTTCCTGAACGAGTGCACGCCGGGCTACTACAACAACGAGGGCAAGCCCAACGAGCGTACGGCGCGCAATTCGCAGTTCTGGCGTGGCCCGATGGTGTTCATCCGCATGCTCGATGCGTGGCGCAAGGAGGGCTCCTTCCAGGGGCTCGAACTCGTCCCGCTCGAGCAGCCCGCCGCCTGATCGACCGCCCCGTCACCCTCACGCAGCCCGGGCGACGCCCTTCCCTCACGCCAAACCCAAGAGGTACATGATGTCCGACTTCGACCTGATCATCCGGGGCGGCACCGTCCACGATGGCACCGGCAGCCCGCCGCGCATCGCGGACGTCGCCATTCGCGACGGGCGCATCGCCGCCATCGGCGCGGTCAGCGGCAGCGCGGCACGCGAGATCGATGCGCGCGGCCTGATCGTCACCCCGGGCTTCGTCGATGTGCATACCCACTACGACGGCCAGTCCACCTGGGAAAACCGGCTCGCCCCCTCCTCCGGTCACGGCGTCACCTCGGTCGTGATGGGCAACTGCGGGGTCGGTTTCGCCCCCTGCAAGCCGCATCAGCGTGATCTGCTGGTCAAGGTGATGGAAGGCGTCGAGGACGTGCCCGAGGTCGTCATGACCGAAGGCCTGCCCTGGAACTGGGAGAGCTTCCCGGAATACCTCGACGCCCTCGACGCGCGGGAGTACGACATCGACATCGCCGCGCAGCTGCCGCACTCGGCCCTTCGGGTCTACGTGATGGGCGAGCGGGCCGCCACCCATGAGCCGCCCTCGGCCGATGACCTCGCACGCATGCGCGAGCTCACCGTCGAGGCGATCCGCGCCGGAGCGCTCGGGGTCACCACCTCGCGCAACCTGCTGCATCGCACCAAGGCTGGCGAACTCGCCCCGAGCCTGTTCTCGGAAGAAGAGGAACTCGGCGCGCTGGCCGATGGCCTCAAGGAGGCCGGTCGCGGCGTCTTCCAGATCATCCCGGCGCCGATGGGCGATGCCGAGACCGAGTTCGCGCTGATGCGACGCCTTGCCGAGCGCTGCGGGCGTCCGCTGTCGTACTCGCTGATCCAGATGCCCACCGGCGACACCGAAGCCTGGCGTACCTCGCTTCGCCGCCTCGCGGAAGCGTCGCAGGCGGGGCTCGAGATGCGCGCGCAAGTCGCGCCGCGGCCGGTCGGCATGTTCTACGGCCTGGAGCTCAGCTTCCATCCCTTCGCTTTCCACCCGAGCTACAAGGCGATCGCACACCTGCCGCTCGCCGAGCGCGTGGCGCGCATGAAGGAGCCGGCCTTCAGGGCTCGACTGCTCGCCGAGCAGCCCGAGGACACCAACCCGGTGAACCTGAAGACGGTCAAGGCCTTCCAGTACTGCTACGCGTGGCGCGACGAACCCGAGTACGAGCCCGACCTCGCCGACCGCATCGACCGCCGTGCCCGCGAGGCTGGCCTGCCCGTGGATGAATACGCCTACGACCTGCTGCTCGCCAACGAGGGCCGTGCGGTCTTCTACCAGCCCGCCGCCAATTACCGTGATGGCAACCTGGCGGCCGTGCGCGAGATGCTCGAGCACCCCCGGACGGTGGTCGGTCTGGCCGACGGCGGCGCGCACTACGGCATGATCTGCGACGCGAGCTTCCCCACCTATTTCCTGCTGCGCTGGGCCCGCGATGCGGCGCCTGCCGAGCGCATCGACCTGCCCCAGGCGATCGCCGCGCTCACGAGCGAACCGGCCACGCTCGCCGGGCTCAACGACCGGGGCCGTCTCGCGGTCGGGCTGAAAGCCGACATCAACCTGATCGACTTCGACCGCCTCAAGCTCCACGTGCCGGAAGTCACCTACGACCTGCCCGCCGGGGGTCGCCGGATGCGCCAGCTTGCCGAGGGCTACGTCGCGACCATCGTCTCTGGCGTGGTCACCTACCGCGACGGCGAGCCCACGGGTGCGCTGCCCGGGCGCCTGGTGCGCGGCCAGCGCGAGGCACCGACGGCTGCCGCAGGGATCGATGCAGCGACCGCCGCTGCCTGAGCGATGACGACGCAGACCGCGGTGCAGCCCGCCGCGGGCGGCTTCCGATTCGATAACAGCTTCGTTCGCGAACTGCCGGCCGCGTGCGTGGCCTGGCAACCGGCGCTCGCGCCGCAACCGCGCCTGCGCTTCCTGAACCATCAGCTCGCCGACGAACTTGGCCTCGATGCGCAGGCCCTCGATGGCGAGGTCGGTGCGGCGATCTTCTCCGGCAACGCATTGCCCGACGGTGCCGAGCCGGTCGCGCAGGCCTATGCGGGTCACCAGTTCGGCGGCTTTTCGCCGCAACTCGGCGACGGGCGGGCCCTGCTGCTCGGCGAGCTCGTCGACCGTCGCGGGCGGCGGCGCGACCTCGCCTTCAAGGGGTCGGGCCCGACGCCGTTCTCGCGCGGCGGCGATGGCAAGGCTGCGATCGGCCCGATGCTGCGCGAGGTCCTGATCGGCGAAGCGATGCATGCGCTTGGCGTCCCGACCACGCGGGCACTCGCGGTCGTCGCTACGGGTGAACGGGTGCGTCGCGATCGCTTTCTGCCGGGCGCCGTGCTCACGCGCGTCGCAGCCAGCCACCTGCGGGTAGGAACTTTCCAGTTCTTCGCGGCGCGCGACGACGAGCCGACGCTGCGCGCGCTGCTCGCCCATGCGATCGCGCGCCATGACCCTGCGTTGCGCGACGCGGCGAACCCGGCGCTCGGCCTGCTGGAGGCGGTTGCGGGGCGCCAGGCCGCGCTGATCGCGCAGTGGATGAACGTCGGCTTCATCCACGGGGTGATGAACACCGACAACATGACGATCTCCGGCGAGACCATCGACTACGGACCCTGCGCCTTCCTCGAGGCCTACGATCCGGCCACGGTTTTCAGCTCGATCGACCACCAGGGGCGCTACGCCTTCGGCAACCAGCCGCGCGTCGCGCTCTGGAACCTCGCGCGGCTGGCCGAATCGCTGCTGCCCCTGATCGAGCCCGACACCGAGCGGGCGGTTGCGCTCGCCACCGGTGTGCTCGATGCCTTCCCGGCGAGGCTTCGGGCGAATCTGCTCGCGGGCCGACGCGCGAAGCTCGGCATCGCGCATCCGGCGGCTGCCGACGATACCGACGACGAGCGCCTGATCGACGACTGGCTGTCGCTGCTGCAGGCAGGCCGCATCGACTTCACGCTGGCCTGGCGCCGCCTCGCCGATGCCGCGCTCGGCAACGAAGCGCCGCTGCGAGCACTCGTCGACGACAGCCAGGCCGCCGCGACGCTCACCGGCTGGCTCGAACGCTGGCGCGCGCGCTGCGAGGCCGACGATCGGCGGGCATCGACCACCGTGCCGGCTGCGCCACGCGACGCCGCCCCGGGCGCGGTACGCGCCGCCTCGATGCGGCTGGCGAACCCGCGGGTGATCCCGCGCAATCATCGGGTCGAGGAGGCGCTTGCCGCCGCGACCGAGCACGACGATCTCGGTCCCTTCGATCGCCTGCTCTCGGCGGTACGCGACCCCTATGGCGAGGAGCCGCTCGCACAGCCCTACGACGAGCCGGCCGACCCCGGCATCACGGCCGCCTACCGGACCTTCTGCGGTACCTGAGCAGGCTCACTCGGGCGCCACCTGCACCAGACGCTTGCCGATCGCTTCGCCGCGCAGCATGCCGATCAGTGCCTCGGGCGCCCGGTCGATGCCCTGCACGATGTCTTCGGCGAAGACCACGTCGCCGCGTCGAACCCATGGCCCGACACGCGCGAGGTAGGCGGGCAGTTGGTGAACATGGTCGTAGATGATGAAGCCGGTCATCTGGATGCGCTTGACGAGCAGTGCGTGCAGGCCGCGGATGCCCGGATCCTCGAGCGCGTTGTAGCCCGAGATCATCCCGCACACCGGGAAACGCGACCCGACGTTCGCGTGGCGCAGCGCCGCCTCCAGCGTCGTGCCACCGACATTGTCGAAGTAAACATCGATCCCCGCCGGGCAGTGCTCGCGCAACGCCTCGTCGAGATCGGTGCGCTTGTAGTTGAAGGCCGCATCGAAACCGCAGCGCCGCAGCAGGAACTCGACCTTGTCGTCGCTGCCGGCCGAACCCACCACGCGCGCGCCCATCCGCCGCGCGAACTGGCCGGCGATCTGCCCGACGGTACCCGCCGCCGAGGAGATGTAGACGGTCTCGCCGGGCACCGGGCGACCGAGATCGACGATACCCACCCAGGCGGTCAGCCCGGGCATGCCCAGCACCGAGATCGCATGGCTGACGCGGCCGATGGCGGGATCGATCCGGTGCAGGCCCTCGCCGCGGCGTACCCGGCTGCGCTCGGCCCAGTCCAGAAAACCCCAGACGAAATCGCCGGGCGCGAAGCCCTCGTGGCGCGACGCGATCACCCGGGCGACCACGCGCGACACGATCGGCTGACCGACCTGGAACGACGCCGCGTACGAGGGACCCTCGTTCATGCGCCCGCGCAGATAGGGATCGGTGGACAGGTACACCGACTGCACGATCACGTCACCGGGCTCGGCGACCGGTTCCGGACAGACTTCGCGTGCGAAGCAGGATGGCTCCACCCAACCGACGGGACGGCGAGCGAGCACGATGCGGGTGTTCATGGCGCGGGACTCCTTCGGACCGCGGCCAGCCTACCGAGGCGACTTGCCGCTGTCCATGCGAGGCCGTGCCATCCGGGACCGAAACCGGCGCCATCGTCGTGCAGACCCCGCGCAAGCCCGCAATACTGCCAGCCGCCACCTCCGGAGAAAGCTCCCATGTCATTCGTCACCCGTGAGTACGACCAGGGCCTGCTCGTGATCACGCTGAACCGGCCCGATCGCCGCAACGCGATCAGCGTCGAACTCGCCACCGACCTGCTGGAAGCGGTCCAGGCCGCGGCCCTCGACCCGAAGGCGCGCGCCGTGCTGCTGCGAGGGGCGGCCGGCACCTTCTGCGTGGGCGGCGACGTCAAGCAGATGGACCAGGGCAAGGGGCGCGACATCGGCTTCGAGCAGCGGGTGACCCAGCTGCGCCATCTGATGGAGGCCACCCGCCTGCTGCACGACATGCCCAAGCCCACGATCGCCGCGATCGAGGGTGCGGCCGCCGGAGGCGGTCTGTCCCTCGCGCTGGGCTGCGATCTGCGGATCGCGGCGCGCTCGGCGGTGATCACGACCGCCTTCGCGAAGGTTGCCCTGCCCGGCGACTTCGGCGGCACCTGGCTGATGACCCGGCTGCTCGGCTCGGCCAAGGCCCGCGAGCTCTATTTCCTGTGCCCGCGGCTGAGCGCCGACGAAGCGCTGGCCCACGGCCTGCTGACACGGGTGGTCGATGACGCCGACTTCGAGCGCGAGTCGCGCGCCCTCGCGCAGTCGCTCGCCAACGGACCCACGGTCACGCTCGGCTACATGAAGCGCAGCCTGAATCTCGCCGAGCACGCGCCCTTCGAGTCGGTGCTCGACCATGAAGCGCTCGCCCAGACGCGGGCCACCGAGACCGCGGACCACCGCGAAGCCGCGCGCGCCTTCGTCGAGAAGCGTCCGCCGGTGTTCAAGGGCCAATGATCGCGACGGCGCCCGCGTGCGCCCGCCCAACGGAGAAATCGCAACCATGAAACACGACTACGAGACCGTCACCGTCGAGGCCCGCGGGCCGGTGCACTGGCTGACACTGAACCGCCCGGAATCGCTGAACGCGATCACGACGCAGATGGCCACCGAGCTCGCCGACTACTTCGGCGGGCTCTATCACGATCGCGACTGCCGCATCGTCGTGATGCGCGGCGCCGGCCGGGCGTTTTGCGCCGGCCTCGACATCAAGCGCCGGGGCGAAGGGCCGAAGCCCTTCGGTGGTGGCTTCGGCTTCCAGGGTCTGCTCGCCGACGTCTACGTGAAGATGCACCACTGCCCGCAGCCGATCATCGCGCTGGTTCAGGGGGCGGCCAGCGGCGGCGGCTTCGCGTTCGCGCTGGCCGCCGACATCCGTATCGCCGGCGAGAGCGCACGGATGAATGCCGCGTTCATCAAGCTCGGCCTGTCCTCGTGCGACATGGGCGTCAGCTATTTCCTGCCACGGGTGGTCAGCCGCTCGATCGCCTCCGAGCTGATGCTCACCGGGCGTTTCATCAACGCGCAACGCGCGCTGGCGACCGGCCTGGTCTCGCAGGTGGTGCCCGACGACCAGCTCGAGGCGGCCGGGCAGGTCTACGTCGACGAGATGCTCGCGACCTCGCCGATGGGCCTTCGGCTGACGAAGGAGGGCCTGAACCTAGCGACGGACGCGCCAAGCCTCGAGGCGGCGATGGCCATCGAGAACCGCAATCAGGTGCTGTGCGCACGCAGCGAGGACTTCGCCGAGGGCCTGCGCGCCTTCATCGAGAAGCGCAAGCCGGTGTACCGGGACGCCTGAGCGCCCCGGTTTCCCAGGGGGTCACCAGCCGATGACCCCTGGCAGCCAGAGTGCGAAGGGCGGGTAGAGGAACACCAGCACGAGCACCAGCAGCTGCAGCAGGATGAAGGGGACCACGCCACGGTAGATGTCGGCGATGCCGACTTCCGGTGGCGCGACACCCTTCAGGTAGAACAGTGCCCATCCGAAGGGCGGCGTCAGGAACGAGGACTGCAGGTTCACCGTGACCAGGATCGCGAGCCAGACCGGATCGACGCCCTGCGCGAGCAGCACCGGCAGGAACAGCGGCACCGCGATGTAGCTGATCTCGATCCACTCGATGAAGAAGCCGAGCACGAAGATCAGCGCCATCATGAACGCAATGTCGGCGTTGACGCCGCCGGGCAGCCACTCGAAGAGCCGCGTGATCACATCCTCGCCCTGCAACCCGCGGAAGGCAAGCGCGAAGACCTGGGCGCCCACCAGGATGAACATCATCGTCGCGGTGATCTTCGAGGTCTCGAGCGCGACCTGGCGCAGCACGTCGAAGCGGAAGCGCCCGGACAGCATCGTGATCAGCACGGCGCCCACCGCACCCATCGATGCCGCCTCGGTCGGCGCGGCCACGCCACCGACGATCGACCCGAGCACCGCGACGACAAGCCCGATCGGCGGCATCACGACCCGGACGAGGCGACCCGCCAGCTCCCCGCGACTGATGCGGCTTCGTTCCTCGAGCGGGATCGGCGGCATCAGTTGCGGACGCAACAAGCCGAGCACCAGCAGGTAGATCACGTAGACGGCGGCAAGCAGCATGCCGGGCACGACCGCGGCGGCGAACAGCGTGCCCACCGACAGCTGCATGATGTCGGCCAGCAGGATCAGGATCAGGCTAGGCGGGATGATCTGGCCAAGCGTGCCGGAAGCGCAGATCGTGCCGCAGGCCACGCTCTTGTCGTAGCCGCGGCGGATCAGCGTGGGCAGCGTCAGCAGGCCCAGCGTGATGATCGTGGCGCCGACGATGCCGGTGGTGGCGCCCATCAGCACGCCGAACAGCACGATGCCGATGCCCATGCCGCCGCGCAGCCCGCCGGCGACATGCCCCATCACATCGAGCAGGTCGTCGGCCAGTCGCGACTTCTCGAGCATCACCCCCATGAAGACGAACAGCGGGATCGCCATCCACTGGTAGCCACCGACCACGCCGTAGACCCGTGCCGGCAGCAGGTTGAACAGCGTGTCGCCGAAGCCGATGTAGCCGAACACGAAGCCGACCGTGGCCATCGACACCGCCACCGGGATGCCGACCATCAGCATCGCGAAGAAGGCGGCGACCATCAGCAGCGCCCAGGTCGAAGGCTCAAGCATCTGCGCCCCCTCGAGCCGGACGGCGGGCGAGCAGGCGCAGGCCGGCGGCCACCGCGTGCAGCGCGATCAGCCCGAAACCCAGCGGGATCAGGCCCTTGACCGCCCAGCGCCAGGGGATGCCGCCAGGGTCGGGCGAGCGTTCGCCGACCGACCACGACTGGGCGACGTAGCCCAGCGACAGCCAGCCCAGCAGCACCGCCATCATCAGCAGCAGCGCGATCGACGCGAGATCGACCCGCCAGCGGGCGGCCGCACCATAGCGACCGTAGAAGAGATCGACGCGAACGTCGTCGCCCCGCTGAAGCGCGTGGCTCATGCCAAGCATGATCAGCGCTGCCAGCAGGTGCCACTCGAGTTCCTGCGCCCAAACCGAGCCGATGCTCGCCGAGTAGCGCAGCACCACGTTGACCGCGACCAGCGCGATCATCGCGAGCGCGATCCATGCCGTGGCCTTGCCGACCACATCGATCACGGCCTCGATCGCCGCGGCGATCCGCTCCGAGAGCACCCTCATTGCCCGCTCAGCCGCGGACCTTGACGTGATAGTGCTCCTCGCTGACCTCGGACCAGCGATCGAATTTCGCCTTGAAGGCGAAGTAGGAGTCGTGGACCTTCTTCGTCAGGGGATCCTTCGCAACCGCTTCGGCGAGCACCTTCGCGGTCTCGTCGCGAAGCGCCTTGATGACCGGCTCCGGCAGCGGCTTGGCAATGACCTTGTGGTTGCGGATCAGGTCTTCCATCGCGTCGGAGTTCGCCTTCTGGCACCAGGCTTCGCTGATCACGTTGCAGGCGGCCGCGGCGTTCTCGACGATCGCCTGGAGGTCCCTGGGCAGTTTCTGCCAGGCCGCCTTGTTGATCAGCAGTTCCGACACCGTGGCCGACTCGTGCCATCCGGTGGTGTAGTAATACTTGGCCGCCTTGTGCAGGCCAAGCCGTCGATCCTGGAAGGGGCCGACGAACTCGGCGGCATCGATGACGCCGCGCTCGAGCGCAGGGAAGATCTCGCCGCCGGGCAGCACCTTCACGTCGACGCCGAGATTCGCGTAGACACGCCCCGCAAGGCCGGGAATCCGCATCTTCAGGCCCTTGAGATCGGCGACCGAGTTGATCTCCTTCTTGAACCAGCCGGTCATCTGCACGCCGGTGTTGCCGCAGGGCATGGCCACCATGCCGAAGGGCTCGTAGACCTCGTTCCAGAGTTGCTGGCCACCGCCGTCATAGAACCAGCCGTTGATGCCCTGGAAGTTCATCCCGAAGGGCACCGCGGTGAAGTACTGGGCTGCGAAAGTCTTGCCGGTCCAGAAGTAGCTGTTGGCGTGATTCATCTCGACGGTGCCCGCGCGCACGGCGTCGAAGCCCTCGAAGGCGGGCATCAGCTCGCCGGCCCCGAAAACCTGGACGTTGATGCGCCCGTCGGACATTTCGCGAATGCGACGCGCGAGGTCGGTGGCGCTGCCCGGGCCGTCCATGTAGAAGGGAGATCCCTTCACGTAGGCACTGGTCATCTTCCAGTTGAAGACGGTGCGCGACTGCGCGCGCACGATCGCGGGGGCTGCGATGGCGCTGATGGCGCCGGTTGCGGCGGCGGCCCCGGTCAGGAATCGACGACGACGGATCTCGGACATGGTGGGCTCTCGATGGAAGGTGGACGGAGGCGCGGCGTCAAGGCGTGCCGCGCGCGGACCCCCTGATTCAGCAAGGCCCGTGCCAGCGGCTGAACGCCCGCACGGCCGCAGGCCCATCGACAGAACGCGCACATCCGGCAGGCATGGCCGCGCCCCGATGGCGCAGCGACGCACCAGTTAGGGCCGCGATATGCCCGTGAACGGGCGGCCGCGCATGACCCGATCAATCTCAGGGGCTTTCCGCAATGAAACAGCGCTGCCACCGAAGGCAGCTAGACTGCGCTGGTCGATAACTTCCCGAGGCTTTCCTCATGAGCTTGAAGGCACTTGTCTCCGCGACCCTGGTGGCTGGCGCTACTGCGTTCGCCCTCTGCGCGCAGGCGCAGACCCGCCCCATCGAGATCAACATGTGGATGGGCCTGACCGGCCAGGGCGGAGAACTCCTGACCCGCTTCGGCGAGGACTTCAACAAGACCCAGAACGAGTACCGGGTCGTGGTCTCCTTCAAGGGCCAGTACCCCGAGCAGCGCGCCGCCGCGGTCGCCGCCTTCCGGGCCGGCAACCCGCCGCACATCATGCAGATGTTCGACGCGGGCAGCGGCGACATGATGTCGGCCAAGAACGCGATCGTGCCGGTGAGCGAGGTCTTCAAGCGCGCCGGCCTGCAGTTCAACCCGGCCGACTTCATCACCCCCGCGCGCGGCTACTACGGCCTGCCCAACGGTGACCTGCTGTCGATGCCCTTCAACGTCAGCACCACGGTCCTCTTCTACAACAAGGACGCCTTCCGCAAGGCGGGCCTCGATCCCGAGAAGCCCCCGAAGACCTGGCCCGAACTGGTCGATGCCGCCAAGAAGATCCGCAGCACCAACGCCGCGGCTTGCGGCTACACCACCACCTGGCTGGCCTGGGTGATGCTCGAGCAGTTCAGCTCGCGCCACAACATCGGCTTCGGGACCAAGGGCAACGGCCGCGGCGGCCTCGACGCCGCCCTGACGCTGGCCAACAACCCGCTGCTCACGCGTCAGATCCAGACCGTGATCGACATGCAGAAGGACAAGAGCTTCGACTACGGCGGTCGCAGCAACGACGCCGCGGCGAAGTTCATCAGCGGCGAGTGCGCGATGCTCACGCAAAGCTCGGGCGGCCTGGGTGCGATCACGCAAGGCGCGAAGTTCGCCTTCGGTACGGCGCAGCTGCCCTACTGGCCCGATGTCAAGGGCGCACCCTACGCGACCACCATCGGCGGCGCGTCGCTTTGGGTCTTCAACGCCCCCAACCGCAGCGACGCCGAGTTCCGCGGTGTCGCACGCTTCCTCGACTTCCTGCGCAGTGACAAGGTCATGACCGAGTGGGCCAAGGCCACCGGCTTCCTGCCGGCGACCAACAGCGCCTTCAAGGCGATGCAGACCGAAGGCTTCTTCGCCAAGAATCCTGGTCGCGATGTCCCCATCCTCTCGCTGATCGAAGGCGCCAAGGGCGAGAACACCAACGGCTACCGCTTCGGCCGCTGGGTCGAGATCCGCGACGTCTTCCACGAGGAGATGGAGAAGGCGCTGCAGGGTAACCAGAGCGCCACCGACGTGCTGCGCAACACCGAGCGCCGCGGCAACGCGCTGCTGCGGGCCTTCGAGCGAACCGCCGGCTGACGATCCGATCCGCGGCCTGACCGCCGTGTCCCGTCGCGGGCGCGGCGGCCTGCCGCTTGACGGGCCCATCGATGCAGCGTCGTGTCGTCTTTCCCCAGCAAGGGCTGCCCTGGCTGCTGATCGCGCCGCAGCTCGCGATCACGCTGGTGTTCTTCTTCTGGCCCGGCGCGCAGGCGATCCACATGAGCCTGCTGCAGCAGGACGCTTTCGGCGCGAGCGTGAAGTTCGCCGGGCTCGCCAACTTCGCCTATGTGTTCGGCGATGAAGGCTACCTGCACGCCTTCTGGCGCACGCTGTGGTTCAGCGCCGGCGTGACGGTCTTCGCGATGGTGCCGGCGCTGCTGCTCGCCGTGATGGCCGACCGGGTGATACGCGGCACCACGGCCTACACGACGGCGATGCTGCTGCCCTACGCGATCGCACCGGCCGTCGCCGGCGTGCTGTGGCTGTTCATGTTCAACCCGAGCATCGGCGTGCTCGCCTGGTGGCTGAAGGCGGCCGGCGTGGCATGGAACCCCACGCTGAACGGCAACGACGCGATGTGGCTGGTCATCCTGGCCTCCGCGTGGAAGCAGATCGCCTACAACTTCCTCTTCTTCCTCGCCGGGCTGCAGAGCATCCCCAAGAGCCTGCTCGAGGCTGCCGCGATCGACGGCGCGCGGCCGATGCGCCGCTTCCGGACCATCGTGTTCCCATTGCTGTCGCCCACCACCTTCTTCCTGCTGGTCGTGGGCCTGGTGTATGCCTTCTTCGACACCTTCGGCGTGATCAGCGCGATCACCCAGGGCGGGCCGGCGACCGCCACCGAGACGCTGGTCTACAAGGTCTACAAGGACGGCGTGCACAACCTCGACCTGGGCAGCAGCGCGGCCCAGAGTGTGGTGCTGATGGTCATCGTGGTGGCGCTGACGGTGCTGCAGTTCCGTTTCGTCGAGCGACGGGTGCACTATGGATGAGGCGTCGGCGGCTGGGAGCGCCGCATCGCGCGCGACTGCGGCTGATCGCCCGCCGGGTGCGCCCCGCGGCCTGGGCGACTGGTTCCCCCATCTCGTCCTCTGGGCAGGCATCGCGATCACCGCGCTGCCGCTCTACATCGCCTTCGTCGCCAGCACCCTGACCGCGCAGGACGTGGCGCAGGCGCCAATGCCGCTGCTGCCGGGCGCGCACGGCTGGGACACCTACCACGCGATCCTCGTGCAGGGCATGAAGGGCACCTACCTGAGCCCGCCGGTGTGGCAGATGATGTGGAACAGCCTTCTGATGGCGCTGATCATCACCGGCGGCAAGATCGTGCTGTCGCTGCTGTCGGCCTACGCGATCGCCTTCTTCAACTTCCCGGGCCGCACGATCGCCTTCTGGCTGATCTTCCTCACGCTGATGCTGCCGGTCGAGGTGCGCATCATCCCGACCTACGAAGTGATCAGCGACCTCAAGCTGATCAACACGATGACCGGGCTGACGCTGCCGCTGATCGCGAGCGCCACCGGCACCCTGCTCTTCCGGCAGTTCTTCATGACCATCCCCGACGAACTCGTCGAGGCGGCGCGCATCGACGGCGCGGGCCCGATGCGCTTCTTCCGCGACGTGGTGCTGCCGCTGTCGGCCACCAATATTGCGGCGCTGTCGGTGATCCTGTTCATCTACGGCTGGAACCAGTACCTGTGGCCGCTGCTGATCACGACCGACAACCGGCTCGACACCATCGTCGTGGGCATCACCAAGATGATCGGCACCGGCGACGCGACCACCGACTGGCCGCAGGTGATGGCCACCACGGTGCTCGCGGTGCTGCCGCCCGCGCTGGTCGTGGTGCTGATGCGGCGATGGTTCGTCAAGGGCCTGGTCGACAGCGAGAAATAGGGAAACGGCAGCGATGGCGGCAATCCAGTTTCGCGAAGTGACCAAGCGCTACGGCAGCGGCGCCTCGGCCGTGCCGGTGATTCATGGCGTGAGCGCCGAGATCCGCGACGGCGAATTCGTCGTCATCGTGGGCCCCAGCGGCTGCGGCAAAAGCACGCTGCTGCGGATGGTCGCCGGCCTGGAGGCGATCACCGGGGGCGAGATCGCGATCGGCGCGCGCGTGGTCAACGATGTCGACCCCGCCGATCGCGACATCGCGATGGTCTTCCAGAACTACGCGCTGTACCCGCACTTCAAGGTCTTCGACAACATGGCCTACGGCCTGCGCATCCGCAAGGTGCCCGAAGCCGAGGTCAGGGCGCGGGTCGAGAAGGTGGCCGCGATGCTCGAACTCGGCCACCTGCTGGACCGCAAGCCGCGCCAGCTATCGGGCGGCCAGCGCCAGCGGGTCGCGATGGGGCGCGCCATCGTGCGCCAGCCGCAGGTGTTTCTCTTCGACGAGCCCTTGTCCAATCTCGATGCCAAGCTGCGCGTGCAGACGCGGCTCGAGATCCAGAAACTTCACCGCGAGATCGGCGTGACCTCGCTCTTCGTCACCCACGATCAGGTCGAGGCGATGACGCTGGGCGAGCGGCTGATGGTCATGAATGCCGGTCGCATCGAGCAGATCGGCACGCCCGAGGAAGTGTATCTGCAGCCGGCCTCGACCTTCGTGGCGGGCTTCATCGGCAGCCCGCCGATGAACCTGATCGAGGGCGAGGCGCAGGGGCTGTGGCTGCAGCTGGGCGCAGAGCGGCTGCCGCTGCCGGCACCGGCGCCGCGCGAAGGCCGACTGCACCTGGGTGTCCGCCCGGAGCACGCGCGCCTCGGCGCCGATGACGGCTGGCCGATGCGCGTCGAGATGATCGAGATGCTGGGCGCCGAGCGGCTGGTGCATGGTCACGTTGGCGCTGCAAGCTTCACGCTGCGCATCGACGCGTCGCTCGCACCACCCCGACCGGGCGAGACGGTAGCCGTGGGATTCGCAGCCGAGCACCTGCACTGGTTCGACCCCTCGACAGGCCGCCGGATCTGAGCGACCGGCGGCGGCGTTCAGGGGGCGCTGGCGGGGGCCAGCGGGCCCGCCGCCGTGCCGCGGGCTCAGGCCAGCTCGAGCCCCGAAACACTCAACCCGACCAGATCGACATTGACAGCATTGATGTCGAGCTGGATCGCCGTGCTCAGCAGGCTCGCTTGCGTGAAGGCGCCAATGTCGACGAGCCCCGCGATCGCGGTCACCAGCGCTTCATCGGGTTCGGCATTCAACAGGTTGCGCAGCAGCAGCCGCGAGATCGCCGCATTGCTACTGCCGCCCGCGAGCGCCGCCATCAGCCCGCTGCCCACGAGCAGGTCGCTGATGACCTCGATGCTCAGACCGTCGTCGTAGAAGCCGACAACCGTGGCCACCAGGCCACGGTCGGCCAGCGCGGCGCGGCCGAGCACGGCGCCGATCGTCAGCGCGGCCGAGCCGGCACTCCCTCCGACGAGATCGAAGGCCACGCGGCGGTCCGTGAAGACGAGACGTTCGACATCGACAAGTTGATCCTGACCCGCTGCCGACACGATCTGCACCTGCGAACCGCTTCGCTGGATCACGGCCTCGGCACGGCTCAGGGCGAAGACGGCGATATCGCGGCCCGCGCCGCCGTCGAGCAGATCGTTGCCCGTACCCCCATCGAGCGTGTCGGTTCCGGACTCGCCGTACAGACTGTCGTCGCCAGCACCGCCACCGAGGCTGTCGTTGCCGCCGCGGCCCCAGATTGCATCGTGACCTTCCTCGCCCCGCAGCATGTTGGCAACGGAAGAGCCCATGATCTGGTCGCCATAGATCGTGCCGCGGACCTGCTCGATGCCGATCAGGATATCGGTGCCGTTGCGACTGTCCTGCGCGGTCTGGGCCTCGAGGTCGACCACGACAGCGCGCAGCGCATCGCGCATGTATCGCACCTCGTCTTCGCCTCCCGCGCCATCGATGGTGTCGTTGCCCCCCCAGTCCTCGTAGCTCTCGACGAAATCGGTGCGGTTGCTGCCGGTCAGCACATCGTTGTAGCGCGAGCCCCGGATCTGGTTGATGTTGATGAAGGAATCGTTGCCGTGGGCGCCAGTGGCAGTCCCCGTCGCGAGATTCACGTTGACCGGTCCCGTGGCATCCGCGTAGCTGATCCGGTTGCCGGCCGACGCGGCGATGGTGCCGCCATCGACGAAATCGGTTCCCGGGCCGGGCCCGAACATCTCGAAGCCGCTGGCGTTCGAACCGACGAGGGTGTCGTTGTACGCACTGCCAAAAAGAAAGGAGATGTTGGCCAGCGAATCGGAGGACCCGTAACCGTCGAAGGCGATGCCGGTACCCAGGTTCACGCTGACCGCCGCTGGCGAACTCGCGTACGAGGCACTGTTGCCGTCCGTGTAGTACGCGGTATCGGTGATGGCGCCGCCGTCGAGCGTGTCGTTGCCGGGCCCGCCGATCAGCAGGTCGAGCCCGGGCCCACCCTCCAGGCGATCGTTGCCCTGACCACCCGAAAGGGTGTCATCGCCCGCCTCGCCACGCAGGGTGTCGTCACCGGGCGTGGCGCCACTGAGTTTGTCGTTGAGCGGCGAACCGATGACGAGATCGGGGGTCCAGCCGTAGTTTCCAACGATGGACGACAGCGGCATGCTGCCCTGGGTGAACGTCTGCCGGGCGATGTCATAGCGCTGCGCATTCGTGCCGCTGGGCGAGTTGCTGACGCTCACCCCCTGGACGACCGACCTGAACTGCAAGCCGGTACCCCAGAGGATCGCCGACTCGACATCGACCGACATCCCTGGCTCCGCGGGGAACGACCCGTCGGCGACGAGCTCGATCAGCAGGCTCTCGCCGGCGTAGCGGTAACTCTGGTAGCCCGATGTGGCGGTGGGATCGTATCGGGGGTTGGCGGCAAACAGCGTGGCGTTGACACGCAGGAAGACCGAGCCGCCGCTGACCGATTCGACGACGACGCTCGGCAAGGGCTCGTTGTCCGGATACACCTGGTAATCCGGTTCGGGAAAATCCGGCGCGTCGCTGATACCGAAAACAGCACCCGACAGCGCCACGATCTCGCGTCCGGGCGACAGCTTGGCAACCAGCGGCTCGGGTGTCGAGGCG
>Ga0315900_10004944_pt1 | contig 18545 bp, 17 predicted proteins | sample LakEriMetagenome_FD_203521 | JGI IMG/M metagenome (GOLD analysis project Ga0315900, IMG submission 203521) | Freshwater fungal communities from buoy surface, Lake Erie, Ohio, United States - Buoy 12 MA114 | ecosystem: Environmental > Aquatic > Freshwater > Lake > Lake biofilm | place: USA: Lake... | reverse complement strand
CGCAGGATGATCTCGGCCGGGAAATTGCCGAAATGCCCGCCCGGTAGCGCGCGTTTGGCGAGGGCGAGCAGTTCCTGTTCGTCGGCGGAAGGGGCGATGCTGGTCATGGCGCTGGTTCCTCAAGCGTTGTTTGAAACACTATAGGGTGCGTTTCATCGGGATGGAATGAGACGATCCCAGCCAAGCCCTCAACCGGCTCTGGCGCCGGCTCGCCGGCTAGGCCATGATCCGGCGCAGTCAAGAAGTCATCATAGGAAGCCTAAGAAGCGGCCTTCCGTGCCATTGGTTGGAAGCCAGAAATCGGCATGGCAGAGGGGCTTTGTGGGCTGAATATCGGGAATGAAAGCAAGGAAGGGAAATGTCATGAACATGAAGCGTCGTAGTCTTTTGGCTTCGGCTGGGGCCATGCTGGCCGCGCCTGCTCTGGCGCAGCCGCGCTGGCCGGATCGGCCAATTGAAATCATTGTCGGCTTCACCGCCGGCGGGGCGACCGATCTTGATGCGCGTGGCTATGCGGCTGCCCTTGAAAAGCGCATCGGTGGTTCGGTGGTGGTGGTGAATCGCCCCGGTGCGGGTGGCGAGGTTGCCTTGGCCGCCGTGGCGCGCGCTCGCCCTGACGGCCATACCATTGGCACCACCAATATGCCGGGCTTTCTGACCATCCCGATCGAGCGAACGGCGCAATTCAAGCTGGATGATTTTGTCGGCATCGGCAATCTGGTGACCGACCCTTCCGCCATTACGGTGCATGAAGACAGCCCCTACCGGACGCTGGCTGATCTGCTGGCAGCCGCGCGGGCACGGCCTGAGACCATCACCTATGCGTCGCCCGGTGTGGGCACGGATGATCATTTGCAGCTTGTGTTGCTGCAGGCGGCGACCGGAACGCGTTTTGTGCATGTGGTCTATCAGGGTGACCCCCAGCTTCGCACCGCAGTTCTTGGCAAGCAGGTGGACAGCATGGGGCTGAACCTTGGCCCTGTCACGGCGAATACCGAAAAGCTCCGCGTGCTGTCGCAGGGCGGGGCTACGCGCAGCCGCTTCCGCCAGGATGTGCCGACCCTGATCGAGCTTGGCTTCCCGGTGCAAATGGCCTCTGAACGGGGCTTGGTGCTGGCGGCGGGTACGCCGCCAGCCATTGTGCAGCGCCTGCGTGAGGCTACTGCCGATATCGCGCGCGATCCGGAATTCGTTAAAATCCTGGAAGGCCGCTTTACTGAACCGGCTTATGAGCCGGGCGATGCTTGGTTTGAGCGGCTGCGCCGGCAGGAAGGGGAGTATCGGCGGCTGTGGCAGGTGACGCCCTGGTCGCAGCGCTAATGGCGCGGTTCATGCTACGTTTTCCCGTTTCAAAACTGCCCCCGCGCACCACTAACCCCAATATCTGGTGGGCCGATTCACGCTGGTTTCGAAAACGGCCAGCAGCGACCAGACTAATAGTCTGATGGCTTGCCGATTGGCTGGGTAGGGCGGCTTTGGTTGACCCTGCCCAGCCAGGATGCCATGGCGGGGCGTGATCCCTGCACCGCACAGCGCACCCGGCAAGCGCCGTTTCCTTTTTCTGCAAGGCCCGATTTCGCCGTTTTTTGCCCGGGTCGCCCATGGGCTGCGGTCGCTTGGCCATCAGGTGCATCGCGTCAATCTGCATTTGGGCGATCGGGCTTTCTGGGGCGCCACCGGCAGCGTTGATTTCACGGGCCGTCTTGAGGCTTGGCCGGATTGGATTGCGGATTTCCTGACGCGCCACGCCATTACCGACCTACTGCTGATTGGCGAACAGCGCCCCTATCACCACATCGCCATTGCAGCCGCCAAGGCGCGCGGCATTGCGGTGATCGTCACCGATTACGGCTATTTGCGGCCGGATTGGATTACGCTGGAAAGCGATGGCATGGGCGGGCAGAGTCTTTTCCCACGTGACCCTGCCGAAATTCTTCGGCGCGCGGCGGGGCTGAAGCTGCCTGATCTCACGCCGCGCCATAGCGATCATTTCGCGACCATGGCGCTCCGCGATGTCTATTATCACGCGCTGGCGCAATGGCCCTTTCCCTTCCGCCATTATCGGCGCCATCAATTACGGCATCCGTTTGTGGTTTATGCGGGGCTCGCGCGGCGGCTGGCGCTGCGCTGGCTGGAAGATCGCCAATCCTCGCAGGTGTTTCAGGGCCTGAAGGCGCGCGGTGAGCCGTTCTGGGCCTTCGCCATGCAATTGGAAACGGATTTTGCCATTCGTGCCTATTCGCCCTTTGCCGATATGGATGGTCCGCTTGGTCAGGTGATGGCCTCCTTCGCTGCCCATGCGCCATTGGGCACCGCATTGGTCATCAAGCTGCATCCTTTGGATCCCTGCTGGAAGCCCTGGCCTCGGCGCATTGCGGCCCTGGCACAGGCAGCGGGCATAGCGGGGCGCGTTCACATCATGCCGCGCGGGCGATTGCCTGAGTTGCTGGCGGCGTCACGCGGGTTACTGACGGTGAACAGCACCGCAGCCACCACCGCCATGGTTCTGGGTAAGCCGGTAAAGCTGCTTGGCCAGGCGGTCTACGATGTCCCGGGCCTCAGCTTTCAGGGCGGGCTTGACGAGTTCTGGGCTCAAGCGTCGCCGCCTGATCCGGAATTGCTGCAGGCCTTTCTAGCCTTGCTCTGCGGTGCCCATATGGTGCGCGGCGCGTTTCACCAGGATTCTGGCCTGGAAGAAGCTGTTGCGGGCGCGGTGGCGCGGCTCGATCAGGGCTGCATCAACCTTCCCATGCCCGAAGCGCTATCGGAAAGCGGCGCAGCGTGAGGCAAAGGCTTCGCCCGGTGGCGCCCTTTACCTGATCAACGCCAGCGCAGAAGGCGCGCGGCTTGCCGCCTGACCCAGCCCTGAGCCGAGCGCCAGCCGCCCCCCCGCGCCAGCGGCCAATGCTCCGGCGCGGCCAGCCGTTCCAGAAAGACCTCCACCGGACAGGGCAATTGCGTTACTGGATCAAGATAGCGTGGATAGAGGATCAGGGCGGCCGCGACCAAGGCGTCCAAATCAAGCCGCCGGCGCCGACGCTCAGCGGGGAAACTTGGCCCGCGATCCTCCGTCAGGCCCCAGCCGGCATAGAAGGGCTGTCCCCAAAGCGTTACCGGCAGCCCGCGCAGCAGCGCCTCAAACCCTGAGAGTGAGGTGAGGCAATGCACGCCATCCACCTTGGCAAAAAGCCCGGCCATTGGGGTTTCCACCGCGACGTGATCGGCAAGGCCAATCAGGTCCTTGGCGGTAATCCGGCCGCGGCGAAACCCAGCCTCTACATCCGGATGGGGTTTATAGATCAGGAAAGCATCCGGCGCAGTGGCACGTACGGCGCGCAGCAGATCAAGATTGCTCATACCGCCGCCGCCGAGGAGGACCGAGGCGTCATCCTCAACCTGGCCTGCCACCAGAAGGCGCGGCTTCCCCTGCGGCGCAGTGATCCTGGGGGCTGGGCCGGTGAGGTTGTATTTGGTCAGGCCGCGATCAAGGATGGCTTGGCGCAGCGCCGTCGCACGGGCGCGGAGTGGGGCAGTGAAGTCAGCCTCATTAAGCATTACCTCAAGATCGGAAGGCTGAGCCGGATCGTAATGCGGGCCCCTATGATCCAGCACGAAGGAACCACCTGGGCGAAAGGCAGCGCCTATGCCGGTGGAGCGTAGAAAACCATCCTCCAGGAATATCACGGGCACCCCGGCTGCGGCGGCCTTGGCACGGAAGTCAGGTAAGGCGCGCGACGCCCAAACAAGGGCAGCGCCGCCGCGGGCTTTGGCAATGGTAATGGCTTTGTCAGGCCCCTTGGCGAAAACCGGCGCTGGGAGGGCCGAGGCCAGCAGCGCGCCTACCCTTGCCTGCTTCCAACCCTGCACGCCAAGGCAGACGCCGATATGCTGGTTTTCCTTGGCCTGACTCCGCCAAAGAGCCATAAAATCAATAGCTTCCGAAAGGGAGATCGCAATACATCTGAAAGGATCAGCGGCACGCGTTGCTGTGATCAGCCTGGCATAGATGTCCGTGGCATCGGTGCCGGCCAAGGCCCCATCCGCCAAGGGCATCGCGCCCGCGAGCGCCAGCAGCGCCATGGGGCGAGAGGCTCCGTGGAGTATTGCCGCGCCATCAAGCAGGCTCCAGGGGTCATAGGGGCCTTCGCTTGCAGGCCAAATCGCAGGCGCGCCTATGGGCGCAAAGGGATCACGAAAGCAGCGCATGGGAAGGCGAGAGGCCAGGGCAGCTTCACGCGCGGCCTCGGCTGAAGCCCTTTGAGACGGATCACAGGGATCGAGCAGAATCGCGGTACTGCGCCGCGCCATGCCAAGCGCTAAGCCGCCCGGATCAGCGAGGCCGGCCGGTCCGCCCAGCCGCGCCCGGACAAGAAGGGCGATGATGCCCGGTGCGGCGGTGCGCGCTGCATCTGATGCGGGGGTAGCGAGCGCTGCTGCGATGGGGTCCGGCGCTTCTGCTTGCACCAGGGCAATGATGGGTTCCTGCGCACCCAGACGGATATTGCCCCAAGGGCCTGGGGTGAAGCGGATAATGCGCCCAGCCCCTGGCGGTGCTGCCACCCCCACGGGCAAGGCAATCAGGCCGGGCGGCGGGCCGCCAGGCCAGGGGTTTGCACGGCATTCGGGCCAGAAAGCAGGCAAATGAGGCGCTGCCGCCAAAAGACCCGATGGTAGGGCCAGGGCAGGGGGGGCGGTCATGACTTGCGTCCATCCGCTGGGCCTTGGCGAGGGCCAACGCACCTAAACCCGCTCCACCGGCGCTGTAGGCGCCAGGGCGCCGGCACACGGCGCCTGGATCCCATTCGGTTCAGTAACAAAAGCGCGGTTTTTTGCCGTTCATCTTGTATTTGGGGGCTCCGGGGAAAACATGATGGGCGTATTCAATTTGCCTTAGACATTCGGGTGATACTATTCAACCGAAGCACATAATTTCGTGCTATGCATGCGAATCGGTGTGAGGAGGAAGGTTTTGATGCCCATAAGCGGAAATTTCCAGCGCCGCTTCCTGCCGATGGTTTTTGTGCTGCCTGGTCTGCTGCTGGCCGGCTGCGGCGTGATGACTGAAGATCAAAGGCCCGCCACGCCGCAAGTAACCCGTATTCTGGACCCGATAGCAGCCTTTGCGGCAGAACCGCCCGCCGGCGGTGAAGCGCAGGTGCGCCTTGCAGATACGGGTGAAATGGCGCGGGTTCGCCTGATCCGCCAATACGCCGCCGCCAGTGGTCGCGAATGCCGTGAAGTGCGTATCAGCCGCCGTGGTGGTGATCAAAATCGGCTTTTTTGCCGCGCTGGTACCGGCTGGATAGAGGCACGGCCCTTGCTGACGCAGGCCGCGGTACAGCAATGAGCCTGCAGGGCGAAGCCGCCCTGATCCTGCGTGGCGCGCGGATGCAATCGCGCGTGATCGGCGCGCTGATCATTCGCGAAATGCATTCGCGCTTCGGCCGCCATTATATGGGCTATGTCTGGCTTTACTTTGAGCCTTTGCTGCTTGGGATTTGCATCGGGCTTATCCATGCTTGGCGGGATCGGCCCGCGGCCTTTGGGGCGTTTGAATTCCATGCCGTAGGATACATCCTTTTCTTTGTCTTTCGTGGCATTCTCAATCGCGCCACCATGGCGATCAACATGAACAAGCCGCTGCTCTATCATCGCAGCGTCACCTTGCCCGATGTTTTTTACGCCAGGCACATCATTGAATTCCTGTCCTGTACCGGTGTCATGCTGGCGATGCTTTTCGGTTTATTTGCCGCGAATGGCAGCCTGCCGGAAAGCCCGCTCAAAATGGCGCTTGCCATGATCATGATGGCACTGTTCAGCCAGGGCCTCGCCTTTCTGGCATCAGCGGTCACTGCGGCGGTTGAGGGGTCTGAGCGTGTGGTGCACGCAGTGACTTATCTTCTGTTGCCCGTGAGCGGGCTGTTCTTTCTGGTCGAATGGTTGCCGGATTGGTTGGCGCAAATGGCGCTTTGGGTGCCGACCGTGCATTTGTTCGAATTGCTGCGTGATGGGCAATTCGGCTCCCGCTTTCGTGCGGAATACGACCTTGGCTATATTTGGGGCTGGATCATGATTACTCATCTGATCGGGCTTGCTGCCCTGCGCATTACGCGTGCGCGAATCGGCTTGGAATAGGTGCCGCCATGGGCCTTGAGATGGTGAATGTCCATAAGACCTATGTGACCCGTGGCCTGCGCAAGGACATTCTGCGCGGCGCGAGCGCGTTTTTCGCGCGTGGTGAAAGGGTAGGAATCCTTGGCCGCAATGGTTCCGGCAAATCCACGCTGGTACGCTTGCTTGGTGGTATAGAGGCGCCCACAAAGGGCCTAATAAAGCGCAATATGACGATTTCCTGGCCGATCGGCATGGCGGCCGGGTTTCAGCATACGCTGTCGGGGGCGGATAATGCCCGCTTCATCGCCCGCATCTATGGCCGCCCGATTCAGGAAACAGTCGATTTTGTCGAGGATTTCGCCGAACTTGGCGAGTATATGCGCATGCCCATGATGACCTATTCGTCTGGCATGCGCTCGCGACTCGCCTTGGCCGTTTCGCTGGCGATTGATTTCGATTGCTACCTGGTGGATGAGGCGCTGGCCGTGGGCGATACGCGCTTTGGGCGCGCCTTCGCCGAACGAATCGAGCGATCGGGCCTTATTCTTGTTTCCCATTCACCAGCGCTTGTGCGCAAACTTTGCACCCGTGCGGCTGTGCTGGACCAAGGGCAGATAACCTTCTATGACGATATCGATGAAGCTCTCGCCACCTATCACGCTCTCTGAAGCGAGCGGGAGGCCGCTTAGCCTGTCGCAGGAGCCGGAGCCGGCGCCCCGGCCCTGGTATGCGCGGTTTTGGCGGCGACCCTTCTTTTTGTTGGTGATCCTGCCAAGCCTTATCGCCGCAACCTACTTTTACGGCATTGCCGCATCCCAATTCGTCTCGGAAGCGCGGTTTGTTGTGAGCTCGCGCGGGAGTGAAGGTGGCGTTGCGGCTTCCATGCGTGGCATGGCAGGCGGAGCCTTTGGTGGGTTTGGCGGTGGCGGTGCGTCGAACGAGACGAATAGCGTGCGCGATTTCCTTACCTCGCTTGATGCGGTGATGGATGCGCATGGCAAGCTCGACCTGATCGCCATGTGGCAACGACCAGAAGCCGATTGGCTTTCTGAATTGTGGCGGACGGAACCGGAACTTCTTGCGCGTTTCTACAACAAGATGGTGACGGTATCGCTCGATCCCTCAACCAATGTGACCACGCTTCGGGTGCGGAGTTTCCGGCCGGAGGATTCAAAGGCTTTGGCGGAAACCCTGCTTGCCTCGGCGGAAACCTTGGTCAACAGGCTTTCTGAGCGGACCCGGAACGAAACCCTGCGGGTCGCACGCCATGAGATGGAAATATCCGAACAGCGTGTGCAGGAAAGCCGGGCTGCCCTGGTGCGCTTTCGCGAACAGGAACGTGAATTGGACAGCGCCGGGGCTGTGCAGGCGGCCGTTGCGCTTCGCGGGCAATTGGAAGTGGCGCTGGCGCAGGCCCGTGCTGAATTGACCGAACGATTGAAATTCATGCGCCCCGACAATCCGGCATTGCAGGCCACGCGCAACAGGATTGAGGCGCTGGAACGCCAAATCACTTCCGAACGGGCGCGGCATACGGAAACCACAGCGGGTGGCGACGGTGCGGTATTGGCACGGCAATTGGCCACCTTCGAACGGCTAATGCTTGAGCGGGAGTTTGCCGACAGGCAGCTTGCTTCGGCGACGGCCAGCCTTGAGACGGCACGACTCGAGGCGCAGCGGCAGCAGCTTTTCCTCTCACGCATTGTCGAGCCTAATCTTGCGGTCTATCCGCTTTATCCAAGGAAACTCGTGAACGTGGCGAGCATTGTTGTCGGGCTTACCATTGCCTATGGCATTGGCTGGCTTTTGATTGTTGGGATGCGAGAACATGCGGCCTGAACGACGCGCAAGCCTCCTGCGTTTTTTCTTCCCTGTGGTTTTGTTGGCATTTGGCGTGCAAACGGGCGCGTATAGTCAAACGGGGATGCCAACCTCGCCGCAATTTCAGTCCCAGCAATTTCAGCCCCAGCAATTTCAGACGCAGCAGGGCATGCCGATGCAGGGGCAAACGCCCGGCCGGGCGCCAGGCGCACAGCAAGCGCCCATGACGCAGCCAAGCATGGTGCCGGGTGTGCCATTTACGTCAGGCGGGATGATTCCGGGTTTTCCAACCTTGCCCGGTATGGCGCCGGGCGGCGATCAACTGCGCCCACCATCCGTATTCGATCAACGGAGCCTGGCTGACCTGCCCGGCCAGGCGCGCGGTACAGAACGCCCCGGCAGCCCCACCCAGGCAGAAGGTGGGCCCACTTTAGTGACGCCGCTTGGCGATTTAACGCGTAATTCCGGTCCTGCCACGGCAGTCTTTGGTGCATCGCTATTCACCGGCATGGCGCAATCTTCCTCTGACGCGCCCAATCCGAATTATGTGCTCGCACCGGGTGATAGGGTCAGCATTCGCGCCTGGGGCGCGGTAGATGCTGAGCAGGTTTCCCAGATTGATCCGGCAGGAAATCTGTTTTTGCCAAATGTTGGGCCGATCCGTGTGGCGGGTACCAGGGTCGGTGATTTGCAGCGCGTAGTGGAAGGCGAAATCCGCCGCGTTTATACGCAGCAGGTGCAGGTCTATGCCACCGTGCTATCCACCCAGAGGGTTGGCATCTTTGTCACGGGGTTTGTGCGCAATCCAGGGCGCTATGCGGGCGTTGCTTCCGATAGCGTTCTCGATTTTCTGTTGCGCGCAGGGGGGATTGATTCCGCGCGTGGTTCCTTCCGTGATGTGCGGGTTCAGCGCGGTAATACTACCGTTGCACGCTTCGATCTCTATCGCTTCCTGCTGGAAGGGCGCATGCCGGATATGAGCCTGCAGGAAGGCGATACCATTGTGGTGGATCGCCAGCGCCCGCTGATCGGCGCTGACGGGGCAGTGCGCAATAACTTCCTGTTCGAAAGTGCGCAGCTTGGCCCCATGCGTGGCCAGGACCTGATCAATTATGCGCGGCCCTTGCCGGCGGCCACCAATGCCGTGGTGCGCGGCGTGCGCAATGCGCAGCCTTTTTCCCGCTACGTGACCATAGCGGAACTTGCACGACAGAACTTGCAGGATCAGGACACGGTGACCTTTGTCGCGGATGTCGCCCTGCGTACAGTGCGGATTACTATCGAAGGCAGCCGGCTGTATCCTTCGGTACTGGTGGCCGATCGCGACTTCTCGCTCTGCCAGATACTTGATCATGTCGCGGTTGATCCCTCACTCGCCAATACTTCAGCGGTTTTTCTGTTGCGGCCGCGCCTTGCGTTACAGCAGCGGCGTTCCATTGATGACGCGCTTGATCGGCTTGAGAGGCAGCTTTTTCTCTCCCCCGCCATGACGCCGGGGACGGCAACCGCGCGTTCGGCTGAGGCCAATATGGTGCTGTCCTACATCAGCCGCGCGCGGCGCAGCCAGCCGGAGGGACGGTTGGTGGTGGTGAATGAAGACGGGACCTGCGCCCCCGTGCGGCTTGAGGATGGCGATACCATCGTCATTCCTGAAAGATCGCAAACGGTGATGGTGCAAGGCGAGGTTTCCATGCCGCGTGCCGTATTGTGGCGGCAAGGCATGACTATCGAGCAATATTTGAATGAGGCAGGGGGGCTCACCGCGCGCGGGGCGCGTTCCACCCTCATGCTGCGCCGTCCGAGCGGCCAGGTGTTGCTTAACCCGCAGCAAACGCCGCAGCCGGGGGATGAATTGATTGCCTTGCCCTATCTTGATCCGAAATTCTTCATTATCGGTCAGGAATTCATCACGGCTCTGTTCCAGGTCGCACTCGCGGCGCGGGTCATCAAGGATTGGTAGCGCGGGCTTCTCCTGGGGGCTGGCACCGGCGCGGCGCGCTTAAGGCAGGATCCCCCCCTGCAGGACCCTGCTAAGGGGCGGCTCTCCCGACGCTGCGGCAGCGCCGCCTCAACACCCAAGCTGATCAGCCAAATCCTCAAAGCTGGTCGCAATCGCGCCCCAATCCTGCTCAGCCTTCAAATCCGTTCCTTGATCCGCCCCATGTTCATTGGGGCGGAGCACGAAGGCTGTCGCCAGCCCGCATTTACGCGCGGCCGCCAAATCGCCGTTATGCGCGGCAACAAGCGCAACCTGGGCGGGCTTCAGGCCGAGGATCTCGCAGGTGCGCAAATAAGCTTCTGGCTGCGGCTTATAGGCTTTTGCGGCTTCAGCCCCTAGGATCGCATCCCAAGGCATGCCCGCGCGCTTAGCCATATTCGCCAGCAGCAGGATATTCCCGTTGGATAATGGCGCGATGAAGTGCTTGGCCTTCAAGCGGATCAGGCCCGGAATGGTATCGGGCCAGGGGTCCAGGCGATGCCAGGCGCGGTTGAGCCAATCAAGCTCCTCCACGCTGGCGCCTGCCGTATTCACGCCGAAATCCTTCAGGACGCCATCAAGGTTTTCCCGATGCAGCACATCAAGCCGCGTGAAGGGGCGGCGGCCGCTGCGCACTTCTTCCATGGCGGGTTGGTAGCGCTTGCGCCAGGCATCGGCGAAGCGATGCTGGTCTATATCGCTGCGTCCATGACGGACCAGGAAGGTCCGTGCATCGCGCGCGATGCCATTGCGCCAATCCACCACCGTGCCAAAAACATCGAAAACCAAAGCCTTCACTTCGGGAAGCGCGCTCATGCTGCAGTGTCCTTTTCTGGAACGGCCCATTTCTTTTCAAAATCCCAAACATCCGGGAAGCCCATGAGTTCCGTCATGCGCTTGAAGCCATAAGATTCGCCAAGCGCCAGGCTGTCGCCGGTTGTCTTCAAATGCGCATAGGCGCGTTCCAAGGCGGCGGCAGCGGCAAGGAAGCCAATGGCGGGATAGATCGCCATGGCATAGCCAATTTCCTGCAAGCGTGCGGCGGGCAGAATAGGCGTACGCCCGCCTTCCACCATATTCGCAAGCAAGGGCTTGGAAATTGCCTTGCCGATGGCACGCATTTCATCTTCGCTTTCCGGGCTTTCGATGAAAACGATATCAGCGCCCGCATCGCCATACATGCGCCCGCGCCGCATGGCTTCTTCCAGTCCAAGCGTGGTGCGTGAATCGGTGCGCGCCACAATCAGGAAATTCGGATCGCGCCGCGCTTCGGCGGCAACCTTGATTTTCAGCACCATTTCTTCGGCAGGGATCACGCGCCTGCCGGGTGTGTGGCCGCATTTCTTCGGCATTTCCTGATCTTCAAGCTGAATGCCTGTCATGCCGGCGGCTTCATAGCCAAGCGTGGTGTGGCGCACATTCAAAAGACCGCCATAGCCAGTATCGGCATCCGCGACCAAAGGCGTTTTGCACCCGCGTGCCATGGTGCCCATGCGCGCGACCATATCCGCATAGGTGGCAATGCCCGCATCTGCGACACCCAGCGCGGAAGCAACGGCGCCGAAGCCCGTGCCATAGATGCAGTCGAACCCCATGCCATCGGCGACCTTGGCAGAGATCATGTCGAAGACACCGGGGGCGAGGATGAAGCGCTTTTCGGCAAGCGCCTTCCGAAGCGATGGGTTGGCCATAAGATTTCCTTTGTTGCTTATTGAGGACGGATATGGCCGGCAGCGCTGGCCGCGGCCCAAATGCGATCATCGCGCTGCATGGCTTCCAGCAGCGCTGGGGCGGGGCGCATATCGGCTTCCACACCAAGCGCCACCAGCCGTTGTTTGAAGGTCTCATCGGCGAAAACTGCACTGACGGTGCGGTAGATGCGATCCACCAGAGCGGGCGCCATGCGTGGCGGCCCCAGCATCGCAACCCAGCCGGAAAGATCAAAATCGCGCACGCCTTGTTCGGCGGGCGTTGGCGCATCCGGGAAAAAGGGCGAACGTGTGCCGGTGGAAACCGCCAGCACACGCACGCGCCCGGTTTGCATATGCGGCATGGCGCTGACTGTGCTGGTCCAACCACTCGGCAAATGTCCGGCGACGATATCGTTCATCAAAGGCCCGCCGCTGCGATAGGCGATATCAGGCATCTCCACGCCCGCCCGCCGCGCCATTTCCTGGCCGATGAAGGACGAAAGCGCTTCGGTTGAACCGGTGCCGACCTTACCCGGATTGGCCTTGGCATAGGCGAGCATGGAGGTGAGTGTATCAAAAGGCTGATTGGCGCCCGCGACCAGCACCATGGTATTCCGTGTCAGCATCGCAATCGGCGTGAAATCGCGGATGGCGTCATAAGGCATGGTGGGCAGATGGTATTTGTTCGTGACATGGGTTGAAACCACGACCAGCAGCGTATGCCCATCGGGTTCCGCGCGCGCCACCACTTCGGAACCAATCACGCCTGCCGCGCCCGCGCGGTTTTCCACGATGAAGGGTTGGGGGAGGGTGCTGCGCAGCGCCTCACCAATCGCGCGCACCAGAATATCCGTCCCGCCGCTGGCGGCATAAGGCACCACCACGCGTACCGGTTTGGTGGGCCAGGTGATGTCTTGCGCTTGTGCAAGGCCCGGCAAGGCGCTTGCGGCAAGGGCGCCGAAAAGAGCGCGTCTTTCGATATTCATTTGCCTTCTTCCTCAATCAACCCGCGCGCCGGTGGCACGCACAATCGGCACCCATTTATCAAGCTCTGCCGCGATAAAGGCGCGCGTTGCCTCCGGCGTCATGCCATCCGGGATGGTATTGCCAAGTTGGATCAGTCGATCGCGGGCCTCAGGCTTGCGGAGCGCAATAGCGATTTGCTCGTAAAGAAATTGGCGGATCGGCAAAGGCGTGCCGAGTGTCGCAGACCATGGCGTCCAGGTGGTTGCCTGGAAGGCCGGCAGGCCCGCTTCGGCGGCGGTTGGTACATCAGGCGCCATGGGTGAACGCTCTGGCGTACCAATCACAATCCCATTCACCGTGCCGTTCTTGATATGCTCAGCCAGGAAGGAAATCGTATCTGATTGGAAGCTGATGCGCCCGGCCATCAAATCCTGAAAAGCTGCGGCTGATCCGCGATAGGGCACATGGGTTGCAGGCACGCCGAGCAGATGCAGCAACAAGGCCGAGGAAATATGCCCTGTCGAACCATTGCCGGAAGACCCATACAGCACATTACCGCCACCAGCCGCGACCGCTGCACGAAACTCCGCGAGCGTGCGCACATTCATGGAAGGATGGGTCGCCAGAACAATCGGCGAATGGCTGGAAATGGTGATGTGATCCACACCGGTCAACGGATGGATGCGCAAGCGATCGCCATAAAGGCCCACATTCAAGGTATGAGACCCAAGCGCGCCAACCAGAAGCGTATAGCCATCCGGCGGTGTTTGCGCGATGGTTTCAAAGGCGACAGTGCCACCACCCGAAGGCCGATTTTCCACCACAAATTGTTGGCCCAATTGCTGCGACAGCGCCGTTGAAATCAGCCGCGCATTGATATCGGCATTGCCGCCGGCAGCGAAGGCGACAATCACGCGCACCGGCTTATTCGGATAATCCGAGCCTGGCGCCTTGGGTTGCGCCCAGGCAGGCAGCGCAAGCAACGCGGCCAAAGCCGCGCTCAAAAATGTTCTTCTCATTCTTGCTTCCCTGTTATTTCAACCAATCGCATGTTCAAGCACGCCAACGCGTTCCACTTCCAGGCGTAGCTTATCACCCGGCTTCAAATAGCGCGGCGGGTCGCGGAAATGCCCAACCCCGGAAGGCGTGCCGGTGGCAATCACATCGCCCGGCTCCAAAGTCATGTAGCGCGACAGAAACGCAATCAAGGCGGAGACGGAAAAGATCAGATCGCGCGTATTGCCATGCTGCACTTCTTCGCCATTCAGCCAGCATTTCACGTCCAGCATCCAGGGCTCGCCCACTTCTTCCGGTGTCACAATCCAAGGGCCCATGGGGCAGAAGCCATCCATGCCCTTGGCGAAGGATGTCATGGCCAGCGGCACATCGAATTGAAATTCCCGCGCGCTGACATCATTCAGCACGGTATATCCCGCGACATAATCCAGCGCGATGCCTTCCGGCACATCCCGCGCGGGCTTGCCGATCACGACGCCAAGCTCCACTTCCCAATCGGGCTTTTTCACATCGCGCGGGATTTTCACCACCGCCCCGGGGCCTGCGACCGAGCTTGTGGGCTTCATGAAAATGCGCGGCATTTTCAGCTTTGGGCCGCCCACTTCCCTGGCGTGATCACTGTAATTGCGCCCAACGCCGAGGATCTTCCCTGGCTTCAGCGGCGCCAAGATTTTCGCACCCGCCAGCGGTTGGCGCAGCGCGGCGTTCTCGGCGCGCGCGGCAAAGGCAAGCGCGCGGCCGGCGGCCGTCATCGCCGCTTCATCGCCAAGCAGCGCCACCATATCGGCGGGGATGATCTCAGTGCTGCGATCAGCCTCACCCGCCGCGCGCATGGCGGCCGATAGGGCAGGGCGCAGTGCCACCAGGCTGTCACCCACCACCCCACCAAGGGCAGCGCCATGCGCGCCCTGAAAGGTAACCAGCTTCATGCCGCCAGCGCCGCGTAATCGAGTGTCGCCATAACCTGGACGCGCAGGATGTAGCGATCCTCACCGGGCAAATAATCTGCGACCGCGTTATGCATGGTGCCGATATTGTCCCAGATCAGCACATCACCTTCCGACCATTCATGCGTATAGAGGTATTTTTCCTGCGCCTGATGGCGAAACAGATAATCCAGCAGCGCATCAGATTCCGCGCGGTCCATATCCTTCACATACATGGCATAGCCGCAATTGCAGTAGAGAACGGGCCGCCCCGTGATCGGATGAATGCGCACAATCGGCTGTTCCACCGGCGGCTTTTTCGCGCGCTGTTCGGGCGTGAGCGGGCCGCGAATGCTGCCGGGGCGCTGGCGCATCATGTCCCAGAATTTGCTGAAATCATGGATGGCGACGCGGCCTTCAATGCGTGCCTTTACCTCGGCCGGCAAATCGGCATAGGCGGCATGCATATTGCGGAATTGCGTGGCCCCCAGCACCTTGCCATCGCGCCGCGGCACGCGCTTGGCGTGCAGCATATTGGCCAGCGTGATTTCCTTGGAATAGGACATATCCGTATGCCAGCCCTGGCCGGCATCATTCAGCCCCAAGGGCTTGCCCGCCTCATCCTTCATATTGGACAGGATCATCACTTCCGGATGGTCTGGCGCATGGAACATATTGGCGACATTCACTTCCAGATCGCCAAAGCGCTTGCCGAAGGCGGCCACATGCGGCGCTTCCAGATCCTGCTTCGGGAAGCAAAGCACGCCATATTCGCCAAGGGCGCGCAAAAGCGTGCGGAAATCCTCAGGTGAGGCGGTTTGGCTCAGGTCAATGCCCTCGATGCGGGCGCCTAGCCCGGCATTATTGGGGGTGATTTTCATGCAGGCATCCTCCGGAAGGGCCAAAGGTGATGCGCTGGCCCCGGGGCGTCAACCGGGCGCTTCCCCGGGGCCGTTTGTTGCGTCAGGATGGCGCCATGGAAACGCAATCACCCAAACCCGCCCCGGTCATTATTGGCGGCGGTATTGTTGGACTCTGCATCGCCTGGCATTTGGCACGGCGCGGGTTGAAGCCGCTGGTGCTGGAAGCCGGCAAGGAAGGCGCGGCCTATACCGGCAATGCGGGGGCCATCAGCCATGGGTCTGTGGCACCGCTCGCGATGCCGGGCGTGCTGGCGCAGGTGCCGAAAATGCTGATGGACCCAGCCGGCGCTTTGCATATCCCCGCGCGCTATTGGCTGCGCGCCATGCCCTGGCTGCTGCGCTTTGTGGCCTCCGCGAGGCGGGAGAAGGTGGAATCCGCCGCCGTTGCGCTTTCCGCGCTGCTGTTTTCCGCACCCGATCGGCATCGCGAAATCCTGGCCGCGGAAGGGGCGAGTGACCTGATCCACGAAGAAGGCCAGATGTATCTGTATCGGAATGAGGAACAGCTTGCGAAGGACAATGCCTCCCTCACGCTGCGCCAGAGGCATGGGCTGAAGGTGCAAAAACTGGTTGGGCCGGCCTTGCGGGAATTGGAACCGGAAATCTCGGAAGATTACCAGATTGGCCTTTATCTGCCTGATCACGGTTCCTGCGTGAATCCAGCGCGGCTCGCTGCCGTGGTGGCCAATGGCGTGCGCCGTATGGGTGGTGAGATTCGCAGCGTTGAGGTGCAGGCGATTCTGACCGAGGGCAAGCGCGTGACCGGTGTGCGCTGCGCGGGGGAGGATATTGCCGCAGATCAGATAGTGCTCGCCGCCGGGGCCTGGTCTGCGCGCTTGCTGGCACCGCTTGGGCTGAAGGTGCCCTTGGAAACCCAGCGCGGCTATCACGTGATGCTTCCCGATGCCGGGGTGCGGGTTGGGCGCGTGCTGTCGCCCGCGGATCGCAAGGTCTTTATCAGCCCAATGGAAGAAGGTTTGCGCGTGGCGGGCTCCGTTGAAATCGCGGGGCTTGATGCGCCGCCCACGGAAGCGCGCGCGATGTTGTTATTGGGCGACCTGAAAAAAGTATTCCCAAAGGCGCGCACGGAAGGCGGCAAGATCTGGATGGGGCATCGCCCTTGCCTGCCCGATAGCGTGCCGGTGATGGGGCCGGTGCGTGACTGGCGGGGGCTTTATTGCGCCTTTGGTCATGGGCATTTGGGCCTGACGGGCTCCGCCCCGACCGGCGCGCTCATGGGCGCGCTTTTGGCGGGCGAAAAACCCAATTTCGATTTCGCGCCATTTGCGGCGGAACGTTTTGCTTGAGGGGGAATGTGATGGGACAGGTTCAAGACAAGGTCGCGCTGATCACTGGCGCGGCAGCCGGCATTGGTGCCGCTTGCGCGGAAGCACTCGCCGCCGAAGGGGCGCGCGTGGTGCTGACTGATGTTGATGATGCGCGTGGTGAGGCTTTGGCGACAAAACTCCGCGCCGCCGGGCATCAGGCGCTTTACCTCCATCAGGATGTGGTGGATGAGGCGCGTTGGGCGGAGGTGATTGCCGCCATTGAAGCGCAATTTGGCCGTCTGGATGTGCTGGTTTCCAATGCTGGCATCGCCATCATGAAGCCTTTGCTTGATATGTCGCTGGCCGAATGGCGGCGTCAGAATGCGGTCAATATTGATGGCGTGTTTTTGTCCGTGAAATACGCCATCCCCGCCATGCGCCGTGCGGGGGGTGGTTCCATCATCATGATGTCCTCCATCGCCGGCATTCGCGGTTCTGCCGGTTTGGCTGGTTATTCCGCGAGCAAGGGGGCGGTGCGGCTATTCTCAAAATCCGTCGCGCTGGAATGCGCCGGCGCGCGGGATGGCATTCGCTGCAATTCGGTCCATCCCGGCGTGATCGAAACCGATATCTGGCAGAAGATGCCGCAGGGTAGTCCTGGTGGGCGCAATGCGCCGATTGATCCGCGCCAATTGGCGGCGAATATCGTGCCCCTGGGTGAAGCCGGCACAGCGGCCGATATCGCGGCGGGCGTGGTATTCCTTGCTTCGGATGTATCGCGGCACATGACAGGCAGTGAATTGGTGATTGATGGCGGTTCAACCGCCGGGCGCGCCGGCACGATGCCGCGGTGATGGAAAGGATCTCGCCATGAAAACCGCCCTGGTGACTGGCGCCGCGCGCGGCATTGGCCTTGCTGTTGTGAAGCGATTCCTCGCCGAGGGGTGGAATGTCGCGCTGCTCGATATCAACGCAGCCCAACTGCGTGAGACCATGGCGGCGCTGGCGGAGCCTGCTAAAACGCTTGAGATCATCTGCGATGTTTCAGACCCGCCCGTAATTGGCACCGCCGTGCGTCAGGCAGCAGCGCATTTCGGGCGGTTGGATGCGCTGGTCAATAATGCCGGCATCGCCATTTTCAAACCGATCCTGGAAACCACGCCGGAAGATTGGGCGCGCGTGCTGGCGGTGAACCTGACCGGCCCCTTCCTCGCGGCACAAGCGGCTGCACCCATCATGGCAGAAGCCGGCGGCGGCGCGATGGTGAATATTACCTCCATCTCCGGGCTCCGCGCTTCAACGCTCCGCGTTGCCTATGGCACCAGCAAGGCCGGGCTGGCGCATTTGACGAAACAGCAGGCGGTGGAATTCGCAAGCCTTGGCATACGCGTGAATGCGGTGGCACCCGGCCCGGTGGATACGGCGATGGCAAAAGCCGTGCATACGCCGGAAATCCGCGCTGATTACCACGACCATTTGCCGCTTAATCGCTACGGGCTGGAAGCTGAATTGGCGGAGGCGGTGTTCTTTCTGTGCAGCGACCGCGCGAGCTATCTGACCGGCCAGGTGATTGCCGTGGATGGCGGGTTTGACGCCACCGGGATCGGCCTGCCGACGCTTAGGGCAGAGCGGCGGAATCTTTAGAGCGTTTTCAACCCAAGTGGAAACACTTGGCGGCTCGGAAAACACGATCAAAAAAAGGTTTAGAGCGATTCCCGTGAACACACGTGAACGGAAATCACCCTAGGAGCCTGTCTGATAATGGCCGTCGGCTTTTTTTTCACGTTGACCCCAGCAAGGTTTCTGGTGCGTGTCCCCCTTTGTTTATCCTGTTGCCTTGT
>Ga0315900_10004943_pt1 | contig 18548 bp, 13 predicted proteins | sample LakEriMetagenome_FD_203521 | JGI IMG/M metagenome (GOLD analysis project Ga0315900, IMG submission 203521) | Freshwater fungal communities from buoy surface, Lake Erie, Ohio, United States - Buoy 12 MA114 | ecosystem: Environmental > Aquatic > Freshwater > Lake > Lake biofilm | place: USA: Lake... | reverse complement strand
AGGTATAAAATATTTTACCTCGAAAGTAATTCATCTCTTTCCTTACACATTCCTCCAAGGGTTGAAATTTGGTTGTTGTGAAAAAAATTTCCTTATCAGAGCAAGAGCGTTACTTTTGTAACATCATTCCTTCATTTCATGATCATAGAACAAAAAGTTCCAAGCCCGGGTGAATCTATCTCGGAAGTAGTGATTGCACGCTGGCTTAAAAAGCCAGGTGATTTGGTGAACAAAGACGATGAATTATGTGAAATTGATTCCGACAAAGCCACACTCACAGTGAATGCCGAGGATAGCGGAAAATTTGAACCCAAGGCTTCAGAAGGCGATACAGTTAAGGTAGGTTCTGTTATATGCACCATCGACACATCCGTGAAGGTGGAGGCAAAACCTGCTGCTGCTCCGGCTCCTGATATCAAAAAGACGGCTCCTGCTGAAATGCCTGCTCCTCAAACAAGCAACTATGCTGCGGGCACACCTTCCCCGGCCGCAAAAAAAATCATGGATGAGAACAAAATCTCCCAACAAGCAGTAAAGGCGGGTGGCAAAGGTGGACGGATCACAAAAGGAGATGTGTTGTCAGCCATGGCATCCGGTTTTATGCATGATGCTCCGCAAGGGCCCGATCCGATGGAAAGATTGGCAGAGAGAAGCAAACTGAGTCCCCTGAGAAAAAAATTGTCCCAGCGACTTGTTTCTGTAAAAAATGAAACGGCCATGCTCACTACTTTCAATGAGATTGACATGTCGGCCGTGATGGAATTAAGAAAAAAATTCAAGGAAAAATTTTCAGAAAAACATTCAGTAGGCTTAGGTTTCATGGGCTTTTTCACAAAAGCTGTAACCGAAGCGCTAATGGCTTTCCCCGCAGTAAATGCGATGATTGACAGTGACGAAATTGTATATCACAAATATGCTGATATTGGTATAGCTGTGAGCGCTCCAAAAGGACTCGTGGTACCAGTCATTCGTAATGCCGAGAGCATGTCCCTGGCACAAATTGAGTCGGCCATCCGTGAACTTGCTACAAAAGCCCGTGAAAACAAAATTACCATCGAAGACATGACAGGTGGAACATTTACCATCACAAACGGCGGTGTTTTTGGAAGCATGATGAGCACACCCATCATCAATCCTCCGCAAAGTGCCATATTAGGAATGCACAATGTGGTTGAGCGTCCGGTGGCAATAAACGGACAAATTCTAATCAGGCCCATCATGTATGTTGCTCTCAGTTATGACCACAGAATCATTGACGGAAGAGAGTCTGTTGGCTTTTTGGTAAAAGTAAAAGAGATGATTGAGAACCCTGCCAAGCTGCTGTTTGGTGGAAAAGATCCTTCAGAAGTATTGCTCGGATTATAAATGACATGGATTAACAATTCTTGTTAATCATGATTTTATGAGTGAGAAATCGTCTGCATCCATCATAGCCGGAAATGCCTTTCTGTAACTCATCAACTCTGTGCGAGACAAACTAATCAGCTCCACCGATTCAGAACCATCGAGAAAAGGCAATAGTGCATTCCCTAAAAACCCAAATACAGCTGAATCGCCTGCATAGTCGATTCCATATCCATCGGTTCCTACCCTGTTCAATCCTGCAACATAAGCTTGATTTTCTACGGCACGGGCGGGCAAGAGTGCTTTCCATGCATCCCTTCTCTTTTCAGGCCAATTGGCTACATAAATAAGTAAATCATAGGCATATTCTCCGGTCTCCAATCGATTTCTGCTCCAAACCGGGAAGCGGAGATCGTAGCATATTTGGGGCATTATTTTCCATCCCCTAAAAGAAAATACAACCTGTGATTTCCCTCCTGTAAACACTTCATGCTCTCCTGCCATACGAAACATATGTCTTTTGTCATAAAAATAATACCCTCCATCCGGCTCAACCCAAAAGAAACGATTGAAGAAAAATCCTTTGTCTGCAACCATCACACTTCCGCAAATGGCAGCATCTGTATTTTTTGCGATAGGGATCATCCATTCTAGAACAACTTCCGGTAAAAGGGCGTGTTGGGTTTTCATGCTAAATCCGGTGGTGCACATCTCCGGTAAAATCCACACATCGGCCTTTTTCTGGGACTGTGTGATGAGTTGGGTGAAGTGCAGGCAATTTTTAGTTGGATCTTCCCAAAATAGAACAGACTGAACGAGTCCAATGACCAAATCTGATTGGGCTTCGGCAATTATTTGTGACATAATGCATCAAAACTACTGCCATTTAATCATTAAAACCCGGCTCTTGGCTGAAAAAATGTCAAAAACAGATGGGAAAAACTGCTTGGCATCATTTTGGCTAAGTGTGCTCGCGAATGTCGAACTTACTAAAAAACAAACTATGGCAGTAAAATTAAAACCGCTAGCCGACAGGGTGCTCGTGGAAGCAGCCCCGGCTGAAGAGAAAACAGCAGGAGGAATTATTATTCCTGACACTGCAAAGGAAAAACCCCAGCGTGGTAAAGTGATTGCCGTTGGAGGAGGCAAAAAAGACGAGCCAATGACCGTAAAGGTGGGCGACTCTGTGCTTTATGGAAAATATGCCGGCACAGAAATCAATATCGAAGGAAAGGATCTGCTTATCATGAGAGAATCCGACATCTTTGCAATTCTCTAATCCATTCATCAACCAAAAAACTCAATCATGGCAAAAGAAATTAAATTCAATCTCGAAGCGCGCGATGCAATGAAGCGCGGTGTGGACGCTCTGGCGAACGCTGTAAAAGTAACGCTAGGCCCCAAGGGTCGTAATGTAATTATCGACAAAAAATTTGGTGCACCCTCTATCACAAAAGATGGTGTAACCGTTGCAAAAGAAATTGAACTGAAGGATCCTATAGAAAACATGGGCGCCCAGTTATTGAAAGAAGTAGCTTCCAAAACGGCTGATTTAGCAGGTGATGGAACCACAACAGCTACTGTTCTCGCTCAGGCGATTATTACTGCCGGTTTAAAAAATGTAGCTGCCGGTGCCAATCCGATGGATCTCAAAAGGGGCATTGATAAGGCAGTGGAAGAAGTGGTGAAACACCTGAAAAAGCAATCCAAAAAAGTTGGAGATGACATCGAAAAGATTGAGCAAGTAGCTACTGTATCGGCCAACAACGACAGCAATATTGGTAAACTGATTGCCAATGCTATGGAAAAAGTAAAAAAGGAAGGTGTTATTACAGTAGAAGAAGCCAAAGGCACAGAAACAGAAGTAAAAATCGTTGAAGGAATGCAATTCGACCGTGGTTACATCTCACCTTATTTTGTGACCAATGCCGACAAAATGGAGGCTGTTCTTGACAATCCCCTGATTCTCATCTATGAGAAGAAAATATCCGGAATGAAGGAATTGCTTCCTATTCTTGAAAAGGGAGTTCAAACCGGCAGACCACTCTTGTTGATAGCTGAAGATATTGACGGGGAGGCCTTGGCAACCCTCGTTGTGAACAAAATCAGAGGTTCTCTGCGTATCTGCGCTGTAAAAGCTCCAGGATTCGGCGACCGCCGCAAAGCGATGCTTGAGGATATAGCCATACTCACCGGTGGCACACTCATCTCTGAGGAGCGCGGATTCAAGTTGGAAAATGCCGACTTGTCTTATCTGGGTTCTGCAGAAAAAATTACTATCGACAAAGAAAACACCACCATCGTTAACGGGGCTGGGAAAAAAACTGAAATCACTGCCCGTGTAAACCAGATTAAAGCTCAGATGGAAACTACCACATCTGACTACGATAGAGAAAAACTACAGGAAAGGCTTGCCAAGTTAGCAGGTGGAGTAGCTGTGCTTTATGTTGGAGCTGCTACAGAAGTTGAAATGAAAGAAAAGAAAGACCGTGTAGACGATGCTCTACATGCAACCCGTGCCGCTGTAGAAGAAGGCATCGTTGCCGGAGGCGGTGTAGCGTATATCAGAGCCATTGATGCACTGGAAAAACTCAAAGGCGACAATGATGATGAAACAACCGGTATTCACATTATCCGTCGTGCACTTGAAGAACCTCTTCGTCAAATTGTTCAGAATGCAGGAGGCGAAGGTTCAGTAGTGATTCAAAAAGTTCGAGAAGGGAAAGCCGATTACGGTTACAATGCACGCACAGATGCCTATGAAAATATGTTGGCTGCAGGCGTTATCGATCCCACCAAAGTGAGCAGGGTAGCCCTAGAAAATGCTGCTTCTATCGCTTCTATGTTGCTCACAACAGAGTGTGTGCTGAGCGAAATCAAAGAAGAAACACCTGCCATGCCAAACCCCGGAATGGGTGGCATGGGCGGTATGATGTAATGCTCATTAATCAAATCATTAAAAATCCCTCCCAAAAGGAGGGATTTTTTTTTCATCACAATGTCCGGGCAAGAGTGCCAATTTGCAAGGAAGTGAAATATCATTTTTTAATCTAGGCTACTTCCACTACATTCGTTTTTGCATGTCAAAAATTTTGTTGTCAGAAGATGAACACGGAATTGCCGATTCTGTGAGAGGTTTTCTCTCCTTAAAAGGGTTTGATGTGGATTGGGCCATTAATGGGAAAGAAGCCATTGATTTGATTGAAAAACAAAAATATGAAGCAGCAGTCATTGATTTACGAACCCCCTTCGCCGATGGCTTCGAAGTTTGCAGGTGTTTGAGAAAAAAACAACCGGAAACCGGCGTCATTATTCTTACAGCCTATTCCCAGTTGGAGGATAAGCTTACCGCATTTGATTCCGGAGCTGATGATTATCTTACAAAACCTTTTCATCTGGATGAGTTGTATGCCCGCATTCAAAGCATTCTCAGGCGTAGAAACAAAGGCCATACCGAAGCCTCTGAAAACAATTTTAAATTGGGTGATTTTGAATTGGATTTTCGAAACAAAGCTGCATCAAGAGCAGGAATCAATATTAATCTGAGCGTAAAAGAATATATGCTGCTTGAGTATCTTGTAAAGAACCATGGCAATGTGATATCAAAGAATGAAATCGCTAAAAAAGTCTGGGATATCAATTTCGAAACCGGCACCAATACCATCGAAGTGTATATTAACTTTCTGAGAAACAAAATCGACAAGGGGCATCATCCCAAACTGATACATACAAAAACTGGATTCGGATATTATTTCAAGGATGAGACGCCTGAGGCTTAGTAACACTGATACCAGAATTTTTCTTTTAGGCACCCTTTTTTCGCTTTTATCGGTAACTTTTGTCTGCGGTATTTCTTACCAATGGTTGAAATGGCAAACTCGACAGCACTATTTCGGACTGCTGGCCAACGAAGCCCAATTGCTTACCAAGGAATCACAATATGTTGCAGACAATACCGGTTTGGTGAGCCTGATCAATAATTATGGTTACTATGCAATGATCCCCTTATCATTTACGATTTTTGATGAAAACATCAAGGTTTTTTGCAGTACCGAGGGCAATCAAGTTGTTGTACCAGAGTCATTCCGGGAGGCTGTTCTTGAACAGGGGTTTTATGAAAAAGTAAACCCCGATGAACAAATCAAAGGCGGTACATTCAACCATGACGGAAAAAAATGGTTCTGGATGATTTCCGGAAATGATGAGTCCGGAAAAACCTATCTTCTAAAGGCCTTGCTTGTGCTGCTTGTGCTTGGCATGGTGTTTTTTTTAGCCACTTCCTTTACCCTTCTGGTAATCCTTCAAAAAAAATCTGAGCTTTCTAAAAAACTCAATCTCACCGTCATCGATTTCATGCGAAAAAATACCGGTGAGGAATTTCCTGAAAGCTATATAGAAAGTGAACAGGATGTTACGGGCGACCTGATCAATGCTTTGATTAAAAGGGTTGAAATCTGGCAACAATCCCAAAGAAATTTCATTCATTTTGCCTCTCATGAATTAAGAACACCCATTGCCATTTTGATAGCCCAAACTGAATTGGCTGCTCAAAACCTTGAAAACAGAATTGAACAACAGGACTTTTTTAAAAAGCAATTACAGGAACTTGGAGTCTTATCGGGATTTATTGAGTCAATTCTCCTTCTCTCCAATGTTGAAAAAGCAGATGATCCCAATAGAAGATATATGCCATTACGGGTGGATGAAATTTTGTTTAAGGTGGTAAGCTTTTACCAAAACCTCTATCCTGAAAAATCCATCCAGGTTTCATTTGCCATGATTCCTGACCATGAAGAAATGCTGGTGGTTCAGGGGATTGAATCCTTGTTGGTCACTGCATTGTCCAACCTGCTGTCTAATGCAATCCAATACTCAAACAATGAACCCGTTGAAATAAAAATTTACTTCGCCAATGCAAGAGTTGTCCTTGAGTTTATCAACGATGGATCAGTGATTCCGGAGTCATCACGGGAATTGTTATTTACGCCCTTTTACAGGGGAACATCCTCCAGCGGTCTGGGAATTGGACTGTCGTTGACTAAAAAAATCATTCAGTTGCACAAAGGCACTATTTATTATCATGCTGATATTCAACAAAGAAATGTCTTTTCGGTGACCTTGGCTTGAAGCATGAAACCGACCTCCGCATGTTTGAAAAGCATGCTGGCTGTAAAACTACACAGACCCAATGGGTATAGTAATAAAATTGTCATACAGCACCCTTGCATTTACATTTGTTTGCATTTAGATACAAATATTATTAGGTTTACGCCCTTAGAATCTTATTAAATCGTTAAGACACGCACACTATGCTGAAAAAGCTTAGACCCTTGTTGTTACTCGCCACATTGGCTGGCAGTAAGTTGTTTGGACAAACCGGCGACATAAAAGTTACACTGGTGGATGAAAAAACCACTGAAACCGTCCCATTTGCCGGGGTTGTTATTTTGCAAAAAAACACCCAGGTGGGTTCAGGAACAACTGACATCGATGGAAACATCATCATCAGGCTTCTTCCCCCAGGCAGCTATAATGTAAAAGCTACCCTGTTGGGTTATCAACCTGCTCAGATTAATAATGTACAGGTGAATGAAGGGAAGACAACCTATCTCACCATGAAACTTAGTTCCAATGTTGTGCAAGGGAAAGAAGTGGTGATAACGGAATACAAAGTTCCTCTGATTGATCCGGGAACCAAGGTACAAAAGACGGTTACTCGTGAAGCTTATCAGGCAATGGCTGCAAAAAACCCAACGAATGTTGTGGCCCAGGCTGCCGGTGTATTTCAAAAAGACGACAATGGTTCCATCAATGTGAGAGGTGGGCGTTCAGATGTTGACAGGGAAGGTAATTCCACGGGGGAGTCTTCCACCAAAACCTTCATTGACGGGGTTCGTGTGGTGGGCGGTTCCGGTGTGCCTCAGCAAGCCATTGAACAGATTTCAATCATCACAGGAGGTGTTCCCGCAGAATTCGGGGATGCAACTTCCGGTGTAGTAAATATCACTACAAGAGGTCCCGGCCCAAATTATTTTGGTGGCGTTGAAGCCATTTCCTCAGAACCTTTCGACAAGTTTGGTTATAATTTCCTTGGTTATAGTTTAGGCGGACCCATCCTTAAAACCAAAGCTGGTGAAAACAGTCCTTCAAAAACACTTTTGGGTTTTATGTTAGGAGGTGAATTCTCCACTGAAAAAGACAACAATCCTTCTGCCATTGGCACCTTTAAGGTGAAGGATGATGTGCTCCGCAACCTGGAAAAAAACCCTCTCAGGCCCAATCCGGTAGGAGGAACCCTGAGAAATTCCGAATTTCTCACCAAAAACGACCTTGAACCCATTGCTGCCCGCCAAAATGTAAGATCCAACATCATCCGTGTAAACGGAAAAATTGATTTTAAACCCAATGAGCAATTGTTATTTACTGTGGGCGGTTCTGTAGATTACAACCGTAGGCGTGATTTTATCAGGGATTATTCACTCATTAATCCCTCCAATAATCCTGAAAGAATTGATCAAACTTACCGTGTATACGGAAGACTTACTCAACGCTTTGGGAGTCAGGCTGCCGACAAAGATGAAAAATCAGCATCCGTTTTAAAAAATGCCTATCTCACTCTTCAGGCAAGTTACACTTGGGTGAATAACCGCACCCAGGACGATAGTCACAAAAACAGGTATTTTGATTACGGCTATCTCGGAAAATATGAGATTTTTAGGGCGCCTGTTTATGCGTTTGGACAAGATACAAGCACCGGATTTTTTGGAGACAGACTTGTGGCTTACAGAGATACCCTGGTGAGATTTACACCGGATACTACCATTAACCCAATGGGCGCGGCATATACCCAGCAGTATTATGATTTTTTTGGCGGTCGCAGACCTGAAGGGTTATACGACAACTTGTTTAATATTCAGTTTGGAGGTGGCCTGCTCAATGGCGACCGTCCACAGAATGTTTACAATCTCTGGTTTAATACCGGAAGACAATTCAATGGATTTACTATTGATGACAGAAGACAGGCCCGCATCACTGCACAATTTTCTGCTGATGTAAAGAACCATAATATTCAGGTTGGTTTTGAGTATGAACAGCGTACAGAATCATCCATGACAGTGAATCCCATCGGGCTGTGGACTTTGGCCAGACAATTATCCAATATTCATATCTCCCAGCTAGATTTTGCCAATCCTCAAGCTGTTTATGTGGACGGAGCTTATCAGGGGGTGATTAATTATGACTTCCTTTCTCAGGATTCTGCCTACACAGGCTTTGCTAAAAATTACAGGGAAAAATTCGGTATTGATAAGAAAACATGGATTATTTCAGACGCCATCAATCCCCGAGACATGGACATAAGTCTGTTCAGCATGGACAATCTCCTGAATCAGGGAAACAATCCTTATGTAACTTACTTTGGCTTTGACCCAATTTCTGGCAAGAGAAATCGCCAGAGAGTTGAATTTGCCGATTTCTTCAAAAAAGAGGAGGATGGTTCATATAAAAGAGCCATCGATGCATTCAGACCCATTTATATGGCCGGTTACATACAGGATAAATTTGATTTCAAAGACATTAAATTTAATATCGGTTTGCGTGTTGATCGTTTTGATGCAAACCAGAAAGTGTTGAAAGATCCGTTTGTATTATACGACACATACAAATTAGACGAGGTAAGTGAAATTGCCGGAAAGGGTGTTTCTCATCCAGCAAATCTTCAGAATTCAGGTGAAGAATATGTGGTGTATGTGAATGATTTTAGAAATCCACAAAGAATAGTAGGCTACCGCAGTTTAAAAGACAATCGTTGGTATGATACACAAGGAAATGAGGTAACAGACCCCTCTATCATTGCAAACGAAGCCGGGGGTAAAATCCAACCTTATTTGGTAGACCCTAATGTTGGCATCAACAAACCCAATTTTGATCCCAGTACAAGTTTCACTGACTATAAGCCCCAGATAAACTTCATGCCCAGGCTTGCCTTTTCTTTTCCCATTTCAGATGTTGCAAATTTCTTTGCTCACTATGATATTCTTACCCAGCGTCCACCAAGCCGTCTTAGGCTAAGGCCAACAGATTACTATTTTATTGAAGCTGATCAGGGTAATATTCTTAACAATCCTAATCTCAAACCGGAAAGAACAATTGACTATGAAGTTGGATTTACACAGATTTTGGGAGAAGCAGAGTCTGCCAATTCAGCTCTTTCTATCTCCGGATTCTACAGGGAAATGAAGGACATGATTCAGCTTGTTCGTTTGAACCAGGCATATCCTGTAACGCACCTCACCTATGGGAACATAGATTTTGGTACAGTAAAAGGACTTTCTGTTTCTTATGATTTGAGGCGGACCAACAATGTATCCATGAATGTAAATTATACGCTTCAGTTTGCAGAAGGTACAGGATCCGCTTCAACAGAAGCTTTCAACTTGCTGCAGTCCGGACAGCCCAACCTGCGTACTGCCAATCCCTTGGATTTTGACCAGCGACATCAACTGGTTGCCAACATTGACTACCGTTATTCAAGTGGAGCAGATTATGATGGACCCACCTGGTTTGGCACCCAGTTTTTTGCCAATACAGGCGCCAACCTCACCATGCGTTACGGATCAGGAATTCCTTTTTCAAGAAACCGTTTTGTTAGCCGCGAAGGAGATATCAATGCTACCAGTAACAATGGATTGGACGGATCAATCAACGGTTCGAGGATGCCTTCCAATGTGCGATTTGATTTGCGTGTTGAGCGTTCAGTAAAACTCAAATTTGGTTCTAAGGATTCCGACAAGCGCAAATCTGCTACACTGAATATTTATCTCCAGGTACTCAATTTGTTTAATACCCGCAATGTGATTGAGGTGTATCGTTACTCAGGCAATCCTGATGACGATGGATACCTTACAGCACTTCGCTCACAAGCCGAAATTCGCTCCCAGATTAACGAACAATCATATCGCGACTTGTATTCAGTTCGGGTGAACAATCCGGCGAATTACAGTTTGCCAAGAAGAACAAGATTGGGTGTAACACTTGACTTTTGATCACTCTAAAAAAATACTCATGAAAACAATTTTCAACAACATGAAGAAAAACGCTTTCAAGAAAAGCTTTCTTCTTTTAATGGCAATCCATGCCCTGATGCCATCCCTATTTGCCGAAGTGAACCAAGGCGTTACAGGTAAACGCTTGCAAGGGCCAACGGAGGCAGCAGAAGAAAACTGTATTCCTGCCACTGCGCAAACGGATCTTGACATCAACAATGTGAGGGCGAAAATCCTCAATGGGGGTGACATGTGGTGGGATCTTGTAAGCAATGCCCGCTATGAGATTCCAATCAACTCCAAGAAGCATTCACTTTTTGCCAGTTCCTTATGGATTGGTGGAATTGATGCGGGCGGACAATTAAAACTTGCGGCACAAACCTATCGTCAAACGGGAAATGATTTTTGGCCGGGGCCGCTAGACAACAATGCCACAACAAACAGTGAACGGTGTTTAGCATACGATCGCCACTGGAAAATCACCAAAAGACAAGTACAGGACTATGTTGCTTTCACACAGGGGAATGGTCCTCAAGGTTATACAGAAAGCAATATCCCTGATGCCATCGTTCAGTGGCCCGGAGACAATCCGAATGGAAACACAGCCAGCGATCCCTTTCTTGCACCCTATGAGGATGTAGATGGTGACAATTCTTATAGCATAGCTTCTGGAGACTATCCGCGATATGATCTGAGCAATAGTGGATCTACCGGAAGCGGCACCTATCTGTATGGTGACCAAACAATTTTTTGGGTGTTTAATGACAAAGGAAATATCCATACAGAAACTTCTGCTCCAGCCATTGGTATTGAGGTAAGGGCACAGGCGTTTGGCTTCTCGACCAGTGATGAAATTAACAACATGACTTTTTATCAGTATGAAATTTTAAACAAATCCTCTTTCCTTCTCACCAACTGCTATTTTGCTTACTGGGTAGACCCTGATTTGGGTTGCTATCAGGATGATTTAGTTGGTTGTGATGTGGGTTTGGGCTTAGGTATTTGCTACAACTCTCAGGATGTTGATTGTGCCAATGGTGAGAACACCTATGGCAATCGTCCTGCTGCAATAGGAATTGATTTCTTCCTTGGGCCACTAGCTGACCCTAATGGGCTTGACGACACTGTTACATTCAATGGTACAGGATATGATGATGGAATCGTGGATAATGAAAGATTGGGAATGGAGAAATTCATGATATTTCGTAATAACAACACACCCCAGGGTAACCCATTTAATGCCACTCACTTTTATAATTACATGCGTTGCATCTGGAAAGATGGAACCCCTCTGGTGTACATTGGCAATGGGTTTGGATACGGACCTGGTACGCCTTGTAACTTTGCTGTTCCCGGAACTTCTGATCCTACCAACACCGCACCTTGGGCAATGACTGTTCCTGATGATTGGAGGATGGTACAGTCAGCAGGGCCATTTTCACTTCAACCGGGAGCTGTAAATTACATTACAGCCGGTGCAGTATGGGCCCAATCACCCACAGGCGGTGCTCAGAATTCGGTTAATCTGCTTCGCTCTGCAGATATTAAAGCCCAAGCTCTTTTCGAAAACAATTTCAGGGTTTTAAATGGTCCTGATGCACCAGATCTTACCTATCAGGAACTTGACAGAGAATTGCTTGTTTATCTTACCAACCAAAAAAGTTCCAATAACTACAAAGAACTATACCGTGAAAAAGACCCTACCATCGTAGGTGTGGCTGAACCGCTTAAATTTTACACCTTTCAAGGATATCAGGTTTACCAGCTCAAGAATGCCAATGTCTCTGTAACCGAACTGAGTAATCCTGATCAATCCCGTTTGGTTGCCCAGTGTGATGTTAAAGATGGTATTTCAAGGCTTATCAATTTCAACTTTGACCCTGCTATTGGGGCTGCGATTCCAAAAGAAATGGTAGATGGAAATGATTCGGGAATCGTTCACTCTTTCCGTTTTATCAATGATGCCTTTAACCCCGGTACCAGACTTGTTAACTACAAAAAATATTATTTCACTGTTGTGGCATATGCGCACAACAATTACAAAACATATGATCCCATCGATCCCAATGCACTCGATGGTCAAAAACTTCCCTTCAAGGCGGGGCGACTCAATATTAAAACATACACCCTCATTCCTCACTCTCCTGTGATGGGTTCCGGTGGCATGGTTGCACAAAGTATCTTTGGGTCGTCACCCCAGGTAACCCGTATTGAAGGACAAGGAAATGGAGGTGCATCTGTTGACCTCACCCAAGCTACTATGGATGCCATTGTGGCCGCAGCTCCCGGCAGCCCTTTGCGCGAAATCACATATGCCTCGGGCAAAAGTCCTATCAAGGTAAAGGTTATTGATCCTCTGAATGTACCTAAAGGGAATTTTGAATTGCGCATGATGGCCCGTTGTTTTTATCCGGTTGGCATGCCTACCGATTCCTCTTCGGCCTTGCAAACTGCCAAGCTTCGTGATACCCTTGTAACACTAAATTCTGAAGTACTTGCTTATGTTACCACCAACAGCACCAACAAGGTTTTCAGAAGGGTAAAAGACATTCCTGCTGCGCTGGATTCTGCTCGTTGGATTATCACCGGTACCATAGGAAGTAAAACCGAAACCATTGTCTCCGATACTTCCCTACTCGTTAACTACGAACAAATTATTCCGGAGTGGGGTCTGTCTATCAAGACAGGACAGGTGAGCAATCCCGGTTCCAACTCCATTTCAGATAACAATGGATTCCTCGAATCCTCCATCTCTTTTGCCGATAATTCCAAAAATTGGTTAGGCTTTGTTGAAGATACAGAAGGACCTTTTGAAGAAAATTGGATTCGTTCAGGAGTGACAGTAGCTACTACACCACCTCCTCCGGGAACCCCTGCCTACAATGACTACCCTGGATTTGATGATAATCAGGCTTTTGAAAAAGTGATTAGCGGTGGATTTGCTCCTTATCGCATGTGTGCCACCGATCCATTCGGACCTGCCTATGCAAACACCAATGTGATGTCGTCGGCAGCTTCTCCAAATCCTTTTTATGCCAATTTGCTCAGCAACTTGCCAAGTGTAAACATTGTAATCACCTCAGATAAAACCAAATGGACCCGTTGTCCTGTTTTTGAGGCAACAGACGAAGCGTTATTAGCGGAAGGTGGTGAGGCCAAACTAAACCTAAGGGAACATCAATCGGTTGACAAAGAAGGTAAAATCGCCTCTGATACCATTGCTTCCTCCGATCCAAACTCCCCCAACTACATTGGTGGAATGGGAATGGGATGGTTCCCCGGTTACGCGATTAATACAGAGACAGGTGAAAGACTTAACATGGGATTTTCTGAATATTCATGGCTAATCGGAGAAAATGGCCGTGACATGATTTGGAATCCCACTTCTACCCGTTCGTTCAATTTCACTCCAAGGCTTGGTGGTGCACATTGTATTTATGTATTCAATCACAACTACGATGAGCTCCAAAACACTGCCGGTACGCTTCCTAGCCCTTCTGCCATGCCGGCTTATGACAGGGGTGAGTACATCTACAAAAAAATGCGTAATACTTCTGATCCTTTTTTCGGTTTAAAAAAACAGCAGGTTTTCAGAGATTGTGCTTGGGTTGGTTATCCTTTACTTAAAGAGAACCGCAGTTTACTCGAAACTGATGTATCAATAAAGATTAGGGTTAACCGGGCATTCGGAAGAAACTACTCTTCCAGAGACCGCATCAGAAGCGCAACCAGCATTATTTGGGACAATACCAATATACAAAAAGCCACTGCTCCTGTAAATGGTAATTTCCCGATGTATACATTCTCAACAGATGGCCTGGAAACACTCACAAATCAGTCCACTGTGGCTAAAAATGCTCTTGAGATGATTAATGTTACACCCAACCCATACTACGCTTACTCAGATTATGAAACAAGCCAGTTGGACAACCGTGTGAAAATTATCAACCTACCTCAGAAATGTACCATTGCCATTTACACTGTAAATGGTACGCTTATCAGAAGAATCACAAAAGATGATAATGCCACAACCTATATTGATTGGGACATGAAAAACCAGGCAAACATACCTGTTGCCAGTGGCCTTTATCTCATCCATGTGGAAGTACCCGAGGTAGGAGAAAAAGTACTTAAGTGGTTCGGAGCTATGAGACCCATCGATTTAGACTCGTTCTAAGAAAATGCATCTAGGAAACAAATGAATATGCACATCATCAAAATAAGAGCCATCCTTTTAGCAGGGATACTTTTTTACAATTACCAATCTGTACAAGCAGGTAACAAAGACAGGACCGGTCAAGCCGGTGCCACCGAATTGTTGATAAATCCATGGGCAAGGAGTTCAGGAATTGCATCTGCAGGCGTTGCCGCAGTTCGTGGTATTGAAGCTCAAGCCATCAATGTTGCAGGATTGGCTTTTACACAAAAAACAGAAATAGTTTTTGCCAGAACAGCCTGGTTGGTGGGTACAGGATCTAACCTGAATGCCTTTGGGTTATCTCAAAAGATCGGATCGTCCAGTGTTCTCGGTTTGGGTTTTACATCCATGGGATTTGGAGAAATTATGCGTACAAATCCGGATAATCCGGAAGGTGGCTTAGGAACATTCAGTCCTCGTTTTCTAAACATCAACATTTCATATGCAAAGGAATTTTCCAACTCCATCTATGGTGGAATCAATCTCAAAGTGATTAATCAGTCTATATCGAATTTGAGTGCAACCGGAGTTGCTATAGATGCGGGAGTTCAATATGTAACCGGGAAAAGAAAGGAATTAAAATTTGGTATTTCTTTGCGTAATATCGGTACACCGATTAAATACTCAGGTGACGGTTTATCATCGAGAGCTACCATGCCTATCGGAACATCTCTCACCATTGAACAGCGTTCTGCTAGATTTGAATTGCCTTCACAGCTGAATATCGGTGGTGCATATGACTTTTATTTCAGCAAAGAAAACACGGACCACCGGATAACTGCAATGGCGAATTTTCAATCAAATTCATTCTATCGCGACATCTATCAATTGGGGGGAGAATATGCATTTAAAAATATGTTTATGGCAAGGTTAGGATATAACTTTGAATCTCAATTGTTTAGTGAAGTAAACAGAACCAATGCTCTGACTGGATTTTGTGCCGGTGCTACAATTGAAGTTCCTGTAAACAAAAAAGGTTCTGTCATGGGGATAGATTATTCCTTCAGGGCATCCAATCCTTTCTCTGGATCTCATGCTATTGGTCTGAGATTAGGCCTCTAAAAAAACCATACATTTGTAACTCATCCCGGTACCAATGCCGGGATGATTTTATTTTAGCATAACACCATGGCACAAACCCAATATTTCACAGAAGAGGGTCTAAAAAAACTAAAAGACGAATTGCTTCAGTTAATAACTGTTGAAAGACCCCGAATATCAGGACAAATTGCAGAGGCAAGAGACAAAGGAGATTTGTCTGAGAATGCTGAATATGATGCAGCAAAAGAAGCACAGGGACTATTGGAACTCCGTATTTCTCAGATGCAGGAAATTGTGAGAAATGCCAAAATCATTGATGAAAGCAAACTCGACAATGGGAAAATACTCATCTTATCCAAGGTTGCTTTAAAAAATATCCTTACAGGTGCAAATCTCACCTACACCATAGTACCTCAGAATGAGGCAGACATCAAACAAGGCAAAATTTCTGTAGAATCTCCTATAGGGAAAGGTCTTCTCGGAAAAAAAGTAGGAGACCTTGCCGAAATATCCGTCCCTTCCGGAGCGGTAATGAAATTTGAAATCCTAGAAATCAGCCGCTGATGTCAAGTATCTTCTCACGAATTATTAATGGTGAAATCCCCTGCTATAAGATTAGTGAGAACGAGGATTTTCTTGCATTTCTGGATATCATGCCACTTGTGCACGGGCATGTATTAGTGGTACCAAAAAGAGAGATTGATGAGTTTTTTTTGCTTGATGATACTCTGCTGTCACAGATCATGGTCTTTTCAAAACCCATTGCGATTGCCATCAAACAGGCATTTCCTTGCAAGCGCGTAGGGGTGGCTATCATTGGCTTGGAGGTTCCGCACGCACATGTTCACTTGCTGCCATTAAATGATGTTGGCAACATCAATTTCCAGATGCCCAAATTGCATCTTTCCTCGGACGAGTTGAAAGATGCACAAGAAAAAATCTGCTCCATTTTAAAATCTTAGTCTCGTTTATCATCATTTCGCATGCTCAGGTAGTTGTGGTATCTGCCATGATTAAGTGCACCATTGTTGAGCGCTTCAATTACCATACAGCCGGGTTCATTGATATGCTGACAATCGGAGAAACTACAGTTTTTTGCCAAGGCAGAAAATTCAGGAAAATAAGAAGCAATTTCAGCCTTTTCCATGTCCACCAACCCAAGTTCTTTAATCCCCGGAGTATCGATAAGATAGGCATGGTTTTCTGCTTCATACATCTCTGCATATGTGGTTGTGTGTTTCCCTTTGTGATGTACATGAGAAACATCACCAGTCTTAAGATGTAAACCCGGTACTAATGCATTAATAATGCTACTTTTCCCTGCCCCGGAGTGTCCTGCGAATAAACAGATTTTACTTTCAGACATAAGGACTATGCGCTGAATACCCTCACCTGTTGTAGCTGAAGTGTCAATGCAGGTATACCCTAAAGCAGCATACAATGTACCCAGATGTTTAGCCTCAATTTTATCATCCAATGTCCAGCGGTCACATTTGTTAAAGAGCAGCACAACCTCAATATGATAAGCTGCAGCCGTAACCAGAAACCGATCGATGAATCCGGTTGATGTTTTTGGATGAGACGGGGTAACTACAAGAAACGCCAGATCAATATTGCTGGCAAGAATATGTGTCTGCCTAGACAGATTAATGGACTTTCTGATAATGTAATTTCTACGGGGCAGGATGGTATCAATCACCCATTGTTCGCCCGACTGTTTCAAAATTACTTCATCACCTACACACACCGGATTGGTATGCTTAATATTGAGAAGACGAAGTGCTCCTTTGAGTCTGCAGATGATTTTTTCCTGCGCAGAGGTTTGCACTCTGTATTCTTTTCCGGTGGATTTGATGACTGTTCCCTGGAGTTTCACTTCAGCCATGAGGATCAATCAAGGACATCCTGCCGAAAAAGCAGGTAATCGTTTCAGAATTCAGCGGGACATTAATAGAAGTTAGCCCTGAAATCTTCAACACCGGCCTTTTGCTTCAAAGATTCAAACACCTCGTAATCGACCCTTGATTTAAATTGATTTGCCAGTTGATCCACGCTGGATTTATAGTCTTTAACGGGTGCTGGTTCGGTTACATTAATCACTTCCACGAGGTACACTGCATTGTCACCTTTAATAGGTTTTTTGATATACCCAACTTTGGCATTAGCGATGGTTCCAATCATGGAAAGCTCACGGCCTGTGGAAATGTAAGGTGACATAAAATTGACAGAGGCTGCTGAGTCCAAAGGAAGAGAGAGCATGGCAGATACTTGCGCAACATTGGTGGCAGAAGCTGATTTTGAAGCCATGTCCTTGATGAATTTTTCTGCCTTTTTTTCCTTGATTACTTCAGCTTCAACTTGCTTTTGTACATCTTCAAATGCAAGCACCCCTTTGTCTTTGATTTCGGTAAGTACTGCAATTACATACTTCTTCTCTAACTCAAACACTTTTGATACATCTCCTTTTTTTGCCTCGTATGCCCATTTTACAACTTGTCTGGCATTTTGAAGACCGGTAATATTTCTGTCGTTATCTCTGAAATTGGGTGCTTGTTGTTTATTTAATTTCTGGTCGGTAACGGATTTGTTGAAGGCTTCAGCCATGGTGTTTTGTCCGGCAAAAGCACTTGCTTTTTGATATATCTGCTGAAATGTTTTTGTACTTGGCTCAAGTATTCTGTCTAAATAAGAGATGAGAACTTTTCTTGCATCGACTCCCTTACCGGTGATTTCTATAAGATGCACACCAAACTGGGATTCCACGATAGGCATATCCCCGATCTTTCCATTGAAACACGCGTCATTAAAAGGTTTGACCATCATGCCTTCCTTGAAAAATCCTAGGTCACCACCTTTGATGGCAGATCCGGGATCTTGGGATTGGGTACGAGCAAGGTCTTCGAACTTTGCTCCGGATTGAA
>Ga0315900_10004939_pt1 | contig 18551 bp, 15 predicted proteins | sample LakEriMetagenome_FD_203521 | JGI IMG/M metagenome (GOLD analysis project Ga0315900, IMG submission 203521) | Freshwater fungal communities from buoy surface, Lake Erie, Ohio, United States - Buoy 12 MA114 | ecosystem: Environmental > Aquatic > Freshwater > Lake > Lake biofilm | place: USA: Lake... | reverse complement strand
CGGCCAGGGTCTGAAGGGCAGGGGCGCCGCCGGTTCGGGGGCGGTCCTGTCAACCGATCTTCACGATTGCTTGCATTTGGTCAATTGTATACGAAATTTGGCTCCGCGGTCACGAAGGAGCCACAATGCCCGCTTCCGCCAAACCTACGGCCGATCCGGGCGTCACGGGCCATGCCCAGGCGAAGCACCGCGCCTCCCCGCTGAAGGGGGCCGGCGCGGTCCGGGACGCTTGGCGGCTCGCGCGCGGCTGGGGGCGGGCGGAGCCCTGGCGCGTCACGGGGCTGATCGCGGCGGCGCTGGGGCTGATCCTGCTGCAGCTGGCGGTGGATTGGGGCTTCGCGCTCTGGCACCGTGCCGCCTTCGATGCGCTGGAAGCGCGGGATGGCGCGGCCTTCCTGACGCAAATGCTGGTCTTCGCGGGGCTGGTGGCGGCGCTGATGCTGGCCAGTGTCGGCCGGCTCTGGGCGCGGCAGGCGATCGGGCTGCGGTGGCGGCGGTGGCTGGTGCTGAAGCTGCAAGGCGCGATGCTGGCCGATGGGCGGCATCATCGCCTGGCCGCGGAGGCCGCCGGCACCGACAACCCCGACCAGCGCATCGGCGAGAATGCGCGCTGGGCCACGGCCATCGCGGTCGATCTCGCGCTCGGGCTGATCTACGCGGTGGTGCTGCTGGCCTCCTTCGCCGGGATGCTGTGGCATCTCTCGGCCGGGTTCGCGCTGCCGCTGCCGGGCGGGCCACTGCCCATCCCGGGCGGGTTGCTCTGGGCGGCGCTGGCCTATGCGGGGGCCTGCGCCGCGCTGACGTGGCGGCTCGGGCGGCGGCTTCCCGCCATCCATGCCGACCGCAACGCCGCCGAGGCCGACCACCGCTTCGCCCTGATCCGCCTGCAGGAGAACAGCGAGGCCGTGGCGCTGATCGGCGGCGAGGCGGATGAACGCCGCGGCCTGGCCGCGGCTTACGGGCGGGTCGAGGCTGCGACGCGGCGGATGTTCGGCACGGAACGCAGCCTGATGTGGCTCGGCTGCTGCTACATGCCCGTGGCAGGTGTGGTGCCCCTGGCTCTGGGGGCGCCGCAATACCTGGCCGGCGCCATCACCCTCGGCCTGCTGATGCAGATGGCGCACGCCTTCACCGAGGTTACGCGCGCGCTCTGCTGGCTGACGGAGAACTGGCCGCGACTGGCCGATTGGCGCTGCCATGTCGCGCGGGTGGTCGAATTGGAACGCGCGCTGGACGCGCCCGCCGCCGTCCCTGGCCGGTTGCGAAGGGCGGAGGATTCGCCCGCGCTCGACCTGCGCGACGTCGCGCTCACCACCCCCTGCGGCCGCGCGCTGCTGCGTGCCCCCGCCCTGACCGTCCTGCCCGGCGAAAGGGTGCTGATCCGGGGCGAGAGCGGCAGCGGCAAATCGACGCTGTTCCGCGCCCTGGCGGGGCTCTGGTCCTGGGGCGAGGGCCAGATCCGCATGCCGAGCCGACAGGGCAGCATGTTTCTGCCCCAACGGCCCTACCTGCCGCTGGGCACGCTCGCCGCGGCGCTTTGCTACCCCGCACCGCCCGACGCCTTCGGGGCGGAGGCGCTGGGCGCGGCGCTGGAACGCTGCAACCTCGGCCATCTCGCGCCAAGGCTGGGGGAGGCGGCACGCTGGGACCGGGTGCTGTCGCTCGGCGAGCAGCAGCGGATGGGCTTCGCGCGGCTGCTGCTGCACCGACCGGACTGGGTTTTCCTGGATGAGGCGACCTCCGCCCTCGATGAAGCGAACCAGGCGGCGATGTATGCGCTGCTGGCGGCGGAATTGCCGGGGGCGGGACTGGTCTCCATCGGCCATCGCGCGGGCCTCGACCGGCACCATGACCGGCAGATGGTGGTGCTGGCCGGGGCGGGCGGCGGATGGATGGTCGCGGCCGGCGGCGGGACGGAGACCCGGTCCGCCGCGCCGCCGCCCCGCCGGGATATGCCCCGGATCGCGCCGACGATGGCTCGCGCGGTCGTGATCCGACGCGACTTGACAACGATGGGCGCCCCAGCCAGCCATGGTTGACGGAACGGCGCGCGAACCCTAGGTTCTCGTCGCCTTCCGGCAATCGGCAGCGACTGGCGCGCCAGACGGGACGGGACCAGGGCTTCGGCCTCTGGTTGTCCGGTCCGCCACAGGGCCCGGTCCCGCCGATCCTTCCCTCCCTTTCCCCCGGATGCCGCGATCCAAGCCCAGGAACCAGGGCAGGCGGCAAGGCGGGGGGCCGAGCGCGCGGGCTGATGCCCGATCCGGCCTCATCGCATCCGGGGCTTTCCCCTGCCTTTCCTTCGCGCGCGATCCATGGCGCGCAGCACGGACGCACCCGCGATGCATCTTTCCGAACTGAAGGCCAAATCCCCGGCCGACCTGCTGGCCTTCGCCGAGGAGGTCGGGGTCGAGAACGCGTCCTCCCTGCGCAAGCAGGACATGATGTTCGCGATCCTGAAGACGCTGGCCGACAACGAGCAGGCGATCTACGGCGACGGGACGCTCGAGATCCTGTCGGACGGCTTCGGCTTCCTCCGCAGCCCGCAGGCGAACTTCCTGCCGGGGCCGGACGACATCTACGTCTCCCCCGCCCAGGTGCGGCGCTTCGGGCTTCGCACCGGCGACACGGTGGAAGGCCAGATCCGCGCGCCGAAGGATGGCGAACGCTACTTCGCCCTGCTGAAGGTCGACAGCGTCAACTTCGAGCCGCCCGAGGCGCTGCGCCACCGGATCAACTTCGACAACCTGACCGCGCTGTACCCCACGCGGCGGCTGAAGATGGAGAACCCCGAGGTCGAGAGCGTCGCGAAGGGCCCGACCAAGGACAATACGCATCGCGTGATCGACCTGGTGGCGCCGATCGGCATGGGCCAGCGCGCCCTGATCGTGGCGCCACCGCGCACCGGCAAGACGGTGATGCTGCAGAACATCGCCAAATCCATCACGGCGAACCACCCTGAGGTCTTCCTGATCGTGCTGCTGATCGACGAGCGGCCGGAAGAAGTGACGGACATGGCCCGCACGGTGCGCGGCGAGGTCGTGGCCTCCACCTTCGACGAGCCGGCGACGCGCCATGTGCAGGTGACGGAGATGGTGCTGGAGAAGGCGAAGCGCCTGGTCGAGCACAAGCGCGACGTGGTGATCCTGCTGGATTCGATCACGCGCCTCGGCCGCGCCTACAACAGCGTCGTGCCGTCCTCGGGCAAGGTGCTGACGGGCGGCGTGGACGCCAATGCGCTGCAGCGGCCGAAGCGCTTCTTCGGCGCGGCGCGCAACATCGAGGAAGGCGGCTCGCTCACCATCATCGCCACCGCGCTGATCGACACGGGATCGCGCATGGACGAGGTGATCTTCGAAGAGTTCAAGGGCACCGGCAACTCGGAACTAGTCCTGGACCGCAAGCTGTCCGACAAGCGCGTCTTCCCCGCGATCGACATCACCAAGTCCGGCACCCGCAAGGAAGAGCTGCTGGTGGATCGCGGATCGCTCGCGAAGATGTGGGTGCTGCGCCGCATCCTGAACCCGATGGGCACCCAGGACGCGATGGAATTCCTGCTGGACAAGCTGAAGTACAGCAAGACCAACCAGGACTTCTTCGATGCCATGAATACCTGATTTTTGGTGCCCTCAGACGCCGGGCGCGCGCTCCGCGCGCTTGGCTGGCGCGCCGGGCCGCGCGGTTAGCCTGGGCGCGGGCCGCTTCGCGGCCTCGGCCGGTTTCACCGGCCGCCAGCGCTGGCGCAGATGGCACAACGACCTTTGGGGGCCGCAAGGCCCCCTTCGTCTTTGGAAGGGCCGATGAACGAGACTGACACCGGCGCCGGGCGCCTCCTCCGTGCAGCAAGCTTCGCTGCGAAGGTGCACGCCACCCACAAGCGCAAGGGCGCCTCGGCCGAGCCCTATGTGAACCATGTGCTCGAAGTGGCGCGGATCCTGGCCGAGGCGGGCGCGCCGGAGGAGGCGATCCTCGCCGGGTTGCTGCACGACACGGTCGAGGACAGCGACCAGGACCCGGACCCGATCACCCATGACCGGCTCGTCGCCGAATTCGGCGAGACGGTCGCGCGCATCGTTGCGGAAGCGACCGACGACAAATCGCTGCCGAAGGAAACGCGCAAGGCGCTGCAGGTGAAGCACGCGCCGACCAAGTCGCAGGCGGCGAAGATGCTGAAGCTGGCCGACAAGATCTCGAACCTGCGCGCCATCACGGCCAGCCCGCCCGCGAACTGGGACCATGCGCGGCGCGTCGAGTATATCGGCTGGGCCGGGCGCGTTGCCGCCGGGCTCAAGGGCGTCAACCCAGCACTCGATGCGCTGTTCGAGGCGACCTACCGCGACGCCATGGCGAAGCTGGCGGCGGAGGCATGAACAGCGCGCTCCCCGGCGTGCTCGAGATCGAGCGCGCGACGCTCTCGGCGGTGCCGGCGCCTCGGGTCCTCTTCGACGGCGGCTTCGTGGTCCGCAGCTTTGCCGGCGGCACGGGACGCGCGAATGCGGCCTGCTCGCTCGATCCTGCGCCGGATGCGGAGCTCGCGGCGCGGATCGGGCGGATCGAGGATTTCTACAGGCGCGCGGGCTTCCGGCCGCGCTTCCGATCTTCCCCACTCGACCCGCCGGGGCTCGCGGCGATGCTGGAAGCCCGCGGCTACCGGCCGCATGACGAAAGCCAGGTGATCTGCGGCAAGCTGGGCGAGGCTTTCCGCGACGATCCGGATTGCCTGGCCCTGGCGGGGCCGGAGCCCGACTGGACCATGGTCATGGCCAGCGGCGAGCACCAGGTCCCGGCGCGGCAGGCGGAAAAGGCGCGGATGCCGGAGCTGCTCGGCATACCGGCGGCCTGGATCCTTCTGTCCCTGCCCGACGGCCCTGGCACCAAGACGCCGGCCGCCTGCGCCTTCGTTACCGCGCAGGGCGAGCTGGCGGGGCTGTTCGACCTGGCGGTGCGGCCGGCGTTTCGCCGCCGGGGCCTGGGCCGGCGCGTGATGGCGGCGGCGGGGGCCTGGGCGAGAAGGCGCGGCGCCCGCTTCGCCTATGCCCAGGTCGCCTGCACCAACGCGGCCTCGCTCGCGCTGAATGCGGGGCTCGGCCTGACCGAGCATTACCGCTACCGCTACGTCCTGCATCCGACAGGCTGACGGGGCCTGGGCGCGCGAAGGCGTTGGCGGCCGAGATGGGTCTCGGGTGTGGCCGCCCAGGTTCTGGACACGACGTCGTGAGCATGGCGATAAATCCGCCTGGCCCTTCCTTGCGGGTCCGGATGCCGGCCACGCTGCAACGCGCCGGCCAAGGTCGTGGAGGGCGTGCCCAATGGTCGGTCAGGCAGGAGCAAGCCGACGGGCAGCCCATCCCGCAGGCTTCGCGGGCTCTCCGAGACCGAACCACGCGGCCCCACGATGAAGACGACCCGCCCCGCGCCGCGCACGGTCGCCGTCTTCGGCGGACAGGATCTGGTCGGCGATGCCTTCCTGAAGCTGCCCTTCCTGCGCGCCATGCGAACCGCCTGGCCCGACGCGTACATCACCTGGCTGGTGAGCGGCCAGAGCGTCTTCGCGGGCTCCATGGCCTCGGTCGGGGCGCCCTATCTGGACCGGGTCGTCGAACGTTGCGGGCTCGGCAGCGGGCGGTGGGCGGAATTGGTGCGGCCGGTTCCGCACGGGCTCGGCCCCTATGACCTGCTGCTCGACAGCCAGGCCCGGCCGATGCTGAGCGCCTCTCTCTGGCGCGTTCCCCATCGGCGCTTCGTGGCGGCGGCGCTGGCGACGCGGGGGGCGGGGCCGCATCTGGTGGACCGGTTGCTGGCGCTGGTGGAGGCGGCGCATGGCGAGGCTGTGCGCTGGGACCTCTCGCCAATCGCCGTGCCCGAGCCGCTGCGCGCGGCGGCGGCAGCCGCGCTACCCGATGCCGACGGAATGGCGGGTCCCGGGGGCTATGTGGCCATCGCTCCGGGCGCGGGGGGCGCGCATAAGTGCTGGCCCATGGAGCAGTTCGCGGCTCTTGCACGGATCCTCGCCGAGCGCGGTTTGGTACCGGCGGTGCTGCTCGGTCCGGCCGAGGCGGACGCCCGCGGCAGCTTCAAGGCGGCCGCGCCCGAGGCGATCTTCCCGGAGGAGCATCCGGCCTTCGCATCGTTGCCGGGGGGCTCGCAGCCGCTGCGCGTGGTGGCGATTGGGGAACGTTGCGCGCTCGGCGTGGCGAATGATGCGGGGCCGGGCCACATGATCGCCGCTGCCGGCACGCCGCTCGTCTCGCTGTTCGGCCCCACGCCGGCTGCCAAGTTCCGGCCGCTGATGCCGCGGGCAAGCCGCGTGCTGCGGGCGCAGGATTTCGGCGGGACCGCGGCGATGGGCGCGATCCCGGTCGCCGCAGTCGTGGAGGCGGTGTCGGACCTTCTGCGGGAGACGGCATCCGGCGCGCCCTGGCTCCGCTGATCAGGGCGGGTGGGCGCGCCGATGCGGATCGGCAGATGGACGAGCCAGGCGGTCAGGGCAGCAGGATAGTGCTACCCGTGGTGCGGCGCGCTTCGAGGGCGCGGTGTGCCTCTGCAGCGTCCTTCAGGGCGAAGCGCTGGTTGACGTTGATCTTCACCTTGCCTTGCGCAACCACGTCGAACAGCGCGTTGGCGCAGTATTCCAGGTCCTCGCGCTTGGCCGTGTAGGTCGCGAGCGTCGGGCGCGTCAGGTAGAGGGAGCCCTTGGCGGCGAGCACGCCGATATCGGCGATCGCGACCGGCCCCGAGGCATTGCCGTAGGACACCATCATCCCGAAGGGCGCCAGACAGTCGAGCGAGGTCATGAAGGTGTCGCGGCCGACGCTGTCGAAGACCACGGGCAGCATGGCGCCGCCGGTGATCTCCTTCACCCGGGCAGGAAGGCCCTCGATCCCGACGACGGCATGATCGGCGCCATGGGCACGGATGAGGGCGGCCTTCTCCTCGGTGCTGACGCAGCCGATGACGGTGCAGCCGAGCGCCTTGGCCCACTGGACCATGATAAGGCCGACGCCGCCGGCGGCCGCATGGACCAGGATCGTCTGGCCAGGCTGGACCTTGTAGGTGCGGGTCAGCAGGAAGCAGGCGGTCATGCCCTGCAGCATCATCGCCGCCGCCTGGTCGTCCGTGACGGTGGCGGGCAGCTTCACCAGCCGGTCGGCCTTGATGCTGCGCGCTTCCGCATAGGCGCCGATCGGGGCTGTGGCGTAGGCCACGCGGTCGCCCGGGGCGACATGCATCACGCCTTCGCCCACAGCCTCCACCACGCCAGAGGCTTCCATGCCGATGGTCGCCGGTAGGGCAGGGGCCTTGTAGAGGCCGGTGCGGAAATAGACGTCGATGTAGTTCAGGCCGATGGCGCGGTGGCGCACCAGCGCCTCGCCAGGCTTGGGGGCGGGGAGGGGCACCTCCTCCCAGACCAACGCCTCGGGGCCGCCATAGTCGTGGACGCGGATCGCATGGTTCATGGGGAGGTTGTTCCTCGGAGGCCGAGCCCGGACGGGGCGAGCGGAAGTTCGGATTGGTCGGCGGCAGCCTGGTCGGGCCGGAGCCGACGTTCGTGGTTCAGGAGCCACAGCTTGGTAGGCGGGCCATCGCCGCCGGAATACCCGCCCAGCGCCCCCCCAGTCGCCAGCACGCGGTGACAGGGGATGATGAGGGGGATGGGATTGGCGCCATTGGCCTGCCCGACCGCGCGGGCCGATGTGCCGAGTTCGCGCGCCAGTTCGCCATAGCTGCGGCACGCGCCGACGGGAATGGCGCGCAGCGCGTCCCACACCCGGCGCTGAAAGGCCGAGCCATGCGGAGCCAGCGGCAGGTCGAAACCCGAGGCGGGGTTGTCAAAATAGTCCTGGAGTTGTGCGATGGCGCGCAGCAGCAGGGGTGTCCGCCCTTGGTCGCGGCCACGCCCCCAGTCGAGCGCCACGATCATGCCGTCCTCTTCGGAGACGGTCACCTCGCCGAGCGGTGTGAGGCAGGTCAGTTGGGGCATCTCGGGGTCCAGGGCGCGCCATGCGCCACAAGATCGGCCCCGCCGTCAAGCGGGGGGGCCGTGCGACGGCCCCGTCACGGGTGCCATGGCGGTTGCGTCCATGGCTGACCGTTGGGGAGGTGCGCATCTCTCCGAGCGGATTCACATATCAGGGCGTTCCCGGTCCCCGACGATTTGCTCTAAAGGCTGCACGACGCCTGTTTCCTTTCCACGGAGCCTCCCGTGAACGACGTATCCCCCAATGCTGGCACATCCGATGCGGATGTCGCCGATCCGGCACCCTATTTCCGCGCGCACGTTTTCGTCTGCTGCAACCGGCGCCCAGACGGTCACCGCCGGGGATCCTGCGCCGCCCGCGGGAGCGAGGATCTGCGCGACTACATGAAGGCCCGCGCCAAGGAACTCGGCCTGAAGGGCGTGCGGGTGAACCAGGCCGGGTGCCTCGACCGGTGCGAGTTCGGGCCGGCGCTGGTGATCTACCCGGAAGGCATCTGGTACAGCCCGAAGACGCGCGCCGATGTGGATGAGATCCTGGAAGCGCATCTGGTGGCCGGCGGCCGCGCACAGCGATTGATGCTGACCGAGCAGGACGTGCCGCCACCGAAAGGCTGAGGCCAGTTCTCCGCCGGCTGGTGCTGCCAGCGGATGCCTGCGGCGACGTCCCTCTGTTTCACGTGAAACTCCCACCCCGACTGCCCTGCCCGCCAGCCCAGCCCGGCATGCAGGAACCCATTCCACCAGACAGGCTTCCTCATCATGGGCGACGCCCAGGACACGATCTTCGCCAAGGCGTCCGGGGCCGGCCAGGCCGCCGTCGCGGTGCTGCGGCTATCCGGCCCGCGCGCGCGTGATGTTCTCGGCGCCCTGGCGGGTCGCGTTCCGGCGCCCAGGCTCGCCAGCCTCCGGCGCCTGCGTTGCCCGGCCACGGGCGAGGCGCTGGACCAGGCGCTGGTTCTCTGGTTCCCCGGCCCGCACAGCTACACAGGCGAAGACGCGGCGGAGTTCCATCTGCATGGCGGCGCGGCGGTGGTCGCTGGCGTGTCGGAGGCGTTGGTAGCGCTGGGCTGCCGCCCGGCCGAGCCCGGCGAGTTCACCCGCCGCGCCTTCCTGCATGACAGGCTGGACCTGACCCAGGCGGAGGCCATCGCCGACCTGATCGCAGCCGAAACCTCCGCCCAACGTCGGCAGGCACTGCGGCAGGCGGATGGAGCGCTGACGCGGCTCTATGGCGACTGGACCAGCCGGGCCACCCGTATCCTCGCCCACCAGGAAGCCGCCATCGAGTTCGAGATGGACGACCTGCCAAGCGATACCGGCAGCCGCGCCCGCGCCGAGGCCAGAGCCCTGGCGGCCGAGATCGCCCGGCACCTGGATGATGGCGGGCGCGGTGAGAGGCTTCGGGACGGGCTCTCCATAGCCATCCTGGGGGCGCCGAATGCGGGCAAGTCTTCGCTGCTGAATGCGCTGGTGGGGCGCGATGCGGCGATCGTCTCGGCCCAGGCGGGGACGACGCGGGATGTGGTGGAATGCCGGCTGGACCTCGGCGGCATCCCTGCCGTGGTCGCTGACACCGCCGGATTGCGGGATGCGCGGGACGACATCGAACGCGAAGGAATCCGCCGCGCAAGGCGGCGCGGCGAGGAAGCCGACCTTCTGCTGATCATCTTCGCCGCCGATGCGACCCCGGACGCCGAAACCCTGGCCCTCGCTGCTTCGCGGCCCGACTCCATCCTCGTGGCGTCGAAATGCGACTTGGCCGCGCCGCCAGCGGCGATTGGAGATCGCGCGCCGCTGCCGACCAGCGTGCGCACGGGCGCGGGGCTGGCCGAACTCCGCGCCGCGCTGGCAACGGCCGCTGCAGGCCGGGCGGGGCTCGCCGATGCCCCGGCCCTGACCCGCGCCCGCCACCGCGCCGCGCTGACCGAAGCCGTGGCCCACTTGGCGGAGGCCGAGACGGTGCCGCTGCCCGAACTCGCGGCAGAGGCCTATCGGGGAGCCGTGATGGCGCTTGGTCGCCTGACGGGCCGGGTCGGGGTCGAGGATGTGCTGGACATCGTCTTCGGCGACTTCTGCATCGGCAAATAGAAGGCCTATATCGTCCATATGACCCCGATGACGACCTACGACGTGGTGGTGGTGGGCGGCGGACATGCCGGCTGCGAGGCTGCGGCAGCCGCCGCGCGCTGCGGCGCGCGCACCCTGCTGCTGACCCACCGGCGCGAGACGATCGGCGAGATGTCCTGCAACCCCGCCATCGGCGGGGTCGGGAAAGGCCATCTGGTTCGGGAGATCGACGCGCTGGATGGGCTAATGGCGCGCGCGGCCGATGCGGCGGCGATCCATGTCAAGCAATTGAACCGCAGCAAGGGTCCGGCGGTCCGCGGCCCCCGTGCCCAGGCAGACCGCGCCCTCTACCGCGCCGCGATGCAGGATCTGCTGGCGCAGACCCCGGGCCTCGACATCCTGGCCGAAGCGGCGGAGGGGCTGGAGCTGGACACGCGCGGCCGTCTTGCCGCTGTGGTCACCGCAACCGGGCGGCGCATCGGCTGCGGCGCGCTGGTGATCACCACCGGCACCTTCCTGCGCGGCGAAATCCACCTGGGCGAGCAGCGCATTCCCGCCGGCCGGCACGGCGATGCACCCGCCATTGGCCTCGCCTTGGCGCTGGAGGCGCTGAAGCTGCCGCTCAAGCGCCTCAAGACCGGCACGCCGCCGCGCCTCGACGGGCGGAGCATCGATTGGGCGGCGCTGGAACCGCAGCCCGGCGACGATCCGCCGGAACCACTCTCCTGGATGACGGAGCGCATCACCAATCGCCAGGTGTCGTGCGGCATCACCTGGACCACGCCGGCAACCCACGCGTTGATCCGGGAGAATCTGCACCGCACCGCCGTCTATGGCGGGCGGATCCAGGGCGTGGGTCCACGCTATTGCCCTTCCATCGAGGACAAGGTGGTCCGCTTCGCGGACCGCGAACGCCACCAGATCTTCCTGGAGCCCGAGGGGCTGGAGGATGACACGGTCTATCCGAACGGCATCTCCACCAGCCTGCCGGCTGATATCCAGGCCGCGCTGATCGCCTCCATCCCGGGGCTCGAACGGGCGCACATCCTCCGCCCCGGCTATGCGATCGAATACGACCATGTCGATCCCCGCGCGCTGCACCCGACCCTGGAAGTCCGGGGCAGGCCCGGCCTGTTCCTGGCGGGCCAGATCAACGGCACGACGGGGTATGAGGAAGCCGCCGCCCAGGGCTTGATGGCGGGGTTGAACGCCGCACTCCGTGCCAGCGGGACCGCGCCCGACCGAGTGCTCGGCCGGTCGGAGGCCTATATCGGCGTGCTGGTGGATGATCTGGTCCTGCATGGCGTGTCGGAGCCCTACCGCATGCTGACCGCGCGGGCGGAACATCGCCTGAGCCTGCGCGCGGACAATGCGGGGCTGCGCCTGACCGATCGCGGCCTGGCTTGGGGCTGCGTCGGCCCAGCGCGCGCCAAGCGCCACGCCGCCTTCGCGGCGGCCGTCACCGAAGCCCTGGCGCGCGCGGGGCAGGAAGACGCGACGCCGGCCGCGATCATCGCCGCCGGCCTGCCTATCCGCCAGGATGGGCGACGCCGCAATGCGCTCGAACTGCTGGCACTGCCCGACATCACCATCCCAGCCGCGGCCGCCATCTTCCCCTGGCTGGCGGATCTGGCGCCCGATGTCGCCGCCCAGGTGGAGGCAGAAGCGCTCTACGCCCCCTATCTCCGCCGGCATGAGGCCGAGCGCCGCCTGATCGCACGGGAGGAACAACTCTCCATCCCCGACGCGCTCGATTTCGGCGCGATCCCGGGCCTGTCGCGGGAGATGCAGCAGCGCCTGGCCGGCGCCCGGCCCGCGACCCTCGGCAGCGCCGGCCGCGTGCCGGGCGTGACGCCGGCGGCCATCGCGGCGCTGGCCATGCATCTCCGCCGCGCAGCGCCGGGCTGAGGTGTTTCACGTGAAACAGCACGAAACGGCGGAGCAGGGCCCAGCGGATGGCGCCGCCTCAAAGGGCGTGCGCCACCCCCTGCCGCCCCTGGCACCGCCCAACGCCGCCACCCTCGCGCGGCTGGACGGCTTCACCGATCTGCTTATGCGCTGGACCCTCCGCATAAACCTGATCGCGGAGCGGGACGCGACGGCGATCCGGAACCGGCACATTGCCGATTCCCTGCAACTTGTCCCCCTTCTGCCGCCAGGCGTAGGGCCGATTGGTGATCTGGGCAGCGGGGGGGGCTTTCCCGGCCTGGTCCTGGCCATCGCCACGCGCCGGCCCTTCCACCTGGTCGAATCCGACCGTCGCAAGGCCGCCTTCCTGACCGAGGCCGCGGCCCGGCTCGGCCTCGATCATGTCCGTGTCCATGCCATGCGGATCGAGGCTGTGGAGCTTCCCCCGCTTGTCGCTCTCACGGCGCGTGCCCTGGCGCCCCTCGATGACCTGCTCGGGCATGCCGAACGCCTTCTCGCGACCGATGGCGTCGCGATCTTCCCCAAGGGCCGCACGGCCGAGGACGAATTGACCACCGCCCGACGGCGCTGGACAGTGCGCGCTGAGCGGTTCGCGAGCCGCACCGACCCCGATGCCACCATCTTCCGCCTCAGTGAGATCCGCCGCGATGGCCAGCCAGACTGACCGCGCCAGCCCGCGGATCATCGCCTTCGCCAATCAGAAGGGCGGCGTCGGGAAGACCACGACGGCGATCAACCTCGCCACCGCGCTGGCCGCCGAGCACAAGGTCCTGCTGGTCGATCTTGATCCCCAGGGCAACGCCTCCACCGGCCTCGGCATCGCGCGCGGCGAACGCGGGGCAGGCACCTATGCCCTGCTGGTGGAGGACCGGAAGCTGGCCGATGTCATCCGCCCCTCCGCGATCCCCAACCTCTTCATCCTGCCCGCCGACCCCGATTTGGCCGGCGCCGAAATCGAGCTGGTCGGCCTGGACGGGCGGGAAAAGCGCCTGTCGGACGCGCTGAAGGCCGGCGGGGCGACGCTATCCGGCTTCGATTTCGTCTTCTTCGATTGCCCACCGTCGCTCGGCCTCATCACGCTGAACGCGCTGGTGGCGGCGGATGGCGTGATCGTGCCGCTGCAAACCGAATTCTTCGCGCTGGAGGGGATCAGCCAGCTCACCCGCACCATCGAACGCGTTCGCCGCGCCCTGAACCCGCGCCTGACGCTGGAGGGGATCGTGCTGACCATGGTGGATCGCCGCAACAACCTGTCGGAACTGGTCGCCAGCGACGTCCGCAACTTCTTCAAGGACAAGGTCTTCGAGACGATCATTCCCCGCAATGTCAGGGTCAGCGAAGCCCCCTCGCATGGCCTGCCCGTGCTGCTCTACGATTTCCGCTCTCCCGGCGCCCAGGCTCATCTCCGCCTCGCAGCCGAATTCCTGAAGCGAGAGCGCGCCAGACGCCCCTGACCCCCGCCGGCCGATAGCAGGCCGCCCCATCCAGGCGACCCCAAAGGTCACGATGCAGACACCCCAGACGCTTGCCCCCAGGACCGCCAGACGATGAGCACCCCCCGCAAGGCCCCGCCCTCCCGTCTCGGTCGCGGCCTCTCCGCCCTGATCCCGGACGGGCCCGTCCCCACCGCCGAACAGGCCGCCCTGCGAACCCTGCCGGTCGAGGCGCTCGAGCCGGGCCCCTTCCAGCCGCGGGGCGGGATGGACAAGGCGAGCCTTGATGACCTCGCCGCCTCCATCCGCGAACATGGCATCCTCCAGCCCATCCTGGCGCGGCCCAAGCCTGGCGCGGACGGCACCTATGAAATCATCGGCGGAGAGCGACGCTGGCGCGCCGCCCAGGCGGCCCAGCTGCATGAGGTCCCGGTCGTCATCCGCGACCTCGGCGACCGCGAAGCCATGGCCGCTGGCCTCGTCGAGAACCTGCAGCGCCAGGACCTGAACATCATGGAGGAAGCGGAGGGCTATCGCCGTCTCCTCGATGAATTCGGCCTGACGCAGGAAAGCCTCGGCCAGGCCGTTGGCAAAAGCCGCAGCCATGTCGCCAACACGCTGCGCCTGCTGGTCCTGCCGCCCGAGGTCCGCGATCTCGTGGCCAACGGCGTCCTATCCGCCGGCCACGCCCGCACCCTGGTGACGGCGGCCGAGCCCGGCCGGCTGGCCGCGCAGATCGTCGCGCGGGGCCTGAATGTGCGCCAGGCCGAGGCGCTGGCCGCCAGCCAGTCCCGGCCGAAGGGCGCCGCGCCGGAACGCCCCAGCCGCGATGCCGATGTCGCGGCGCTGGAGCGCGACCTGACCGAACGTCTCGGCCTGCGGATCTCGATCCGGCACCAGGGCAAGGGGGGAGAGGTGGCGATCCGCTATCGCGACCTCGACCAGCTCGACGGCCTAGTGCGCCTGCTGTCGGGCGGCTGACGGGCCGGATCGGGCAAGACCACGACCGCGAAACCGGCCGCCGCCGGCCATTGCCGGGGCGCCGCTGGCCGTCAGCCCGTCAGCGCCGGGCCTGCCGCGCGATCGCCGCCAGCGCGGCGCGCGCGAGGGTCACATCCGCATCCCGGAAGGCGGTCGTCTTGGTGCGTTTCTCGGCTTCGAGCAGCGCCGCGCCCACGCCCTCCAGCGCCGCCGGCGACCAGATGCGGAGCGCGCGGTCGAAGGCCGCCTTGTGGCGGAAGAACACGGGGGGCCGCAGCACGCCGCTATCGCCCCCCGCCACCGCTGCCTCATGCAGGCGCTGGATATGGCGCAGCGCCGCGCGCAGCACCTGGACCGGGTTCGCCCCTTCCGCGAAGGCCGCCGTCAGCGCCCGGTCGGCCATCGCTGCCTCTCCGGCGGTCGCCGCCATCAGCGCCTCATCGAGGTCGAGGGTCGCGCCTTCGCCGGCGCAGGCCAGCGCTGCCTCCTCATCCACGCGCCCGCCCGGGCCGACATAGAGCGCGAGCTTCTCCACCTCCCGCCGCGTCTGCATCCGATCCTCGCCGAGCCGCGTCGCAAGCCAGGACAGCGCCGCCGGATCGGCCTGGACGCCCTGTTCCTTCAGCATCCGCCCGAGCGTCGCCGCCAGCTCGTCGCCCCGTTCCCGGTAGCAAGCGATCACTGCGACCTCAGGTGCCGCTTCCGCCAGCACGCGGAGCTTGGAGCGCGCGGTCAGCTCCCCGCCCTCCAGCACCAGCAGCGCCTCTCCAGGCGTGGCCAGGGCATCCTTGAGCGGGCCTGCATGGGCGTCGGTGGCCTCCCGCAGGCGCACCACGCGGCGGCCGCCGGTCATCGCCAACGCCGCCGCCTCCCCGGCCAGGGCGCCAGGCTTGGCCGCCTCGTCCCGGCTCAGTTCGGCCAGGCGGAAGGGATCATCCATCCGCCCGCCGAGCGCGGCACGCACCAGCCCCTCGGCCCGTTCGCGCACCAGGCCAGCATCATCGCCATGCAGCAGGACAGCACGATAGGGTCCCGGATCGGCAAGCACGGCCCCGGCCCGGCGCGCATCGAGCTTCGCCATGCCGCGCCCTCAGCAGCCCCAAAACCAGGAAGACGGCGCAGCCTGCCCGGACAGGGGCGCCTCACACGTCATCGGACGCCGTCCCGCGGGCCGATGCCGCCGGTCGGCCCGCCGATCACGCCCTGGCCCGGCTCCGCCGGTGGCACCAGGCCGGTGAGGGGCGAGGCCGCCTGCGGCAGGGGCGGGATGGTCTGCACCGGCGCGACACGCTGCGGCGCCGTGCCGGCACGCAGGTTCCGGAACTGCATCGCCACCCGGACCACGACCTCATCGGCCAGTTGCTCGGCCAGGCGCCTTTCCATCGCCTCGCGGCTGGAATCGGCGGCGAAAAACTGGGTGCCCTGGATGTTGAAGGCGTCCGTGGTGCGTTCGAAGCCGCTGGCCACCACTTCGCGCGGGGCGAGGCGCACCAGCGTCCAATTGGCGGTGGCGATGGTGCGGACGCGGGTCGCCGCGCCATCCCGCTGGATGCCGATGCCTTCCGCCGCCAGGGTGGGCCCGACCAGCAACTCCCACCGCGTCGCATCCGCGGGCACGCCGCCCGCCGGCACGCCCATGGCCAGCCGTTCCTGAAGACCACGCCGCAGCAATTGCCCGAAGCGTTCCGGAATCACCGGCACCCGCGTGGCTGCGAGGTCGGCCGCCACCGCCGCATCGCCCGCGGCCGCGCCACCGCCGCCATGGATCGGGCGGAAGCCGCAGCCGCCCGCGCCGAGCGCCAGCAGCCCAGCCGCGCCGCGCAGCAGCGCCCGCCGCGGCGTCCCCGCCGCTGTTGCGCCGCTCGGCCCCAGGCCGGTCATCGTCATGCCAGCCCGGCCCACCGCGTCAGACCACCAGGTTGACCACCCGCCCAGGGACATGGATGCGCTTCTTCACCGGCTTGCCGCCGATCGCACGCTGCACGTTCTCCTCGGCCTCCGCCAGCGCGAAGATGCGCTCCTCGCTCTCGCCCACCGGAACCTCGATGGTCGCCCGCAGCTTGCCGAGGACCTGGACCGCCAGCGTCAGCGTTTCCGCCTTCAGCAGCGCCGCATCGGCCTCTGGCCAGGGCATCTGCGCGACCAGCGCGTCTGCGCCCGGGTTCAGCGCCGCGAAGACCTCCTCCGCCAGATGCGGCATCATCGGCGCCGAGAGGCGCGCCAGCATTTCCAGCGCCTCGCGCCGTGCCGCGCCCATTCCCTCGGCGGTGGCCTGGGCCTCGGCATCGCCGATGGCGTTGGCGAATTCGTGGATGCGGGCGACGGCGACGTTGAAGGCGAAGGTCTCGAGCGCCTCGGTCACGGCGGCGATGGTGCGGTGTGTCACCTGGCGCAGCTTCCGCGCGGCACCGGCAGCCTCCGCAAAGGCGGTGCCGGCGGGCGGCAGCGCAGGCAGGGCGTTCTGGGTCAGGCGCCAGACGCGCTGGGTGAAGCGGAAGGCACCGGCGACGCCGGATTCGGTCCATTCCATATCCCGCTCGGGCGGGTTATCGGCCAGGATGAACCAGCGCGCGGTGTCGGCACCGTATTTGCCGATGATCGCGCCGGGATCGACCGTGTTGCGCTTCGACTTCGACATCGCTTCCACACGGCCGATGGTCACGGGCTCATCGCCGCCCTTCACCACCGCGCTCCGCGTGCCGTCGCCGGCGGTCGAGAACTCCACCTCCTCCGGGTAGAGCCAGCGGCCATCCGCGCCCTTGTAGCTTTCGTGCTGGACCATGCCCTGGGTAAACAGGCCGGCGAAGGGCTCCTCCACCGTCAGGTGGCCGCTGGCCTTCATCGCGCGGGTGAAGAAGCGGCTGTAGAGCAGGTGCAGGATCGCGTGCTCGATGCCCCCGATATACTGGTCCACCGGCAGCCACGCATCCACCGCCGCCCGGTCCACAGGCGCCGCCGCGCCCGGCGAGCAAAATCGGGCAAAGTACCAGCTGCTGTCCACGAAGGTGTCGCAGGTGTCCGTCTCCCGCCGCGCGGGCTTGCCGCAGGACGGGCAATTCACATGCTTCCAGGTCGGATGGTGGTCCAGCGGATTGCCGGGCCGCGAGAAATCGACATCCTCCGGCAGCACCACCGGCAATTGCGCTTCCGGCACCGGCACGGCGCCGCAATCGTCGCAATGGATCACCGGGATCGGGCAGCCCCAGTAGCGCTGGCGGCTGACGCCCCAGTCGCGGAGCCGCCAATTCACCACGCCCGTGCCCTGGCCCGCCTTCTCCAGCGCCTCGATCGCGCGGCGCTTGGCCGCCGGCACCGCCAGCCCGTCGAGGAAGCCCGAATTGAAGATCGTGCCATCGCCGGTGAAGGCCTCGTCGCCGAGCGCGAAATCGGCGGCGTTGGCGCCAGGCGGCAGGACCACCGGCAGGATCGGCAGGCCGTATTTGCGGGCGAATTCGAAGTCACGCTCGTCATGGCCCGGGCAGCCGAAGATCGCGCCGGTGCCGTATTCCATCAGCACGAAATTCGCGATCCAGACCGGGAAGCTGACGCCGGGCAGGAAGGGGTGGGCGACGCGGAAGCCGGTGTCGAAGCCGCGCTTCTCCGCCTGCTCGATCGCGGCTTCGGACGTGCCCATACGCCGACATTCGGCCACGAATTCTTGCGCTGCCGGATCGCGCTGCGCGGCGGCCTGCGCCAGCGGATGTTCGGCCGCGACCGCGAGGAACGACATGCCAAACAGCGTGTCCGGCCGGGTGGTGAAGACCTCAACTTCGTTGTGCGCCTCCGGCGCGCCGGCCTGATTCAGACCCTCGGACTGCGTCCTCGGATCATCAGGACGGCTGGGTTCCACAAGCCGGAACCGCACCCGCGCGCCTTCGCTGCGGCCGATCCAGTTGGACTGCATCAGCTTCACCCGTTCCGGCCAGCGGTCGAGGCCGCCGAGCGCCTCCAGCAAATCAGGGGCGAATTTCGTGATGCTCAGGAACCACTGGCTGAGCTTCTTCTTCTCCACCAGCGCGCCGGATCGCCAGCCGCGGCCGTCGATCACCTGTTCATTCGCCAGCACCGTGCCGTCCACGGGGTCCCAATTGACCCAGATTTCCTTCCGCTCGACCAGGCCGGCCTTCCAGAAATCCAGGAACAGCTTCTGCTGCTTGCCGTAG
>Ga0315900_10004937_pt1 | contig 18551 bp, 14 predicted proteins | sample LakEriMetagenome_FD_203521 | JGI IMG/M metagenome (GOLD analysis project Ga0315900, IMG submission 203521) | Freshwater fungal communities from buoy surface, Lake Erie, Ohio, United States - Buoy 12 MA114 | ecosystem: Environmental > Aquatic > Freshwater > Lake > Lake biofilm | place: USA: Lake... | reverse complement strand
AGGTAGTCGTGGCCGGCGGGGTCGATGGTGATGCAGAAGGTCAGCACGCCGGCCTGTTGCGCCTCGCGCAGCGCCTGCGCGGTGTCCTGGATGCCGTACTCGTCGTCGTTGCGATCGGGCCCGTAGTCGCGATCCTGCGGGTAGCCGTCCGAGATCATCACCAGCAGCTTCAGGCGCGTGGGCTGGCCGCGCAGCCGCGCCACCGCGTGGCGAATCGCCGGGCCCATGCGGGTGGAGCGGCGCGGCTGCATCGCGGCCATCGCCGCCCACTCGCGCGCGCGCAGGCGATCGTCGAAGTCCTTGGCGACATGGAACTCGACATCATCACGGCCGTAGCCCGAGAAGCCCCAGATCGCGTAGCGGTCGCCCAGCGCCTCGAGCGCCTGCGCCATCAGGCCGAGCGCCTCGCGCGCCACGTCGATCACGCGCCGCTTCGGAGCCTCGGGGCGCAGCGCCTCGCGCGCGTTCCAGTTGCCCCACACGTATTCGCCATCGGGCGGCGGCGGAGGCTCGGGCGGCGGCGGGGGCGCCTCCGGGTCGGGCACCGGGAAGTCGGTCGAGGCGCTCATGTCGAGCAGGAAGGCGGCCGACACCTCGCGCAGCGCGCGGTCGCGCCGGCGATAGACGTGCTCGTCGGTGGCATGGCCCGCGCGCCGGTCGACCGCCGCCTCGATCAGGCCGTCGAGCTCGATCTCCTCGCCGTCGCTCACCCGGCGCACGCGCACGAAGGCATCGGGCCGGATGAAGCGGAACTGGCGCCGAACCTCGTGCAGCAGCGCGCCATGACGCCGGCGCAGCTGCTCGGGCAGGCTCGCATCCTCGCCGCGCAGCCGGTACTCGTAGAGACGGCACCAGCCCTTCAGGTAACCCTGGCGGTGGTAGTCCCATTCATCGTAGAGCCAGCTGCGGGTGGCTTCCTTCGGCAGGCCGAAGGCGCGCCGCAGCGCCGACTCGTCGGACTGGCGCCGGCGCTCGGCCTGTGCCGGGGTCTCGGCGGGCGCATCGGCCTCGCTGGCGGGCTCGGGCGCCTGCGCATCGGGCAGCAGGCCGGTGTGGCCGCCGCGCAGCTGCCGCTGCACGAGCTCGGGGCGCACATCGCCGCGGAAGTCGACCGCCTCGCCCTCGAAGAACGCGTCGAGGTCGGGCAGCTCGTCGCCCTCGTCGCCTTCATCGCCGGCGCCCGCGCGACCCTCGCGCGGCGGGCCCTCGGTCGGTGGGGTTTCGTCATCGTCGAGCCCCGCGCCGGCCAGTTCGGCGCGCGAGGCCACGCCGAGCACCCGCAGGCAGGCAGCGGTGGCGGCGGCGCTGTCGTAGACGCTCGCCCCGGGGGCTGCCGCCTGCGCCGCGGCGGCGAGCAGCGGTGCCAGCCGGCTGGTGCGGTCGGCCGAGATGAGATCCTCGGCCGGCGCGCCCAGCGTGTAGCGCAGCAGCGACTCGGCCAGCGCCGCGGCCGGTGCGATCGCGCCATCGGGCATCGGCGGGCGGTCGGCAAGCGCGCGCGCCAGCACCCGCGCCAGATCGTGGCGCGCACCGGGGTAGCGACTTGCCATCGCGCGGTCGATGCGCAGGTCCTCGAGCCGCATGAACAGGGTGCGCGCCTGCGCCGGCACCGGCCACAGCGCGAAGAAACGCTCGAGCTCGCTCGGGTGCAGCAGCGCGACGCCGTGCTCGGCCGGCAGGCCGGGGTGCAGCTCGCGGGCGCGCGCGAGCGTGAAGCTGAAGGTGCCGTTCTCGTAGAAGCCGAGCTGGTGCAGCACCGAGATCCGGTACACCCCGAGGTTGTGGTCGCGCTCGGCGAAGAGCCCTACCTCGCCGGGCAGATAGATCGACGTGCCGTCGGTGGTCGGGCTGTCGGGCCGGAACTCGCCGGTGAGCGCATCGACCGGCTTCAGGTGCAGGTAGCGCCCCGCCAGGCCCTGCGTGAACAGCGAGAGCACGCGCTGCGCATCGACCAGCGCGACGCGCGCCGCATCGGCCTCGGGCGCGACCGCGGTCTCTCGCGCGCCCAGGGCCGCCCGCGGCGCGACGGCGCCCGTGCTCACGGCAGGATCACGTCGACGATGTCGGCCACCGCCTGCTGCACCTGCGCGTCGTCGGTCACCGCGCGCGCGATCGCCGCCTCGCAGGCCCGTCGCGGCGCGATGCCGCCCGCCACCAGCTGGCCGGTGTAGATCAGCAGCCGCGTGCTGACGCCTTCCTCGAAGCCATGCTCGCGCAGGTGGCGCACCTTCTGGCCGATGGTCGCGAGGCGCAGCGCCGTGTCGGCGTCGACCCCGCTCTCGTGCGCGATGATCTCGGCCTCGAGATCGATCGGCGGGTAGTCGAATTCCAGGCTGACAAAGCGCTGCCGCGTCGAGGGCTTGAGGTCCTTGAGCACGCTCTGGTAGCCGGGGTTGTACGAGATGACCAGCAGGAAGTCGGGATGCGCGTCGAGCTGCTCGCCGGTCTTTTCGATCGGCAGGATGCGTCGGTGGTCGGTCAGCGAGTGCACGACGACGGTCGTGTCCTTGCGTGCCTCGACCACTTCGTCGAGGTAGCACAGCGCGCCGCTGCGCACCGCGCGGGTGAGGGGCCCGTCCATCCAGACGGTGCTGTCGCCCGAGAGCAGGTAGCGGCCGACGAGGTCGGTCGCGGTCAGGTCCTCGTGGCAAGCCACCGTGATCAGCGGGGTCTCGAGCGCGCGCCGGGCGCTGTCGGCCTGCCGGTACAGGCGCCAGGCCATGTGCTCGACGAAGCGGGTCTTTCCGCAGCCGGTGGGGCCCTTCAGCAGCACCGGCAGGCGCGCCGCGTAGGCGGCCTCGAAGACCTCGACCTCGTCGCGCAGCGGCCGGTACCAGGGCTCGTGCTGCAGGCGATGGCCAGGGTTGGCGGGCACGGAAGCGGGGGCGTTCATCGCGGCGCCCCGGTCAGAAGCCGAGCTGACGGGCCGCGAGGTCCTTCATGATCTCCTCGGAGCCGCCGCCGATCATGTTGACCTTCACTTCGCGGTAGGTGCGCTCGACCCGCGTGCCGCGCATGTAGCCCATGCCGCCGAGGATCTGCACCGCCTGGTCGGCGCAGAACTGCAGCGTCTGCATCGCCTGCACCTTGAGCATCGAGAGCTGCGCGACCAGCACCTTCGGGTCGCCGGCCTGGTGCTCGACCCGCCAGGCGAGGTCTTCCATGAAGGTGCGGGTGGTCTCGATGCGGATCGCCATGTCGACCATCTTGTGACGGATCACCTGCCGCTCGGACAGTGGCGCACCGAAGGTGTGGCGCTGGCGCGCCCAGTCGAGCGCATCCTCGAGGCAGCGCTGCGAGAAGCCGAGCGCGCCGGCCGCCATCCAGAGCCGCTCCATGTTGAAGTTGCGCATCACGATCGGAAAGCCGCGGTTCTCCTCGCCGATCAGGTTGCTCGCCGGCACGCGGCAGTTGTCGAAGCGCAGGTGCGCGGTGTCGGAGGCCCACCAGCCCATCTTGTCGAGCGCGCTGCGGCTGAAGCCCGGCGTGTCGCGCTCGATCAGCAGCAGCGACACGCCGCCGGCACCCCGGTCGGCCGGGTTGGTGCGCACCGCCACCGTGAAGAAGTCGGCGCGGATGCCCGACGTGATGAAGATCTTCTCGCCGTTGACGACGTAGTGGTCGCCGTCGAGGACCGCGGTGGTCTTCAGGCCCGCGACGTCGGAGCCGCCGCCGGGCTCGGTGATGGCGAGCGCCGAGATCTTCTCGCCGGCGAGCACCGCCGGCAGCACGCGCCGCTTCATCGCCTCGCTGCCCGCGTTCAGGATCGGCGGCGAGCCGATGGTGTGCGACATCAGCGAGGCGCACACGCCGCCGCTGCCGCCGTGGCTCATCTCCTCGGACAGCACGATCTTGTAGAAGACATCGCAGGGCGTGCCGCCGTAGGCCTCGGGGTAACCCAGGCCGAGCAGCCCCGCCCGCGAGGCCTTCGCGTAGAGCTCGCGCGGAAAGGCCCCCGCCTCGTCCCAGGCGTTGGCGTGCGGCGCGATCTCGCGCAGCGCGAACTGCCGGACCGTGTCGCGAAAGCGCTCATGGTCCGGGCTGTAGTAGTTGGGGTTCCGAAAGGCGGTCAGCGGGGTCGGCATGCTCATGGGCTCGGCTACGGCGTGAGGGTGAGGGCGGGGCCGGCGTCCCGATCGATGTCGGTTGCGGCCCGCCCGGGATGCTACCGCGAGCCCGGCTCCGGAAATCGCGCCACCGCGCTTCCTTGGGTCGGGCGTGGTCGGTATCGTCGCCGGCGCGAGGCTGCGCGGCTTCCGGCGATCGACCGGGAGTCGGCCGCGTCGCTCCCCTTGCCTTCGGAGAAAGCCCCATGCCCCTGGACATGTCCGCCATCGGCCGCGAGGTCGGCCCCTCGACCGTCAGCTGGGATTCCCGCGACGCGATGCTCTACGCGCTCGGCGTCGGCGCCGGTCAGGCCGACCCCTACGACGAACTCGGTTTGACCACCGAGAACTCCGAGGGCCACACGCTCGCGGTACTGCCGGTCTACGCGGTGGTGCTGATCCAGCGTTCGGGCACCCGCGCCGACATGGGCCCGATCGACCGCACGAAACTCGTGCACGCCGAGCAGGGCTTCGTGCTGCACAAGCCGCTGCCCCTGGAAGGCACGGTGCGCGTCACCACGAAGATCACCGGCATGTACGACAAGGGTTCGGGCGCGCTGGTCACCACCACCTCGACCGCGGTGGACGCCGCAACCGGCGAACTGCTGGTGGAGGCGGATTCCGCCGCCTTCATCCGCGGCGAGGGCGGCTTCGGCGGGCCGCGCGGCCCGGCGGGCGCGGCGCCGGTACCCACCCGCGCCCCCGACATCGAGATCGCCACCGGCACGCGTCCCGACCAGGCGCTGCTCTACCGGCTGAGCGGCGACCGCAACCCGCTGCACAGCGATCCGGCCTTCGCGCGGCGCGGCGGCTTCGATCGGCCGATCCTGCACGGCATGTGCACCTACGGCATCACCGGCCGCCATCTGCTGCACGCGGTCTGTGGCGGCGACCCGGCGCGCCTGAGCTCGATGTCGGCGCGTTTCACGAAACCGGTGATGCCTGGCGATCCGCTGACGGTGCAGGCCTGGATCGAGGGCGACGAGGTGCGTTTCCGCACGCTCGGCGCGGGCGGTCAGCCGGTACTGGACTTCGGCACGCTGCGGCGCAAGCCCTGAAGCCGGGCAGGGGCGGGCCGGCGAGGTGCAGCCGGCCCGAGGCGCGTCGCCCCGGCAGGTCTCAGCCCGGTGCGTCGCCGAGGTCGATGATGCCGGCGCGCGCCAGCTCGGCGATCTCGTCGGACGCGATGCCGTGCTCGCCGAGCACCTGCGCGGTGTGCTGGCCCACCCGCGGCGCGGTCGACAGCGGCGCGCCGCTCTCGAAGCGGGGCACGCCGGGCAGGCGGGCCACCGGTACCGCGCGCGGCATGTCGGGCTGATCGAGCCATGCGATCAGGTCGACCGCCGCGACCTGCGGCTCCTGCAGGAAGTCCGCGTAGCGGTTGACCTTCTCGTGCATCACCTGATGCTCGGCCAGGCGCGCCGACCACTGGGCCGTGGTGCGCGTGGCGAGCTGCTCGCGCAGGATGCCGAGCAGTTCGGCCTCGTGGCGAAAGCGCCCGTCGGGGTCCGCGTAACGGGGCTCGGCCGCGAGGTCGGGGCGCTCGAGCGCGGCGCACAGGCCCTGCCATTCGCGGTCGCGGATCGCGGTCACCGACAGCCAGCCGTCGGCGGTGCGGAAGATGCCGTGCGGCACGCCGCCCGGGCGGACCGGGCCCCCTTCGAGGAAGGCCGACATCATGCGGATCGCCTGCAGGCCGGCGGCGCCCTGCATCAGGCTCGCGTCGAGGTAGCGGCCGCGCGGCTCGTCACGACGGCCGTAGAGCGTGGCCGACAGCGCCTGGAAGGCGTAGAGCGAGGTCGCCATGTCGACCGGGATCACCGGCACGCGATGCGGGATGCCGTCCTCGCCGTGGTTCTCGCCGGTGAGGCCGGTGAAGGCCTGCAGCACCGGGTCCATCGCCGGGCGACCCACGAGCGGGCCGTGCTGGCCGAAGCCCGAGATCGAGAGATACACGAGGCGCGGCTCGCGGGCCGAGACCTCCTCCCAGCCGAAGCCCAGACGCTGGATGACGCCGGGACGGAAGCCCTCGATGAAGACATCGGCTCCGGCGATCAGTTGCCACAGCAGCGCCTTGCCGCGCTCCTGCTTGAGATCGATCGCGACGCTGCGCTTGCCCAGGTTGCCGATGATCGAGAAGGCGCTGTGGTCGCCATAGCGCACGCCGAGCACGCGCGACCAGTCGCCGTCGCCGCCGCCCTCGACCTTGATGACGTCGGCGCCGTACTGCGCCATCAGCATGCCGCAGTAGGGGCCGGCGATGCCCTGGCTGAGGTCGATGACCTTCAGACCCCTGAAGGGCGCGTCGTAGCTCACGGGCGATTTCTCCGGAAAGGAAGACTCGACGGCACGCCGGCCGCCAGGGGATTACGGGCGGCGCGCATCGCGATCAGGCGGCCTCGCGGGCGGGGTCGAGCAGGAAACCCTCGTAGCCGCGCGACGCGACATCGTCGCAGCGTTGCCGGTACACGCCGAGCCCGCCGATGTAGGGCATGAACACCCGCGGCTTGCCCGGCACGTTGGCGCCCACGTACCAGGAGTTGGCGCGCGGGAACAGCGTCTGGTCGGCGACCGCGTTGACATGGGCGACCCAGGCGTCCTCGGCCGCGGGATCGGCCTCGATGCGGCGCACGCCGCGCTCGCGCAGCCAGTCGATGCAGCGCGCGATCCAGTCGACATGCTGCTCGATCGACGTGATCATGTTCGTCAGCACCGAGGGGCTGCCCGGGCCGGTGATGACGAACAGGTTCGGAAAGCCCGCGGTCATCAGGCCCAGATAGGTGCGCGGCCCGCCCGCCCACTTGTCGGCAAGGCGCTGGCCGCCCGCGCCGCGGATGTCGATGCCGAGCAGCGCGCCGGTGATCGCGTCGAAGCCGGTGGCGAAGACGATCGCATCGAGGGCGATCTCGCCCGAGGCGGTGCGGATGCCCGCCGGCGTGATCGCCTCGATCGGATCCTTGCGCACGTCGACGAGCCGCACGTTGTCGCGGTTGAAGGTCTCGTAGTAGCCGCTGTCCAGGCAGATGCGCTTGGTGCCGATGAAGTGGTCGCGCGGCGTGAGCGTCTCGGCGGTGGCCGGATCGCGGACGATCGCGCGGATCTTCGCGCGAACGAACTCCGCGGCCTCGGCATTGGCCCGTTCGTCGAGCAGGATGTCGTTGTAGGTGCGCGTGAAGCCGGTCGAGCCATTGCGCCAGGCCGCCTCGAAGACCGCCTGCCGACGCTCGGGCGGGTCCTGCAGCGCGCCGCGGTCGGGCGCAGGCATGCCGGCGATGCCCGCCGGCGCCATGCGGGCCTTGGCGCGCACCTCCGGGTAGCGCGCCTTGAAGGCCTCGACCTCCTCGGGCGGGAGCATCCGGTTGCCGGCCGGCAGGCTGAAGTTGGGCGTGCGCTGGAAGACGGTGAGATGCGCCGCCTGGCGGGCGATCTGCGGGATCGCCTGGATGCCCGAGGAGCCGGTGCCAATGACACCGACTCGCAGCCCGCTGAAGTCCACCCCTTCCTGCGGCCAGAGGCCGGTGTGGTAGAGCTTGCCGGCGAAGCTGTCGCGACCCGGGAGGTCGGGCATGCGCGGCAGCGACAGGCAGCCGGCGGCGCTCACGCACCAGTGCGCGCGCGCCCGGTCGCCGCGATCGGTGGTGATCGCCCAGCGCGCGGTGCCCTCGTCGAAGCTGGCCGCGGTGACCCGCGTGCGGAAGCGGATGTCCCGGCGCAGGTCGAAGCGGTCGGCCACGTGTCGCGCGTAGGCGAGGATCTCGGGCTGGGTGGCGAAGCGCTCCTTCCAGGTCCAGTCCTGCTGCAGTTCGGGCGAGAACGAATACGAGTACTCGAGGCTCTCGACATCGCAGCGTGCACCCGGGTAGCGGTTCCACCACCAGGTGCCGCCGACGTCGTCGCCGGCCTCGAAGACCTGAACGCGCAGGCCCATGCCGCGCAGGCGATGCAGCATCAGCATGCCGGCGAAGCCGGCGCCGATGACGACGACATCGACCTCGATGTCGAGGGAAGGGGCCGCCGGGCCGCCGGCGGCCTGGGCGGTGGCTGCTGCCATGGAAGACTCCGTCCGGGCTGGGTTTTGCGGGTAGAAACATCGGCGCGGGCGCGCCGGCTATCGGCACGAATGTACCCGATGCGAGGTTTTCCCGGGTTTCGGCGCGTGATAAGTTGACCCGATCGTGACGATTTCCCTGGCCCGTCGCGAGGCTCTCGCGGTGCTCGCCCTGTGCACGGCGATGAACATCCTGTCGCGCGGTGCCGGCGAGAGCTTCGCGGTCTTCCTGCTGCCTGTCGCTGCCGAGTTCGGCGCCGATCGGGCCGCGCTCACCGGCGTCTACGCGACCGCGGTGCTGGTGGCGGGGCTGGTCGCGCCCTTCGTCGGCGTGGCGGTCGATCGGCTCGGCCCGCGCCGCTGCTATCTCGCCGGGCTGCTGCTCTTCGGTGGCGCGTACGCGCTGGCCGGCCAGGTCGCGGCGTTGTGGCAGCTCTACATCGTCATCGGCGTGCTGGCCCCCGCTGGCGCCTCGCTGGTGGGCATGGTGCCGGCGTCCACGCTGGTCAGCCGCTGGTTCGGCGATCGCCTTCCCACCGCGATGGCAGTGCTTTCGGCGGCGATGGGCACCGGGATGCTCGCGTTCGCGCCGCTCGCGCAGTGGCTGATCGATCGTGTCGGCTGGCGCCATGCCTACGAGCTGATCGGGCTCGCGCTGCTCGTGCTGCTGGTGCCGCTCGCGCTGCTGCCGTGGTCGCGGATCGCCGCCGGTTCGGCCGACGTGGTCGAGGCGATGCGTCGGCGCGGCGCCGGTCAGGCCGCCTGGACCGTGGCTCGCGCGCTGCGCACGCCGATCTTCTGGGCGCTGGCGGGCATGATGTTCAGCACCGCGGTGAGCACCTACGTGGTCAGCGTTCAGCTCGTCGCCTGCCTGGTCGACGCCGGCTACCCGCCGCTGGTCGCGGCCTGGACCTTCGGCCTGGCGGGCATGATCTCGATCGCCGGCATGATGGGTGCCGCGGCGCTCGCCGAGCGGCTGGGCGAGCGACTGACCGCCACCGTGTCCTACAGCCTCACGCTGCTCGGTCTGGCGCTGCTCGGCCTGGCGCTGGTGCGGCCCTCGGGCTGGCTGGTCGCCGGTTACGTGCTTGCCTTCGGCGGCGCGCAGGGCTCGCGCGGGCCGCTGGCGGCGGTGCTCGCGGCGCGCGGCTTTCCCGGAGCGATGGGCCGGGTCTACGGTATGGTGCTGCTGGCGGCGGGCGCCGGCTCGGCGCTCGGCGCCTGGGCGGGCGGCGCGCTCTTCGATCTCACCGGCGGCTACCATGCGGGGCTGGCGCTGTCGGCGCTGGGCGCGCTCGGCGGCCTGGCCCTCTTCTGGACGGTGCCCGCGCTCGGCGGACGCCGGCCCGATTCCCTCACCGGAGCCCGATCATGACCGACACCCCCGATCCCATCCAGCTCGGCGGCGCCCCCGGCTCGCCCTACACCCGCAAGATGCTCGCGCTGCTGCGCTACCGGCAGCTGCCCTACCGGTTCATGATCCTGAATCGTGACGCGACCGACATGCCGAAGCCGCCGGTCGCGCTGCTGCCCACGTTCTGGTTTCCCGACGGGCCGGGTGGCTCGCTCCAGGCGGCCACCGACTCCACGCCCATCCTGCGGCGCCTGGAGCGCGAGTACGCCGGGCGCAGCGCGATCCCGAGCGACCCCGCGCTCGCGCTGCTCGACGAGCTGCTCGAGGACTACGGCGACGAGTGGCTGACCAAGGCGATGTTCCACTACCGCTGGCACTACCGCGACGACATCGAGCGCGCGGGCGACGTGCTGCCGCGCTGGCGCGCGATCACCGCGCCCGAGGCCACCATCGCGCAGCTGAAGCGGCAGTTCTCCGAGCGGCAGATCTCGCGCCTGCGATATGTCGGCTCGAGCCCCGAGACCGCGGCGGTGATCGAGGACAGCTACCGGCGCTTCCTCGATGCCTTCGATGCCCATCTGCGGGAGCATCCCTTCCTGATGGGCGCGCGCCCGGGTGCGTCCGACTTCGGCGTCTTCGGCCAGCTCACGCAACTCACGCACTTCGACCCCACGCCGATGGCGCTGACGCTCGCGCGCTCGCCGCGGGTGTTCGCGTGGGTCGACCTGGTCGAGGATCTCTCCGGCTTGCCGGTCGCCGAGGACGGCTGGCTGCCGCGCGCCGAGATGGCCCACGCGCTGCGCGACCTGCTTGCCGAGGTCGGGCGGACCTACGTGCCGGTGATGCTCGCCAACGCGCGCGCGCTCGCCCAGGGCGCCGAGCGGGTCGAGACCGAGGTCGAAGGCCGGCCCTGGGTGCAGCAGCCCTTCCCCTACCAGGGCAAGTGCGTGCGCTGGCTGCGCGAGTCCTGGCAGCGGCTGGGCGACGCCGATCGCGCGGCGCTCGCGCCGCTGCTGGCCGACACCGGCTGCCTGCGGCTCTTCGAGGGATGAGCGCGCCGGGCGCCGGCCCGGGCGCGACCCGTGGCGCCCACCGTTTCGCCGGCACCCGCGCGGGGCTGATCGCGGGGCTGGCCGCGGTCGCGATCATCAGCCAGTTCTTCCGCTCCTCGATCGCGGTGATCGCCCCGGAGCTCATCGCCGAGCTCGCGCTGAGCGCGCAGGCGCTGGGCCTCGCGGGCGGCATGTTCTTCCTGGCGCTCGGGGTGTCGCAGGTGCCGGTGGGCATGGCCTTCGATCGCATCGGCCCGCGCCTCACGCTGGCCGCGGTGAGCGTCTTCGCGCTGGCCGGCACGGTGGTGGTGGCCACGGCGGCCGACGGCGCGCAGCTGATCGTCGGCCGCTTCCTGCTGGGCCTTGGCTGCGGGGCGAGCTTCATCAGCGGCGTGGTGCTGCTCGGTCGCTGGTATCCGCCGGATCGCATCGCCACGCTTTACGGGCTGGTGTTCGCGATCAGCCAGCTCGGCAACCTGATGGCGGCCACGCCGCTGGCCTGGCTGAGCGCCTCGGTGGGCTGGCGTGCGGTGTTCTGGGCCTCGGGTGCGGTGCTGGTGGGTATCGTCGCCTTCTTCGTGTGGGTGGTGCGCGACCAGCCCCCGGGCCAGGCGCCGCTGGCGCATCGCGGCGAGTCGCTATGGCAGACGCTGGCCGGTTTCGCGAAGGTCTGGCGCATACCCGGCTACCGGCGCGTGGTCGCGGTCCATACGGTGGCCTACGCGGCGATGGCCACGGTGCTGGGCCTGTGGGCCGGGCCCTACCTGCACGACGTGCACGGGCTCGACGGCGTGGCGCGCGGCAACGTGCTGCTCGCGATGGTGGCCGCGCAGACCGCCGGCATGCTGCTGATGCCGCCGCTCGAGCGCCGCTTCGACAGCCGCAAGCGGGTGATCCTCGGGGCGGCCGGCACGGTGGTCGCGATCCTGCTCGCGCTCGCGCTGCTGCCCGCACCGCCGCTGTGGCTGGCGGTGCTGCTGCTGGTGGGCATCTGCGGCTTCAGCTGCTACGGCCCGATCATCATCGCGCACGCCGCGGCACTGACCCCGCCGCTGCTGCGCGGCCGAAGCTCGGCCGCCGCCAACCTCGGGCAGGTCAGCGGCTCGTTCCTGCTGCCGGTGGGCTGCGGGCTGATCGCGGGTTTCTTCGGCGACGGCGGCGCGGGCTACCCGCCACACGCCTACCGGCTGATCTTCGGCTTCATCGCGCTGGCGCTTGTCACCGGCGCACTGGTCTATTCGCGGGTGCGCGACCTGCGTCCGGGCGAGGCGCCGCCGGGCTCGGGCTGATCCGCGGGGCGCGCCCGGCGCGCCGGGCCGGGCGCGCGTCGTTCAAGCCTGCTCAGCCCTTGCCGTGCGGCTCGCGCTGCGCGACCGGGCCGCCGGCGTCCTTCCAGGCCCGAAATCCGCCCTCGAAGTGGCTCACGCGCGGCACACCCATCTCGGTGAGGGCCGCGGCCGCCAGCGACGAGCGCCAGGCCGACTGGCAGTAGAGCACCAGCGCCTTGCCCGAGCCGAAGACTTCCTTGTAGTACGGGCTGTCGGGATCGGCCCAGAACTCGAGCATGCCGCGCGGTGCGTGGAAGGCGCCGGGCACCATACCCTCGCGCTCGAGCTCGCGCACGTCGCGGATGTCGACGAAGACGGTGTCGGGGTCGCCGTGACGGGCGATCGCATCCTGGGTGGGCAGCGTCTCGATCTTCTCGCGGGCCTCGGCGATCAGCTGCTGGTAGCCTTTCTTCAGCGTCATGGATATCCCTCCTGCGGGTGTGACAATAGGCGCAAGACTACCAGCGAGCCGCTGAGATAGCCGATGACGCGTGTCGGACAGACCCGACGTCCACGCCAACTCGGCCACCAGGCAATCCGCGATGAACACTCGTGATCTCTCCCTTCCGGCGTCGAGCGCCGACGACGCACCCACCCTGGCCGATGCCGACGACGAGGCCATCGGCAGGCACCTCGGCGAGCTGATCGGCTTTCGCCGCGACCTGCACGCCAACCCCGAGCTTCGCTACGAGGAGCACCGCACCGCCGAGTGCGTCGCGCAGGCGCTGCGTGCGCTCGGTCTGGCGGTCGACACCGGCCTGGGCGGCACCGGTGTGGTCGCCACGCTGCGCGGACGGGGCCCGCGTGCGGCCGCCCCCGATCGTGCGATCGCGCTGCGCGCCGACATGGACGCGCTGCCGGTGGCCGAGGCCAACGGTTTCGCGCATGCGAGCCAGGTCCCCGGGCGCATGCACGCCTGCGGCCACGACGGCCATACCGCGATGCTGTTGGGCGGCGCGCGGCTGCTCGCCGAGCGGCCCGACTTCGACGGCACCGTGCACTTCATCTTCCAGCCGGCCGAGGAAGGCGGCGCCGGGGCCAGGGCCATGATCGACGACGGGCTGTTCCGGCGTTTCCCGGTGCAGGCGGCCTTCGCGCTGCACAACTGGCCGCCGCTGCCGGCCGGTCGCATGGCGGTACGCGTGGGCCCGATCATGGCGAGCGCCAACCGTTTCGAGATCCGCGTCACCGGCCGCGGCGCGCACGCCGCGCAGCCGCACACCGGCATCGACCCCATCCCGGTGGCCTGCGCGATCGTCACGCAGCTGCAGCTGCTGGTGTCGCGCAGCGCCGATCCGCTGGACAGCGCGGTGCTCACGGTGGGCCAGATCGAGTCGGGCACGGTCGAGAACATCATCCCGTCGCTCGCGGTCATCAAGGGCACCTGCCGCACGCTGCGCCCCGAGACCCTGCAGATGCTGGTCGACGGCCTGCACCGCATCGCGACGCACGTGGCCGCGGCCCACCTGGCCAGCGCCGAGGTCATCATCCGCCCCGGCTATCCGTGCACCGTCAACCATCCCGCCGAGGCGCGCTTCATGGCCGACGTGATGGCCGAGATGGTGGGCGAGTCGCACATCGATCGCGACGTCACGCCGGCGATGACCGCCGAGGACTTCGGCTACATGCTCGAGGCCGTGCCCGGCGCCTACGGCTTCATCGGCAACGGCCCCAATGGCGCGCCCGGGCCCAACCTGCACAGCCCGCACTACGACTTCAACGACGACGTGCTGGGGCTGGGCGCGCGCTTCTGGGCGCGGATGGTACGGCGCTGGTTCGCGCGCGAGGCGGGGTGAGCGGGGGTCTGAGCGGGGAGCCGAGCTGAGCGGCACAGGCGCCCCGCGGCGCGAACGCCCGGCAGCCGTTCACTACTCGATCGTCGCGCCGCTGCGCCGGATGATCGGGGTCCAGGTACGTAGCTCGTCCTGCATGAACTTCCCGAGCTGCTCGGGCGTGCCGCCGGCGGGCTCCATGAACTGCGCGTGCATGCGCTCGCGCAGCTCGGGCAGCGCGAGCACCGCGTTGATCTCGCGGTTGAGCCGGCCGACGATCTCGGTCGGGGTGCCGGCCGGCGCCATGATCGCCATCCAGGCTACCGCCTCAACGTCGGGCACGCCGCTTTCCTTCATCGTCGGGATGTCGGGCATCAGCGGGCTGCGCGTGCCGGTCGAGACCGCCAGCGCCTTCACGCGTCCGGCCTTCACCTGCGGCATCACCGCGACCGCGGGTACGCAGCTGAACTGCACGTCGCCCTGGATCAGCGCGGTGATGGCCGCCGGCGACGACGGATAGGCGATGTGCACGGCGAAGGTGCCGGTGCGTGCCTTCAGCAGCTCCACGCCGAGGTGCGACAGGCTGCCCACGCCGATCGAGGCGAAGTTGAAGGCGCCGGGCTTCGCGCGCATCGCCGAGACCAGCTCCTTCATCGAGCCGATGCCCGAGTCGGCGCGCACCGCGCAGACGTTGGCCTGGCCGCCGGCGAGCACCACCGGCGCGAGCTCGCGAAAGGGGTCGTAGCCGAGCTTCGAATAAAGCACGGTGTTGTTGACCAGCGGGCCGTTGGTGCTGATCACGACCGTGTAGCCGTCGGGCGTGGCGCGGGCGACCGCGCCGGTCCCGATGTTGCCGCCGGCGCCTGCCCGGTTCTCGATCACCACCGGCTGGCCGAGCCGCGGGCCCAGGCGCTCGGCGATCAGGCGCGCGGCCACGTCCGGCGAGGAGCCGGGGCCGTAGGGCACGACGATGCGCAGCGGGCGCTGGGGCCAGGCCTGCGCCTGCGCGAAGGAGGGCAGGGCCATCGCGAGGCCGAGCGCGGAGGCGAGCAGGCCGGCGGCGGCGCGGCGTCGGGCACCGGGGGTGGCGGTCAGGGGATGGGTCCGGGGGGGTGTCAGTAGCGGGCGCATCGGCGGTTTCCGGCAGGGCAGATCGTGGGTGCGATTCTATGGGATCGGCAGCAACGCCCGGCGCCAGGCGGCGGCGCGAGTTCGCCCCTCAGGGCGCCGGCTTCACCACCGCCACCCGCGCGCCGTCCTCGTAGACCACCCGCATCGGCAGGCCGGCGTCGCGCCAGCGCGCCCAGACGTCGGGCTTCATCACCGCCCCGGCGGCCGGCAGCGATCGCCACAGCCCGGCGAAATCGGCCTCGCTGCGCAGGCTGCGGTCGGGCTCCAGGCGCTGGCCGGTGGCGAACTCGTCGATCCAGTTCACCAGCACCACGGGGCGCCCCAGGTAGTACGGCAGCGTCTGGTCGTGGTGGCTGACCGAGAACACCGGCGCGCCTGGCGGCAGCGCCGGCGCAAGATGGGCGACCAGCTGGCGGGCCGACTTCTGCGCCGCGAAGCTCTGATGCCCGAGCAGCACCACCTGGGTGCCGACCAGACCGCTGAAGGCAAGCGCGACCACGGCGGCCGTGGCCCGCCCGCGCCGCGCAAGCAGCGCCGCGACGATGGCGAAGACCGCGATGATGGCGAGTCCGGCCAGGATCCAGTCGCGGTAGCGCAGCTCCTGCGGGCTGAAGGCGCGCGCCGCGCCCAGCCAGCCGGCGACCAGGCCGACGAGGCCCGCGCCGCCCGCGATCGCCAGCACCGCGATCGCGGCCGCGTGCGCGGCCAGCCGCCCGGGGCTCAGCCGCGCGAGATGCTGCGCGACCAGCAGCGCCAGCGCCGGGAAGATCGGCAGGATGTACGAGGGCAGCTTGGAGCCGCTCGCGCTGAAGAACACGAAGATCGCCACGCACCAGGCGAGCAGCAGGCGGTTGCCCTGGAAGCGCCCCGGTACGCGCTGCGAGCCCACCCGCAGGGCGCCCGGCAGCAGCGTGGTCCATGGCAGCAACCCGACCAGCAGCACCGGCACGAAGTACCACCAGGGCCCCGGGCGGTGCGTGTGCGTCAGGTAGCGCTGAAAGTGCTGCTCGATGAAGAAGAAGTGGGCGAAGTCCGGGTTGGCGAGCGACACCGCGACGAACCAGGGCGCGGCCACCAGCGCGAAGACCAGCGGGCCGGCGCTCCAGTTGAGCCGCTTCAGCGGCGAGGGGTCACGCTGCCACAGCATGTAGGCCATCAGTGCGCCGGCCGGCAGCACGATGCCCACCAGCCCCTTGGCGAGCACCGCCAGGCCCATCGCGAGCCACGCCAGCGCCATCCCGACCCGCGCCTCGATCCGGGTTGCGTCGTCGCGCTGCGCGACCCAGAAGCCGAGCAGCGCGCCCGCCAGGCAGGCCGACAGCGTCGTGTCGAGGTTGATGAAGTGGCTGTTGCCCAGCCACCAGACGCAGCTGCCGAGCACGCAGGCCGCGTACAGCGCGATCGTCGACCCGAGGATGCGGCGCGCGCACGCCCACAGCGCGAGCACGGCGAGCGCGCCCGCCAGCCCCGGCCACAGTCGCGCGGCGAAGTCGCTGTGCCCGAGGATCGAGAACACCGCGGCACTTGCCCAGTACTGCAGCGGGGGCTTCTCGAAGTAGAGCAGGCCGTTCAGCCGCGGCGTCAGCCAGTCACCGCTCGCCAGCATCTGCCGAGACAGCTCGGCGTAGCGCCCCTCGTCGGGATGGATCAGGTCGCGAAAGCCCAGCGTGCCGAACCACGCGAGCAGCGCGAGCGCGACCAGTGCCGCGGGCAGCGCACGCTTCATGCCGGCACCGGCTCGCCCTGCACCGCCAGCGTGCCACTTCGCCCGGGTACCGAGCCGGTGGCGATCTCGTGCAGCGGTAGTCGTGCGGGGTCGAGGGCGGCGAAGCACTCGGCGGTGGTGGCGAACGAGAACCCCTGGTCACGCCAGCCGCGAAGCAGACGCTCGAAGGCCGGCGCGAGCTTCATGCCCTCAAGCTCGGCGTGCAGCGTGAAGACCTGGTCGCGCTCGGGCTTCGCGGCGGTCAGCGCGAGCAGCCGCGTCTCGACGTTGCCGGCGTCGAGGCCGTCGAGGCCGATCAGTTCGTCGAAGGTGGGCAGCGTGGTGGGCAGCTGCGGCACGCCGATCGGCCGCCCGTCGAGCGCCGGCTGGTAGGGGTGGCTGCCACGGCCATCCGACGCATAGTCGAAACCGAGCTCGCGCTCGAGGTGGTATGCGTGCGGGTTCATCTGCCAGCCCGCCGCGCCATGCGTGCGCGGCGCCCGTCCGAAGATCTCGTGATAGCGCTCGACGGCCGCGCGCATCGCGCGCGCCGTCCAGACGGCATCGCGCGTGGCCACATGATCCTGCCAGTTGGTGTGGTCCCAGCAGTGGATGCCGGTCTCGAAGCCAGCAGCCGCAACCTCGCGCAGCAGCGTCGCGCAGCGTCGGCCGATGTCGGGCGCCGGCAGCAGCGTGCCGTGCAGCAGCGTGCGCAGCCCGTAGTGCTCGAGCACCGAGGTGCGCGAGACCTTCGACAGGAAGCCCGGGCGGAATACCCGCCGGATCGCCAGCCCGGTGCGGTCGGGCCCCAGGCTGAACAGGAAGGTGGCACGCGCCTGGTGACGCCCGAGCAGCGCGAGCAGCGCCGGTACGCCCTCGCGGGTGCCGCGCCAGGTGTCGACGTCGATCTTCAGGGCGATGCGCGGCATCGGCGTGGCGGGCAGGGCGCTGCGTCGGCGGGGGCGTGCGTCGACCGTCGGCCGTGCTCAGTCGAGCAGCTCGCGCGCCTGCGCGACCTGCCCGCGATAGGCCTCGAAGATGCGCTCCAGCGCATCGTGCATCGCCACGCGCGGCGCCCAGCCGAGGTCGGCCATCGTGTTGTCGATCATCGGCACGCGGTTGCGCACATCCTGGTAGCCCGCGCCGTAGTAGTCGCCGGAGGAGGTTTCGACCAGCTCGACCCGCGCCGCGTTCTCGCGATACTCGGGGTAGCGGGCGGCCAGCGCGAGCATCATCGTGGCGAGCTCGCGCACCGAGTGGTTGTTGGCCGGGTTGCCGATGTTGTAGATGCGCCCGCTTGCGCGGCCCGCGGGGTTGTCGATGATGCGCATCAGCGCATCGATGCCGTCGTCGACGTAGGTGAAGGCGCGCTTCTGGGTGCCGCCGTCCACCAGCTTGATCGGCTCGCCGCGGACGATGTGGCCGAGGAACTGGGTGATCACCCGCGAGCTGCCTTCCTTGGCGGTGTGGATCGAGTCCAGCCCCGGGCCGATCCAGTTGAAGGGCCGGAACAGCGTGTAGTCGAGGCCTTCCGAGGTGCCGTACGCATGGATGATCCTGTCCATCAGCTGCTTCGAGCAGGCGTAGATCCAGCGCGGCTTGCTGATCGGGCCGTAGACCAGTGGCGAGTGCTCGGGATCGAACTGCTCGTCCTCGCACATCCCGTAGACCTCGCTGGTCGACGGAAACAGCAGCCGCTTGCGGTGCTTCACGCAGGCGCGAACGATCGGCAGGTTGGCCTCGAAGTCGAGCTCGAAGACGCGCAGCGGCTCGCGCACGTAGGTGGCTGGCGTGGCGATCGCCACCAGCGGCAGCACGATGTCGCACTTGCGGATGTGGTACTCGATCCACTCGCGGTTGATCGTGATGTCGCCCTCGAAGAAGTGCATGCGCCGGTTGCCGAGCAGTGGCTCGATCCGCTCGCTCGCCATGTCCATGCCGTAGACCTCCCAGTCGGTATCGGCAAGGATGCGCTGCGACAGGTGATGGCCGATGAAGCCGTTGACGCCTAGGATCAGAATCTTCTTGGGGCTCTTCATCGGGACGTTCCTGCCG
>Ga0315900_10004935_pt1 | contig 18552 bp, 14 predicted proteins | sample LakEriMetagenome_FD_203521 | JGI IMG/M metagenome (GOLD analysis project Ga0315900, IMG submission 203521) | Freshwater fungal communities from buoy surface, Lake Erie, Ohio, United States - Buoy 12 MA114 | ecosystem: Environmental > Aquatic > Freshwater > Lake > Lake biofilm | place: USA: Lake... | reverse complement strand
CCCGAACCCGGCGATGCCACGACGCGCCTGGGCCAGCTCGACCTCATTTATCAGCAGCAGCTCCGTGCCCGGCACATCCCGCTTTTGTCCAAGTATCTCACCGACCTGCAGCTGGAAGCCGCCCGGGCCGCCGACCCTGTCCCGTATCAGCAGGAGATCTCCCGCGTTCAGGGCCTGATCAGCAGCGGCGGTGTCATCGATCTGGTAGCCGCCGCCCGGGAATTGACCTCCCCGGCCACACCGGGGCAGCCTTCTCCTGCCCCGCAGCCCGAAAAGCCCGCCCTGGCCGAAAAGGTGGACAAGTCCGTCCTCAGCCTGACCCCCTCCCTGGCCAGGAGCATTCAGCCCACGCCCGAAGGCAGCGCCAGCCCCACGGCCGCCGCCATCGGCCGCCTCGCCTGGAAGATCGACACCCTCCCGGCGGGCAGCTACGAGGTGATCCTTCATTACGCCAGCCTCGACCCCGTGGCCGCCGTGCCGGTGGTGGTGGAGTTTGCCGGCCAGAAGTTGGAAGCCCTGATCGACAAGGACCGTGCCACCAAGAACACCCGCAGCTACCGCCTCATGCGCCTGGGACGGCTGAAGCTGGAAAAGGCCGCCTCCGGCGAAGAACTTGTGCTGACCGCCGGCGGCACGGACACCGCCTCCCTGCTGGTGCGTCATCTTCACATCGCCCCGGCCTCCGCTCCCTAGCGCACCCGACAGGCTCAGGCAGGCCCGGAAGAAGCATGGCCAGCTGTCCGATCAGCCCCATTTTTCGACCTTGAATCCCACCCTCGCGCCAGTAAGGAGGGCCTCCCCCCGCGCCCGGTCGCCTCTGGCGCTTGATTGACCCAAGTTGACCCATTGATTGCTGAATCCCATGAATAAAGCCCTCCTCGCCCAAGCCGCCAATGAAGCCCGTGGTCTCGCCATGGACGCCGTTCACAAGTGCTCTTCCGGCCACCTCGGCCTGCCGCTCGGCGCAGCCGACATCGGCGCCGTCCTTTTTGGCGAATCCCTCCAGTGCAATCCGGCCGAGCCCCGCTGGCTCAACCGCGACCGTTTCATTCTCTCCGCCGGCCACGGCTCCATGTTCATCTATGGCTGGCTCCACCTCAGCGGTTATGCCGTCAGCCTGGAGGACGTGAAAAACTTCCGCGTCCTGCATTCCATCACCCCCGGCCACCCCGAATTCCATGAAACCCCGGGCGTCGAATGCACCACCGGCCCCCTCGGCCAGGGCATCGGCAACGCCGTTGGTTATGCCCTCAGCGGCAAGATGGCCGCGGCGAAATACAACACCGCCGACCACAAGATCCTCGACAACCACATCTTCGCCCTCGCCGGCGACGGCTGCCTCCAGGAAGGCGTGGCCCGTGAAGCCGTGGCCTTCGCCGCCCACAACGGCCTCGACAACCTCATCGTCCTCTTCGACTCCAACGACGTCACCCTCGACGCCATGGCCAAGGTGACCCAGAGCGAGGACACCCAGGCTCTTTACACCGCCCTCGGCTGGGACGCCGTCACCATCGACGGCCACGATCTCGACGCCATCAAGGCCGCCATCGAAAACGCCAAGGCCGCCGACAACGGCAGGCCCAAGATCATCATCGCCAAGACCGTCATCGCCAGGGGCATCCCGGAAGTCGCCGGCACCGCCAAGGGCCACGGCGAAGGCGGCGCCAAGTTCATCGACGCCGCCAAGAAGGGCCTCGGCCTGCCTGAAGGCACGCATTTCCACGTCAGCGAGGAGGTGAAGGCCTACTTTGCCGACCTCAAGGCGAAGCGCGCCGCCGCCCACGCCGAATGGACGAAGACCTTCAATGCCTGGGCCGCCGCCAACCCGTCGCGCGCCGCCGAGCTCAAGGCCGCCCGTGAAGGCAGCCTGAAGGCCGAGGATCTCCTCAAGCTCATCCCCGAATCCCCCGCCGAAGGCAAGGCCGCCACCCGCAACAGCGGCGGCGAGATCCTCAACCACATCGCCAAGGCCGTCCCCCACCTCATCACCGGCAGCGCCGACCTCTTCGGCTCCACCAAGAACTACCTCAAGGACGGCGGTGACTTCTCCGCTGCCAACCCGACCGGCCGTAACCTCTGGTTCGGCATCCGCGAGCACGCCATGGGCGCCATCTGCAACGGCATCGCCTACGACGGCCTCTTCCTCGCCTCCGGCGCCACCTTCCTGGTCTTCGCCGACTACTGCCGCCCCAGCATCCGCCTGGCCGCCCTCGCCAAGCTGCCCGTCACCTACATCTTCACCCACGACTCCGTCGGTGTCGGTGAGGACGGCCCCACGCACCAGCCGGTCGAGACCGTCAGCGGCCTGCGTGTCATCCCGAACCTCGACGTCATCCGCCCCGCCGATTCCGAGGAAGCCGCCGCCGCTTTCGCCTCCGCCTTCAGCCGCGCCGATGGCCCGACGCTCCTGGCCCTCAGCCGTCAGGACCTGCCCCACCAGGGCCACCTCAGCGCCGCCGCCCGCCGCGAAGGCACGCTGAAAGGCGCCTACGTCCTCGTCAAGGAAAGCGCCCCGCTCGAGGCCATCGTCATCGCCACCGGTTCTGAAGTCCAGTGGGCCGTCGAAGCCGCCAAGGGCAGGCCCGGCGTGCGTGTCGTCTCCATGCCCAGCATGGAAATCTTTGACCGCCAGGACGCCGCCTACCGCGAGAGCGTGCTGCCCGCCGCCTGCACCAAGCGCATCGCCATCGAAGCCGGTGTCACCGGCCTGTGGTGGAAATACGTCGGCACCCAGGGACAGGTCATCGGCATCGACCGCTTCGGCATCAGCGCCCCCGGCAACCAGGTCTTCAAGGAGCTCGGCATCACCACCGAAGCCGTCGTCAAGGCCCTGGCCTGAGCCTGAAGAAAAGATTGTGGAAGAGAGATGTTCCGCACACAGCCCCGTGCGGAACTCCTCACCACGGCTCGACTGCGGACACAGCGGCAGAGCATCACGACTCGCGGATGGGCCGTCTGACGTCGGTCAGGGCCTGGGCGCGGTCTGGCTGCGCATGAGGGCCACGTGGCGGAGCATGAGGCGGTAGCTGTCGAGCCAGTTGGCCTTGTCCTTGGGGTTGAGGGCGCTGGCCTGGCCGGCCCAGAGATAAGCCTCTTCCGCCTTCTGCCACTGGCCCAGGCGATGCCAGTGGATGCCGAGGGCGAGGCGCGGCTCCTCATGATGCGGGGCCAGCTTCAGGGCTTCTTGAATGCTCTTCAGTGCGTCCTCAGGCCTGCTCAGCGCGTCGTAGGCGTCGGCCAGCGACAGGTGGTAAAGGTAGGCGTGGGGATTGAGCCGGAGGGCGGTTTGCAGATCCACGACAATCTGCTTGAGCACCGGGCTGTCGGGCGAGCGATCCTTCTCCGTCAGGCGGTCGAGCCGGCTGAGGGCGCGCTGGTAAAACACCTCCGGGTTCGCCGGGTCCAGGCTGGCGGCGGCGTCGAGATGCTGAAGGCGTGCCGGCTCATCCTTACGGGCCTGGGCGAGGCTGGCGAGAGCGAGCTGATAATCGCCGCGGCCATGCAGCCAGGCGGCGGCGAGCAGGGCGAGCGAGGCCGCGCCGAGGGCGAGCTTGGTGAGCACGCGCACGCCGGGCAGGCGCAGCGACGCACGCTGCCTTTGCTCAAAGCCCGGGTTGGCGAGCAGGCCGAGCAGGAAGGCGCCGGTGAGGGCGGTGGCCGGGACGTGGAAGTGAAACTCAAAGGCGGCGTGGGCCAGGGTGGCGGCGAGGCCGGAGAGCGCGCCGACGCAGAGCGCGAGGTTCATGCTCAGCACGCGGCCGGTGTTGATGAAGCGTTCGCGGGCGAACCAGCGCAGGTAGCCCAGGCCGTTGCCGACATGGGTGATGAGCAGCAGGAGCAGGCCGAAGGCGCCGGCCCAGCCGTAGTCGGCGAGGAGCTGGAGGTACTCGTTGTGTGCAAAGAGAGGCTCCGCCGCCCAGGTCGGCAGCCGGGGCGAGCGCAGGCGCGTGCCGCCCTCGTGAAACATGCGCGCTCCCGCGCCTAACCAAGGTTGCTCCCGGTGCTGGGCCAGGGCCGACTCCCAGATGCCGAGCCGGATGTCGTTGGTCATCGTCAGGCGTTCGGTGCGGCCGCGCAGGTACTCCTCGTTGACCTTCCAGAGCACGACCCCGCCGAGCAGGCCCATGATCAGGCCGCCGCCGAGCAGGCTCCAGAACAGGTGGCGCTGGGTCTGCCAGACCAGCCAGAGGGCGAGGACGGCGAAGACCAGGATGCCCGCGCCGAGGCCGATGAGGGCGCCGCGGCTCACCGTGAGCGACATGCCGACTGCCATGGCCACGCAGCTGAAGGCCAGCCACAGCTTCAGCACCGCGCCGCCGCGTCCGAAGCACAGCCAGCCGGCGGAGAGGAAGAGCGCGGCGGAGAGGAAGGCCGCAAGGTGGTTGGCGTTGGCGAAGAAACCGCCGATGCGGCCCGGTTCCGCCGGGCGGAGGAAGTTCGGCAGCACATGGAAGCCCCAGTTTCCCGAGAGATGCACGGAGCCCATGCCGAGGTTGCCCGCCACCAGCAGGAGCAGCAGGACCACGCAGGCGACACGCCAGCGCGGATGGCTGGAGGCGGTGACGGTGAGGATGTGGGCGACCAGGCAGCCCAGCAGGATGACGCCGTCCTCGAGGGCGAGGCTGGCCACGGGGGAAAGGGCGGCGCGCGTGAGGATGCCGCCGGCAAACAGCAGCGTGGCGGCCAGGCAGGCGTCGCTGGGCGGAAAGAACACGCGCAGTCGCCAGCGAAGGGTGGCCACGAGGCCGGCGGCGCCGAGCAGCACCGCGCCCGGCCAGAAGAACAGCAGGCGCGTCTCCGTGCCGAGCACGCCGGACACCAGCAGGGCGAGGAAGAAGAGGACAAGCGCGGCGGTCTGCACCATGCGGCATGAACTACATGGCCGCCGAGCGTGGTGCAAGCCCGTCGCGTCCGCCGCCGAAGCCCCGCCTTTCGAGGCCATCGCGCTCATGCCAGGCTTGAGATCAGGGGCCGGATGCCGGAGAGTTCCTGCCATGAAATCCCTCGTGCTGCTTTCCTGGTTAGGCGTTGCCGCCGCCACGGCCCAGATGATGGAGCCGGTGAACGCGCCGCCCACGCCGCCGCCGATTCAGCACCGCGAGCGGATGCAGGCGCCATCCATCCAGGCCTCCGACTTCAGCCCGGCGACCACGCTTTATTCCATCGGCAGCCCGACGGATGAGGAGCAGTACTACCTGGAGCTGATCAACCGGGCCCGCGCCAACCCGACCGCGGAGGGCCTGCGGCTCGCCAACACGACACATCCCGACATCCTGTCGGCGATCGACCAGTACGACGTCGACCTCGAACTGATGAAGACCGAGTTTGCCGCGCTGTCGATCAGGCCGCCGCTGGCGATGAATGCCCAGCTGACGAACGCCGCGCGCGCTCACAGCCAGTATCAGCTCAACATCGCCACGCAGACCCACACCGGAAGCGGCAACACGGATCCGGGCGACCGCATGACGGCGGCGAATTATCCCTGGACCACCTATGGGGAAAGCGTGTTCACGACCGCCGTGGATGTGTTTTACGGCCATGCCGGGTTTCAGATCGACTGGGGCATCAACCCGCCCTCCGGCATGCAGGCCGGGCGCGGTCACCGGATGAACAACCATGGCAGCTTTCGCGAGGTGGGCGTCGGCGTGGTTCTCGGCAGCAACCAGGTTTCCGGCCGGAAGGCGGGCCCGCAGGTCGTCACGCAGGACTTTGCCACCAGCAACACGGGCACGGCCTTTGTCACCGGCGTGGCCTACTACGACATGAACGGCAACAGCTTCTACGACCCCGGCGAGGGCATCGGCGGCCTGACCGTCAACGTGAACGGCGCGAGCTTCCACGCCGTCACGGCGGCCTCCGGCGGCTATGCGGTGCCGGTGCCGACGGCGGACGCCACCCGTGCGGTGACCTTCTCCGGCCTGGGCGCCGCAGGCGGCGGTGACGCCGTCATCAGCGGCGGCGGGAACGTCAAGCTGGACTATGTGCCGGCCTATGTGGCGCCAACCCTCGCAGGGCCGGGCACCGCCGGCGTGGGCGTGGCGACGAATTACACTTTTGGTTCGGTGCTCGGCGCGACCGCCCACCGCGGCCGCTTTGTCCGCAACGTCAACGCGACGACGGAGGGCGCGGACAGCCTGACGCGGGTCACCGTGGTGAAGACGGGCAGCTACGCCACGCTCTCCACCAGCGTGAAGGACTCCGGCACCGGCTCCTGGCACATGGCGAATCCCTCGGCGGGCGCGCAGCTCATCACCCTCAACAGCGCCTTCCATGTGAAGGCGGGCGCGCAGCTCAGCTTCCGCAGCCGGCTGGGCACCGCAGGCACGGGCCAGGTGGCGAGGATGCAGGCGTCCACCGACGGCGGGCTGACCTGGCAGTCGCTCTTCAGCCAGACCGGTGCGGGACATCCGGGCGAGACCGGCTTCAAAACCGTGAACGTCTCCCTGGCCGCCCTGGCCGGCAAGGATGTGAGGCTGCGCTTCAACTTCACCTTCTCCAGCGGCTCCTTCTTCCCTCAGACCAGCGATGGCATCGGCTGGTACATCGACGGTGTCAGCTTCACGAACCTGGTGGACCTGGGCGGGGCGACGACCGCGACGCTTCCCGCCGGCACCACCTTTGCCTTCACGGCTCCGGAGCCGGGCGACTTCCTGCTCGCCGTCAGCCCCGTGATTTCGGGGCGTGACTTCAGCTTCGGCCCGCCCACGGCCGTCACCGCCATTGCGGATCCGCCGGTGATCGACACGCCGCCGGTGCCGCGGGTCGGCGTGGAGGGTGGAAGCGCGAGCTTCACCGTGGCGGCGTCGCATCCCAGCCTGACGCCGACGTATGCGTGGAAGAAGAACGGCGTGGTCATCAAGGGTGCCGTTTCGAACACGCTGATCCTGCCCGTGCTGAAGCTCACGGATGCGGCGAACTACACCGTGGTTGTCTCCGCCGCCGGGCAGTCCGTGGAGGCCACGGCGGCGCTGGCGGTGGTGAAGCCGGTGACGCAGCTGCTGGTGCTTCTCGAAGGCGGCATGGCCAAGCCGACGGTCACGCTGTCAGGCACGCCGAGCCTGGTCTGGAAGAAGGCCGTCGGTGCGCCACCGGTCGTGACCACGCTCATTGGAGAAGTGCAGAAGACGTTGCAGCTGTCCCCGCTCAGCAGCGTCACCAGCTCGGCGGTTTACACCTGCGAGGCCTCGCTGCCCGGCGGCAACACGGTGGTGGCGGGCACCTTTGACCTGCGGGTGTTCAACGTGAAGCCGCTGGTGAAGGCCTTGCAGTCCATGCCTGACGGACAGGTCGGCAGCCCCTACACGCACGTCATTCAGCTCGACACCGGCCTGGAGGGCGCGCCGGCCAGCTACAGCGCGAGCGGGCTGCCTCCCGGCTTGAAGCTCGACAGCCGGACAGGGGTCATCTCCGGCGTGCCGACGGTGGCGAAGGAGTTCAAGAAGATCAAGCTGACGGCCGCCAACGGCCAGGGTTCGACCAGTGCGGAGGACAGCATCGTCATCGCGCCGCTGCCGTTGAATGTCGAGGGAACCTACATTGGCACGGTGGCGCGTCAGAGCGCCCTGAACCTCGGCCTCGGCGGACGTGTGGACTTCAGCCTCGCCTCCACCGGCGTGATCAGCGGTTCGCTGACGCTCGACACGCGCAAGCTGCCCTTCACAGGTGCCATCCTCATCGACAACGTGCCACCTTTGGTTCCGCCCAGGGCGAGCATTCCGGTGAAGGTGCCCGGCAGCAGCACGCCGGTGACCTTGGAGTTTGAAATCGAGACCACAGGCAACCGTCTGAGCCTTGCGAAGATCACCCGCGGCTTGGACAGCGCCGACATCAGCGGCTGGCGTCTCGTCTGGAAGGCCGTGGGAAATCCGGCGGTGGCCGAGGCGCGGCGGTTCAATTTTCTGCTGAGGCCGCCTGCCCTGCCCGCCAGTCTGCCGCGTGGGGATGGCTGGGGCTCCTTCGTGCTGGGCAAGGACGGCAGGCTGACGCTGGCCGGCAGGGCGGGGGACGGCGAGGCCTACACCGGTGCCTCATGCGTGGGGCCGCTGGGCGAGATCGCAATTTATCAGGCGCTCTACACGCCCAAGGGCTCGCTGCTGGGTGTCCTGGACATCGACCTGCTCGAGACCGGCAGCCTGGCCTCCGACGTGCTGGGCGGCACGGTGGAGTGGTTCCGCCCGCCTAACAATAAGTCGCGTACTTACGCGGGCGGCATCGCCCTGGTGGCGGTGAATGCCATCGGGGCCGCCTACCTGCCGCCCTTGGCACCCGCCCGGGTGCTTGGCATGACGGATGCCAGCCGTGCAAGGCTGCTGTTTGAAGAAGGCGGGCTGCTCGGGGCCGCCACGAACCCGGACGTCAACGAGTTCGAGATCATCGCCGGCAACAAGGCGAAGTTTAGCTCCGGCAATCCGGCGGGCGCCACGCTGACCATCACGACGGCAACCGGCCAGATCAGCGGCGGCTTCAAGCTGAGCGATGACGAGCTGCGCACGGGTCCCGCCTTTGTCGGCAAGAAGCTGCCACGCACCGCCAGCTTCACGGGCGTGATCACGCATGACGGCGTGAAGCCGGTGGGCGCGGGGCATTTCCTGCTGCCCGAGATGCCGGTGGACGCGGCCCCGCCTCTGCCCGCCACCACGCCCGGCACCACGGCGATCCTTTCCGGCAGCGTGCTGCTGGAGAAGAAGTGAGGCGGGGGCGGGCAGGACAATTTTGACACAGCCTGAGCGCTTGACTGCCGGCCGGGTTCACGGGATGCACGAAGCATGATGACCCTTGATTCCCTTTGTCAGCAGGTGGGCGAGCAACGGCTGCGCGCGATGGTGGCGGCGTTCTACAGGCGGGTGCGCGTGGATGACCTGATCGGGCCGATGTATCCGGCGGAGGACTGGGAGGGTTCGGAGAAGCGGCTGGCGGACTTTGTCGTCTACCGCTTTGGCGGGCCGCAGACCTACCTGGAGCAGCGCGGTCATCCCCGGCTGCGAATGCGCCATCTGCCGTTCTCGATCGGGCTCAAGGAGCGTGACCGCTGGCTGACGTTGATGGGCGAGGCCATGCGTGAAACCGGCATCACGGAGGAGGAGGCGCAGGTGATGATCCCCTTCTTCTCCCAGGTGGCGGACATGATGCGCAACCGGCCTGAGTGAAGGTGCGACATTTTTGGCTGTGCAGCGCGGTGACCTCCTCCAGATTGGAGGCATGCACCCGCCCGCCCGCCTGCGACTCACCACGCGTTTTGTGGTGGTCTTTGCCGCCTTTGTGGCGGCGGGGTCGCTGCTGCTGCTGGCGATGTTTCAGCATCAGCAGGAGCAGGAGCAGGAGCGTGTGTTTGCGGCGCTGGCCCGGGTGGATGCGGACTTTGTCCGGCGTCTGAACCTGCCGCGCAGCGTCAAGCTGGCCGGCGATCTCGGCCAGCTCCTGGGGATGCAGATTCACTTTCTCGACGCCCAGGGGCGTCTGGAACCGGTGCTTTCGGACAAGGAGGCGGCTCCCTTGAAGACCCTGGAAGACGGGCGCGTGCAGGAGCTGGAAGGCGGCTGGCAGGTGCTGAAGCTGGGGCTGGACGAGCGGCACTCAATGATCTTTCTGCGGCGGAAACCGGAGATGACGCTGAGCCTCTGGCATCCGGCGACGCGCAACGCCCTGCTGGTGTTCTGGGGATTGTCGGCGGCCCTGGGCTGGGTGATCGCCGGGCAGGTGGTGAGACCGGTGACGCGGCTGACACGCGGTCTCGCTGGCTTTTTTGAAAACCGGGACCGCGTGCCGGCGGAGGCCGGGCGCCGGGATGAGATCGGCGCCCTGGCGAGGGCGCTGACGCAGGCCAGGGACGACCTGGTCGAGGAGCGGCGCAGGCGTGAGCAGTCGGAGCGCCTGGCGCTGCTGGGCCGGATGGCCACCGGGCTGGCGCATGAGATCAAAAACCCGCTCGCCTCGATCCAGCTGCACGCGCAGCTGGTGGACGCCGGCGCGCTGGACGCCGAGTCGGCGCAGTCGCTGCGGCATGTGCAGGCGGAGGTGCGGGTGATCGAGGGCCTGGTGAATCAATGGTTATACCTGGCGCGGCCGCAGCCGCCGAGGATGGAGCTTCTGGACCTGGAGGAGGTTTTGAAGGAGGTGCTGTCCGCGCTGCAGCCCCAGGCGGATCATGCGGGGGTGAGGCTGGTGAATGACGCGGGAGCCGGTGCTGGGCTGAAGTTGAAGGGGGATCGTGCGCGGCTGCAGCAGGTGTTCCGCAACCTGGTGCTGAACGCCATCCAGGCCATGCCACGGGGCGGGCTGCTGGAGGTGGACAGCAAGGTGGTCGAGGGCCGCTGCGTGCTGGTTTTCCGGGATCACGGCGCGGGCTTTTCCAAGCAGGCGCTCGATCACGGAGTGGAGCTGTTTTTCTCCGAGAAGGAGGGCGGCATGGGCGTGGGCCTGAACGTGGCGCAGGAGATCATTTCTGCCCATGGCGGGGGATTGATGCTCAAAAATCATCCGGAAGGCGGGGCGTTGGTGGAACTGTCTTTGCCGCTGGCGTCGTGATCCGGCAGGCTGCATTCTTTCTCCCCCACCATGCCCATTGTCCTGATCATCGAAGATGAATATGCCCTGGCGGCGGCGCTGGCCACCGTTGTGCGCCGGCTCGGGGCGGAGCCCGTGGTGGCAGCCTCGGGCCAGAGTGGTCTGGACAAGGCGCGGCGGCAGGTTTTTGACGTGGTCCTGCTGGACATCGGGCTGCCGGACATGAGCGGGTTGAAGGTGCTGGACGAGCTGCGACGGCAGGCGAGCCCCCCGGAGGTGCTGATCATCACCGCGCATGGCAGCCTGGAGAACGCGCTGGAGGCCCGACGGCTGGGGGCGCGTGAGTATTTTCTCAAGCCGCTGAACCTGGGGGAGATGCAGACCTGTCTGCGCAGCCTGCTGGGCAACGGCGAGGAGCGCAGGGCGCAGGCTGGGGCGGCCTCGGCGGAAGGCACTGGGGAGCACACCATCATGATCGGTGCGGCTCCGGGGATGCAGCGCGCCTTTGCCGCCATCGCCCAGGCTTGCTCCAACACGGCGCCGGTGCTGCTGAGCGGTCCGCGGGGTTCGGGAACGACCCTGGCGGCGCGGGTCATCCACCGCAACAGCCGCCGTTCTTCAGGCCCGCTGGTGGTCTTCCGGGCCGACGAATGGCCGGCCAGCGGACAGGAGGCTGCGCTTGAACTCGCCTGTGACAAGGCGGCGGGCGGTTCGCTGCTGGTCGAGGAGGTGGCGTCGCTGTCGCTGCCCTTGCAGGGCCTGCTGAGCCGTCTGATCGCGGTTTCCGGGGAGGAAGGTGAGCAAGCCTTGCGACTGCTGGTCACCACCGCGGCTCCTCTTGCCCAGGAGATCGCCGCCGGGCGCTTTCGGGAGGATCTGTTTTATCAAATCGCCGTGCTGCAGGTGACCCTGCCGCCGCTGGCCGAACGTGTGGAGGATGTGCCGGCGCTGGCCTCCTACCTTCTTGGCTGCGCCGCCCCGGGCCGTGAATGGGTGCTGGCCCCGGAAAGCCTGGCCTGCCTGAAAGCGCACGGATGGCCTGGCAACGTGCGTGAGCTGGCGGCCGCCATGCGCCACGCGGCGGCGGTCTGCACCGGATCGACCGTGCTGCCAAGGCATCTGCCGGTATCGGTGGCCTGCGCCGGTCACGCCGAGGGCATGGGCCATCTTGAAGAGGCCCTGAAGCGGGCGCTCGCCGCCTGGATGGATCAGAAGCTGACGGGTCCCGAGGCTGCCTGGCCGGATTATGACGCCCTGCTGGCCCGCGTGGAGAAGAACATGCTGGAAAGCCTGCTGCTGCGCTTTGAGGACAAGCCGACACGGCTGGCTGCTGCGCTGAACATGAACCGCGCCACTCTGCGCAGGAAGCTGCGGGAGCTGCTCGGCAGGGAATAGCTGGAAAGTCCATGTTTTGGCTTGTTTGCCGAACTTGGAGCCATTGAACTGTATCGAAAGAAGCCCGCCTGCGGCTTCGTGACTTCCGCCCGCATGTTCCGCCCCTGCCTCCTCGCCCTGTTCAGTTCCTCGGTCCTGCTTGCCCAGACCGCCACCCAACCGCTTTACTGGCCGGACAAGAACGGCCCCACTCTGGACGGCGTGGTGCCTGCGGCCGAGGCCGCCCGGCTGCCGCTGACCTGGAATTCCGACAGCGGCGAAAACATCGTCTGGAAGACCGACCTGGAGGGCGAAGGTCACAGCACGCCGGTCATCGGAGGCGACCGCATCTGGTTCACCGCCGCCACTGCGGATGGCAAGAAGCAGCACGTGTATGGCATCGACCGTCAGAGCGGCAAGGTCGTGCACCACCTACTGTTGTTTGAAAACCCCAGCCCCGAGGATCTGGGCAACCCGCTGAACAATTACGCCGCGCCCTCGCCGGTGCTGGAGGCGGATGCCCTTTACGTCCACTTTGGCACCTATGGCACGGCCCGGATTGACCCACAGACGGGTGGCGTCGTCTGGCAGCGCCGCGACATCAATGTTCGGCATTACCGCGGCCCCGGATCCTCGCCCGCGTTGCATGGTGACCTGCTCATCCTGACCTTTGACGGCATCAACGAGCAGTTCGTCACGGCCCTCAACAAGAAGACGGGTGAAACCGTCTGGAAAACCAAGCGCACGACGGATTATGGCGACCTCGACAAGGACGGCCATCCCACCCGCGACGGAGACATGCGCAAGGCCTACCACACCCCCAGTGTCTTCAACCTGGGCGGCGTCGACACCGTGGTGTCCGTCGGATCACGTGCCGCCTTTGGCTATGAGGCGGCGACGGGCCGTGAGATCTGGACCGTCCGGCATGGCGGCTTCAATGCAGCCATCCGGCCCCTGGTTCACAAGAGCGTGCTGATCCTCAACACCGGCTCCGAGCGCGCCCATACCCTGGGCATCCGGATTGATGACAAGATGAAGGGGGATATCACCGAGAGTCACATCCTGTGGGACCGGGAAAAGCGCAACGCCAGCGAGTCCTGCCCCGTGCTGGTCAACGGGCTGCTGTTTCAAATCACACGTGGCGGCATCGTCACCTGCATGAACCCGGAGACCGGCGCGGATGTGTGGGAGGATCGCTTCCCCGGCCAGCATCTGCCCTCGCCCATCGCCGCCGCGGACAAGCTGTTTTTTTGCAACGACCGGGGCGACACCCATGTGATCAAGGCGGCCGGCACGTTCGAGCTGCTCGCCAAAAACAAGCTGCCGGACGCCATGACAGCCTCACCGGTGGTGGCGGACGGCGCCCTTTTCATCCGCACCAAGAAGCAGCTTTTCAAGATTGCGGCGAAATAGCCACAAATTGCACATGCCATGTGAATACACCGCGCTGGCATGATGATGCGGTGTCAACCGGGAACTGGGAAAAAGCTCAAAAGCGTCACTGGCTTCTGAGAAATTTCCAAACTACAGGCACAAATTTTTCGCCAACACCTCGTACCTATGCTATTCTCGATACCTCTATGGCTACGACTCCGACCCGTAAAACTCGTTTCTCCCGTCGCGTTCCTGATCATGTAACTGACGAACTGGTAAACGTCCTTGGAAACGGGGACACACTTGAGTTCAACCAGCTCTTCAAACTGGTCTACGACAACCTGAAACTGAAGAACGCGGTCAGCGGAGGCGAGGAAATGCTCCGCCTGCGCTCCTACGAAAAGCTTCAGGGACTGGTGAGCCGCGGCCTCTGCGCCAAGGCCGGCAAGACCTATCGCGGCCTGCCCGGCCTGCGTGAGTCCCACCAGGCCACGATCGCCGCCCGCACGGCCGCCGTCGCCGCCCGCTGATTTTCACCCTTTTTGTTAACCCAACGGGCCGTCACCTCAACCGGGGGCGGCCCGTTGATCTTTTCGGGATTTGACGCTCACACCTGCCTCGGTTAGTTCTCCCACCCCCTCCCCCAGGCCATGCTTGAAGATTACCTTCCCGTCTTGTTCCAAATCATCATCGCCGTCGGCTTTGCCGTCGCCACCCTGCTGGTCTCGGTGCTGCTTGGCAGGTCGGCCAGGCGCACGAAGATCAAGGACAGCGCCTACGAGTGCGGCATGCTGCCCCTCCAGGAAGGTCAGCCCCGTTTCAGCGTGAAGTTCTACATCGTCGCGATGCTGTTCGTGCTCTTCGACATCGAGGTGGTCTTCCTCTATCCCTGGGCGGTGGTCTACAAGGACTTCCTGGCCGCCCACGGCGCGGGCATCTTCTTCGCCGCCCTCAGCTTCGTGAGCATCCTGGGCGTGGCCTTCGTCTACGCATGGCGCAAAGGTGTGCTGGACTGGAAAAACTGACGCTGACTGAAGCCGCGAGCCGCGCCGCCGCCGCTTCCATTCACTCCTCGAATTCCTTTCCTGATGATCGCCTACCTGAGCCTCTACAAGCTCAAGCCAGAGGTCACGGAGGAAAGGCTGGAGGAGATGATGGCCAGGACGCGCGTGAACCTGCTGCGCGTTCCCGAGGTGCTGGCGGTGAAAACCGGCAAGCGCGTGAACCCGAGCGACACCTTCCCCTGGTTCGTGTACCTCGAGGTCGAGAGCATGGACAAGCTGGCGATCTGCCAGGATGACCCGAACTACATCAAGTTCCGCGAGGAGGTGCTCAAGCCGAACGTTGCCGAACAGGAGGCGACCGCCTTCGAAATGGAGCCGCGCAAGAATGTGAAGTACTCCTAGCAGATTGCTGGGAGACAGTATCGCTGAATGGACGCTGGCTCACCCATGAGTCCGCCCTCTGCGGACTTTCAAGCCCAAGGGGCTTGCGGAGCTTCCTCGGCCTTCGTCTTCGGCCCCCGGCGCAGCGGGGTCCTGCCATGGATCAGCGCATCATCGGGAGGCGGCGAGGGTGGCGCCAGCAGAGTGGCCATCTTGCTCCGTCGAGATGAGCGAGAGGCTTGCGCCGGAAGGAAGAGCTTCCGGAGTTCGGGAACGGTTGAACATTCAAGGCTTCCAGCTCCTCTCGCGGAGCGAGAGGGCTGCTTTGCTGCGCCTTGCCGAGTTGAACTCAATGTTTGGAAGGTCCTGCCGCTCAAGCTCTCCAGGCGGTTTGCGTGTCGGCGCAAGCCCTCCGCTCATCGCTACTCCCGAGACAGGTGCTTCACTGGCTCAAGCGTTGCTTCCATGTCGAGGGCGTTGCCCCAGGTCTGGACAGGTTTGTCGAATGAATCGAATCAACGGCTGAACAGAGGCTTCCTTTTGGCACCCTCCGAAGGCGGCGAGGCCGAGGAGGGGCTGCCAGCCTTCTCCTTCTCAGCGCTGTCACGGTAGAAGATGACGCCGTTGCGCTTGAGGTTGGAGATCAGCCCGACGAACTCGTTCTTCAGCTCGGTGTCGTTCATCAGCGCACCCAGCAGGCCCTTGCTGGAGGTGACGTTGCGGGCGGCCGCCGCAAAGCTGTCGGCGGCTTTCTTGATGGACTGCAGGGATTCATCGGCCGTGGTCATCACCTTGTCAGCCCTGGCGATCGCCGGGTCGAGCTTGTCAAACATGGGGCCCAGGCGTTTGCTGGACTCCTCGACGTTTTTGGCGCTGTTCTTGAAGCTGGCCGCCGCCTCCTTGAAATCCGCCAGGGCGGACTTGAGGTTGCCGGCGTTCTCCTCGCCCAGGACCTTTTCATCGACGCGGGTCATGGTCTTGTTGAGGTGCTCCATGCTGTTCTGGAAGTCCTTGATGGTCTTGTCGGAGAGGGCCTCCTTGTTGATCTTCTCCATCGCGCCTTTGACGTCCACCAGGGCGTGACGCACGTCGTCGAGCACGAAATCGACCTTCTTGGCGACGACCTCGGCCTGGCCTTGCAGGTCGGACAGGCCGCCGGATTGGGAGCCGGTGATGATCTCGGTCCTGTCGTGAGGGATGAAGTCCTTGGTTTCCTTGCCCGTGGGTTTGATCTCCACCAGGGCGTCACCCATGAGGCCCTGGGAGCCGATGGAGAAGGTTGCGTCAGAGGGGATCATGACGTCCTTGAACAGCTCCAGGTCGATGATGACGCCGGTGAAGGTGGGGTTGAGCGAGGGGTTCTGGCGGACCTTGCCGACTCGCGACCCGCCCAGGTAGACCGGCGAGCCTTCCTTGATGCCTGCGGCGTTGGGAAAGGCCACGCGCAGGTCATAGGTGTCCTTGAAGAGCTCGCGCACGCGCCCGAACTGCAGGATCAGCCCGCCAAGCAGGAGGAGGCCGACGAGCACGAAGAGGCCAACGAGCATTTCGGTTTTTTTATCACGGTCGATCATGGGGAAGAGGGGGTGGAATGAGGCTGGCGCGGCTCAACAGGTGACGTCCGAGCGGCCGTTGATGAAGTTCTGGACGACCTCGTCGTCCGTTTCGCGAAGCTGGGCGGGGGTGCCGAGGAAGCGGAGTTCGCCGCGGTAGAGCATGGCGATGCGGTCGGCGATCTTGAAGATGCTGCGCATGTCATGCGTGACGATGATGGAGGTGACGCCGAAGCGTTTCTGCATGCGCAGGATCATCTGGTCGATGATGTCGGAGCCGATCGGGTCGAGGCCGGAGTTGGGCTCGTCGTAAAGGATGCACTCGCTGTGGTCGATGATGGCCCGGGCGATGCCGGTGCGCTTTCTCATGCCGCCGGAGAGGTTGGTCGGGTACTTGTGGCGGTGTTCGTCCAGGTCCACGGCCTGGAGGGCCTCGCGGACGCGTCGGCGGACCTCGGCCTTGTCACGCACGCCGCGTTCCAGCAGCGGGAAGGCGACGTTCTCCTCGACGGTGAGGTTGTCAAAAAGGGCGGCGCCCTGGAAGAGCATGCTGACCTTCTGGCGGATGGGCGCCATCTCGCGCTCCTTCAGGCCGTTGACGTGCATGCCGGCCACGAAGATGTCCCCTTCATCCGGTTTGATGAGGCCGATGACATGCTTCATCAGGACCGTCTTGCCCTCGCCGCTGGGGCCGATGACGCACAGGGTCTCCCCGTGGCGGAGGCGGAGGTTGATGCCTTTCAGCACCTCCTGGGCGCCAAAGCGTTTCTTCACGCCACGAAGCTCGATGAAGACATCGTCGGCGACGCCGTCTTCCGGCTTGGCGTTCATGCTGGAGGTGGCTTCTGGCATGGTTCAGGCGTTGCCGATGGGGAAGACGTAGTTCAGCAGGATGGAGAGGAAGAAGTTCACCACCAGCAGCACGAGCGAGGAGATGACGACGGCGCGGGTGGTGCCTGAACCGACGCCAACGGCGCCGTTTTCCGCAGCCAGCCCCTGGTGGCAGGAGATGAGGGTGATCAGCATGCCGAACACGAAGCCCTTGATCATGCCGATCGACAAATCCTGCATGTTCGTGTGGTCGATCATGTGGGTGAGGTACCAGGCGGTGGGCATCTGATAACCCACGCTGGAGACGGCAAAGGAGGCGGCGAGGCCGAAGGAGATGCTCTCCGCGACCAGGAAGGGCATGGAAATCATCATCGCCAGGAAGCGAGGCAGGACCAGGTAGTCCACGGGATGAACCCCCATCACGCGCAGGGCGTCCACCTGTTCGGTGACCTTCATGGTGCCGATGTCGGCGGCCATGGCGGCGCCGACCCGGCCCGCCACCATCAGCCCCGCCAGCACGGGCCCAAGCTCACGGCAGAGGGCCACGGAGACCACGGCGCCGACCGTGGTTTCAACGCCGAAGTCCTTGAACTTTGCATAGGTCTGGAAGGTGAACACCGCGCCCGTGAAGGCTCCGGTGACGATCACAACCCCCTGCGAGCCATAACCGATCGCCACGATCTGCTGGGCCACCAGCCGCAGCCGCCAGACGCCCGACCGGAGGGCGATCAGCAGCTCCTTCGCCAATGCCGCCAGCTGTCCCAGATAGGACAGAAAGTGCAGGGAGATGCGGCCTATGAAGGCCAGTGGGTCAGTGGGGGAACGCATCAGCTGCGGACCATGGCACTGACTCAGGCAAAGGCAACGTCTCTGGGCGGCTTGTGAGAACCTGTGGCGTCAAATCCTCCCGTGCGGTCAAGAATAGGCTCGCGTTGTCACCTGCGGAAGTCATCATGCGCGCGATTATTTTCCCATGAGCACACCGCCACCTTCCATCCCGCAAGAAAAAAAAGGCATGTCCTGCCTCGCCATCGGTGGCATCGGCTGCCTCGTGATCCTTGCCGTGCTGTTCCTGGGTGGCGGAGCCCTGGTGGCCAAGTTTTTCCCCCAATGGAAATCAGCGATTGAAGAGTACTCCAAAAACGCCGCTGCCAACCCGGACAAGGCGTCCGCCATGCTGGGCATCAAGATGCTGCCGAACGTGGTGATCGTCCGCGAGGATGACGCCGCCAAATCCATCACCTTCAAGGCCGGCCCGGAAGGTGAGGAGATGACCATGCATTATGAAGGCCTGAGCCAGGGCAAGGGGCGTCCGCGTGTCACCAACAGCAAGGGTGAGGACGTGGATCTTGCGGCCAAAAGGAAGGCGGAAGCATCCCAGGCAGCCCCTGCGCCCGCACCAGCTCCCAACAACTAAGATTTCACAGGCATGGCAGGGCTCCTTCATCCCGGCCTCGTCATTCTTTCGGGCGCCGGACTCTCCGCAGAGTCCGGCGTTCCCACGTTCCGGGGCGTGGACGCGCTGTGGGAGG
>Ga0315900_10004934_pt1 | contig 18554 bp, 24 predicted proteins | sample LakEriMetagenome_FD_203521 | JGI IMG/M metagenome (GOLD analysis project Ga0315900, IMG submission 203521) | Freshwater fungal communities from buoy surface, Lake Erie, Ohio, United States - Buoy 12 MA114 | ecosystem: Environmental > Aquatic > Freshwater > Lake > Lake biofilm | place: USA: Lake... | reverse complement strand
AGCCAAATGCTTTATACGCAATATACGCTGCAGATTTTATTTGTCATAAAAGTAATGATGCTTATAAAAGAAAAGGATTGGCAACATGAAAAAGATTATCACAGTTGTTGGCGGGGTCATTGTAGGTGCTTGTTTGGTTGTTCTTGCACTAACAGCTCAACAACGAGTATCCCAACATCTATCGCAAGAAAACTCTAAAGTAGCTTGTCATCAAGCTTACAGAATGATGTGCGTTCAAATGCATACTTGCACAAAAATGCCTGTTGCTATTTGTGATGAATTGATAGAAGGTATGAAGCCGTGCGAAGGTGAAAAACCTTTGCCAGACGAAGTTACTATTAATCGTTGTACGGAAGAACTTCGTCATGTGCAGTGCGAGAGCAATCTACCACCAAGTTGTGGAACCTTTATGGAGTGATAAATGAGAACAGAAACTCGTCGTGAAAGATACAAGAACAAAAAACAACTCTCTGTTAGTTTTCCAGTAGAGGTTGCTTGTATAAACTTTATGCATGAACCAAATATTGGATATGTTGTGCGTGCTGCAGCTTGTTTTGGAGCAAGTAAAGTAAATCTAATAGGTTCAGCACCAGAGCCAAAATACTTGCGAGAAATATCAGGAACAACAAGTGATTATATTGATATTTCAACATACTCAAAGCCACATGATTTTTTAGAATATATTAGACAAAACAATATTCATTTAGTTTCAGCGGAGATTACACAAGATGCTAAAAGTATTCATGACTATACTTTTCCAAAAGATAAAAAAGTTTGTATTGTTGTCGGAAACGAACAATCAGGAATCACAGCCGACATTCTCAAACACAGTGAAGTTGTCGAAATTCCAATGCCAGGAATAGGCTATTGTCTAAATACCAGCCAAACTTGTAATGTTATGTTGTATGAATATGTAAAACAAATGTCAATGGCTTGACAAATAACAAGATCGGTGTTATGCTGATCTTGTTCATGCCCCGGTGGTGGAATGGTTTACACAGCAGACTTAAAATCTGTCACTCGCAAGGGTTTGTCGGTTCGAGTCCGACTCGGGGCACCACTTATATGATAAAGTCAAGCAACCACGCAAGTTTACCTTATCATTTTTATTGTTTTATTGACAATTCTTATCTTGGAAAAAAAATGCCTATTGGTAAAACCGAATGTTTATTACATTCGGTTTATTCTAAAGCAGGTCAACATATGTTGACTCATGTCTTATTAGAAAGCGGAGCGCATTGGAGTGGCTTGCCATTAATTGCCCTTTCAACAAAAGAAAAAATAGAAAATGAGCATGATGCATCTATTTTAGAACCTTGGGGTGGGATGGGAGATAATATAACTACCAATCATTTATCTTTTCTTGAAGGTCTAAAAGTTGAACTGATAAATAAAAATATATTTGGCCGACACACAGGAATAATAATTGATTGGTCAGATGGCTATTCTCGCTACCCACAAGAACATAAGCCCTTGTCTCTTATAAATCTTGAAAATGGACAATTTTGTTTATTACCAAACAATTATTTTGCTTTACAAGATAAACACTTTGTCAATAATAAATCAAAAGAAAATACAAAATTCTATAAAAGAAATGAAAAAGTATTTTGGGAAGATTAGTTATTTCAAAATACTATTGATAATATCAATAAGTTTTTGATTTTTATTCCCTAATACAACGCTTAGTTCTTCGCGGAAAGCAACTGTAAAAGTATAACCAACAAAAGCTTTTGTTCTTGGTTGACTAACACACATCATAATATGTTGAAATCCAGTTACTCCTCTGGATACTATTCCTATTATTTCCCAGTTGTCATTAAAAATAGCAGAACCAGAACTACCGCCCATGCCAGATATACTGTGAATATCTAATGGGTACTTTTCTTCTTTTAGTTTCATTTGACCTTGGTAATGCCCTTCAAATGTCAATGACATATTTGGTGCATGTATCCCCATTGGTGCTGCTATATTATAAACTTTGTCACCTATTTCTGGTTCGGAGTTACTAACTTTTATAGCCGGCCAAGAAATAAAGTCAGTCACCAATATACATAAATCATCTTCATTGGAACGAATAAAAGTTATAACTTCATATTCTTTTTCATAATGATCTAAAACTTTCATAGCAACTGTGTTATCTTTACAAATATGACCAGCAGTAAGGATAAGGGTTTTTTCTTCAATATGATTGATGATTACGCCAGAACCCGTACTGATGTATTCATTGGTGAGAACTTCAATCTTCACAAAAGAAGTTCTTGGAGCATCTTTCATTGTAGAGAGAACGCTGGTGGTAGCGCAGCCACAACTGGTAGAAAAAACCAGAAGTGCTATTATGCCAAAGAGTTGTTTGAAAAACTGCGGCATATAAGTAACTATATTGCCACAACGTAAAAGACAAAATAATATAATAAAGTTAGGAATAAAATGAAAAAAATATTCGTGTTAGATACAAGTGTATGTCTTGCCAGTGCCAATGCTGTATACAGCTTTGGTAAAGAGGATGTTTACATTCCACTAAAAGTTCTTGAGGAGGTTGATAAGCATAAAAATCGCCAAGATGGTGTTGGACAAAATGCTCGTATGTTTATCAAAATACTTGATGAACTGCGAGATAAAGGCTCATTACAGGAGGGCGTAAGGTTACAAAAAGGCAAAGGTGTTCTTCGTTCTGCCGCACTTACAGCTTCTGATTTTCCAACAGATTTAGATTTATCTGTTCCAGATCATGTTATTATCGCAACTGCTTTTGGGATAGCAAGAGCGCATCAAGATAAAAAAGTTGTTGTAGTATCACGCGATATAAATATGCGCGTTATTTGCGACTCTATTGGCCTTGGCTCACAAGACTACGATGCTAATCAAGTTATAAACGATAGTTCAGAGCTTTATTCTGGCCTTTGTGAAATGGTTGTTGATGACGAGTTTATTGAAAGAATATACAAAGGAGAAGATCTTTTCCTTGAAGATAGCAAAACAGATAAATTGTTCCCAAATCAATTTATAACTCTTGTATCAAACAAAAATGTAAATAAAACAGCACTGGCAAGGTTCCTAACAAAAGAGCAGCCATTACGCCGCCTTTCCGAATACAAAGGTCGTCACAAAGTATTTGGAGTAGAGTCCAGAAATCGTGAGCAGAGTTTTGCAATGGATCTGTTGATGGACCCAAGTGTTCCTATTGTTAGCTTGGTTGGTAAAGCAGGTTCTGGTAAAACATTATCAGCAGTCGCAGCAGGATTGGCCCAGTTGCTTGAAAAGGGTAGTTACACGCGCTTGATAGTCTCCCGACCCGTTCAGCCATTAGGACGCGATATAGGCTTTTTGCCAGGCACTCTTGAAGAGAAGATGATGCCTTGGTTGACTCCAATCCAAGACAACCTACAGTTTCTTCTTGGCAACGACAAGGCGACACTACAACAATACATGGATACTGGAAAAATAGAAATAGAAGCACTTACATATATTCGTGGTCGCAGTATTGCTAAGGCTTTTATGATAATAGATGAGGCACAAAATCTTTCATCACATGAACTAAAAACAATCGTAACCCGTGTTGGAGAAGGAACAAAAATAGTTCTTACAGGTGACATTGAACAGATAGACAATGTTTATGTCAACGATACAAGCAATGGTCTTGCTTATGCTGTTGAAAAATTCAAACATTATTCACTTGCCGGTCATGTGACCCTTTCAAAGGGCGAACGGAGTGCTGTGGCAAGTCTGGCAGCTAAAGTTCTTTGAGGAGATAAAATGGAAGATAGAGAAATAGAAGAAAAAGTGGTAGAAAAAGATAATCCACTAAAAGAAATGTTTGTCCAGTATGTTGGTGAAAAACTAAAGCCCGAAAACGGCGAAGTAAATGTTGAAATGTGTGTTGAAGTTTTAGCAGAAGAGTTTCCAGATTTTTTATTGCTTGTAGCACAAGAAAACTTTATCAGAGGATATCGTCAGTGTCTTATTGATATGGAGAATGCCCCAAGTGAACAAAAGACAGAATAGTTATTTTAGACCTGGAAACGATATTCGTTTTTTAGAACAAACAGTGTTTGGTAGCGTGAATGTTATTCAGCAAGAACAACTACCAGATAATATAAACATAAACAATATATTGAAAAAACTTGAAATAGCAATACCACAGCATTTCATACAAAACCTTGATGGCATTTATATAGGAACATATAGTTTTTTATTGGACAGAGAACTCAATGCTCAATATAAAGATGGGGTGATATATGTGCTTGCCGATCAAGATAATGAAACGGATATATATGACGACATTGTTCATGAAATAGCACATTGCGTTGAAGAAACATACGGCCCAGATATATACGAGGATGGTAGCTTAGAAGAAGAGTTTATGAGAAAAAGACGGCGTTTATTTGACAGCTTGCGTGCTTACGGCTATACTGATGGAATGCCCGAGGCCAAATTTATGAACCCGGATTTTGATCCAAAGTTTGATCGCTATCTGTATTCAACTGTTGGCTATCCTGTATTAGCGCAGCTTGTACCGGATTTGTTTGTATCTCCATATGGTGCAACATCTTTGAGGGAATATTTTGCAAATGCTTTTGAGCATTATTTTGCTCACAGAGAATACAAAAGAGTTCTAAATGTTTCACCATCTGTTTACAAAAAGATAGAAATGCTATTGGGCGATAACTAAAAGAGGTATCGTTTTGACAAGTGTAAATAAAAAACCAGATTATGTAAGCTTTTCTTCAATCAAAGATTGGAAGTTTTGTCCTTTTTATTATAAAATTACTCGCATTGACGGGATTGCTGCTGGCAGAGAATCAATACACACTGCCTTTGGAAAAGCCCTGCATTCAACACTTGAAAGAGTTTTCAAGCAAGAAAAAGAAGACTCTTTTGACTATTCAAAAGACTTTTCAAGTAACTTTGAAAAAGAAATATCTGCACTTGCAGAAGATGTAAAAAAAGCACTCACAGAAAAAGATATAAAAGACTTTGATACGCAAGGTAGAGAACTTGCTTACCTTGCTCTTCCTGCAGCCAAAGAGTATTTTGGTGAGTTTGAGTTTGTATCTGCAGAAGAAAACCTGATGGAAGATATTGAAGAATACAAAATAGACGACTTCAAGTTCAAGGGTTATATTGACCTTGTTCTAAAAACAAAAGCAGATAAAAAATATCATATCATTGACTGGAAAACTTGTAGCTGGGGCTGGGAACCACAGAAAAAAAATGATGCTATGACAACTTATCAGCTTACATATTACAAGCATTTCTTTGCCAAAAAACTAAATACAAGTCCTGACAACATTGAAACACATTTTGGTTTACTAAAACGAACAGCAAAGAAAGATAAAGTTGAATTATTTCGTGTCAGCAGTGGAGAGAAAAAAGTAAGTAATGCTCTTAAACTTTTACAAGAATGTGTGCATAATGTTGACCACGAAAGGTTTGTGAAAAATAAACTATCTTGTTCTAAGTGTAGTTTTCACAGAACCTCCCACTGTCCTTGAGGAAGTTGAATGAGTAAAAAAATAAAGATATTAACTATAAGCGACCACCCTATGAGTCCTTCTGGTGTCGCTGGGCAAACTCGTTATATGATAGAGGCAATGCTGAAAACTGGCAAGTATTCATTTATTTGCCTTGGTGGTGCTATGAAGCATCAAGATTATAGACCTCAAAAAACCCAAGAATGGGGAGATGACTTTGTTATTGTTCCAGTAGATGGATATGGAACACAAGACCTTATAAGGCAGCTTCTAAAGCAACAAAAACCAGATATTCTTTGGTTTATGACTGATCCAAGGTTTTATACTTGGCTGTGGGAAATAGAAGATGAAATAAGAAGCCATGTTCCAATGGTTTATTATCATGTTTGGGACAACTATCCTTATCCAAAGTTTAATAGTGCTTATTATCAATCAAATGATGTAATAGCAACAATCTCAAAAGTAACAGATGACATCGTAAGAACAGTAAGTCCAGAAGTAGAAACTCATTACATACCACATTGCGTTGATATGAATGTTTTTCGCAAAGTCCCAGAACAAAATGTTATTGATTTTACAAAAAGAGTCTTTTCAAAAGATCCAAGCAAAAAATTTACAGTATTCTGGAATAGCCGAAATGCTCGTAGAAAAAATCCTGGTTCAGTTGTATGGTGGTTTGCAGATTTTCTAAAACAAGTTCCAGCAGGTTCTGCTCGTCTACTAATGCACACAGATCCAAAAGATGTTCATGGGCCAGATCTTGAAGCAATAATAAATGAACTTGGCCTAACCAATGGTGAAGTAATGTTTTCACCAGCAAGAATAGGGCCACAAGATCTTGCCATGATGTATAACCTTGCTGATGTAACTGTTAGCTTGAGTGATGCAGAGGGTTTTGGTCTTTCAACAATGGAAAGCCTTGCTTGCGAAACTCCAATCATTGTTCCACGAACTGGCGGTCTACAAGAACAAGTAAAAGACAGTGATGGAAACCAGTTTGGTATTGAACTTCCTATAGTGTCACAAATGATTGTTGGCTCTCAAGAAGTCCCATTTATCTATGAAGATCGTGTAAATAAAGAAGACTTTGTAAATGCTCTGCTGAAAATGTATAATATGAGCGATGCAGACAGAAAAGCACTTGGTGCAGCAGGAAGAGAGCATCTAAATAAAAATTATGACATGGCAACACTTATGAACAAATGGGATGAACTCTTTACAAAAATACATAATGAGCGCGGTTCGTGGGAAAATAGAAAAGGTTACAGTCGTTGGACTCTAAAGGAGATAGCATGAGAAGGAAAGTTATAGTTAGAGGTCCAGCCATGAGTATGTCTGGCTATGGAGAACAAACAAGGTTTGCTCTGCGCTCCATGAGAGAACATGAAGATAAGTTTGATATATTTTTAGAAAATATTCCATGGGGAAGAACTGGGTGGATAGCAGAAGAATCAGAAGAAACTCAATGGATTCAAATGCTCATGGCAAAAACCCATCATCATGTTCAACAACAGGGTCAGTTTGATGTCAGTCTCCAAGTAACCATTCCAAATGAGTTCGCAAAAATGGCTCCTGTAAATATTGGATACACAGCCGGCATAGAAACAACAAAAGTATCTCCACAGTGGATTGAAAAAGCAAAAATGATGGATAAAATAATTGTTGTTTCAAATCACTCAAAGCAAGTTTTTGATAATACAGAATATAAACTACAAAATCCACAAACCGGACAAATAATAGACTTCCGAAACACAACTCCGGTAGAGGTTGTTCATTTCCCAGTAAAAATGGGAGAAAAAACAGAAATAAATCTTGATCTAAAAACCGATTTCAACTTTCTTTCTGTTGCTCAATGGGGACCAAGGAAAAATGTTGAAGCAACGCTCGTATCGTTTCTAAGAGAGTTTGCAAACGATTCCGATGTTGGTCTTGTTCTAAAGTTGAATGTTGCAAAAAACTGCATTGCTGATAGACTGGCTTGTGAAAAAAGAATAAATATCATCATTAAAAACAATCCAAAAGCAAAATGCAAAGTTTATCTACTGCACGGCAATATGACAGATGCAGAGATGAGAAGTCTTTATACTCATCCAAAAATAAAAGCGTTTGTATCAACAACTCATGGTGAAGGTTTTGGTCTTCCATTTTTTGAATCAGCAGCGGCAGGATTACCAGTGATTGCTCCAAAATGGAGTGGTCATGTTGATTTCCTCATGGCACCAGTGAAAGAAGATGGCAAAGTGCGAATGAGAAATCATTTTACAACTATTGATTTTGATCTTGGAAATGTAAACAAAGAAGCAGTATGGGACGGAGTTATTCAAGCAGATAGTCAATGGTGTTTTGTAAAAGAACACAGCGTTATGGATGCTATGAGAAAAGTTCAAAAGAACCATCCAGCCGCTCTTGCAAGTGCGAGAAAACTAAAAGAACATGTGTTAGAAGAATTTACAGAAAACAAACAAAAACAAAAGTTTGTTGAATGCATGGAAGGAAAAACAGATGGATCAGACATCGTTATTCTTTGAGTGTAACTTGTTCAAACAGGACTTAGATTTTATGTCTGGTCCTTTTTCTGTAAAACAAAAAGAACTATTACTGAGCGATATAGTTGGCCAGCAAGCAAGGTTTGGGCAAGTTGATGTAGAATATAAATGCAAGTTTATATTTCAAGAATCAGGCTTTAATAAGCAAAATCCATTTATCATTATACCTTCCAGAAATAATGTAGAGCTTATAAAATATACAATCAACAATCTTTTAGAAAACAAAGTTGATGAAATCTGTAACATAATGGTTGTTGATGATCGCTCAACAGATGATTATCTTTCTGCTCTAAAAGATAAAAAACAAATATCTTATCTAAGAGTTGATAATGAAAAAGGTTTCAACTTTTCTATGCTGTGTAATATAGGTGCGTATATAGCAAGCAAATTAGAGTGCTCTGAAGTTATACTTTGGAATAATGATCTTTGGGTTGAAAAACGAGAATATTTAGAAAGTGTAATAAAGAAGCACAGAGAAGATAATTCTACTATCTCTGGAACAAAATTGTTGTATCCACTAAAATCTTTCAACGGAGATACTTCCGATACAGCAAATATTTCTAATCATTTTCCAAACATGAAAGATGGAAAGTGGAGAGGAACAGTGCAGTTTGGTGGTTCTGCATGGGTTGCAACTAATGGTCCGATATTAATGAGTCCTGTTCATAAAAAAAGATTTGAAAACGCAAATCATTATATTATAAATGATGATCATGCTGAAGTTTTTGTAACCGGAGCCTTTCAGATTATTGATCTAAAATGGCTTATGAAAAATGGTGGATTGAATCCTTCTCTTTCAAAAAACTTTCAAGATGTTGATTTGTGCCTAAAGGCATGTATAAAAAACGATAAAGTTATGTATTATGGAAAAGATGTTTATTTCCTTCATGATGAATCTCTAACTTTTTATTCTGGTAATGAGAAGAAAAATGATCAACAATTTATAAGCGATCATGTATTATTCGGAAAAATCTGGAACGATAAATTGCAATCTTTAATAATGTGAGTAAAATATGAATAGAACAGATATAATTAATAGTTTAATATTAAATAAAAATTATAAAAGTTATCTAGAAATTGGAGTTAGAAATCCAAATGATAATTTTAATAAAATAGTTTGTTACGATAAAACAGGAGTTGACCCAGAGCCTAGTGCAAAAGCTACTCATGTCATGACTTCTGATGATTTTTTTAAAATTAATAAGAAAAAATTTGATATTATTTTTATAGACGGCTTACATTTAAGAGAGCAAGTTTTAAAAGATATCGAAAATTCACTAAATTGTTTAAATGAAGATGGAACGATTGTGTGCCACGATTGTCTTCCAAATACTGAAAAGGAACAAGTTGAATACTATGATGGTATTTCTGCTTGGGTTGGAACAGTATGGAAAGGAATTTCAGAACTTCGTATGACACGAGAAGATTTAGAAATCAAAGTAATTGATACCGATTATGGTTGCGGCCTGATTACAAAAGGAAATCAAAAATTATATCCAAAAGTTTTGCTTGAAGATTTAAATTGGAATTTTTTTTACAACAACAGAAATAATTTGATGAATGTCATAAGTGTTGACCAATTTAAGTCACACTACGAATTCTAAAGGATAGTTTATGAAATATAATTTAACAGCGATATACTGGATCAAAAACGAAGCTGTATATTTACCAGAATATTTAGAATTTCATTTATTACAAGGATTTGAACATTTTATTTTTTATGATAACGAATCTAGCGATAGAACTTCTGAAATATTAGAGCCATACATCAATCAAGGATTGGTAGAATTAAGAAAATATCCATCTGGTATTAATATTGCGAAAAATTTTTGGGTTATGGCTCATTCTATAGCAGAGCAAAAACAAATAAGTAAATGGATACATTTTCATGCAATTGATGAGAGAATATTTTGTCCAAATGGAGATAAAATAACTAATTTTTTAAAACAATATGAACAATATGCAGGAGTATGTGTTGCGTGGAAAATGTTCAATTCTAGTGGTTTTATCAAGAAGCCAAAAGGATTAATAATAGAAAATTATTATGAAACAGTTCATGATGAACTAAATCATATTAAAACAATTATACAACCAGAAAAAACTATTCCCCATCCACCACCAAATCCACATGAATTTTATTATATTAATAATTTTGCTGTTGATGAAAACTACAGGCATGTAGCAGGACCATTTCACAAAAACTCTCCTTACAGTATGGAAAAAATCAAAAACCATCACTATGTGACTTTATCAAGACAAGAATTTGATGACAAAATGAATAAAGGCTTGTTAGATCACAAGCATACAGAAAATATTAGAAGAGACACCGCAGACTCACAGTGGAACTGTATGCACAATCCTCCAAATAAAAATTATCTAGCAGTTGATAAAACTTTATTTTCTTTCTCTGAAATTGTTAGAGAAAATATTAAAAAAAGATATAATAATAATCAAGAAATTTTAAATTACATAAATTTATGAAAAATAAAAAATTAATTATTTTTGATATGGACGGCGTACTAGTTGATGCATGTGAGTGGCATAAAGAAGCACTCAATCAATCTCTTGTGGAGATATGTGGATTTTTAATAAATGATGAAGAACATTATACAAAATATAATGGTTTGCCAACAAAAGTAAAATTAAAAAAATTGTCTGCACTAGGTCTTTTAGATGAAGCAGATATACAAAAAATAGAAGACTTAAAACAAATTAGAACAATTGACATTATTAATAAAAAAGCCTTTAAAAGACAAGAAAAAATAGAACTTTTACAATATCTTAAATCAAATAATTGTTTTATCGCGTGCTATACAAATAGCATAAGAACAACCGCAGAATTAATGCTGGAAAAAACAGGCATTTTAAATTTTTTTGATTTATTAATAACCAATCAAGATGTTGAAAAGTGCAAGCCAGACCCAGAAGGGTATAATAAAATAATTAATTTTTTTAATTTGTCTTGCACTGATACACTCATAGTTGAAGATTCCCCCAACGGAATAGAGGCAGCAACAAAAAGTGGAGCAAAAGTTTGTATTGTAAAAAATCCAGATGAAGTAAATATAGAATTACTAAGGACAAAAATATGAAAATTTTAATACCAATGGCCGGAGAAGGCAGCAGATTTGCAAAAGAAGGCTATCAATTTCCAAAACCTCTTATAGATGTAAATGGAAAGCCAATGATACAAAGAGTTGTAGAAAATCTAGATTTTGATGCAGAATATATTTTCTTAGTAAGAAAAAGTCATCTAGAAAAATATGAAGGTCTTAAGAATTCTTTATATCAGATAACTAATTCAAAAACAAAAATTATTGAAGTTGATTCTTTGACAGAGGGTGCAGCTTGCACTGCTTTGCTTGCAAAAGATTTGATCAACAATGATGACGATTTGCTGATAGCAAATTCAGACCAAATAATAGAATATGAACAAAATAATTTTAATATGTTAAAAAATTTATCTAATGTAGATTCAATGGTGTTTTGTTTTAATGCGGTTCATCCAAAATGGTCGTTTGTAAAAATAAATTCTAGAGGATTTATTACTGAAGTAGCAGAAAAAAATCCCATTTCCAATATCGCAACTTGTGGAATATATTGGTATCGCAAGGGTTGTGATTATGTAAAATATGCGGAACAAATGATATCAAAAAATGTTAGAGTTAATAATGAATTTTATATAGCACCAGTATATAACGAGCTGATACAAGATAACAAAACCCTTATTCCTTTCTATGTTAATAAAATGTGGGGGATAGGAACCCCAGAAGATTTAAACATATATTTAAAAAAATTATGATTATTATTTCTCATAGAGCCAATTTGAATGGATCAAATAAAAATTTAGAAAATAATCCAAAACAAATTTTAGAAACATTAAGAATATTTGATGTAGAAATAGATTTGTGGTGCGTTAATGATGAAATATTTTTAGGACACGACAAACCAGAATATAAAATTAATGATGATTTTTTAAAATCAAATAAAAATAAATTATGGGTTCACGCTAAAAATATAGATTGTATTCCTTATCTTATAAGTACTGATATAAATTGGTTTTGGCATGAAAATGATAAAATGACCATAACAAGCAAGGGAAATATTTGGTGCTACCCTGGAACATATGTTAAAAATGGTATAACAGTTATATTTAATGATTCTAAAAAATATGATATACCAGACTATTGTTTAGGTATCTGCACAGATTACCCAACAAATTATAGGAGTTAAAATGACTGAAACAAGACCATGGGGAACTTTTGAAGTTCTCCACGAAGAAGAAAAATGTAAAGTAAAAAAACTGGTTATAAAACCAGGGCAAAAATTTAGCCTACAAACTCACGAAAAAAGAAGTGAGCTTTGGACAGTTATTCAAGGAACCGGAGAAGTGACTCTGGACGATGAGATATCTCAAACACAAGCAGGAATGATATATTTTATTCCAGCAGGTGTCAAGCATCGTTTAGAAAACATGGGAACAGAAGATCTTGTTGTAATAGAAGTTCAAACAGGCTCTTCATTTTCTGAAGAAGATATTGTAAGATACGAAGACGTATACGGGAGAGTGTGAAATGAAACTAAAACTATCAGATCAGTCATTGGGCGCTATTATGATGGCACTACAAAACAGTTTGCTAACACAAACAGATATTGTTCCAGTTCTAAAAGGGTTTGAACTGCTATCAGACGAAAATGGAGAACTTGTTGTCAGTAATCCTCCGACATTTCGGGCTTCACTACCAGAAGAAGACGATATGCCACAGTTTGTAAGTGAATGATATGCCAAGATATGCATATCATTGTGAAAAGTGCAGTGGTAGTTTTGAATACTACCACTCTCTTTCTGAAAAAAAGACAGTTTGTGAAGTTTGTAACGAACAAACCTTATTAAAAGTTCCATCTTTTGGTGGTATTATCAAAAAAGAAGTGCAACAAAAAGTTGGCGCTATAGTGGATAACTATATTGAAGAAGCACGAGAAGAAATACGACGAGAAAAAGAAGAGCTAAAAAAAGTTGAGTATAAACCTGAATGATACTATTGATAATGTTATTGTTATTTTTTATTACTTCTACCATTTTGCTTGGTTGGTATTGTTATAAACTTACAAATAAACTTCTTTTTATTTCCGACAACATAGAAGAACTATACACAAGATTACAAGAGTTTGATGAACATATAAAGTTCATTTATGAGTTGGAAATGTATTATGGAGATGAAACTCTAAAAAATCTTATTCGTCATTCTCGTGATTTGAGAAACTACATGTTAAAATATAAAGACACTATTGAACTTGCTGCCGAAGAGGAAAACGATGACAGAACAGAACAAACTGAAGAAGACGAAACCGAAACAGATGATAGTGAGGAGGGGCAAGAAAAGTTCATCTCCGCAGCAGGAAAAACAGTATTTTACCAAGGAACATGAAGAAGCAATAATATCTTATGCTCTTACGGCAGACCCAAAAGTAAGACAAGATCTTTACCGCCGACTTATCGGCCCAGCATTCAACGAAATGGTAAATAAAATAGTTTTTACTTACAAGTTCAACACTCTTCCAAATATAGAAGAACTAAAAGATGAATGTAAGATATGGATCACAACAATATTAGATAAGTTTGATCCAGCTAAAGGTTCAAAAGCATTTAGTTATTTTTCAGTTATTATAAAAAACTGGTTTATTCACAAGATAAAAAAAGTAAATCGTCAAAATAAAAAAGAACTTTTTCTTGATGAAATAACTGATAAAAACGAATATGATAATGACAATCTTCTTGTATATACCGAATATGATACCAAAAGAGAAGGTGAAGAATTTTGGACTTATCTTTGGAACGAAATAGAAGATTGGAAGGCCCTTGAGCTAAAGGCAAATGAAAAAAAGATATTAGATGCAATTTGTATATTGCTTGAAAACCCCGATGGAATAGAGATATTCAATAAAAAAGCAATATATTTATACATGAGAGAAATCACTGGTCTAAATACCAAACAAGTTGTCAATAGTCTCAATAAGATAAGGCAAAAATACAAACATTTCAAAAAAGAATGGGATGATGGACAAATGCAATAATGACTAAATATTTTTGTTTAGTAAATATTTATTATTATGAAAAAGAAACTTTCTCGCGATGAACTCATTCAAGTAGCAATAGACAATATAAATCAAGATCGTGAATCAGCACAAGAACTGCTACAAGATGTTGCTTCGCATATTGGCCAACAAAAAGACAGATACGCTACTGTGGGCATGGTAGCAGCTAAATATCTTGAAACTCTTCAAAGATCAAATGAACAGCTTGTAAAGTTGATTGGTTTGATGAGAAAAACCGAAGAAGATAAATATGGAGATCTAAATCCGACTGACAAAGAAAACCTCTATAATGAAATAGAGGAGACAGGTGAATGAGCACCACAGATAAAATAAAAAGAAACAAGGAAAGAAAAACAACTAATAGCATAGAGTCTGCTCACATGCAGCACCCATATGCTGTTCAAGATGCTGCTGTTCCCGGTGCTCGGAACTTAGCAGAAGCAACAAAACTCATAAACCAAAAAGGCTTTTCAAAAGTAATAGAAAATGCTACATTTTTGGAACTTATAAGCCCTCCCAGCAATCCAGGAGGAAAAACAAAATATATTTTACCACACTTGAATCTGGCCGATGGAGCAACTTTTGAAGGTTATCTTTGCAAGATAAGACTTCCAGAAGATGTTGGATGTTTGCCAGATCCACAAGATATACTTGATGAAATAAACAGTGGGCCAAGTGCTAAAAAAGCAGTTGAAGGTGAAAATCCTGCAGATGAAAAAATAAAAAGAATAAACTATTTTGAAGCAGTTGCAAATCACAAAACTTTTGCCCCTCTTGAACCAAAAAATCAAAAAATACCTGCTCCAAACTCAAAAGTTCGTGTTATATGCTTTAGTGAGCCACACATGTATTCTGGTGGTTCAATAGATGGATTTTACGAATCAATAGATGCTGATGACGGTATCTTTGAGCAAGGAACGCTGAACGACTTATTAGAAAGTTTTCGCAAATATACAAAGCAAGTAGGTGAAATAGTTCAAGCAGATTCTGATAATGTTTCTTCTTTTATTTCACAAATAGGAGATAAAGTTTCTTCTATTTTCGGTCCAAGTGCAAAAGATCTTGAGCATGAAGATGAAAGAGGACAAGACTCCGATGGTATGTCTATGGCAGATGGAGAAATGCTGTCGCAAAACTTTTCGTTATCTCAATTGACAAAAAGTAGCCGCTTTCCAAGCATAGACAATACGCCCAATCAACAACAAAAAGAAAACCTTAGATTGCTTGCCAACAATGTTTTAGAGCCAATAAGAAGCAAGTTTGGCGATCTAATAATCACAAGCGCCTATAGAAGTCCAGAAATAAACCAGCGAGTTGGTGGTTCAAGAACTGGAGATCATCCAAGAGGTATGGCGGCAGATATTGTTCCAAGAACTGGAACTAAAAACTTGCTTGAAGTTGCCAATTGGATAAGAGATAATCTCTCATATAAGCAACTAATATTAGAAATGTGGAGGCCAGAAGCAAACCGTGGCTGGATACATGTTAGTTATGATGAAAAAAATAATAAAAAACAAGCATTTGAAATGTATAAAGATCAAAATGGACAAACACAATACAGAGAAATAAAAAAGGTATAGTAAATGACTAACAAAATAGACCAACAGATAAGTAAAAAATCTCAACTTGGTCCACCAGTTTGGGTAAATGCAAATAGGCCAGCAGCATACAATAATGCTCCAAACGAACAAGTTTTACAAACAGAACTAAATGCCACAATAATACTTGGTGGCGCTACTAAAAATACACCAGAAATAGCAAGAACAAAAAATACTGCTACTATTACACTTGTTGCTGGAATGTCAACGGCAATAAAAGGAAAACAGCCAGCAGATGCAGCCAAGTTAGAACTAAGCAACAAGTTTTATTATGATTCAGCGGTTATACAAATAAGCGAACTAACAAGTGTTGATTCAAACTTTGGAGCAAGAATAGTAGATACAAATGCGCAAAATGCTTCTGCAGTAGCAATAAAAGCAGACGAGGTAAGACTTTTTTCTCGTGGTTCCTGTAAAATAATAACAGGAATAGACCAAATGGAAAAAGATAAAGTAACAAAAGATCCAAATGCCCCATCTCATCCGAATAGAGATTTCAGTGGAATACACTTGATATCCAACAATGCAGTTGATAGTGAACAACAGTTACATCCACTTGTTCTTGGTAGAAACTTGGAAGAGTTCTTGAATAAAGTTTTAGATGAAATACAAAACATACACGCTAAAATAAAAGAGGTATTTGATGCGCAGTCAATAATAAACCAAGCACTCAGAGATCATACGCATATATCTGATTTTACTGCTGCGCCACTTCCTCCTTGGACTGACCCAAAAATGATTGCTTCTGTTGAAGAAGGACAGTTTCAGATAAATACTCTAACAGAACTGATTACAACAACAAAGACCATTCCAAACATTGAAAACCTAAGAAATAACTATTTAGTAAAAAATCCCAACAAGTATATAAACAGTTATTATAACAAAACAAACTGATATGAGAATAAAAAATACAATACCAACAAGTTTTTCTATTGATCTTTCAACCGTTGATGTAAAAGTTGAAAGACTTGTCAGGTTTTTACAAAACTCTTCAATAGATCTAAAAGACAATGGTCGTGTCTTCAAGCACACTGAACCAACATATGAATCGGTTGTAAACACTCTTCAAAATAGAAAGTATAAAGAACAACTATCAGAACTTGTTAGCAATGTTTATACGAAACGATTTGCAGAAACAAAACAAAAACTAATAGAAAAAGGCGTTGCTACTGACACTGATTTTTTGTTTGTTCGTCCTATGGATGACTTTGGTTCAACATTTGATGCCTTCGCTGCCACAAATACAGATCCAAACAACTCAATACTTAGCATACTAAATGTAGAACCGTATAGGTTTTTGCAGGTTGATATTTTTCAACAAGAAGAAGTAAAAACATATCTATCAAATATTTCAACAGCAACATATGATGTAAATAAACTAACTTATATAATAAGCGTACTTGACTCAATAACAACTTCTTATATTGATTCACTAAACTTCAACTTTTCTTTTCGGAACTTTTCAAAAGAAGTTGAAGAAAAAGTTTTATCAATAAAAACAAAAACAAAAGAAATACAAGAACAACAACCATTATCAGAGCAGTCAGTTGGCGATCCTCCACCAAATCCAGATGGCCAGCAACAGACAGAGTTTTTGTTTTCTCTTGTTGATATGGTTTCTGCCGCCATCAACGCTATTGATTTGATAAGTGCGTATAACCAATCGTCATTGAGCGATAGCAACAAACTTGTTCCATCGGGAGCGTCAAATGTTATATCAAAATATCCAGCAGGTGATATTTCTTTAGTTGTTGGACAAGAACTATACGATAATCAAATAGCAAGATTCAACGAAGTAAAGAAATATGATAGTCGTATTATAGAAACGGCAAAAATAAAAATAGTTAGTTATATTCTAAAAAATGAAATACAAAAAGTTTTAGAAGAAAAAATAAGCGCCATTAGTTTTCTAAATGATTTTAGGCCAAAATATACAAACTATAACTTTTTTGAAAAAAGATTGTTCTCACCAACAGAATCAAAAACACTTCCAAAAGAACAACTTTTCTTTCGCTTGACCTATCTTCGCTCAACAGAACAACAAATACTGCAAACAAGACAAGAGTTGTTTTCTCCTCTAAATGTTGAGTTTATTAATAGGCAGTTTGTAAGTTTGCAAAGTCCTTTTGGACCTTCACAGAGAAATGAAAAGTTTGTAGCGATAATAGGAGGAGAAGACATCGCTGCAGCAAATAACTATGTTGACTTTTTTGATCCTACAATATTAAATATTATGTCAGATATTGACTATGTTGCTTCAAATATAGCCGAAATAGATCCTTTTTATTGTCCCATTCCTCAAAGTTTACAACCTGGTTTTGATTCTCAGCGAGCAGACTTGAGGTCAAACGAAACTGATATAAACAATATCACTAAGTCTCGTCATTATGTTGAATCAAATCCATCAGCATTTACATATCTTACATTTCCAGATCAATATTTTATTCCAAACTTTCTTCGTGGTCCAGAAGACTTTTTTGAAAGTAGTAAAAAAACTCTAACAAAAAACATGATGGAAGAAACTATACTTAGGTATAGTAAGTATTCTTATTCTTCTGACGCTGAAACGCCTATTGCAAACATAATAAGAGATGAAAACATATCCACATTACTGCAAGACTCGCTGCTATATGATGGATTTGGACCTTATGCAGTAAAGAAAAACTCTTTTTCTGATCCTGTTTCTATAAAGCCAATAATAAATGGACTATTGAACCTTGGAGACAATGCTGCAGCGGAACTTCAAAGCATTGTGTTTGCCAGAACCAACATAGCGTGCCTTCTAAAAGAGTTCCAAACCTGTTTTATGCCACAAATGGGAAACTGCCGAGACATATTAAGGG
>Ga0315900_10004930_pt1 | contig 18565 bp, 11 predicted proteins | sample LakEriMetagenome_FD_203521 | JGI IMG/M metagenome (GOLD analysis project Ga0315900, IMG submission 203521) | Freshwater fungal communities from buoy surface, Lake Erie, Ohio, United States - Buoy 12 MA114 | ecosystem: Environmental > Aquatic > Freshwater > Lake > Lake biofilm | place: USA: Lake... | reverse complement strand
TTTCACCACGGAAAGAGGCGATATCCCTGAAAAGGTATTGAAGCACCTTTCGCGTCTGACTTCCCGATTCAAGAACATGGGGAACTACTGGGTCTACGAAGACGCCATTCTGGAAGCCGCACCACTGTATATGATCAACAAGAACGGGCTTTTCATCTTTACAAACGATGAGGACCTTGCAGTGAACCACTCGAATGGTTACGGTTCCGAAGCGCTTTCAGCAAAAGAAGCAAAGAAGTCAAAGAGTTCGGGATTCATGTATGGTAAGATCGATTGGGCGATGGCGATCGATAAATTCCCACGTGATTTCTTCAACGAGGAACAGAATGCGATCCTGGATGCAATGCGCGGTAAGACCGGTGTAATGGAGTTGACAACGTCGAAAACGACTACAAAAAAGACCAGCTTCGACCTGGTTTATAACTACCAGGGAACATACGACAATTCGGGGAAATACTTACTCGATCTGTTGAACAGTATCTATGTGATTTCGAAATAAACTTTTGACCATGTTCAAAAAGTTCACGCTGATATTCATTCTTGCCCTTGCACTAATTGCATTCCTCATACTTCGACCATATATTTTTCCGAAGCAGGAGATGCCGCTTGTACAAGACAGACTGCCCGATGCGGATTTTATAGGTCGCGCTTATGTGCTGGACGTAGCGCGTGAAACAAGTGGTATGTTATACTACCACAAAATCCCCTTTAGGGACCTTTTTTCTCAGGAATTCATTCTCAGTCAAGGAAAATTATACGGTCTGAATCTACAAAATCCTGTTTATCTATTTGCGAACGAAGGAGGAGACTGGGGCGCCATCGTGCAAGTGAGTGACAGCAGTAAGATCATGGAAGGTATCGAACGGCTGCGAAAGTTCATCGAGATTTCCGATTCCATGTATGATGAGCAGCGTGTGTATCATTATCCAAAAGAAAAGGGATACCTGACCTACAGCAACAATTACATGCTTCTGTATAAAGGAGAAAAATTCGATTCGATCTTTAACCGTGTCACTAAAGCGAAACGAGGAGATCTGACGACTACATGGAAGTCGTTTCTGAGAGAAAGGCAGTTCAAGGACGACAAATTAGTTCTCTTTTCCAATTGGAACAAGTTAAAAGAAAACGGGATCGAAACGGCTATCTTTGCCCATGACAGCGATTCGATCAGTTTTAGCCTGAAAGCATATATCCGCAATAAAAAACCGTTGAACATTTCCATGAAGAAAGAAGGACTAAACCTGAAAAACGGTGAATTCACTTCAAAAATGGTCAATCTGCATCTTGACGTAACAAAATTGCGGAATGATCCGGAAGATCCCTTATACAAGTTATTGGTAAAGCTTGGAAAAAAAGTCGGTTTCCCTACCAAAGACTTTATGAATACCTGGGAAGGTGATCTTTCCTTCCGTCAGGGCGGATATCAGATTGTCAAGGAGACTTACATCGAATCTGTGCTTGACGATGATTTCAATGTGACCGAAGTCGAAATGGAAAAAGAAGTGAAGGTTCCAGGATTTACAGTAATGTTCTCAGTGAACAAGAGTGGCCCACAGCTCATCCGTCGACTCCTTTCAAAGGGGATCATTACACAAAATGAGGACAAATACCGGGTATTGTTCTCCCCCGAACTCAGTTTAACCAAGAAAGAGAACTACTTCATCTTCCATACGGGGCAGTATGCTCCAAAAACGATCAATGACGGCAACAATTCAGCAACATGGACGCAACAGGGAACAAAGCTGGAATTCAGTTTGGATTCGATCAGTAAATACGAGGTTTTTGGTTCCATTTACATCCCGGTTGACCGGATCATTCGCAGAAATCGCTTCTTCTGATATTATTTCGTGTTAACAGAAGTGTGTAAATAACTCTGAAACGAATTTCTTTCTTTTCGTTCTGAATAACTGTACATTCAGAAAAAAAACCACCCAGCATGTCGAAAAAGCAAAAGATCTTCGTCCTTGATACCTCTGTATTATTACACGACCATCAGGCCATCACCAACTTCAAAAACAATCATGTGGCGATCCCGATCACCGTGCTGGAAGAATTGGATAAATTCAAGATCGGGAACGATACGAAGAACTTCTCCGCAAGAGAAGTGATACGCTTCATAGACAAGTTATCCGGAAGCGGCAGCCTGCAAGAATGGATCTCCCTGGGCAAAGGCATGGGTGATTTTCGGGTGATACTGGAGAACAATCCGCGCGAGATCAATGCTGAGTATGTGTATTCGGTTGGAAAGAACGACCACAAGATCATTAATGCTGCGCTATACCTGAAGGAAACAGAAGTAAAGAAAGAAGTCATTCTTGTTACGAAGGACATCAATCTGCGCATCAAAGCAAAAGCTCTCGGTATTGCAGCGGAAGATTATGAAACCGGAAAAGTAGAAACCGGACATCTGGAACTTTCTTCGGCTTATACCATAGAAGGTGTTGATTCCGAAGTCATCCGACAGATCTTCACGGCGGGAAAGATCGACGAAGATGGTATCCTCGGCAACAAGAAGGTGGCAAATGGCTACTACATTTTGAAGAACGGAAAATCATCTTCCCTGGCAGGATACAACCATATGTCCAACCAGATAGAACGGATTGAGAAGGAGTATATCTATGGTGTCAAACCGAAAAACGCCGAACAAGCCTTTGCGTTTAATGCACTGATGAACCCACACATTAAACTGGTAGCTCTTCAAGGTGTGGCGGGAACAGGAAAAACACTTCTGGCCCTTGCATCCGCGCTGGAACAAAGCAAACAATTTCACCAAGTCATACTTGCAAGGCCGATCGTACCACTTTCAAACAAAGACATCGGTTTTCTGCCCGGAGATGCCAATGATAAGATAGGACCTTACATGGAACCGCTCTGGGACAACCTGAAATTCATTAAATCTCAATTTGGAGAAAATGAAAAGAAGTACAAAGCTATTCTTGAAATGGAACAAGCCGGGAAGATCGTGATCACTCCTCTCGCTTTTATACGTGGTAGAAGTTTATCGAACATCATGTTCATCATCGATGAGGCACAGAACCTAACGCCGCATGAGATCAAGACGATCATTACACGTGCGGGTGAGAATACCAAGATCGTATTTACAGGTGACGTGCACCAGATCGATACACCGTACCTGGATGAAAACAGTAATGGATTGGCCTATCTGATCGACCGACTGAAGGGACAGGAGCTTTTCGCACATGTCAAGCTGGAAAAAGGAGAACGCTCCGAACTGGCGAACCTTGCGAATGATCTGTTATAGGATCTAACCTTTTAGTACGTCCTTCAGGGCCTTTTCAAGGTCCGAGAACACGAATTCATATCCTGTTGAACGGATGAGTTGATTGGAGCCTTTTGCGCCTTTCAGCAGCATGTCTGCCATTTCTCCGAACAGGATCTTAAGAACAAAGGACGGTACCTTTGGAAAGAAGAACGGTTTCTTGAGAACGGTAGCCATCGTTTTCATGAATTCTTTATTCGACGCGTTGGATGTTACCACATTGAATGCTCCTTCCAGTTGTTGATCGATAACATGCTGAAAGATCCGAACAAGGTCTTCGTAATGGATCCAGGGCATTTGCTGTTCGCCTGAACCCAACGGAGAACCGATACCAGCATTGATGGGCCCTTTCATTCTCGCCAACGCTCCGCCTTTGGGATCGAGCACAACGGCAGTTCTGATCTTTGCGACCTTGCATTTCGATCTGAAAAGATCTGCACTCTCTTCCCACTGTCGCACCAGATCCGAGAGATAGTCTTTTCCGAAGGCATCCGATTCGACGTGCTCTCTGTTTCCATCATCATAACCGTATGCGTTGATGCCCGAAGAAGAAATGAATTGTTCCAACTGAGGTATTTTATCTGCTTGCGCAAACAAGAATTCATTGGCACCGATCCTTGAATCATAGAGCTCCTTTTTACGTGCTGTAGTCCATTTTGAATCTGCGATACCGGCACCGCTCAGATTGATCAGCACCTGCACATTTACGAATGCCTTCGCATCGATCTTCTTTTCAGCTGGATCCCAGTAGAACTCGTTCACTTTTTGAGGCTTTCTGGTGAGCACCGAAACTATGTGGCCTTTAGCTGTGAGCAGTTCCTGCAATCGCTGTCCGATCAAGCCTGTACCTCCCGCTATCAATACATTCTTCATACTCCATAAACAAGTGAAAAGTAGGATTGTTCCTATTCGAAGAACAGTCGACCATTGATCCATTCAGGGTCAAGATGCGCATTCTTCTTTTGATAGAATTTTATGGCGGGTTCGTTCCAATCAAGTACCTGCCAGTCCATTCGTCTGACACCGCGTTCCTTCGCAATGGCTACCACTTCGTCGAACAATTTGGATCCGATCCCGTGCTCACGGTATTCAGGAAGAATGAAGAGATCCTCGAGGTAAAGGCATTTACCTTTCCACGTTGAATAATTCGTGTAAAAGAGCGCAAATCCAACGACCATACCGTCCACTTCCGCTACGAGCGCGTCACAAACCTTTTCGTCAAATAGATCGATTCCCAGCTCTTCAGCGGTATTGACAACCTCCAGCGGGGCTTTTTCATATTCAGCAAGGCCACGGATAAGATCCATTATCGCCCCTTCATCACCTCGCTGTGCAGCACGTATGTTCATCTTACTGAACTCCTGCAAGGTTGAAACGCAAACGGATACCGGTGCTCATGTTTCCTGTAGGGAATGACGTTGCGATCTTTGGAGTGTTGATCACCTGATCATAGTACAACTGGACCGTAAGGTTTTGCGTAACATTGTAATCAGCCGAAGACTTTATCGATACAACACGTTGTCCAGCAGTAGCCTGATTGGTGTTCTCTACGATCTTTCGCACGACTGTGAGGTTATCGCGGAATGATAGATCGAAACGCAGGTTCAAGTCACTTGCCGGGATCTTTTCGATCGGCAATTTCACTTTCGAAAACTTGTATCCGGAACCGATCACCAATTCGTTACCAACAATTTCAGTAACCTGGTTGTTGTTCAAAGACAATGTTGCACTTCGGTCCTTCTTGATCTCGAATTTCGTGATCAATCCCTGAACCTGACCGTTGCTCTTGATGTTCCACGTAGCATCGAATCCGATCAATGGAGAAAAACGCTCTGTGATCGTCACGTTTTGAAGCTGTCGACCGGCAATGTAATTGTTGTTAATATCAAAAGCCGTTGCATCTCCGTTATTATCGAACTCCGCATTCAGGTTCGTCTGAAGTCCTGTCACACTGACCGTTGAACTATATGCATGTCGAATGACGAAGTTCTTCACATATTTCTTCGCAAAATTAAACTTTGTCAGACCATTATAATTGATAGACCAGTTTGGCAGCGGAATGTTCTTCACCGGATTAATGTTCTTCTCGTTGATCGTGCGGTTCGAGTATGCCGTAATGAACGCCCCCGTAACAACCTCTTGCTGCGTTCCACTGTACCCTGAATAATAACCCGACGTCAATTGATTTGAATTCGCATTGGTTGCTCCAAGGATCTGTGATACCAACTCGCGATTTGCCAACAGATTATCGAATGTTGCAGAACGGTAATCCTTTCCGATCAATGCAAAAGCGGAACTGATGGATACATTCGAGTAAGTCAATGTACCTGTTTCTACCCGGCTTTGACCTTCGTATTGTTGCGTTGATTCATTCCAACGGTAAAACTCACTTGAGTTGTTTCCAAATGTGCGTTGCGCCGTCAATTCGATAGCCACATCCTTCATTGGTTCGAGCGAAGCCCTCAGGTTGAGATTTTGTGTGTGCGTGATCGTATACTGCTTGTTAAGATCCTGGTTCTGGACCAACCAACCATTGTTTGCGGCGGTTGTGGCAATATTGTATCCTGTTTCCCTTCCCCACAAGTCATAACGCTGCTGACCAAATACAAATCCACCGAGGGGCGCACTGAACGAATTATTGAATCCAAGGATGCTCGACTCCTGATTGTAACCCGGTAACATTGTGCCATCGTTCAAGGCATACGTTCCGGAAACGTTTCTCACCGTCATAATTGCACGGGCAAGAAATCCTGCAACAGGATGAACCTTACCGCCACGTTTCTTTTCTCGCTCCTTTTTCTTTTCCTCTTTTTTCTTTTCCTTTTCCGCCTTTTTCTTTTCTTCCTCTGTCATTTCCGACTCCGGCTTTTCAGGCTTCTTCTGTTCCATTTTCTTCTTCGCTTCCTCTCCAACCTTCTTGCCACCGGCGTCTTTCCCGCCCACAACACCGCGAGCACCCTTCCCGTCGGAATTCACCTTCTTCAGGAAAGGGATCTTGTTATACAGGTTGGTGAAGTTGGCCTGAGCAGTGAAGTTGACTGTTCGATTGTTCTGGATCGTGTTTCCGAAATCGGTCTGACCAAGCGGTGATCGTTGCCAGTTATAAGTACCACCGTATTTCACATTCGCAGATATCCAATCCGTTGCAGGCAGTTTATCCAACGGAAGTGTATACGTCAAGTTATAGTTGTGGGAATAATCCATGGTCTTTCCAAACGTTGACATCTGGGAACGGATCGTATCCCTAAATACTTCATAACCTAAAGGATCAAGTTTACGGTCTACTCTGCCGTCGCCTTCTTCAAAGATCGAACGATTTGCGGCACTGAACGTGAACTTCAGATTCTTTGTAATATCATAACCAAGATTATAGTTCCTGTTCCAGTTGAAACGCTTCACATAAACCGGCTGGAACTCATATCCGGGAACCAGATTGTTTCTCACCTGACGTTCATTGTAGGTGCGAAGCAAATCATTCGTGAATGAGATATTCTTAGGTGTCAGGTACAGGTTAAAATCTTTGATCAAGCCAAGCCATTTCGATTTCTGAGCCCATGGCGCCTTCTTAAATGGTTCAAAAGGTTTGTTCGTGAACGAATAGTTATAGTTCAGACCTCCATTCCATGACTTCGTCCTGTCATAATTCGTATTGAAATCACGGTGCATATTTTCGGAATACGCATAGTTCGCTGACCAATTGGAAACTCTCCAGAAATGAGGAGTAGCTCCTGCTTTCGCTTCCTTGCGCACGTTGGTGAAATTATACGATTTTCTCTCCGTGAAATCCTGACCTGCTTTCGCTTTTTCTCTCCTTTCTCCTGATGCATAATCAGCCAGACGAACATCAGGGTTAAAAGGATCGTATTCGGGATTGATCAATCCAAGCGAATAACCGTAGAAGAAGGGTAGTGATACACCGGCACGACGACCAAAGAACTGGCCCAACTGAACGTTGGTATTCATATCAATACCGATCTTCTCATTCCTCTGACGATCCTGTACGCGGCTTTCAACACTTCCCCAGTTTATGCCGGAGTAGTTACCTGAAGCAGAAATATTGGCAAAATCAGCCATTTGAACCTGCATTTGAGCAATTGCAGCAGATCCACCATCACTAACGAAATCCGTTAAACGCAACTCGTTGATCCAAATGATTGCGCACTCTGCATCACCTTCGTCAGGTTGCCAGTTGTTGCTTGCACTGTTCTTTGCAGGATTGCGCACACCAACCATAATGGTTCTCAAACCCTGAAGGTTTGGACTTCCTTTCACTTTGATCAAGCGTGTAGGATCGTTTGGAACAGAATCTATGTACTCTACGACATACGAAGCACCGGATGATCCGTCCTCTATCTTTCTGTTGCGTTCTTTTTTAAGGTTGAGAAGATCATCGAACACGATCTCGACGTTATTCGCATCCGGCCAGATATCTTCCGGTAAAGTTGCTCCCCACTGGGTTTCCTTTAACGGCATTTCATATTCATAATAGTTGTCCTCGAAATCAGTTCCAAGACGAACGAAAAGTGTCATGTCATCATCGCTGTAGGGTAGCAAGGTGTTTACCTCTTCCGCGTGAACGAACATCTTCAATTTCTTATAGGTCCGGACATCAAACTGTACGTTCCGGTATGCTGCTCGTGCATCACCGTCCTGAAGATTACAAACTTCCAAAACCAATGACTGCTCGTTCAATTGTCGCTGATAAGTCTGCGAAGGATCTACCTCTCTCAGGATACCAGGGGGAATCTCATACTTGACCGGACTTCGCTGATCGTTTTCTTCAACGTTAACTGCACCTATGTTGAAGGTGGTAAGGTTCGGATCTGTTTGAACACTCTCTCCAGGTTGGGTGAGGTCTTCCAAATACCTTCTCCATTCTCCTCGGATCAATTCAAGACGCGCAAAACGTAGTAAAACTTCCTCATCAAATCCCTTCAAATACATTCTCATGAATCGGATCGATCTGAAATCCTGGATGCCATTCACTTTGCGCTCAAAATCACGGATTGGAACTTTGAACTGATACCAGCGCTCCGTTTTTGTTCCGTTCTGATAAACCTGTACGTTCGTGATGTAATTCTTACCAACCTGCATGTCGTTTGGACGCATACTTACCTTGTACTGGAAATAGCTCTCCGTTTCAGACAGGTTATTATCCTGATTGATGTCTTCGAGATCAGGCATATTCGTCCCTTGCGTCGGATAACCGTCGACATTTGCGGTATCGGACATTTCAGTCGTTGGAGAGTTACCCTCCATCCCATTGTATTTCTTGTAGCGCTCCAGAATGTCCAACTGCTGTGCGTCGTAAGTATCATCCCTGTAGAATGTGTAATCGTCATTGGAAGGATCATTAATCATTCTTGATTTAACCGCAGGATCCAGTGTTGGATGATTCTGTACCCAACTAATGTAATTCTGATATGCGATCTTTTCCTGATCGTCATCCCATCCATCGATCCCGATATCCTGATTCAGACGAGATGCAGGATCCGTGTCAAATGCATTGACAACAACCTGCTGGGTTGAAATGCGCGCCCAAGATGTCGTATCGAGATCATCATTAATGGAAGATCCTGTTGGTGGTAAACCATTCTCAAAACTCTTTCGGGAATCTGGTAAAACATCTTCTGAAATATTCCCCAGATTGAAATAAAGATCCCCACCGGTATGCGTTGCATTGGGATCAACATTTTCGGCATCTTCATTGAACGGATCAAGAACCCAGAATTGAATGAACTCAATGTTCGTCTGCTCAAAATCATTTGTGGAAAGGGCTCTCATGATACCACCCCATCTGTTTTCAGGATTGACCCATGTTCCATCAGAATTGACGGTATTCGTCGTGTCATAGTTGTACATACCTCGCTCACGCGGATAATAGGCCAGTTCAAGGATGGGTACATTGGGAATGGAACCGTATTGCTGTTGAAGATTTGGAAAAACGTCTGTCTGATTCACAAGACGCATGCGACTATCTGACAACATTTGCGGATTTTGCTTGATATGATCCGGTGTAAGTGAATTGCTTTGATAGAATAATGGGTCGATAAGATACCATGCAACCTTGGAACGCTTGTATCCTGCAGAGAGGTTTTTGTTCACCGCTTCAGGGAACAGATCCGGCTGCCCTTGAGGGATCGATGCCAACCTCCAAGCTGTTACTGCGCGAAGGTCAATCGCACTCTGGGCTCCTTCGAAATCATCAATATATGATGTCCCATCCTTATTGATCGCTCGAGGCTGACCCGGAATCAAATGAGCAAATTCACCGGTAAAGGAGAATGTCGACTTTTGAGTCGTCGAAATGATAGGAAGATAATCAACCAACTTCGTAAGGAAAGGTACTTCAGTGCGGTAAGCCAGATCAACTCCGATGATGTTGTTTTTGAATGGTTCACTTCCTATGTCAACCTTTTGCGTAACAGGTCGCTCCATCATGCGCATCCACGTTCCCCCTATATTTAACTTATCGTTAAAACGATAGTTATAATGCGCCCCTATGAGCGACCGTGCCTGAAACCCAAAAACAGAATTACTCTCTATCGAGATCTTGATCGGTGTATTTGATTCAAGAATTCCGGTGTTCAGGATCTTGACGCGACCAAGGTTATAATCCACTGTATAATCAACCCCTTCGGTAAGTTTGATGCCACCTGCTGTGACCGTTACGGCACCTTCAGGTACGTTCAATGCATTGAGTGGGATGTCAGAGCTTATAGACGATTGATATTCTCCTCGGAAACTGAAACGATTCTTGCTTGGGATCTGCTGAGCTGCTGTTTTTGTAGAGTCATAAAGCTCCGTATAACTCACCTGATCGATCACCACCTGAGGAATTCCGGCGGTTTGCAGTTTATTTGCCAATGTTTTACCGAATGGCTCTATTGTTGAGAAAAATATACGGCCGTTTCTTGTATTGATCGTACCGCCATTCTCAGCACGGTTTCCGTTGAAACTGATCGGAACATAATCGAAAACACCATCCGAGAACGGTTGATTGTTCTGATTCAATTTGTCCATATCCAACAAGGTGACCAATTGCTTGTCCTCTACCCCTGTCATTGGGAAGAATGGAACGAGTAAGGACGTTTCAGGATTGTTGTATAACAGATCGATCCTGAAACCGGTCTGATCTACCTGATATGCACCTATGGAATAGACGTTCTTCATCATCAGGTCCCAAACTTTGTTGTTTGGATTGGTGATCGTCGGCTTCAAAAGTTTCAAAATAAGCGCTTGTTGGCCTGCCACTCCGTCCGTTGAGAATTCACCCACCTGATAGGTCTCACCACGGTAGGTATACTCATAGGCTACAGCAAGAACTTCATCGTTGTTCAGCGGAAGGTTCAGGGAAATGTAACCAAGCAGAGCATTGTACGAGTACTCCTGCTCTGTAAGTTTGCGCGCATTCTCAACTTTTTCATAGTGAACAGCCTGTTCGAATGGTCCAGGACTGGTTACCTGGGAACTCAACGCTGACACTGCATTGGAGAACCCTCTTACCAAAGGCTGATTTGCTGCCCAATTGTACAATCCGTTAGACTCATTGTCAGGCAATTCACTCGGGCCATAGGTTCCGGGGGAACCTTGACTATTCTCCGGTTTTGCCTCACCCAAGTCAGAAAATGCTATGATGTTCCTTGTGTTTTCGGTATTGTTTGTGCGGTTTGTCAACCAGACCTCCATCCGTGTAATATAGATGGATGAATTAACAATAGGCAAGGCAGACATGGCTTCATCATAATGATCATGATGGTATAGGTTGATGAAGTAGTGTCGATTCGCTTCGTAGTTATCTGCAGTAAGCTCAAATCGCTGAACTTGAGCTTTACCTGTGATATTGATCTCTTGTCTCTTGCCCTTGGATGAAGCAGCGATAAGATCAACGGTAGCACGTCCGAATTTCATCTGAGTCTTGGCACCGAAAAGTGTCTGTGATCCTTGTATCAAAGAAGTAGGAAGTTGGAGAGCAACGTTCCCCAACTCGATCTTTTGCATGATCTGGTCCTCATCACCGGTATACTCCAGCTTCGAGATATTGTCAAAATCGAATGCGGCCTGGGTGTTGTAACTTGTTCCGATCTTCAATTTGGTACCGATCTGACCCACAAGATTCAGCTGGATCTGTTGCTGGAAATCAAAACGGGTGATCCTGCGTTGCCTGACGGGAAGAATTGGATTATCATAACGTGATGAATTAACACCGAACGATAATTCAACAGACCCTTGGGGACGGATCGTGATCTGGTCTGATCCAAAGAAATTCTCAAATCCTTTACTACCGATCTTAATCGGAAATTCCATCGGCTGACTTTCTGCAGTCTGCTGATCGATCTTGTCCTTCCAGTTTTCGCCCATCGATTTACGGCGCTCATACTCCAAGTATTCCTCGAGAGTCATCGACGAAGGATTGCGGTAATTCAATCCATTTCCGATGGTTTCTGTAAAGATGTATGTTCCGGTGATCGGGTCGTAAACAATAGATGGCTTCACGGAAGAAGGATCGCCAAGATCAATACTCTGAGGTTGCGTCTGAGTCGGGTCAGGAGAATTCTGAATAGGAAACTGAAGTGTATCCTGAGACCAACCCGTTAACATCAGTAGACAGCACACCACTATCGTTACCGGAATACGGAAACTCTTAGTAAATAGCAGTGTATCAGTCTTTTTCAAAATATCTTATAAAATCTTCAATGCTTCTTTAATCAATTGCTCGACCGACTCCTCTCCGGTCGCAACTTTATCAATGGCCTTTTCAGCAGCCTTCTTGTCAAAACCCAAAGAAACCAATGCAGTTAACGCATCAAACCTGTTCGTATTGTTTTGATTAAAAATATTTTCGGACGAAAATACCATTTTTAACATTTTGTCTTTCAAGTCAATGATCACTCGTTGAGCTGTCTTCGCTCCGATCCCTTTAATACTTTGGATCGTACGAACATCTTCTGATTGTATGGCATGTGCTATCTCATCGGGAGTCAGTGATGACAGCATGATCATCGCTGTATTGGGACCAATTCCGGAAACAGACACCAAATGATTGAACATCTCACGCTCTTCCTTTGAAGCAAATCCATACAACAGGTGAGCATCTTCCCGAACGACGAGTTTGGTATAGATCTTAATGGATTCATCGGATCCGATCAAGGAGTACGTGTTCAATGAGATCTTCACCTCATATCCGACACCGCTGCATTCAATGATCAGTTCAGTGGGATTCTTTTCAACTAGTCTACCGTTCAGATGTCCGATCATTGTTTATTTGTTTTGAGCGTCAACTACCGCTACTTTTACCATATTAATGATCTCCCGCACAGAAGAACCGAGTTGTAAGACGTGAACTGACTTTTTCAATCCTACGAGAACTGGACCAATGGCATCACCCTCCGTCATTTCCTGCAGCAATTTGTAGGAAATGTTGCCTGCGGAGAGATTCGGGAAGATCAGCGTATTTACTTGTTTGTTGGCTAATTGCGAGAAAGAGAATTTCTCCATCATAAGGTCGTGGTTCAACGCAAAATTGGCCTGGACCTCGCCATCAACGACTAATGTCGGGTATTTCTCGTGTAAGATCTCAACTGCCTTCGACATTTTCTGCGCATCTTCACCGATAGAAGACCCGAAGTTACTGTAACTCAAGAGTGCGATTCGCGGGGTTACTTTGAACTTTCTGATTGTTTTGGCAACATTGTTCGTGATCTCAGCAATCTCTTCCGCAGTTGGATTCAAATTAACGGTCGTGTCTGCAAGGAAAAGAGGTCCGCGTTTTGTGACAAGGATGTACATCCCTGAAACGATAGAAGCATCCTTTTCCAAGCCGATTGTTTGGATAACCGGACCAACAACACTTCGGTAGTTCCTTGTCAAACCTGAGATCATCGCGTCTGCTTCACCCATTTCGACCATCATGGCACCAAAATGATTCCGCTCACGCATTATCTGGATCGATTCGAATTCTGTGAAGCCCTTCCGCTTTCTCTTTTCAAAGAACGCTTTTCCATATACAATGCGGCGTTCTTCCTCCTCTTCCGATTTCGGATCAATGATCTGTACATCCTGAAATTCAATACTGTATTCATGGATCAGCTCTTCGATCTTCTTGCGCTTACCCAGTAAAATTGGAAATGCGACCCCTTCTTCCCAAGCGGTTTGAGCCGCTTTCAATATTTTGATATTATCAGCCTCAGCAAACACGACCCTTTTAGGATTACTTTGTGCTTTTGAGGTAATATTTCTAACCAATTTGTTATCGAGACCCAAACGATTCTTTAGTTGCATCTCGTACTCATCCCAGTCAGTGATCGGATTCTTCGCAACCCCGGATTCCATAGCAGCTTGTGCCACGGCAGGCGCCACATAATAGATCAATCTCGGATCCAAAGGCTTCGGTATGATCTGCTCGCGACCAAATGAAATATTCTTTTCTCCATACGCTTCAATCACCTCCTCCGGTATCGTTTCTTTGGCAAGTGAAGCCAATGCTTTCACAGCGGCCAACTTCATTTCTTCATTGATCGAAGTTGCTCTGACGTCCAAAGCTCCGCGAAAGATGAATGGGAAACCCAACACATTGTTGACCTGGTTCGGATGATCGGAGCGTCCGGTTGCCATGATAATGTCTTTTCTTACAGATGTGGCATCCTTGTATGATATCTCCGGCTCAGGATTCGCAAGCGCAAAAACGATGGGATCCTTCGCCATAGATGCTACCATTTCTTTGGAAACGATATTCCCTTTTGAAAGTCCTACGAAAACATCGGCTTTTTTCATCGCATCGACCAGTGTCAATGGTTTTTTATGGCTGGAATAAAGAACCTTGCTTTCATCCAGATCGTCTCGGCCTTGCCAGATCAACCCTTTGGAATCGAACATCATGATATTCTCAACCTTTGCGCCAAGAGCACAATAAAGTTTTGCACATGACATGGCAGCTGCACCGGCGCCCGACATGACAATCCTAACTTTGTCGATCTTTTTCCGTGCCAGCTCGAGGGCGTTAATGAGTGCCGCGGAAGAAATGATCGCTGTACCATGCTGATCGTCGTGCATGATCGGAATATCTAATTCTTCCTTCAACCTGCGTTCGATTTCGAATGCTTCAGGTGCTTTAATGTCCTCAAGATTGATCCCTCCGAATGTCGGGGCGATCGCTTTCACCGTCTGAATGAACTTCTCCGGATCCTTCGCATCCACCTCAATGTCAAAAACATCGATATCGGCGAAGATCTTGAACAAAAGCCCCTTTCCTTCCATTACGGGCTTTGATGCTTCAGGACCAATATCACCCAATCCAAGCACGGCGGTTCCATTCGAAATAACAGCAACAAGGTTTGCTTTACTCGTGTATTTGTATACGTCGTCTTTGTTTTCCGCGATCTTCAGGCATGGTTCAGCCACTCCCGGTGAATAAGCCAGAGACAGGTCTCTTTGAGAAGAATACGGTTTTGTAGGAACAACCTGGATTTTCCCCGGTTTCCCGGATGAATGATAATCTAATGCATCTTGTTTACGAATCTTAGCCATAATTGTCCATTGAGGCCGCCAAAGATACTAAAATGCTTTGTAAAAAAAGTAAAATCAGAGACTCCTGAAATAAAAAAATCCCGATCCAAAAGACCGGGATTCTTTTACTATTTGTAAGTAGATTCTTACTTGATAACGACGTTCTGAGTTTTTGTTAAACCATTTGTGGTTACAGTCACGATGTAACTTCCTTTCGCCAGGTCTGAAACCGGGAACTCAATTGTTTGAGCACCGTTCAGAGACTGAAGGCTCTTTGAAGAAACTGTGCGCCCCTGCAGATCAAGGATTGCCACTTCGTAATCAGCACTCAATGCCTCGAATGAAACATTCAATACATCAGAAGCAGGGTTAGGATATACTGTAAAGTTTGCAGCTCCAAACTCCTCAATTCCAGCAACAGCATCGATCAAGAATGCAGAAGATGCAGCTGAACCTGTAGGGAAATTCGAAACACCTGCGATCTGAACACCGTTCACCCATACCTGAACCAATCCGTTTCCATATCCGGAATCAAATCCATCTCCGTATGAATCCAATACTTCCAACGAGTAACAATCATCCGGCAACGTTGTGTTGATGTCAGGCTGTGGAACAGTTGCAGGGCTAGATGCAGCATTTGTATAAGCTGGACTAGAATATGCGGTCGTACCATTGCTTCTTTTGATCTTCCAGAACCGTATGCATCAAGAGTAACTTTCACAACCACGTTGCTTGAGTTTCCTGTTCCTGCAAGACCGATCGTAGTAGCAACAGTATTATTTGCTGCTGATCCGTCAGCTGAAGTGATCTGGATGCTGATGTTGTGGCTAGCTGTTGTTGGAGTAAATGTACCGATCGTAACATCCTGATAACCGTAAGTTGGAAGGTTACCTGTCCAGTTCAAAGTTGCCACTGTCGTTGCCCCTTCAGTTGCTGTAATCGTGCATGATGTCAATGGTGATGTACCATTGTTCTGTAGACGAACTACAAGATCCGCTACACCGCAAGAACTCGTCTCGCCTAGATACTGCAACAATGCACCATCCGTAGGAAGGGATGCAGGTGCAGGACAGTCTCCTACCGCCGCATACAATTGTGTTGCTGATGCCTGACCAACCTCTTCCACTACACGGTTAGGACAAATTTTTAATATTGTGGGATAACCTCCAATGTTGTAGTCGCTCATGATCTGGTTCGCAGTAGCAGCAGCAGGGTTTGCCATAGGGAACTGGATATCATTTCCTGCTGTTGGAGTAATCCAGTTACCAATTGTTGCACCTGCTCCGTTCAACATTGTTGCATCAGCCGTTGCGTCATCCCCTTCTACCCAGATAACCATTACATCATCCGTTGTCGTCGCACTAACTCCTGGATATCCAGCCGGTCCATGAGCAGCATAGAGATCCTCCAACGCACCACCCGTGTGGTAAGACCAACAAGGTCCGCACCATGTCGCAGAAACGTCAAAAATAACAGTGTAACCTGCATCAAGGTAGTCATACAGTTGGTAGGTTCCGTTGCTATTCATTCCAGCTCCTGAAAGCCATGGCTGATAAGCTGTCACAGTGAAATCCGGTGCGATGCTTCCGGCTGTAAACTGTGCATTCGCAGAAGTAACTCCCGCAAGTACCGCAGCACTAAGTAAAAGTCTTTTCATAGTTTTAATTATTTTTTAAGGTTTACAAAACATTCAATCCAAATTTACTTGAATAAAATGTGCTCACAATTTAGAAAAAAAAAGATTATTGGACTCCTAAATTCAACTATTTTCGTTCATTTTCTAAGTATTTTAACATTTAAGTGAAAAAGAGTCATAAAAAGATAGTTGTGTTCTCCGGTTCCGGAATGAGTGCTGAAAGCGGTATCAGCACGTTTCGTGACAATGGTGGGTTGTGGGAAGAATATCGGATAGAAGAAGTCGCCACCCCGGAAGCCTGGAAAAGGGATCCACAAATGGTCCAGAACTTTTACAATTTGCGAAGAAAACAGATCCTGGAGGCTCTGCCAAATTCAGCGCATAAAATGATCGCACAGCTGCAGGAGGATTTTCAGATGCTTGTCATAACGCAAAATATAGATGATCTTCACGAAAGGGCCGGGTCGAAAAATGTACTGCATCTTCATGGCAACATTACTTTCGCAAAAAGTTCGGGTCCGCATCAAGAAAGGAAATATTACCCTGTCAAAGGCTGGGAATTGAAACTGTCAGATCTTTGTGATGATGGTTATCCACTTAGACCGCATGTTGTATGGTTTGGCGAGTCCGTTCCCATGCTCGAAGAAGCCAAAATTGAGATAGAGAAATCGGACATATTTATCGTGATTGGAACATCCTTACAGGTTTACCCTGCTGCGGGACTGATCCATTATGCCCCTGAGGGAGCACTGAAATTCCTAATAGATCCGAATGCCGGAGAACTATCCGTTCCCAAGGGTTTCATTTGTATTCAGCAAGAGGCAACTTACGGAATTCAAACAGCTATCAACATGATCAAAGAAAAGGGCGATCATCTATAATGACCGCCCTCCAGAAAGGATGTAATCAAAACTATTTCTTTTTGAGTTGTTCTTTTACAAACAATTCTATAGCACCCGTCATTGATGGTGCATTTGGTTGTGGCGCATGCACATCCAGTCTCAGGTTATGCTTGACCACTGCATTTGCAGTGGTGGGACCAAAAGCAGCAATCTTCGTATCGTTTTGCTTGAAATCAGGAAAATTCTTGAACAGGGACTCGATACCGCCAGGACTAAAGAAAACCAGCATGTCATAATAGACATCTTCGAGATCAGAAAGATCTGACGCTACGGTCTTATATAAGATCGCTTTGGTGAAGTTGAATTTGAATTCTTCCAGCGTTATTGGGATTTTATCACGCAAGATATCTGTACAAGGCAAAAGGAATTTCTCCGCTTTATGCTTCTTCATCACCTCGACAAGATCTTCGATGCTTTGCTTTCCGAAGAATATTTTTCGCTTGCGATACGTCACATATTTCTGAAGATAATAGGCAACAGCTTCCGAAATACAGAAATATTTCAAGGTATCCGGCACTTCAAAACGAATCTCTTCGCAAATCCTGAAAAAATGATCTACTGCTGTTTTCGATGTGAAAATAATAGCGGTATGTTCCGGAATAGTTACTTTTTGCTGACGAAACTCCTGAGCGCTGATACCTTCAACATGAATGAAGGGTCGAAAATCGATCTTCAATTTATATTTGTCCGCAAGATCGTAGTAAGGCGATTTATCTCCATCCGGTTTAGGCTGAGATACAAGGATAGTCTTTATAGCCAATTTTCTTACAAATTAATTTCAACACTCAAATCACTCCAGGAAATTCCTCAATACATAATAGTATGCTACGAACAGTGGCAGAATTTCGAGGGTGCAAAAATATAAAATTAAATAATACCAAGGAACACCTGCGGTCAAAACTGCCAACGAATTTTTTAACAGTCTGGCAAAGAATTTTAAACACAACAAAGCAAGAAAAAGGGCAAGAAAGATGCTGTTCCATTCCGGATTCATGATCCAGAAAAGAGCAATCAATGTCAAAACCAAACCACTGAATTGGCTGCCTGTTATGGAATTGATGACAGAGGTTTCGAGCCTCTTGTGCTCACCTGTTAGCCAGCCGATCATCAATAAACCAATGATCTCAAGTACAAACCACAAAAAAGGTATCGAAAGTGCAATGACAAGTGACCATTTTGCTTCTAGCAGGAACACCCTGTTGAACAAGATAAAGATACACAGGGAAAAACTTACAAAATAAT
>Ga0315900_10004928_pt1 | contig 18572 bp, 21 predicted proteins | sample LakEriMetagenome_FD_203521 | JGI IMG/M metagenome (GOLD analysis project Ga0315900, IMG submission 203521) | Freshwater fungal communities from buoy surface, Lake Erie, Ohio, United States - Buoy 12 MA114 | ecosystem: Environmental > Aquatic > Freshwater > Lake > Lake biofilm | place: USA: Lake... | reverse complement strand
AGAAACGGTTTGCATCAAAACGCATGGGTCAACGCTTTAATGGCAGAGTACGATAAAGGAACAGAACCTTTCTGGATTATTACAGACACTCGTTTTGAGAACGAGCTGAAAGCAGTAATGCAGCGAGATGCTGTAACAATCAGAATCAATCGTTACCCTCCATTCGTAGACCAGGACGCTTTTGAAGCTTGGCGTGCTGCTCAACATGAGTCAGAAACAGCTTTAGATTATGCGCAGTTTGATTATGTGGTGGACAACAACGGAACTATCGAAGATTTAACGAACAAACTAAGACACATTTATGGAATCATTAGCGCCCAAACAACACCATCCGTTCGCCAAGAGGGTGAACATGCTTGACGAGTCTTGCCGTTGCTGTGGCAAAGGAACTCAACATATTTGCGACCGTTGTGACGACTTACTTCATAACAAAGGAGCTGTATTCCTCATCGAGGTGACAGATACATCTAACGAAGTGAAGAAAAGACTTACTGGTTTCACTTGTACAATTATCGCGAGCAAATTCCGTGAGCACGGTAGTACAATACCTATGACACCCGGTATTTGCTTCATTCGACAATCCGATCTTAAAGCATTTCTGAAAGATGATTACGACAAAATCAACAAGCCCAGTCGAAGAGCTAAGTTCCTTAAAGGCTCCCCTTCCTGGCACAAGTTTAACTCCGGAGCAGCAGGAAGTACACGATCAGCTGTTGAACTTCCTCACCACTAAGACTCCAGACATACCTGCTGCTGTGTTTAAAGGCTATGCAGGTGTTGGAAAGAGCTGGACACTCACTGCCTTGGTTTCTTCTTACCAGCAAAAGAATGATAACGATGACATTTTCGGTAGCGGAGGAAACATCATCATGACTGCTCCAACTCACAAAGCAGTGAAAGTGCTGAAGAAGAATCCTATCCCCGGAGTGGATTATCGTACTATTCACAGTGCTTTGAGTTTGACAGAAACGGTGAACGAGGCTACAGGTGAAGTGAGTTATACGGCACCTAAGAAATTGATGGAACCACCTCCAATTGAAAGTGCTTCAGTATTGATTGTGGATGAGGTGAGCATGCTTAGCTCAGACATCTTTAAGCTGCTGGTTCCGTACATCAAGAAAGGACTGAAAGTTCTTTTCACCGGTGACCCCGCTCAGATACCTCCTGTCAAGGAAAAGGATTGCATTCCATTCATGCACGGTAAAGACTGGAACATGATGGAGTGTGAGCTCACCAAAGTGATGCGTCAAAAGGATGGAAATCCTATCCTGGAATTTGCCACCGCTATTCGTAGCGATTACAAAACAGGAAGCTTTGAACCTAAAGAGCACATGCTGGACAATGGAGAAGGCATCAAGCTTGTGAAGTTCAACTCTGCTGAAGAGAAAGCGCTGTTGCATCAGCTGTTCACAGATGAGCGATTCAAACAAGACAGTGATTTCATGAAAGTCATTGCTTGGAGAAATGCTACTGTGGACAAGTACAACGATATGATTCGACGTATGATATACGCGAGTCATTTGCGGTACGAAGAAGACGTATTGCCAGAAATAATGCCTAACGAAAAGCTCATCATGGACAAGCCATTCTCGATTAACAACCGAGCTGTGCTGTCTACCAATGATGAGATAGAAGTAGTCAGCTTGAAAGAAGACAGGTCTGTATTTACTTATTATGATGTAATGGGTCAACAAGAAACTGTATCTATCAAGCTGTACCAGGCAACTGTCAAGTTCTTCTACAAAGACCGTGAACGAGTTGAGATTATCCCTATTGTTCACGAGGACAGTAAAGCGGATTTCCATGGTATGCTGGAGGCGCTCAAGAAAATAGCACTCAACTCAGCTCATGAACGTCGTGGTAATGCGTGGCGCCAGTACTTCAAGATTAAGGAACGTGTTGCTTATGTGAAGTACAACTACGCTATCACCGGCCACAAGAGTCAGGGTAGCAGCTATGATTATGCAATGGTGTTGAAATGGGATATTGACTACAACAAGAACATCGAAGAAAGAAATCGAATCCTGTATGTGGCCTGCACCAGAGCTAAAAACACGTTATTCATTGAATCATGAGTAAAAAAGCGTACGAGCGCAGACTTGAAGAAGTTTCAAAGATCTGCATGAGTCCTACAGCTGTTGTCAATTATGTCAACAATGCTGTACAAGATGCATTCAAAAGGGGAATGCAAGCAAATTCAGAAGTCAGTTCAAATCCAGTTTACCAACATGGTTCAGCTGGGTTAAAGGATTGGCGTAATCAACCCGCTGATGATGTTTCTATAGCATTACAATCTACAGGAGGAATTGGAAGAACAACATTTTCTGATGACTTCCTGGCTACAGTGTACGCTAAAGAGCAGGGGTTTAAATTGTAATTCCATGAAAAGTACCAAAGAAGTAAACGAAGTGAAGGGCTTGATTCAGGAACAAGCACATGCTGCATGGACTGGATTAGGCAGACAGGGTACTATTGCAGCTGGTACGGGCTTTGGCAAAAGCAGACTTGCTGTAATGGAAGTACAGCGGTTGTTTGATGCAGGTGAATTGACTGGTGTTGACGTGTTATGTGTTTCTCCAACAGAGAAACTCAGAGACGACAACTGGCCAAAAGAGTTTGAAGACTGGGGTGCTAAGCATATCTTTGACAAGCATGTTGAAGCAATATGCTTTGCATCACTAGCCAAGTATCAGAACAAGAAACGATGGAAACTTGTTATCCTTGATGAGATACACCGACTCACTGATTTATCTGCAACAGCTTTCAAATCCACAGGTCATGATACATTTACAGAGTTCATGGCCAATATTCTGGCTGATGCTGTTATGGGATTGACAGCTACTGTGCCGGATCCTAAGCGAGATCCGGATAAAGCTCGCATCATTGCTCAAATTGCTCCTGTAATATTCACTTACACATTGGATGAAGGTGTTGCTGACGGTATGATTGCTGATTATGAAATCCGCGTAGTGGAAACCTACTTGGATGACACTAAGAAAGTGATTAAAGCCGGCACCAAGACTAAACCATTCATGACAACAGAGGCTAAACATTATGAGTACTTGGAAAAGAACATTCGTAAGCAGCGTATGTTGGCTGCGAATGCTTCAGGCGCTCAAGTGGCACGCTTTGAGAAGTTGGCAATGTTTGCTACCATGGCACGTAACCGATTTCTGTACAACCTTCCCAGTAAAACTGAACTGGCAGCACGCTGTTTAGAGCAAATTACAGGGACCAAGCGTACTATTGTTTTCTGTGGTTCGATTGACCAGTGTAACACACTGTTGGGTGATCAAGTGTATCACAGTAAAAGTGGAAATGATGCCTACAATCGTTTCAACAGGAAAGAAATTTCTGTGCTTGGAGTGGTGAATGCTGCCAATGAAGGAATTAACTTTGTAGACCTCGATCAAGCACTGGTAATTCAAGTTGACAGCAACCAGAGAAATCTGGTACAGCGAGTAGGCCGAACACTCCGCTTACGAGAGGGTCATAAATCTATTGTGTACATTCTATGCGTACAAGGCACTGCTGATGAAAGGTGGTTGAACAAATCTCTTGAAGGATTCGACAAGAGTAAAATCACCTACTATTCAGCAAAGTCTGTACCTGTAGGTTAAAACAGATGTTATGTATCAATTAACGCCAGAAGACAAGAAAAGTTACTTAGACAGCCCGTATCATTGCCCGGTATGTGGTAGTAATGAAATTGACGCAGATGGATTTCGATTTGCTGATGTTGATGATTGTGTTCAAACTGTCACCTGCGAGTGTGGTGCTTGCTGGAAGGAAAAGTTTGAACTGACAGACATTGAATTACTTAATGGTTCTGATCCAGATTATAACCAACACGACGAAGACGATGATGAAGATACAGGAAGTAGCAGCATGGATGATGCAGCATGGTTACATTCTTCAAGTAAAAGGGAAGTTTCGTCTGACAGCCAAGTTCAACAAAGAGATGTTGAGCAAGGAAGAAGGTCTTGTGCTATTAAACCAGACTCCAGTTGTGATGGAACATGCTTTGCCTGCCCAAATCCAAAGCATTGATTGGCCTAAGCAATACATGCAATTCATTGTCGAGGCACAAGTGCCTGCAAGAGGTAAAGGCGGAAATGGACCAGGGTACGATCTCAACAAGTATTCAGAGCCGGCCATGAAAGTCTTCAAGAAAATCATTGAGAAGGAGAAGGTACAATATCCCATTCTTGTAAAAAGCACTATGCTGTATTACAAGACACACAAGGACTATCCACTCACTATCAGTAGATACATTTCTGAAGGCTTTTGGAGAAGTGACTACACAGCGCTTCTTCAATCAGCAGAACAAGGTACAGTAGCAGAACACATACAACAGGAGATATCACATGGAACAGAATTCAACAGATTCAAGCCAGGCTAAAGTCGTCTGGGAAATTCCAGAAGAAGATTTGGAATGGGAAGAACTACACAAGCTGTGGGCAGACCAACCAGAAGAGGAAGGATTTATTTCTCAGGTGCAGCGTGGCCGGGAAGGTTTGAACGAGGGTATGGATAACGGGTTGAAACGTATCAACACGTACATCCATGGTACTCACAGAGGCAGGTACATTCTTATTGGTGCAGACAGCGGTGTTGGTAAAACTACTCTTGCTGACTTCATGTACGTGTATTCACTTTGGCGTGCTGCAAAGCGTGCCGGTATTAGGCTGTACGTGAAGTATTTCTCATTTGAGATTTCTGCAACAGAGAAGAAAGCCAAATGGGTAGCTCAATGGATACGTGCTGTGTATCGTGAAGACCTGCCTACCGATTACATCATGGGTAGGATTGCCGGAATGCGCCTTGAGGACCGTCACATGAAGATGGTGATGCGTGCGTATGCTATTGTAGAAGAAGTGTTGAAGGATGTCACTATCATCGACTATCTACTGCATCCAACTGGTATGCTTAATCGCGTCATTGAAGAGCACTTTGAGAAGATAGGCACCGTGATTCGGGATACACCGAAAGAAGGTAAGAAGAAGGGTATGATTAAAGCCTATCGTCCTAAAGATCCAACTGCAATGACTGTGGTGATAACAGACCACTTGGCACTTATCAACGGCGAAGCCGGTGCAATGAACACCAAAGCTGCAATGGATAGATGGAGTTTGTATAGTGTGCAGTTGAGGAACATTTTCAGATGTACGTTGGTACAAATTCAACAGTTTTCTACCAGCATGATGAGTGCTTATCGCGAACAAAAGCGTACAGAAGTGGCGATTGCTCCTCAGCGTTTGGACTTCGGTGATTCAACGTACACTTATCGCGATGCTGACTTGGTGTTTGGTTTGGTAAAGCCAATCCAATACAATCTTCCTGTGTTTCATGGTTATAACCTTGAACAGCTGGGGCCTTACTTTGTAGCGATGTATCTGATGAAGAACAGATATGGTCCTGCAGATAGAATGCTTCCGCTGTTCATGAATCCTATCTCTGGCATGTTCTACGACATTCCGTCTCCACATTCGGATTTGTCGCATTTTGACACTCAGGCTAAATACTTAGACGATATATGTCAAGCATTCAACTCCCCACAAGGGCCAACCCCGTCCAACCCACTAGGATAGGCCCGAAGATTTTCATTCTGTATTCCTTACCTAAAGTAGGTAAGACTAGTCAGCTAGTAGAGTTGGCTAAGATGGAAGACACTCTCATCATTGATGCAGAGCGCGGTACGGAGACGTACGAAACAACTGCAGTGCGTATCAATTCCGTTCAGGGAATTTACGATACGATTGCTGCGATTAAGGCTGAGGGCGTTAAGCGTTCTCAAGCTGGAAAGAAAGGTATGGAGCTGTTTCCATACAAATTTATTGCTCTCGATACTCTGGATAAGACAGAGGAACTCGCAGAGCCTTACACTACCAAGAAGTACAAGGAAACTGTCATCGGTAAGAACTTTAAAGGTGATAGCGTACTTGAACTGCCTCAGGGTGGCGGATATTACTATCTCCGTAACACATTGACGCAAGTCATTGATGATTTGTCAGAGGTATGTCCTTACCTGATTTTGGTTGTTCACGTGAAGGAGAAACTCATGCTGGACAAATCCAATCAGGAGGTGAAAGTAAACGACATTTCCTTAACCGGTAAGTTGAGCTCAATCATTTGTGCTAAAGCAGATGCAATTGGCTACACCTACAGAAACAGCAAAGGTGAACAGCGTATCAGCTTTCAAACCTATGATGGTGCTGTTATGGGCGCACGTCAAAAGTATCTGGCCGGCCAGGATATTGAGTTTGACTGGAAAACTATCTATCCAGATGTATTTGGAACAAGCAACAATCAATAGTCTTCAGCAGAGAAAGCACATGTACAATGAGCTTCTCAGCATGAAGAAACAAGTGTATGAAATCAACAAGAAGAACGGATTTTGGGAAGAAGCTCCTACAAGGTTTCTTTATCAAGAACGAGTTATGTTGATAATCACTGAGCTCAGTGAAGCAGTTGAAGCTTTGAGAAAAGGCAAACTTTACAATCCTGCTATGTTTCCATCTAATACAATGTCTGGTACAAGTCCAGAATTTCTTTTACATGTGAAAGATACTGTAGGAGATGAAGTAGCAGATGCTGTAATTCGTTTGCTGGATACGATTGAAGGGTTTGAACTTAATGTATTGCCAAATGTTGACACTACATTATGGACTAACGCTGATAGATTTCAGCCTCCATCATTTACTGCTCACGTGTTTCAGATCATCAAGAATATCTTCACTGGTAACAGTTTTCCTGTTGGAGAAGTGTTACTGGCTGATCTCATCACGTTGGCTTATCACTACAAGATCCCTCTCATGCAACATGTGAAATGGAAGCTTGAGTATAACGCTACGCGTCCGTACAAACACGGTAAACAATTTTGATCAACGTCTTTTAAATCAACAATAGCTATGTTGGATTTTCTCGCAACAGCTACAGTAGCAGATGTAGCAGAAACCGCAGCGTCACGTAAGGGTGGCCCTCGTAAGCAACGCAATCCAGAGGGATTGGCAATTCGCATTTTCAAAGATGGTTCTATTTGGCCATCGACTGAGTTGGTATCCAAATTCGATTTGGAGTACACTAACAAAGGTGAAATGCAGCAAGGCTGTGGTTTCGACATTATCGACACTAACCTGTATCCTACATTTCAGGTTGGTAAGCGCGTTATCCTGATTTCTCCTGTGAACAGGAAAGCAGGTAAAGTGGACATCTTCGCCAGTACCACTTACAATGATGATGACACCCCAAAATCATCAGTATTGGACCAGGGCGCCAAGACATTCGGCAAGGAAACACTTCTTCCTATGCTGAAAGATGTGTACGACATTGAACTCACTGATGACAAGGAGTGGGAAGACCTGATGGTCGTAGCTCACCCTGTAACCAATGAGCCATGGACATTACCTAACGGCCGTCAGATTGCTTACATTCCTAAGACAATCAGCCGCGGTGATGCCAAAGGCCAGGTGAGCACAGTTCGCCGTGAATTGCCAACATTCTACGTGCTGGTTCCAGCTACTATCGTAAACGCTGAGCAGCAACCAAAGGCTGTTCCAGTTGAAGATGAAACAGTAGCAAATCAGCCAGAGCCTGTAGAAAGTACTTCTATGGAGTTGACTGACAACCCCACGACTTACGCGGAAGAGTCATCAATGAACATGGCTGAAGCTGAAGCTGAAGTGAGTGAGAGCTTACCAGCAACAACTGAGTAATGGCCTGAAAGGGGTAATTTAGTTGCCCCTTTCCCATTTTCGTAAATCACAATCAAGCACAATCTTATGATTGGAGTAGGTATCAATGAAAACGTCGTGATAGCAAAGGCTGTTATCAATGACAAAGGTCGTTTGGAATTGGAATTTTCCTATGCTCCCAAAGGGGAGAAGAAAAGTGTGTTCGATACGTTGCTAACTGCACGTACAGCGGAAGAACCTGCAAACTCTACGAGACTGCAGATTTTCGGGCCGTTGCTTCCTAAGAAAGAAGACCAAACCAGAGAACAGAAGATTCAGCTGGTAGCCGGTGACATCACTAAACTCATCAAGCAGCTGAGCCAAATTCTGGAACAGTACATGCTTGCTGACCAGATTGACCTGGATCGTATGGACATTCAGTTCGCCAACACTGGTATTGTTGATGCAGCGTCTTTCGAGTCTCGCATCCTTGATCAGGATGTTCTCGATCGCATTTACAGCAACATCGTGAAGCGTTTTGCGGAGCTTATCACTCCGTACACAGCTGGCAAAGGCGAAGCATTTCGTTTGAAACTTGTTCGCCAGAGCAAGGACAAGCATTATGCTACCTTACCAAGCCGTTATCTCAGCGACAACCCATTCATCGAATTGATGAGTGTACCTGCTGACCAAAGCCGTGTGAAATTTACCAAGTGGGAGCTTGAAAACGGTTTCGACAGCGGTAAGCCTGTTGAGAAAGAAGCTGCTGCTGAAGAGAAGAAAGCAGAAGCTGTAGAAGCAAACCCCTTTGCTGCACAGTAATTGTAGTGTATGAGGATGATATCCGGATTTTTCCTGGATGAAGATGCCGTGCTTGAGCATGTGGACGAATACACATTGTATTGCCACTACCTTGAGTTCGAACCCGAAATCAGGATGAATTACATATCGCCTCTGCGGGATAACGATGAATCTCCTTCATTTGGTATCTATCCGCGCAACCAGAATAAGACTCGTGAGTTTTTCTGGAAGGACAGCGGTGGTACAGGTGAAAGCGGAGATATTTTCAAGCTCGTTCAACTGTTATACGGATATTCCACTCGTCAAGAAGCCTTGGCCAGAGTCAAAAGTGATTTTGGCCTTGGCTTGGCAGTGGAAAAACGTGAGAAGATTGTTCGCAACATACCTAAGTTCAGGGATGCATCAGACATACGAGTGAGAGCTCGTGCCTGGCGCCCAGAAGATTTGAAGTGGTGGCAACAATTCAACATCAGTGAACAAACACTTGTTAAGTATCGTACTTCTGCGTTATACTGTTACTGGCTAACCCAAACTCAAAGAGCACCGGTGTTCGCGCCGGCGCTCTCTTTTGTCTACAGAATATACGACAGGTATCAGCTGTATTTTCCATGTAAGGAGAAGGGTAAGAAATTTCGGAATGATTTAAGTGAGTGTCATGTCATGGGTTTAGAACAACTAAACTATCAGTCAGACACACTCATTATCACCAAAAGCTATAAAGACGTTATGTGTCTGAATTCTTTTGGATATGAGGCAGTATCACCTCGCAGTGAGAACACTCCTATGCCACAAGGATTCTTTGACTGGGTATCTACTCATTACAAAAAAGCCTACGTGTTGTTTGATAATGACATGAAGCATAGAGGTGAGTGGTATCCTTATCCGAAAGTGTATGTTCCCCCAACAGACAGGCAGAGCAAAGACATCTCTGATTTTACCAGAGACTATTCCGCTCAAGCTGCAGCTGACTTGCTCAGAACACTTATTCAATGAACAATGAGCCATTGCGATTAACCCGCAGAGAGATAGAAGAGAGGCTTGAAAAGGGCCTTGTTGGAAAGTTAGTTTCATTTGTCACAATTCGTGATGAAACCATCACAGGCAAATTGCAACGTCTCGCTGTCAATGTCGTTGGCAACGAGTTAATGGTATCATTCATGGTCAATCATACACGCTATGAAGTTGACCTGATTTATTTCACAGATAATATAACAATCCATGTCAATCCTAACGGAACAGACAGTAGAGATGTCCGGCGGATTCTCAAAGGAGATTGATGAAGGCGCAAAAGGTCTGATGTTCGATGTATTGCAAAGACACCAGTACCAGTTTCCCATCAAGTCAACCGTCCGTGAGATAGTGTCTAACGGCCTGGACAGTATTAATGAGAAAAGGATTGCACGTACAATCTTAACTGGAGAAGCTAAAGTTGAAGACTATTATGTCAATCTCGAAGGTGATATCTACAAGGATAGTAAATTCGACCCAGGTTATTATGATCTCAATTACTTGGACCCGAACAACAACAATGTTGAGATTACGTACTACGACGGCGGTGAGCTGGGCAAAGATTTCCTTACCATTAAGGACTTCGGTGTCGGTTTAGGTGGTCGTCGTTTAGAGGGATACTTTGCGCTGGGCTATTCAACCAAGAGATTGAATCGTTTTGCGCTGGGTAAGTTTGGATTGGGTAACAAGAGTCCGCTGTCGATTGGCATTCCATTCTACACTGTTACTACAACACACAACGGTAAACGTTTTGTGTTCAACGTGTACAGCCATAAAGTGGAAAGCGTTGTACCCAAAGTTGAAATGTCCGGTAATGAATTTGTCGAGAATCCTGAGTTCACATTTACAAACGGCTACAAATGCTATTACAAGCAAACCGATGAGCCCAACAGTGTAGAAATTAAGATTGCTGCAAAGAAACATCACAAGCAGATGTATATTGATGCAGTGACATCCCAGTTGCTGTATTTCAACAATGTCAAGCTTCGCGTAGTCACTGCAGACAACAATGACTTTGTGCAGGAAATTCTAGTAAAAGCAGACATCATGTTTGAGAATGACCTCATCGTGCTGTCTAACAACTCACCTTACAGTAAACCACACCTGCTGCTGAATAATGTGAACTACGGTTACATCGACTTCAGAGAATTGGAGCTCGAAGAAAAACTGGGTAACATTGGTATTAAAGTAGATCCAGAGAAGGTGAGTATTAACCCAAGCAGAGAATCTTTGATTTGGGATGATACAACCCGCCAGACTGTAATTGACAAGTTCAATGAAGTGGTGGGTGTTGCTCAGGATATCGTAAACCAATCGCTGAAAGAAGAAGACTTTCTAAAATGGGCTCGTGCGTGTTCTTCTGTCAAGAGTGGTGCTTCTACATTATTCAATGAAAGGTCAGAAGATTCAGTACTGGGTCGACTGGCCAAGATTGTCGATGTCAGTAAGATGGAACTGATGTATTCGCTTAACAACGACGTCAGACTTTCCTATAATCTGTTTGATGGGGCATTTAGAGCGAGACACGTTGTTCTTGACAGTTCGAAGAAAGGTAGCAAGACTCTACAGAAAGTGGAGTATAAGCATTCAGTGATGACTGCATTTGCTGATGGATGTCCGGTGTATGTAATGTTGTCTAATGAACCTATGAGCAACAGGAGAAACAAGTTCATGTTGAAGACAATGCATACGCAAGGTTTCATTCTTTTTAAGCCATTTGTTGTTCCTGAAGATGGTCAGGTGATCACTCCTGATATGTTTTTGGAGAAAGCTATTGATGAGCAACTGTTGGATTCTATGAAAGATGTGCCCAAAGCACGTCAGAGAGTAGCTCAACGTCTGGCTGACCTTCACAACTATTTGTTCAACTCCACAGAATGGGTTCCATACGAATCTGTTGTTGTTCCTGATGACTTTAAAGCCAGTGAAGAAACTGACGAAGAAGAAGAGGAAGATGAGGTAACTGAAGAAGCCAGGTTGTCTGCTGAAGAGCGTAGAAAGCTTGAAGGTAGGATTGTAGTACATACTCCAAGAGTCATTACCGACTGGAGTCAAGCGCATAGAATGGAAAAGCGCTATGAAATGCATAAAGCTGAAGTACCTGTATTTGAATTTGACAATTGGAACAATCCTGAAATTTACTGGGCCAACGATGACAGTAATGTGTTGTTACAGTTTGCAGCAGAAATCACTCGTAAGTTTGAGAATCATACTTGCGAATATCTTTCAAATACTCAAATTCAAAATGCTTGGGAACACTTCAAAGAAACTGGTTACGAAGTAGGCTATCAAAATGAAATATCTCGTCTTCAGCATTTCAAACCTGATGATGCAGTGCGTCTCATCAAAGTGTCAAAGCAAAACGTAAAATACGTTCGTGACTTTAAACACGTCTCTAAATTCTTCAAGGAAATCAAGAACAAGACTATTACTATGAGTAATAAATTGATTCAATGGAACACTGCTAGGCTGATGAAAGAAGGGTTTCACAAGCTAAATTTCTTGAAAGGGTTCACACCTGTTTCAGAACACCATGCTAACCAATACAGCCTTATTAAGAACTACATTGATGAGCACTACCGTTCATTCTCTTCCGGCAGAGATCGCAACTACACTGACGACCATGTCGAACAACTTATTGCTCACATGGAGAAAGTAGCGCAGCTGCAATTGTTTGTCCGCGAAAATCCGGATGACAAAGAAGCTATTGCTGAAATGGCTACTCAGTTCTTCAATCCTGAGGCTGGTGTGGAAATCAATGATGGTCACGCCATTGACTTGCAGATGTATGACATGTACAAACAACTACTTGATTGGGTTGAACCTGTACAGGTAATGCTCAATATGGTAGACCCTCTTGTTGAGGGTTATAGTTTAACCAACGAACAAGAAGAGGAGATACGTCGTTATCTGCAGTATCGAAACGTAAGCGTTTAATTAAACATCAATATGATGATCATTGTTAACAGAGTCGGTGACTCAATCACAGGGTCTTTCAACGGAGAGCCCTTTGGCGTGACATTCTCAGAAGAGAAGTACGCAGAAATGAAAAAGCTGGAGCAGGCTGCTGCTGCGGCTACTACAATGGAAGACCTCAAGAAGGTTTTCGAGGATTTTGAACCGCTCACTAAAGAGAGCTACAAGGAGTTCATCGAACATGCCAAAGGTGGCAAGTATCTGTTCGTGAATCCTGCTAACGGTAAGGTATATCTCACTATCAATGGTGCTGTGAGTAAGAAGCCTTTACCAAAGACCCTGGTGGATCGCATTATCTACTCAGTAGAGAAGAACATTGATGTGATGCCGCTGGTGAAGTGCTGGGCCCGTTTCCTCCGTAACCCTAACTACAGCGACGCCAAGGCTGAGAACTTTGCTCGTTACATTAACACAACTGTGGTGAACTACGAGTTGAAGAGCAAGCTGATGGATAAGCATGGCTTGTCTGATGAGGTTGCTGAACAGCGTGCTACTATGTACGATGTAAGCTTCACTCAGGAAGGTTTGCTGGCCACTTACAAAGTGGTGAGAGAAATCGACTGGAAGTATGTAGCCGATGAAAACGGTGGTGTGAAGAAAGTGGACCGCTTCGAGTATGAAGTGGATGAATTTACTGGTTTGAAAACATACAAGAAACCAGACCAACTGGAGAAGCGTGTGTTTGAACCGGCTGTGCAAGGTCAGGGTGGGGACAAGTTCTTCTCTGGCAATATCGAAGCACACATTATCCGTGTAGGTCATGCTACATTCCACGACAGCTGGGATAAGGTGAACTGCAACGACAGCCAAAGCTGCGTGAAAGGTTTGCATGTTGGTGGTTTGCGTTACATCAAGAACTACCAAGGCGATGATACCATCACGCTGAATGTGTTTGTGGATCCTGCTGACATCGGTGGTATCGACCATTCTGGTACTGGTGCACTGCGTGTGAAGAGATTCTTCCCACACTCAGCATTGGATATTCCTTCTCAAAACCTGTATCATAGCAGCGAGTATGCTAAGATCGGTGATGAGGAGTATAAGAAAATGCTGGAAGAAGCTGTGAAGAAGTTCCAGGACAAGAATGCTGCTGAAGAGGATGAGCTGGAGCAGATGGAAAATCTTCTGTAGTTTTGTAGCAGGGTGCATGCAAGTGTGCCCTGCTAACCTTAGTACCCTATGCCCAAGAAAACTTCCAAAGTTCCTAAGACCAGGAACGGAGGAACCATGACAGAAGCTCAGTATTACGCTAAGCTGCGTAGTACTTTAAGAAGAGCTTTTAGGTGGTGGATTCCTTTACAGACAGCTCTGGTAAAAGCCCGGAGGAAGTCACAAAGCAGTAACAAACGTCTGAAGTTTGAATATCAATGTGCCAGTTGTAAAGACTGGTATCCTCGTAAAGACGTTGAAGTAGACCACATTATTCCGTGCGGTTCTTTGCGTTGTAACGAGGATATTGTACCGTTTCTTCAGCGACTTACTGTTGAAGATCCTTCAGCTTACCAAGTGCTGTGTAAGAGTTGTCATAAGGTGAAAACGCAACAAGAACTTTCACTGCGAAAAACTGCAGCATGATTTTACTCATAGATGGTGATGCTATTCCATTCATGATTGGTTGGCATCATCGAGAGCATCAGGATATTCCTACGGTGCACCAAGCCATTGACCAGTGGTTTAAGGATTTCTTCACAATCACACAGGCTAACAAGTACATTGGCGTTATTGCCCATGACAATGCCAGATGTTTCCGCTATGACCTTTACCGGTACAAACCTTACAAAGGTAATCGTGCTGGTGAGAAAGAAGAATGGATCACATTCTGGGAACCTGTTATTCGCCAACATTTGCAGGACAAATACGGTTTTGTTCAAGCCCCAGAACATCTGGAAACAGATGATGTAGTGGCTGCATTGAACAAGGAAGAGCGTATCATCTGCTCACCAGACAAGGACATGCGTCAAATGACCGGCTTTCACATGGACTATCGCAAGGTAGGACAGGAACAAGCCAATCCGTTTGACTCCCCAGTTGTCTTTGTTGACCATGAACAAGCGACGTACAACCTCTGGAAACAAGTGCTTACTGGTGATACCACAGATAACATCAATGGCGTCACTGGAATGGGCGATGTGAAGGCTGAGAAACTTCTCAAAGAGTCTCAGCCATTCATGTACAAAACAGATGTGGCCGCTGCTTTTCAAAAGCAGTATGGTCCATTCTACGGCCCGGTGATATTTGAAGAAACTCTTCATACCATCAAGCTGATGACACCCAGTCATCCGCTGTGGGAAACCTATGGATTTGATATCGAGAAGTACGAACAAGAAGTGAGAGCATGGGAAACCCATTTATTGATGAGTTAAATGACAAGAATCTGTCAACGTATTTCTTACTACCGTTGATGCAGATATCTTTCAGGGACTTCGGTGAAGCTAATTTTCTGAACAGCTATGTCGTAGCTGGTGAGGGAGAAGAGGTAAGTTACCAGGTTGCCGTGCACATTATAGACCCGAACCTTTGCTTAGGAATAGCAGGCCATCCATGTTTTGTAGAAACAATACACACAGAGGAACAAAGCTCATTCATTATTATGCAAGTGGGGGAACAATGGCACACAGATTTTGACTCATTCGTTCAAGGCAAGTACAGCAAATTCAGTGAGCTGGCGAAGAATGAAATCATTCTTCACAGTGGATTGAAGTATCAGTATTTAAATGCTGATGGTAGCAGATCGACAGATGCCAGGCTGATGGCGCTGGATAAACACCCTTCTCTAGCCGAGAAGTGGTTGGAAATATTGGGAAGAGATACGACTCTCCCAGATGAATTGCTCAGCAAACCTTCCAAACGCTCGTTCATACAAATCAAGAGGGGAGAGGCATTATAGCCTTTCCCCTTTTTTCCCATCTGCGTGTTATGAACTGAATTTAACCCAGTCTTCTATACTCCAGAACGGAGTGAAATTCTTCTTGGTTCCAGACAAAGCAATACAAGGATAAGTTGGACATGTACGTAGTGAAAAGAAGCGCTGGCCAAATCCGCTGGATGTTTGGATACTACCGCACACCATGGCACATCTTTCACTTCCGCCTTCCCAGTACTTCGCAATACCCGGCACGTGGAAATCACCTTGTACAGCGATCTCTCTGTCCGGAGCTTCCATTCTCATGTAGCGCATTGGAGCGTGCACATTATTCAGCATAGACTTACCACGGAAGAAGTGTGTAACGGCCCATTTGTAGGTGATGTCATTCACTTGAATATCTACGTGGCCAATGTGGTTGTGGTAGATGGTGTGTCTGCTAAAGATAGATGCATAGCTGCTGTACCCCACTTGGTTTTCTTCCCTCATGACAGCGTGGTTGTCCCACGTAGAGCATATCACTTTGTGCTTGATGTCTTGCAGCCAGCTATCAAGGAACATCAGCTGAATCTTAGGAGGCATGAGGTTGTCCATGGCTTCCAGTACACCTCTCAGCTTGATGGCCATCTGCAGCAAATCCCCTACAAGAATGACATACAAATTAGGTGTATTGATGATTTCATCAGTCACTTTCATGAACAAGTCATAGTCTGTAGCCCAGCTACCCAACTGTAAATCCCCAACTACTGCTACACAGATGTCTTTATCTGTAGTGATTTTCCAAGTGGCTTGGTCCTGGCTGCCAGAAGCTTCACGCACGATTTGCTGAAAGTTCTTCAGCGTTGGCATGATGTCTCGCCAGTGGAAATTGCTGATTTTCTTGTCAGTCTCAATTCCTGAGTCTGCTCCATACTGTTTAGCATCTCTCATCTTAGCGCGACGTCGACTGGCAATCAAACGAAGGCTGTCCCTGGTTTCTTCAGTGACTAAGCCGTGACTTTGAAAATGCTTAACGACATCGCAAGGTCTAAAGTCCTGCTTGAGCAGTTTGTCAATCTCCGGGAGGTGTGCGTCCCAATGAGACGATGGTCCTGCTTTACGGATTGGTAGTGTCATGGTTAGGGGATTACTTGGCGGAATTGAGGATTGGTTTTCTCTGCAGCGTCAATGTAGTTGACGATCTGGAATGGCTTATCCAGCATCCAGTTGTCTTGACGTATGTTGTAGATGAAGCTGTCAGTACGGTAGTCCGTATTTCTTAACAGCTGTTTTGCGTGCGTTTCCAGCCACGCATCTCTGGCGTCGACATAAGCTTCAATCCACTTCTTTTCATCGCCTCCTCTGGAAGGAGTACGCTCAGCAAACCGGTTTCTGAGAAAGTCCAGCATACTGCCACTGTGTACGTGGCTATCGTATATCACCAACAGCGATAAAGGCAGGTTGAAACCATGGAGCTCTGCCCATGCTCTGGCCGGATTGAAGAAATGAATGTTGAAGAATCTGTCTTGAGTTTGCTGCATAACAGGATCTTTAGCAGCATCTTTGAGCAGCTGTATAAATGCCGGTGTACCAGACAAAGAAGGACGGGAAAGGTCTCCGATACGTGAAATGTACGTACGGAACTCTGCTGCGAACTTAGCGCCAGGAGCGTCAATGTACATTTGCAGCAGTATCTTCAGCTTACCGAATTCAGTAGTCTGAGATGCACCATAAGTAATTTGCTTACGGTTGCCTGGACCGTCGTCAAACAGTGCCAGTGCTCCGTAGTTAGCACCAACCACTTTTCCTGTTTCAAAGCAACGTACTATCTGTCTGATTTTAGAAATCAGCGCGGTGTTTACAGTCATAGGAGTAGTTTAGCGAGCCCATTTGCCAGCACGACACAGAGGTTGTGTTGTGGTTGACATTGCTGCAAGAGGACAGTTGCACAGCCCACAGGCATAGACAGAAGCATGTTCATCTACTGTCAAAACAATGCCTTTGACAACCGGATTGATGGTGACTTTGTGGTCGCACGTATCACACACTTCCAGTCGTTCTTTGATGATGGGTTGTAGTTTATCAGGAGCTGTGATGAAGTTGTACCAGCCCTCTGCAACTTGAACAAGACTCATTTGAAGAATTTGAATCGTATCCACATAGCGTTGGTAAGTACCAGAATAATAACGGCAATGACTAAGGCCCAAATCAACTTGGTTCGATCGTCCATATAAACTTGCGCCTTTGTTTCAGCTACAGCTGTTTTCTTCTGTGCTTCTACCAACTGTAATTGCAATCTTTTTTCTGTGTCCGTACTGCGAACAACATACTGAGCGGTGTCGGGAGTTTTTACAGGAATCTTTACGTCACGCATTTGACGTACAGCTACTGCAAAACCGGCCTTGTATGCGCTGTCTATCAAGGACCTCTCCCGACTGGTTTGCGCTTGAAGGGTAGCCTTCAGATTGCTCAGTTCGTTGCTGTCCAATGCTACACCAATGTACACGGGGTAAGGGACAGAATCAATCTTTCCTGGCTTGTACACTACGCTTGAATCGCAGTCACAAGGGAAGATATCTTTCACTGCCGGCTCTACTTGGGCCAACAGGGATTTACTGGCAGTGACACGCTCAACAGCTGCAGCGTCTTTCCGCGCAGCTTGTTTTGCTGGACTACAGGAGAAAAGTATAATGGCTGACATTAAAGCCAGCCATTGTATTGATTTACTTGGTCTCATTGTGTTCTTTTTTCAGGAACTCACCATCACTGTTTTCCAACAGTTTTCTGATGACATAAGTGAGACCTACAGCACCACCCACTTTGAGTGATACCAGCAGTTCAGGACCAGTAGGAAAATGAGGAGGAATGGCTTGCAGTCCTTGTAACACAGCTGTGAGTACAGTACCAATAACCAGCATGAGTGCGGTTTTCACCAAATCTCTCCAGTTCAATTTGAAGAATTCAGAGTTCATAACATGGGGTTTTAGATTAACGATTAACCAGGGATGAGAGCGTAATCTCATCCTCTTGTTTTGCAGGGGAAGTAACTGCTTTGGCAATTAAAGTAGCGATGTCCTTTTCAGCGCGGTCCAACCGGACCTCCAACGCTTTTTGCTCAATAGCTAAATGCTGAATCGTGTCTATCTTAGCATCTATTTGATCCATCTTCGCCTTAGCGAACCAAGCGATGATCACGATCAATGTGGGAGTGACCATTTCGCGTATAACTGATTGAATCTGAGAGCGTTGTTTTACGTCAAAGTTATTCGTAC
>Ga0315900_10004927_pt1 | contig 18574 bp, 19 predicted proteins | sample LakEriMetagenome_FD_203521 | JGI IMG/M metagenome (GOLD analysis project Ga0315900, IMG submission 203521) | Freshwater fungal communities from buoy surface, Lake Erie, Ohio, United States - Buoy 12 MA114 | ecosystem: Environmental > Aquatic > Freshwater > Lake > Lake biofilm | place: USA: Lake... | reverse complement strand
GACAAAAGGTTGTGCGCCGAGGTGATCGCATGGAAATCGCCCGTGAAGTGGAGGTTCATCTCCTCCATCGGCACGACCTGCGACATGCCGCCCCCGGCCGCGCCCCCCTTCATCCCGAAATTGGGCCCGAGCGAGGCCTCGCGGATGCACACCACCGCCTTCTTGCCGATCCGGCTCAGCCCGTCGCCAAGCCCGACCGTCGTCGTCGTCTTGCCCTCGCCCGCGGGCGTCGGGTTGATCGCCGTCACCAGCACGAGCCGCCCGTCGCGCCGCCCCGCGAGACCTGCGATGAACTCGGCCCCGACCTTCGCCTTGTCGTGGCCATAGGGCAGAAGCGATTCGGACGGAATCCCGAGCTTCGCCCCGATTTCCTGGATGGGCCGCTTCTTGGCGGCGCGCGCAATCTCGATATCGCTCTTCATGGCGTGCAGGTCCCCGATCCGCCCGCCAGCCGGACGGCTGGCATCCTGATAGCGCCGCCTGCGCGCAGGTGGCGGACAGTTTGCGACCCCTGCCGGACGGTTTGCGCCCCGTTCCGTCGGGCGCGCGGCGTCTAATTCGCCGCAGGCTCCACATAGACGCCCTGTTCCTTCAGCGCGTCGATCACTTCCTTGGGCATGTAGGTTTCATCGTGGCGGGCCAGGATCTCGGTCGCGACGAAGACGCCATCGACCAGCTGCCCCGTTCCAACCATGCCTTGGCCTTCGGCGAAGAGGTCGGGGAGCACGCCCGTGAAGCTGACGGGCACCGACTGCGCCGTATCGGTCACGCGGAAGGTGACGGTCGCGCCTTCGCCCCTCACGATGCTGCCCTCCTCGACGAGGCCCCCGATGCGAAAGACCTCATCGGGCTCGGGCGGGGCCTCGGTGACCTGGGTGGGCGTGCGGAAGAAGTTGATGCCGTCCCGCATCGCATAGCCAACGAGCGCTGTCGCCAGCGCGAGCGCCGCCGCCGCGAGCACGACGATCTGGATGCGCCGCTGCTTCTTCAGCCCCTTCATGGTCCCTCACGGAAACAAGGCCGGCCCCATGAGGCCCGCCGTCTCGGGCAGGCCGAGCATGAGGTTGGCGTTCTGCAACGCCTGCCCGGACGAGCCCTTGGTCAGGTTGTCGATCACCGAGACGACGAGCGCGCGCCCCGGCCGGCGGTCCTCGATCACGCCGACATGGGCGAAGTTGGTGCCCCGCACGTCGCGCGTCGAGGGGAGTGCGCCAAAAGGCAGCACCCGGATGAAGGGCTCCGCCGCATAGCGCGCGGCCAGCGCGCCGTGGACCGCGCGCGCATCGCCCGCGAGATAGCACGAGGCGAGGACGCCGCGGTTCATGGGCAGGAGGTGGGGGGTGAAGCGGATCTCGACCGTGCGGCCGGCGGTGCGGGTGAATTCCTGGTCGAACTCGCCCAGATGGCGGTGCGTGCCGCCCGCCGCATAGGCCTGCGTGCCCTCGGAAAGCTCGGCATGGAGAAGGTTCTCGCGCAGGCTGCGGCCGGCACCCGAGACCCCGGCCTTGAGGTCGATCAGGATGTCGTCGGGGTCGATGATCCCGGCCGCGAGCGGCGGCAGGATCGCGAACTGCCCGGCCGCCGCGTTGCACCCGGTTCCCGCGACAAGGCGCGCGCCCGCGATCTCGGCGCGGTAGAATTCGGTCAGGCCATAGACGGCCTCGGCCTGAAGGTCGGGGGCGGCGTGGGGCTTGCCGTACCAGCGCGCATAGGCGGCCACGTCGCGCAGCCGGAAGTCGGCCGACAGATCGACGATGCGCAGATCGCGCGGCAGCGCCGCGATCACGGCCTGCGTGGTCCCATGCGGCAGGGCGCAGAAGGCCAGATCGATGCCCGCGAAATCCACATCCTCGATCCGCGTCAGGTCGGGCAGCCCGAAGCCCGCGAGAAAGGGGAACACCTCGGCGATGGGCTGGCCCGCCTTGCGGTCGCCCGTGAGCGCCGCGATGCGCAAGCCCTGATGGCCGAGGATCAGCCGGATCAGTTCCGCCCCGGTATATCCCGAGGCCCCGAGAATGGCGACGCGCAGGTCCATGACACCCCCCAAGCGAATGCGCTGAGGGATGCACCTGGACGAGGCCCTCTGCAAGACCCCGATTGCCGGAGGCACTGGCGCGCCGCTGGGAATCGCCGCAGACTTGCGCGACGGACCGGATCGCATTGCATGCCCGCGCCCTGCACCGTCATCCGCGCCTCGCCGCGCTCTTCTTCGGCGCGGTCGCGCCTGCGGTGGTCCTTGGCCTGCGGGTCTCGGTTGGGCCGGCGGTTGTACCCGCGACGGTTCGGGGCTGGATGACGACGAACTATGTCGCGCGCGCCTACGGGATCGACCGCGATGCACGCGCTGCGGTGCTCGGGACCGAACCGGGGCGCCTGCAGGGCCTGACGCTTTGCGAGATCACGCAGGCGCTCGGCCGCTCCGAGGCGGACATCATCGCCGCGATCGAGTCGCTGCACGCCGGTGTCGGGCCATGAACGCGCAAGTCCCTGATCGGGTCCCTGCCCATGGCCCCGTCGTGATCGGCATGCTGACATGCCTGTCGTGCCTTGCGGTTCCTCTGCCGGCCTCGCTTGCGATGCTTGCGGGTGGCGCCTTCGGGGCGGCGGGGGACGGCAACCTCATTGAGGCTGCGGGGGCGGCGCTCTGTGGCGCTCCCCCTGGCGATCAGGTCGGTTTTGCGATTGGGCGGGGCGCTACAGGGCAGACGCTTGGGCGGCAAGTCCCGTGACTGCTCGGGGTCGCGCGGGCCCGTCTCGGTCGTGACGGCTGGCAAGCGGTCTTTCTGACGCGTTGGCTGTTCAGCGCGCCAAGCCCCTGGGTCAATCCGGCGGCTGGGGCATCTGGGATGGGCCGCGAGCGACTCGCGTCGGCTTCGGTTGCCGGCGAATCGATCTGGGTCGGAACCTATTTCGGCCTTGGCTCGATCTTCATGGGCCGCGTGGCGGCCCTTGGCGCGAGTCTTGGCGAGACGGCCGATATGTTGAGCGCAGCGGCCGTCGCGGTCCTGACCGGCCGCGCGTTCCGGCGTGCGGCGCGCCTCCACGGATCGGAATGATCCCCGCCGCCTTTCTGGCGGCGGGGGCGTGCGTCAGTGCCCGCCCGCGGCGCGGTGTGCCAGATCGGCGCGCGCCTCGGCAATGCGCCGTGCGACGAGGTCGGCGGGCCACGCCGGCCGTTCGGTGTAGCGCGCGCGCATGAAGGCGGCGAGTGCTGCCATCTCGGCGTCCGAAATCTGGTTGGCGCGGCCGGGCATCGCGCGGTCGAGCGACCCGAGCGGGCCGGGGGTGTTGCCCTCGAAGGTGATGCGCACGAGGTTCGCGGGCTCATCCGACCAGATGCTGGTGCCAAGGCCGAGCGGGCTCGGCAGGCCGCCCGCCTTGTGGCAGGTCGCGCACTGCGCCTCGAAGATGCGCGCGCCCTCGGCCATCTGCGGATCGTCCGGGACCGGCGGCGCCTCGGGGTGGCCCCATTCGGCCTTGTCGGCGCGCGCGCGCGCCTCGGCCACGATCGCATCCTGCTCGGCCTCTGGCTTCTCGCCGCCCTTGAGGTGCATGATGTAGGCCGCGATCGCGAAGACATCGTCCTCGGACTGTTCGTAGAGGTCGTTGACGACGGGCTTCATCGGCCCCGCGACGATGCCGTGATCGGCGTCCCACCCGTCGATGAGGTAATTCACGAGCGCGATCTCGGTCCACGGGATCGGCGCGGTCGTGGCGGCTGTCAGCGGCGGCGCATACCAGCCTTCGGCATAGCCGCCCGCATAGGCATCGGGCCCCGATTTCGGCGCCGCACCCATCGCGTTGCGCGGCGTGTGGCAGGCCCCGCAATGGCCGAGGCCCTCGACGATGTAGGCGCCGCGGTTCCAGGTTTCCGATTGAGCCGGATCGGGTTCGAAGATGCCCTTTTCCAGATGCAGGATGTTCCAGCCCTCCATCAGCGGGCGGAAGCCGAAGGGGAAGGGCAGGGCGGTTTCTGGCGCCGCCGTCGCGACCGCCGGGCGGGTCATGAGGTAGGCATAAAGCGCCTCGAGATCGGCATCCGTGACCTTGGCGTAGTAGTCATAGGGGAAGGCCGGATAGAGGTGGCTGCCATCGCGCGAAATGCCCTCGCGCATCGCGCGGACGAAGGCCTCAAGCGACCAGCCGCCGATCCCCGCCACCGGATCCGGGGTGATGTTCGAGGTGTAGATCGTGCCGAAGGGCGTGGGCAAGGCAAGGCCGCCGGCATATTCCGCGCCGCTCGCACCGGTATGGCAGACGTGGCAATTGCCAAGGCCTGCGACGATCGCCCCCTGTTCGACGAGCGCGCTGTCGAAGCTCGCGGGATCGGGCGGTGTTATGGCGGCGATCTCGCCGTGGCGGGTAGCGAAGGCATAGGCGCCGGCTGCGCCCACGAGGGCGGCTCCGACGAGGGTGAGGGCAATCGACTTCAGCGACATCTGGTTTCCGTTATGTTCCGTTGGGTGCCCGGGCGTTGTGCCCGGTGCGGATCCGCCTCGGGTCTGGATCATCATGACATGGCACGGCCGGGCAGTCACCTGCCCGGCCGAAGATGTGGTTCAGATCAAGACCAGCTCAGATCGTGCTGGATGATCGGGGTCGACCGGATCCGCTTGCCTGTGGCGAAGAAGATCGCGTTCGCGAGTGCCGGCGGGGTCGGCGGGCAGGCCGTCTCGCCGAAGCCACCCCACCACTGGTCCTCCGAGTTGGCATAGATCGTCTCCACGAGCGGCATGTCGGGCATGCGCATCAACTTGTAATTGTCGAAGTTGACGTTCTGGATCCGACCGCCTTGCACCCGCAGTCCGCCGGTCAGGACGTGGCTGAGTTCCCACGCGACGCAGCCAGAGACCTGCTCTTCGGCGTTGCGCGGATTGAGGACATAGCCCGAGTTGTGGATGATCTGAACTTTTTCGATAAAGAGAGATCCGCGGCGGCTGACTTCGACCGTGACGCAGGCTCCGACCGTCGAGCCGTGCGATTCGACCACCGCGACACCCATGCCCCGGCCCTTGGGCAGGTCGGTGGTGAAGCCGCAGACCTCCTTCATCTTGAGAAGGACGCGCTGCCAGCGCTCATTCCCCTCGGTCATCTTGATCCGCCACTCGAGCGGATCCCAGCCACCGGCGAGGGCGACCTCGTCGATGTATTGCTCAAGCCCGTAGGAGTTCGAGTTGTTGCCGGGCGCCCGATTCGGTCCGATCGGGATGTTGGTGGGAACGGCCGCCCGCTCATACCGGAAGTTCGGCACGAGATAGGGCATGTTCAGATAGCCCCGGTCGGCATAAGCGGGGTTCATCACCTCGCCCACGGCGCGCGTCAGCATGCCGGTGGGAAGGCCGTCCTCTCCGAGCGTGGCGATCATCCGCGACCAGATCGGCGGACGGGTCCGGGCCTGGGTCGTGTCCTCCTCACGCGTCCATATCACCTTGACGGGTCGACCGATCTGCTTGGCAATCTCGACCGCCTGACGCGCCACATCGACCGCGTTGCCCTGGCCGAAGGCGCCGCCCTGGAAGGTGCCGTGGACGTAGCAGTTCTGCGGATCGATCCCGGACTGGTCCGCCGCGAGCAGAAGCGAGGCGGCGACGTTCTGGGTGAAGGACCACAGATCGAGCCGCGGCGCGAGCGGCCCGGTCGTCTGCACATGGGCGACCGCTGTCGGCGGGCACATGGAGGCGTGGCACTCATAGGGGCGGTAATAGTCGCCGACGACGACCTTGTCGCCCGCCGCCTCGAGCAGCGGCAGCGGATCGCCGCGGACGGCCTCGAAGTGCTCGGCCGGCACGCCGAGGAGTTGACGAGCCGCCGCATCCATCCCTTCGGTCGAATACTGTTCGTTCGCGCCAAAGTCCCATTCCACCGGCAAGAGATCGAGAGCGGTCTTGGCCCGGTAGAAGCTGTCGGCCACCACCGCGATCGCGCTGCGCAGATCGGCATTCGCAAGCTTTTCCTTGACCTGCTTCAGCTCCACCGCGGCGATGACACCGGGGCGATCCTTGATCGCGTCGAAGTTGAAGCTCTTCAGCACCCCGCCCGGAACCGGGCAGGCGCGGACCGCGGCATAGACCATGCCCTCGAGCCGCACGTCGATCGGATAGATCGCCGAGCCGTTCGTCTTCGGTGCGACATCGACCCGCGGCACCGAGGTGCCGACCAGCCACCAGTCGCCATAGGCCTTGATCGCCGGTTCGGCCTCGAGCTTGACCTTCGCGGCATCGGCCGCGAACTCGCCGTAGGTGCCGGTGTTGGTGCCGGCCGTCAGCACGCCCTGCTCGGCCTTGACCTCGTCGCGGGTGACCTTCCACTTCTGCGCCGCCGCCTCGCGCAGACGCTCGCGCGCCGAGGCGCCGGCCTGCATGATGTGCGGATGGCGGTTGCGCACGAGGTTCGAGCCGCCCGTCGACATGTTGACGTAGACTTCGCCCTGCGTGACGTGGCGGTTCGCATCCGCGAGCACGGTGCGGATGTTGGCCCACGGCACGTTCAGCTCTTCGGCAATCATCATCGCAACCGAGGTCAGCGCGCCCTGTCCCATCTCGGTGTGGGGGCAGCGCACCGTCACGATGCTGTCCTTGTCGATGGTCAGCCAGGCGTTGATCTCGGATCCGCCTGCCGGGTTCTTCCAGGCCTCGGGCAGCACCGAGTCGGCCATCGCCTTGGGCAGGCCGGGAATCACGAACCCAAGGATCATCCCGCCGCCCGCGGCAACCGCTGTGCGGATGAAGGCTCTGCGGCTAATGGTCAGTTCGTTCATGTCTGGATCTCCCTCTCTCAGCCCATCGCCGCGGCGTCGTGGATCGCCTTGCGGATCGCGGGATAGGTGCCACAGCGGCAGATGTTGCCAGCCATCGCGGCATCGATCTCGCGGTCAGTGGGCGCGGGGGTGGTGGCAAGCAGGGCGGCGGCGGACATGATCTGCCCGGACTGGCAGTAGCCGCACTGGGGCACGGTATTTTCGACCCAGGCCTTCTGGACCTTGTGGCTTCCGTCGGGAGAAAGGCCTTCGATCGTCGTGATCGTCTTGCCCGCGACGCTCGCCGCGCTGACGTTGCAGGATTTCACGGCGACTCCGTCGACATGAACCATGCAGGCGCCGCATTGGGCGATGCCGCATCCGTATTTCGTTCCAGTCAGGCCGATCGTGTCGCGCAGGACCCACAGCAGCGGGGTCTCTGCCTCCACGTCGACATCATGGCTCGCGCCATTCACGTTCAGGGTAAAACTCATTCAACCATCTCCCTCATGAGTTCCGGAAGGGGTGCCACCCTGATAGCCGCACCGGCTGCCCAGAAGCCTTCTGTCGGGCCTTGTGGCGACACACGGACAATCTCCGCAAGCTCAACCCTGCGGCAGGCGTCTGCGAATCTCAAGGATTTTCTTGACTGGGATGAGACGGTTGCTTGTCGGTGCGTGTGGCAAGCTGCCGCAGCACGAACAAGTGTCGACAGGTCAACCCAGCGTCAACCGCGCCTCGGCGACATAGGTATGGCCCGTCATGTCGTACCAGCGGAACCTGATCGGGCCCGTGTCGCGGGCGCGCATATGAAACAGGAAGTAGGGATTGGTCGCAATCGCCGGATAGAGGCGCGCGCGGAAGAACTCGACGCCATCCGCCGTGCAGCCGAAGGTGGAGATGATGCGCTGGCGCACCCATTCGTCGGTCGCGCTCTTGCGCAGGCCTGTTTCCATCGGATGCGAGATGATGGCGCGAACCGGCACGATGTCTTCCTTCCGGGCGAGGGGCGGAACGCTCACGCGTGGTTCGGGGCGGAAGGCGAAGACGTCGTCGTTCGAGCCCGCGCCGATCTGGGCGCAGGCCCCGAAGCTCACGGACACGTCGCGGTCGGCCCTCAGCAGGCGCCCGTCGCGCATCTGTGCCGCAACGGTCACGCGCTGGGCCTGTTCGAGCCGGATCCGGGTCGAGACCTCGGCCAGCCCGGCTTCGGGTTGGAACCAGACTGTCAAGATCTGGGGCGTCGGGTTTCCGTGCGCCACGAGGTGGACGATCCGCGGACAATCGAGATCCGTCATCGTGCAGTCGATCGCAATCCGGCAGGGCACAGAACTGCCCGAATCGACATGCTCGGGAATGTCGAGGGTGATGCCCGCATGTTCGAAGGTGGCGCCACGCCCGAAATTCGCCTCGAGAACCGTCTCCGCGTCGCGCCAGACCGAATCGAAGCCTTCCAGGTCGGTCACGCCTCCATTGGCCTGCGCGAGCGAAGGTGCCGCAAGTGTCGCCACCCCTCCAAGCGCCATCCGCAGAAGGTCGCGCCGCCCGGGGCCGGGGGCAAGGTGCGATGTCGCGGTGCGGTCGCGCATAGGGTGCAGGCTCCGACGCCGCCGGTCCGGTTTCATCCGAACGATACACACCTCGATTCTAGGGGATGAATCCGCTGCAAGGCAAGCGCAGCCCATCCGCATTGGCGCTGCACGGCTGCGGCCCTTTCGCCCACTTCCCATGCCAAATCGCTTGCGCTAGCCTCACACTCAAGTTCCGGCCGTCAGCATGCGCGCCAAACGACCGGGGTTCACGCGGGCTGGGAGGGCTGCGATGATCCTGAGGAAGTCCGCCATCGGCATTCTTGTGTTGACACTTGCTGGCTTGCCTGCTGCAGCCGAGGATCCTCGGGCGGACATGCTCGCCGGGTCGTGCGCGGCGTGCCACGGCACCGACGGGCAGAGCCCGGGCAGCATCCCCGCGATCGCCGGAATCTCGGCTGAGGACATGGTGCGCCTGCTGCAGGCCTATCGCAGTGGCGAGGCGACGGGGACGGTGATGAATCGCATCGCGCGCGGCTTCACCGACGAGGAGATCACAGCACTTGCCGCCCATTTCGCAGCCCTGCGCTGAGTGAGGGAGCCATGACCAGCCACCTTCCCACGCGTCGCCACCTCGTCGCCACCGCCGCGGCCGCCTTCGCCGCGCCCTTCGTGATCCCGCGCCTTGCCCGCGGTGCCGCCGCGGGGCGCGTCGTCGTGGTCGGGGCAGGGTTCGCGGGCGCGACTTGTGCGCGCGCGCTCAAGCGTCTTGCGCCCGAGATCTCCGTCACGCTGATCGAACCTTCTGCCCAGATCATGACCTGCCCGTTCAGCAACCTTGTCCTGACCGGACTGGCCGAAATGGACACGATCACCCATGGCCTCGATGGTCTCCGGGCAGCCGGGGTCGAGGTCGTGCAAGCCCGCGCGACGGGGGGCGACCTCGGGGCGCGCAGCCTGGCGCTCGATACGGGCGGCACGGTCGAGTTCGATCGCCTGGTCGTCGCACCCGGGATCGATCTGCGCTTCGATGCGGTCGAGGGCTATGTCGAGGCCGCAGCCGAGATCATGCCCCACGCGTGGAAGGCTGGGCCGCAGACACTGGCGCTGCGCGACCAGCTTCAGGCCATGCCTGACGGCGGAACCGTCCTGATCGCCGTGCCTGCCAACCCCTATCGTTGCCCCCCCGGCCCCTACGAGCGCGCGGGCCTTATCGCGCATTACCTCAAGACGGCCAAGCCGCGTTCGAAGCTTCTGGTTGTCGATGGCAAGGATGCCTTCTCCAAGCAGGGCCTCTTTCTCGACGGGTGGGCGAACCTTTATGGCGCGATGGTGGAATGGGTGCCCGTGTCGCAGGCAGGCAGCCTGTTGCGGGTCGACCCTGCCACGCGCGAGATCTTTACCGAATTCGCGAACTTCAAGGCCGATGTTGCCAACATCATCCCGCCGCAGCGTGCAGGGGCGATCGCGCAGACCCTCGGGCTTGCGGGCGAGAGCGGCTGGTGCGCGATCGATCCGGTGACGTTCGAATCCGCCGCTGCCCCCGGCGTGCATGTGCTGGGCGACGCGAGCATCGCGGGCGCCATGCCCAAGTCGGGATTTTCCGCCTCGAGCCAGGGCAAGGCCTGTGCCCATGCGATCGTGGCCCTGATGGGCGGGGGCGAGCCCGTCGCGCCATCCTTCATCAACACCTGCTACAGCCTCGTCGGCCCGGACTATGGCATATCGGTTGCCGATGTCTTCCGCGTCGGGGCTTCGGGCAAGATCGAGGCTGTCGAGGGGGCAGGGGGTACGAGCCCGCGCGAAGCGGGGGCGGATGTCCGCGCGGCCGAAGCCTCTTATGCCCATGGCTGGTATGCGTCGATCACCGCCGACATCTGGGGTTAGGGTAGCCGCCCGGGCCATTGCGCGCGCGCTTATCCTCGGCGCGGGCCTCTCGGGGGCCACGGCGGCGCAGGAGATGCCCGTTCCCCTGACCGACGAGGCAGGCAATCCCGCACGCGGGCGGCTGATCGTGGCCGACCTCGGCAAGGCGTCGTGCCTCATCTGTCACGCGATGCCTATTCCCGAGGAGCCTGACCACGGCACCATTGGCCCGCCCCTGCATGGCATCGGCGCGCGCTTTACCGCAGCGGAGCTGCGCCAGCGCATCGCCGATCCCAAGGCGCTGAACCCCGACACGATCATGCCCGCCTACTATCGCACCGAAGGTTTGACAGGGGTGCTCGAACGCTATCGTGGCACGACCATCTATTCCGCGCAGGAGCTCGAGGACGTTCTGGCCTATCTTGTGACCCTGACCGAGCCGGGACCGTGATGCGCGCGTTCCTTGCCCTTTGCCTCATGGCGTCCATGACCGGCCCGGCACCGGCCGGAGACGACTGGTCAGATCCGACTCCCCGTCCGCCTGTCTCTGGTGCCGAATACCTTGAGCCCTCCACCCGCAGCTTGCAGGAGGATGATTTCCAGAACCCCGGCTTCTTCGCGCTCGAGGCGGGGCAACGCCTGTGGTCCGAACCGGCGGGTGCTGCCGGGGCGTCCTGCGCTGCGTGCCACGGTGCGGACGGATCGGGGTTGGTCGGCGTGGCCGCGCGCCTGCCCGCCGTCGACTCCGGGACCGGATCGCTCATGAACCTCGAGGGACACATCAACCGCTGCCGGACCGAGCGGATGCAGGCCCGTCCGCTTGAGCCCGAGTCGGACGATCTGCTCGCATTGGCGACCTTCGTGTCGCACCAGTCGAGGGGGATGCCGATGTCGGTCGCGGTCGATGGACCCGCGGCGCCGTTCTTCGAGGCGGGGCGTGCGCTCTATTTCGAGCGGCGCGGTCAGCTCGATCTGGCCTGCACACAGTGCCACGACGCGCTTCCGGGCGAGAAGCTGCGCGGCGACACGATCAGCCAGGGCCATGTCAACGGCTTTCCGATCTATCGCATCAAGTGGACCTCGATGGGCTCGCGCCACCGGATGTTCGAATGGTGCAACACCTCATTGCGCGCCGAGCCCTTCGCCTATGGCGGGGCGGAGTATCTGGCGCTTGAGCTCTACGTTGCGTGGCGTGGCAACGGCCTGCCCATCGAGACGCCCGCCGTGCGGCGCTGAGTGCGGCTATCGCTGCGGGGTGATGCGTCGGCACCGCTCGAGGAGGGCCGCGCTTTCGGGCGTGCAATAGGCGATGTCACCCGACATCATCTGCGTCTGGTCGGCCTTCTCGAACCAGAGGTTCGCCGCGTCGAGATCCATCTCGACCCCGTGCCCGCGCGCATAGAGCATCCCGATCGCGAATTGGGCGGGAGCATAGCGCGCCTCTGCGGCGGCTTCGTACCAGCGCGCCGCCTCGGCCGGATCGGCTGGCACGCCCTCGCCCTCGGCCAGCAGATCGCCCAGCTTCATCTGCGCGAGGATGTCGCCCGCCCCAGCCGCGCGGCGCAGCCAGTCGAGCCCTGCCATCGGATCTGCGAGTCCGCCTTCGCCTGTAATCAGCATCAGGCCAAGATTGAAGGCGGCCGGAACATGCCCCGCCTCGGCCGCCGCCAGATACAACTCCCGCGCCGCCAGCGGATCCGGCGGATCGCCGGTCGCACCGCTGTCGGCGAGGATCCCGAGGTTGAAGGTCGCGGCCGCTTCCCCCCCCGCTGCGCGCGTCTGCCAGATCGCACGCGCCTCGGCATGGCGTCCATCTTCCCACAGATCGAGCGCGCGTTGCACCTCGTCCGCCCGGACCGTTGCCGCGGCAAGCACGAGCACTGCCGCCGTGAGCCATCCGATCCGTCCCATTTCAGCCCCCGACGAAAACCGACATGCGCGAGGTCTTCATTGCGAGGGGTTCGTATTCGTGGCCGCGGATCATGCAGGTCGTGACTTCGGCGCGCTCGTAGAGTTCCGAGGCGAGGCCCACATCAAGTTCCACCCCCTGTCCCATCGCGTAGAGCGTGCCGAGGCGATACATCGCCGAGGCCAGATCCTGGCGCACCGCGCGCTCGTACCACTCCGCGGCCCGAGCGAAATCCTGCGGCACGCCAAGGCCGTTCGAATACATCTCGCCAAGCTTGAACTGCGCGAGACCATTCCCGGCCGCACCGGCGCGCTCATACCACGCGGCGGCGGCTGCGAGATCCTGCGCGACGCCGGCGCGGCCGAGTTCATGCAAAAGCCCGAGGTTCACCATCGCCTCGACAACACCCTGATCGGCGGCGCGCCGATACCACTCCATCGCCACCACGTCGTCCTCGGGCAGGCCGAGGCCACGGTCGTGAAGGTTTCCGAGGTTGTATTGCGCATCCGCGTCGCCAGCCACGGCCAAGGGTAGCCAGTGGGCATAGGCCGCGGCATAATCCCCCGCCAGAGCGGCGCGGGCGCCATCCTCGAATGCGTCGGCAAGGGTGGCGTGCGGCAGGAAAGCCGATAGAACCGCTGCAAGGGCAAGAGCGCGCATGACCGATCTCCCTTTTTTTCATGATAGCGTGAAGGCGCATTCCGATCAACCGGCCGACGATTGCGCAGGCAGGGCATCTCGCGCAAGGTGTCGCCATCCGGAGGGGATGGGATGCGGTCAGGTGTGGGGATGTCTGCGTGGCTGGCGGGGTTCTTGGCCTTGTCGGGCGCGCAGACCGCTGCGGCGCGCGACATCCTCGATACGCTGCGCGCTTCGGGCAATCATGCGATGTTCCTCGTGATGGTCGAGCAGTCGGGCCTTGCGCAATCCCTGCGCGCACCCGGCCCGATCACGCTGCTTGCCCCCCACGATCTTGCCTTTCGCGAACTCGAGGATGGCGGCGGCTTTGAGATCTTGCTGAGCCAGCCCGACCGCCTGCGCGCGATCATCGCCTATCACATCATACCGGGTTCTGTCGGATCGGGGGGCATGTCCGAAGGCATGGCCGTGCCGACGACGCAGGGAAAGGAGGTCGTGTTCCTGGTCGAGGGTGGCGCAATGGTCAATCACGCCCGCGTCCTCAAGGCCGACATTCGCGCAGACAACGGCATCATTCACGCGATCGACGAGGTGCTGCTGCCCCCCGGTTTCTGAGGGCGGATCAGCCGACGGTGAATTGCCCCATCATCCCCGCGTCCTCGTGCTCGAGGATGTGGGAGTGGTACATGTAGGGGAATTCGGGTGGCGCGGAGTGATCGAACCGCACGATGATCTCGGTCTGCCCCGCCACGAGGACGGTGTCCTTCCAGCCGCTGTTCTCGATCCTGACCATGCCGCCTGCTTCGTCGACGACGCGGAACTGCACCCCGTGGATGTGGAAGGGGTGCTCGCCGCCCGCCCCGCCGGAGATGATCCAGCGTTCCGTTGTCCCCTTGGGGATGTGGAAATCAGTGCGGTTCGGATCGTAGACCCGATTGTTGATCGAGAAATCATGGAGGTCATGCGACGAGGTCGACGCGGTCTCGCCCGCCATGTCCACAAGCGCTTGCCCGTGCCCGTGCCCTTCGCCGTGGCTGTGGCCCTGTGCGTCTTCGCCCTGGGCCGCGCCCCTGCCCTGAACCGCGCCCCCCCCGGTGTTGAGGGCGAACCGCCGCGTCGGTCCATCGGGTTCGGGTACGGGCGGCAGGTCGGGGGCGATCCGGTCGGGCAGCCGGTCGATCCGTACCGCGAGCCCGGGATCGACCGTGAAATCGAGGATGGGGATTTCACCCCGGCCCGAGATCATCTGCGCTCCTGCCCCGTCCGAGAAATCGACCAGCACCTCGGCACGCTCGCCCGAGGAGATGCGCAGCACCCCCGTCGCGCGAGGTTGGGGCAGAAGTCCGCCATCCGTGCCGGTAAGGTGCATCTTGCGACCGTCGGGGAAGAGAAGCGTGTAGGTCCGCGCGTTCGAGGCGTTGAGGATGCGCAGCCGCACGATGCCGCGCGGCACCACCGCCGTGGCCCCGAACTGACCGTTGACCAGAATGCGGTTGCCGTGAAATCCGTTCAGGATGTCGGTCGGGGTCAAGTCATAGACCATCCGCCCGGCCTCGTCGAAGCGCCGATCCTGCACGATCAGGGTCAGGTCGTCGATGCCATAGCGCGACGGCAAGCCACGGTCGTCGTCGAGGCCGTCGCTGATCTGGATCGTGCCCGCGAGGCCTGCATAGACATGCCGCGCCGTCGCACCATGGACATGCGAATGATACCACGCAAGCAACGGCCCCTGCGCGATCGCGAGCGCCGCGCGCCGGCGGATTCCCGGGGCGATCGGGTCGTGCGGCCCGCCATCCACCTCGCCCGGCACGAGCAGCCCATGCCAGTGGACGGTCACATCCTCTTCGAGGGCGTTGCGGATATCCGCCTCGACCTCTCCCTGCGGCAGCAGAAGGGTAGGGCCGAGAAAGCTCTGGTTGAAGCCCGCAGTCAGGCTTGGCGCGCCGCTGCCGAAGCGCGTCCGGCCCGTCTGGGCTCGCAGCGCGACCTTGCGGGATTCCCGTGCATCGACGAGCGGCGGCATCGCGAGCCGGGCGCGCTCGCCCGCCCAGAGCCGCCTCTCGATGGTCCAGAGCCCTGCGCCTGTTGCCGCCACGCCGCCCAGTGCTCCGAGAACCTCCCTGCGCCCGATCTGCATCTCCGCCCTCCGTCAGGCCTCCGAGGCGGGGCCCGCCCCGAACCGCAGCACGCGTCCATCGGCAAGCATGATCCGTGCCGCCGCGCCCGGGTGCGCCGCGACGAGCGCGCCCGCCCGATCCGCCCCCACGACGTGAAGCGCCGTCGACAGCCCGTCGGCCGTGATTGCGCGAGGGTGCGAGACGATCGTCTCGATGATGCCATCTACGCTCTGCCCGCTCCGAGGGTCGAGGATGTGGTGGCCGCCGTCGGGTAGACGCATCCCGTAGCCCCCCGAGACCGCAAGCGCCCCGTCACCCAGCCGCAGCGTACCCGCGATCCGCGTCGGTGCCGTCGGATCAACCCGGCCCAGCGCATGCCCGCCGCCATCCGGCCCCCAGCCGATGGCGCGGATTTCGCCCGCGTCGATCAGCGCCTCGTCGAACCCCTCGGACTTGAGGATCATGGCGATGCGGTCTGCGATATGGCCTTGCGCGATTCCGTTGAGCGTCAGTTGCATTCCTGCGCGGCCGAAACGGATCCGACCCGGCCCGGTATCCACCGCGGCATGACCCACGAGGGTGCGCGCCGCGTCAAGCGCGCGGCCATCCCCCGGTCGCAGACTGCGTGCGAGCCAGAGCGGCTGCACCGTCGGGTCGAAGCCGCCGCCGCTCCGTTCGGCCATCTCTCGGGCGGCCCCGAGCACCTCGAGCAGATCGGTCGAGGGATGCTCAAGCGTCCCCGAGGCATTCAGCCGGGCGATCTCGCTTGCTCGATCATGGAGATCGAAGATGCGTGCCAGCCGCCCAAGCTCGGCCTCGACCCGCACGAGGGTGGCGCGCGCATGGGCCGGGCGCGGATGCCACAGCGTGATCGCGGCCAGCGCGCCCAACGCCTCGCCCTGCCAGTGCACCGTCTGTGGACGCGACCGCAGCGCAAGCCCAGCGAGCCCCAGGGCCGCGCCGGCCCCGAGGATCCGCAGCATCTGACGGCGCGAGTGGGTCATGCATGGCCTCCGATGGGGGGGGCGGCTGCCGCGCGTGTCGCCTGCTTGCGCAGCTTCGCAAGCGGCGGGCAGCGCCGATCGTCATGGAATTCCACCATGCAATCAAGGCACTGAAAGCACTCATTCATCTTGATTGTACCGGAGCGGCCGATTGCCTTGACCGGGCAGGAGCGTTCGCAGAGACGGCAGGGCGCGCCGCATTCAGGCTTGCGCTCAAGCAATTCGACGATGTGCAACCGATCCAGGATGGCAAGCGCCGCGCCGAGCGGGCAGAGAAAGCGGCAGAAGGCGCGCTCGGTCACGAGGCCTGCGGTCAACAGCACAAGCGCCCAGAGCAGATAGGGCAGGGCGCGATCGAAGATCGCGGTGATCGCGGTCTTGAACGGTTCGACTTCGGCGGCCACGGCGCCCGCATCGGGTGCGGTGAAGGCCAGTGTCACGACTACGGCGAGGATGACATACTTGAGGTTCCACAGGCGGGTCTGCAGCCGCTCTGACGGGTTCCATTGCGGCACCCGCAGGGCGCGCGCGATGTTGGCGAGCAACTCCTGCATGGCGCCGAAGGGACAGAGCCAGCCGCAGAACACCCCCCGCCCGAGCCAGACGAGCGAGGCGAGGGTGTAGAGCGACAAGATCACGATCAGCGGCTCGGCCAGATAGAAGGCCAGGTCGAGATCGCCGAGCGGCGCGGCAAGATAATTGATGAGGTGCACGATCGAGAGTTGCGCCCCTGCGATCCAGCCGATCCAGACGAGGGTGAAGCTCAGGAAACCCAGGCGCACCCAGCGATAGAGGGCCCGGTTGCGCACGATCCTCTGCTGATAGGCGAGTCCGACCGTCAGCAGCCCGAGCGCCGCGGCGAGGATTGCGACATCCCGCGCCCCCTCCTGCCAAGCCTCGACCCAGGCGGGTGTCGGCGCCGGTTCGGGCAGAAGAACATATCGGTCGGGCAGGACATAGTCGGCTGCGGCGAGCAAGAAGCGCTTTTCAGTTCCGTCCGGTGCGCGCGCCGTGGCATGGACTTCGGCGCGCCAGGGCGCGAACGGATCGAAGCCACCGCTCTGCGGCAAGATGACAAGATGCGCGACACGACCGAGCGCATAGTTCGCCCCGATCAGATCTTGCGCGGTGAATTCGAAGGTCTTCTCGCCCTGGATCACTTGCAGCCGCTCGAGGCGGAAGCCATGGGACATGTTGCGATATTTCGAACCGCGGAAGTCATAGCGCCCGTGAGATGCGAGGATGAGGGCGTGGGTCCCCGGCGGGCGTTCCTCTGTCAGATGGTCAAAGCTCCACTGGCCCGCGCCATTGCGCCCGATGGTTGGCGGGTTCGCATAGCCGACGCGGAAGTCGATGTAGATCGCCTCTGGCTTGCCCCAGGGTTCGACCTCGAGTTCATGTCCGGCAAGTCCCGCCTCGGCCATGATCCGCTCGAGGTCGGCATTCGTCACGATCACCTGCCGCAGACTGCCATCCGCGATCAGTTCTTCGGCCGTCATCGGGCGAAAGTTCAAGGTGTCGACAGTGGGCTCGGTCACGATCTGTGCGCCGCTGCGGAATCGCAGCACGATTCCCGCCCCTTCGAGCACCGCGTTGCGCATCGCACGGGCCGAGATCGTCGCCCCTGCGACATGCTGCGGCGGCAGAGCCCCAACGGCACCGACGCGCGCCTCCAGACCCGCCAGCGAGCCCAGCAGTTCCGTCAGCAGCCGGGTGCGGTGGGTGTCGTTGATCAGATACGGCTCGCGGTGGAAGAGAACTTTCGCTCCCGTCACCTGACCTTTGAGCGTGACGCCCGCAACAATGTCGAAGGGGGTTGTCGAATAACCCGGTGCGCGCAGCACATCAAGCGTAGAAAACGCATATCCAACAAGGGTTTCTCCAGAATGTACCGATGCAGCTGGCGGGCCGCCGTCGGCCAGTTCCCGTACGCCCGTGGCACCGGGGAAAATCTCGGCCAGCACCTCAGGCGTCAGCCGCTGCACCAGCGCGGCGGGGGCGTCGGGCGCGCCCTGTGCCGATGCAGCCGCCACCAGTCCGATCGCGGCGAGCACAGCTGCCGCGAGCAGCACGACGAAGGCCAGTACTCCTGCACCCTGAACCTTGCCCGATCGGTGGCCCAAACCCGAGGCTTCCTGACCTGCGCCCAATCCCGCACTCCTCGGGCTGCAAGAACCCTGAGGGTGAATTGGACGCGACTTGCCCGAAAGTGCAAGAGATTTTGTCGCCACTTCTCCCGGGGGTCAGGGCAGGTGGCGCGCGATTCCCGCCAGCGCCACGACCTGTGCCGCACCGCCCGGGCCCGTCGCAGCGCGTGCGCGTGCCGCTTCGGGGCCGCCGCCCGCGGCCTCGGCGGCAATGCTGGCGGCCCAGGCGGCGGCACGCCCGTGCGCGCCCTCGATTGCAGCAAGTGCGGTCTCGGCGGCATCGACCGCGCCCGAAGCCGCGGCGATTTCGGCTATGCGCTGAAGCGCCGCAGCCCTTTCGTGCTGGTAGGGGATGCGTTGAGCCGTCTCGAGCGCGGCCGCATGGCCGCCGCGCCGCGCCTCGGCCAAGGCGATTTCGGTCAGTGCGGCAACATGGGCGTGGCTGTCCCGGATCTCGGAGGTGACGGCCAGGGCGGTCGCGTCATCCCCGGCCTCGGCCAATGCGGCCGCGGCAGCGACAAGCCCGTCAGCCGAGCCATAGGCGGCCATCACCGCCCGCGCCGTCGCGATGCCGTCATCAAAACGCCCGGCGCGGATCTGGGCGCGGACAATCTCGACAAACACCGG
>Ga0315900_10004926_pt1 | contig 18575 bp, 13 predicted proteins | sample LakEriMetagenome_FD_203521 | JGI IMG/M metagenome (GOLD analysis project Ga0315900, IMG submission 203521) | Freshwater fungal communities from buoy surface, Lake Erie, Ohio, United States - Buoy 12 MA114 | ecosystem: Environmental > Aquatic > Freshwater > Lake > Lake biofilm | place: USA: Lake... | reverse complement strand
ACCTCCGTGCTGCCCACGAGCACCATCGCGACCCCCACGGCCGCCTTGACCAAGCTGCGTTTCATCATGCTCACCATCGATCGGTGCACCAGTGCAAGCGCCAAGTATACGAAGCCCCCCGCGTCAGGGTTCACCCCGTTCCGGCCGCAATAAAACGGAACCGGATCCGTTCGTCGTGTGTTCCTAACGCAAGGGCCGAAGGTAGTATTTTCGGCGAACCTTGTTGAAAACCTGTTAGCAGCTGTTCATGATCAGGACCATCTCCCTGACGGTCACGGGCTTCCTCCTCGCCCTGGCACCCCTTTCCGCGCAGGTGGAGCGCCGGACCTCCGGCACCACCGTTCGCCCCGAGGCCGGCCGGCCGGTCGCGGCCACCCCGACCGAGGCCCCCGCGCGCCCCGAGAAAGGGCTCATGTATGATGCGGACCGGCAGGAACTGCCCTATATCCACGAGAGCATCCCGCTGGCGGCCAACACCACCGGATTCTCGGCCTACCTCACCGAACAACGGTACGTGGCCCTCACCGCCGAGGAGGTCGCCGCCCTGCCGGGTTTGGGCACCGTGACGGCCAGCGAGCCCGAGGTGCGGCAGCGCTTGGGCATGCACCGCAAGCGGCCGGTGGCCCAGGTGGACGTCTATCCCTTCCGCCGGAACCCGCTGACCGGCGCCTACGAGCGCCTCGTATGGCACAAGCTCAGCATCGTGGAGGAGAAGCGGCGCACCCCGCCCGGCACCCTGCGCAGCGGCACCTATCCATCCTCGTCCAAGCTCGCCTCCGGCACGTGGTACCGCTTCACCACCTACCAGCGGGGCGTGTACAGGCTCACGTACGAGTTCCTGCAGTCGCTGGGCCATGCCGATGGCCCGGTCCCCAGCGACCAGCTCAACATCTACGGGAACCATGAGGGCATGCTGCCCTTCGAGAACAGCCCGTTCAGGCCCACCGACCTGCGGGCCAACGCCATCGAGATGGTCGATGGTGGCGACGGTCTCTTCGGGCCTGGCGACCATCTGCTGTTCTACGCCAGCGATGCCCAGCGATGGGCCCCGGCCACCGGCGGCTGCGCACCCTGGACGCACGTGAAGAACGTGTTCAGCGACTCGGCCAGCTACTTCGTCGGCATCGGGGTGGACCCCCCCAGGCGCATCGGCGATGCCCCGCTCTCCACCGACCCGGCCACCGTGCAGGTCACAGCCTTCGACGACCGCCAGTTCATCGACCAGGACCAGGTGAACCTGATCAAGACCGGGCGCACGTGGTTCGCCGAGGCGTTCGATGCGGTCACCACCCACACCTACCTCTTCGACATGCCCTACCTGCGCACGCAGGACAGCGTGACGGTGGTGTTCGATGGCGCCTCGCGCACGGTGGGCACCAGCAATGCCAGCTCGTTCACCCTGCAGGCGGGCGGATTCTCCACCACCTTCTCCGAGACCGGTGTGCCCATCAACTACACCAGCATCTACGCCCGGCCCTTCAACCGCTGCTTCCGCTTCCTGCCCGGCTCCAGCAGCCTCACGGTGAGCATCACCTTCAACAAGTTCGACCCGGTGACCAGCCTGGCCTGGACCAACCACCTGGAGGCCTTCGGCCGGCGCGACCTGAAAATGGCGGGCAATCAGCTCTTCTTCCAGGACCGCGCCTCGGTGGGGCCGGCCCAGGTGGCCGAGTTCCAGCTCGACCTGGCCCAGTCGGTGCACCGGGTATGGGACATCACCGACCCGGTGAACGTGGCCAACGTGCCCACCACCAGCTCGGGCTCCCTGCGCACCTGGCGGATGACCACGGACACGCTCCACCATTTCGTCGCCTTCCGCAACAGCGGCTACCTCACGCCCACGGCGGTGGGTGCCGTGGCCAACCAGGACCTGCACGCCACGCCGCTGCCCACCGACATGGTGATCGTGTGCCCCGAGCCCTTCCTGTCGCAGGCCACCCGCCTGGCCGATGCCCGTGTGTCGGAAGGCCTCTCGGTGGTGGTGGTGACCCCGCAGCAGGTGTTCAACGAGTTCAGCAGCGGCCAGCGTGATGCCACCGCCATCAAGCGCTACATGAAGATGCTTTACGACCGCGCCGGCACCGACCCCCTGCTGATGCCGCGCTACCTGTGCCTGTTCGGCGACGGCTCCTACGACAACATCAGCCTCGCTGCCAGCAACCAGAACTGGATCCCCAGCTACCAGACCTCCGTGTCCACCGACCCCACGCGTTCGTACGTGAGCGACGACTATTTCGCGCTGCTGGACGACACCGAGGGGGAGCGCACGTCGGACATCACCGACATCGGCGTGGGGCGTTTCCCGGTGAGCAACCTGGAGCAGGCCCGCCAGATGGTGGACAAGGTGCTGAACTACGACCGCCTGAACCTGTTGAGCACCGCCGCAGGGGTCCAATGTTCCATCGGCAACGATGCCGGCCTGAGCGACTGGCGCAACTGGGTGTTGTTCGTGGGCGACGACCAGGAGGGTGATGGCTTCGAGGGCACGGTGCACATGAACCAGAGCGACGGCCTGGCCACCAGCGTGGAGCTCGAGCACCCTTGCTACAACATCAACAAGATCTACCTCGACGCCTACACCCAGTACAGCACCCCCGGCGGGGAGCGCTACCCCGATGCGCAGAACGAACTGCGTGAGCGGGTGGAGAAGGGTCTTTTGCTGGTGAACTACACCGGTCATGGCGGCGAGGTGGGCTGGGCGCATGAGCGCCTGCTCGACGTGAGCACCATCCTGGGCTGGACCAACCTCGACCGGCTGCCGCTGTTCATGACGGCCACCTGCGAGTTCACCCGCTGGGACGATCCCGCCCGCACCTCGGCCGGCGAGTTCGTGTTCCTGAACCCCGACGGCGGCGGGGTGGGCCTGATGAGCACCACGCGCCTGGCCTTCAGCAGCCAGAACTACACCCTGGCCCAGTTCTTCTACGACCACGTGTTCGATACGCAGGACGAGCAGGGCCGCGGCATGCGCCTGGGCGACATCTACCGCCGCACCAAGGTCGACATCACCACGGCGCAGCCCAACCAGACCAACCACCGCAACTTCGTGCTGATCGGCGACCCCAGCCTGCGCCTGGCCCAACCGCGCACCAAGGCGGTGATCACCAGCATCACCGATACGCTGGGCAACCCCGTGGACACCATCTCGGCGCTGTCCACCGTGCGCATCAGCGGCCAGGTGGTCGATGCCAACGACCAGCTCCTCGCCGACTTCAACGGGCAGGTGATCCCCACCGTGTTCGACAAGAAGGTGACCCAGAGCACCCTGGCCAACGATGGCGGCGCACCGTTCAACTACGGCCTGCGGAAGAACATCATCTACCGCGGCCGGGCCAGCGTGACCGCGGGCCAGTTCAGCTTCACCTTCGTGGTGCCCAAGGACATCCAGTACCAGGTGGGTCCGGGCCGGGTGAGCGTGTACGCCGAGAGCCCCACCACCAACGCCTGCGGCTACACCAACGACCCCCTGGTGGGCGGCACCTCCACCAACGCCGTCACCGACGAGCTCGGTCCGCGCATCGAGCTCTACATGAACGATGAGCGCTTCGTGCCCGGCGGCATCACCGACGAGGAGCCGCTGCTCTTCGCCAAGCTCTTCGACGACAACGGCATCAACACCCTGGGGAACAGCATCGGGCACGACATCGTCGCCGTGCTCGACGAGAACACCGAGCAGGCCCTGGTGCTGAACGACCGGTATGAGGCCGACCTCGACACCTACAAGAGCGGCAAGGTGCGGTACCGCTTCAAGGACCTGGCGGAGGGGCCGCACACCCTGAGCCTCAAGGCCTGGGACGTGTTCAACAACAGCAGCACGCGCAGCACCGAGTTCGTGGTGGCCCCGAGCGCCGAGCTGGCCCTGGAGCATGTGCTGAACTACCCGAACCCCTTCACCACGAGGACCGAGTTCTACTTCGAGCACAACCGGCCGTGCAGCACGCTGGACGTGAAGGTGCAGGTGTTCACCATCGCCGGCCGGCTGGTGAAGACCCTCGACCGGACGTTGTTCTGCGATGGGTTCCGCAGCGAGCCGATGGCGTGGGACGGCCTTGACGACCAGGGCGACAAGCTCGGGCGAGGGGTGTACGTGTACCGCCTGGCGATCACCACCCCCGAGGGCGAGACAGCCGACAAGTTCGAGAAGCTCGTGATCCTGCGTTGATGCGTGCCGGACAATAAGCAGGGGGGGTATCCGTTATATTTGCCGTCCTTTTGCGAGACCTCCTGAGATCCATGAACGTTATGACCATCCGTTGGGGCCTGCCGCTGGCGGGCCTGCTCATCGGGGCCACGGGCAGCGCCCAGGTGAGCACCGGGTGCATCAACGAGCTCTCCGGCCAGGAGTGCGACCAGCAGCTCAACACCATCACCACGGCGGTGCCCTTCCTCATGATCTCCCCCGACTCGCGGGCGGGCGGCATGGGTGATGCGGGCGTGGCCGTGAGCCCGGACGCCAACGCCATCCACTGGAACCCCAGCAAGCTGGTGTTCGCCGAGAACGAGAGCGAGTTCCGGATGTCGTACTCGCCCTGGCTGCGCAACCTGGTGCCCGACATGAGCCTGGCCTACCTCGCCGGCTACAAGCGGCTGGCCAACGGCCGTTCCGCGGTGGGCGGCTCCCTGCGCTACTTCAACCTGGGCAGCATCCAGTTCACCGATGTGAACGGCCAGCCCATCCGCGATTTCAAGCCCGCCGAGTTCGCCGTGGACCTCACGCTGTCCCAGAAGCTGGGCAACCGCACCGCCGGCGGCTTCACCCTGCGCTACATCAACAGCAACCTCACCGGGGGGCTCAACGTGAGCGGGGCCAACACCAAGGCGGGCCAATCCGTGGCCGCCGACCTGTCGTTCTACTACATCAAGGACGACATGCAGTACGGGCGCAAGGACGGAGAGTTCGCCTTCGGCATGAACGTGTCGAACATCGGCGCCAAGATGTCCTACTCCGATGCGGCAAAGACCGACTTCATCCCCATCAACCTGCGCCTGGGGCCCCGCTTCAGCATCGATCTGGACGATTACAACTCGATCACCTGGAACCTCGACATCAACAAGCTGCTGGTGCCCACCCCTCCGGTGTACCTGCTGGACAGCTCTGGCGCGCTGGTGACCGATGACCAGGGCAACCTGGTGATCGCCAGCGGAAAGGACCCGGACCGCGGCGTGGCCGCCGGCATGTTCGGCTCTTTCAGCGATGCGCCGGGCGTGGTGTTCTACGACGAGAGCGGCAATGTGCAGGTGGAATCGGGCAGCATCATGCGCGAGGAGTTCCGCGAGATCAACTTCGGCACCGGCTTCGAGTACTGGTACGCCAAGCAGTTCGCCTTCCGCGCGGGCTACTTCTGGGAGCACTTCACCAAGGGCAACCGCAAGTACGTGACCCTGGGCGCCGGCCTTCGGTACAACGTGTTCTCGCTCGACCTGAGCTACCTGATCGCGAACACGCAGCAGAGCCCGCTGGCGAACACCCTGCGGTTCACCCTCGGCTTCAACTTCAGCGGCAAGAAGAAGAAGGCCGAAGGCGTCGAATGACCCCGTTCCGGATCGGCCTCGGTTTCGATGTGCACCGCCTCGCCGAGGGGCGCGAGCTCTGGCTGGGCGGCGTACGCATCGACCATCCCGTGGGCGTGCTGGGCCACAGCGATGCCGATGTGCTGCTGCACGCCGTGTGCGATGCCCTCCTCGGTGCGCTGGCCCTGGGCGACATCGGTCACCACTTCCCCGACACCGATCTTCGATGGAAGGGCGCAGACAGCAAGGTGCTGCTGAAGGAGGTGGTGCGCCTGGTGCAGGCGGAGGGCTGGCTGGTGGGCAACGTGGACTGCACGCTGGTGATGGAGCGCCCCCGCATCAAGCCGCACATCCCGGCCATGCGCGCGGTGATGGCCCCCCTGCTGGGCGTGGCCGAGGACGCGGTGAGCATCAAGGCCACCACCAACGAGAAGCTCGGTTACGTGGGTCGCGAGGAGGGCGTGTGCGCCCATGCCGTCGCGCTGCTCCACAAGGCCTAATCGTCGCCGTCGTCGGCCGCGGGCTCGCTGAAGGAGCCCATGGACTGCTCGTCCTCGAAGTAGAACACGCGCAGCTGCACGGTGTCGCGCAGCAGGTCGATCTTGCCCACCTCGATGCGGCTCACGTTGATGCCCAGGCGCTGCTTCAGGTCCGCGTAGAGATCCGCGCGCCGGTCGGGCCGGATGAGGTCGATCTTCTCGTAGTTCACGAAGCGCATGGCCTCGTGCCGGGTGAGCCACAGGTGCTCCAGCACGTAGGTCATCAGCAGGATCATGCCGTCCGTGAACAGGAGCTCGGCCAGGCTGATCTTCTTGCTCACCAGCGCGTTGATCACCGCCAGGGCGATCACCGCGAAGAGGTAGGTCATGTCCTTGATGCTGATCTGCTCGGTGCGGTAGCGCAGCACGCTGAACACCGCGAACAGGCCGAACGCGAAGCCGGTGCTCAGCTTCACGTTGTTGAGCAGCACGCACAGGAAGAAGATGAGGACGTTGAACAGGAAGTAGGTGAAGAGGTGGTCCTTCTTCCGGTGGATGTTGTAGTAGATCACCCGGATGAGGATGAACACCACCACCAGGTCGATGGCGAACTTGAAGAGCAGCTCCCACAGGTCGCTGTGGAAGAGGCGCATGCCGAAGAGCTTGTCGGTCATCGTGGGGAGCAGGTCAGGCGGCGTTGCGGATCTTGTTGAGGCGCAGGAGCACGGGCTTGAAGGCGTTGGCCTTGAGCCCGGGGTGGAGCATGATCATGCCGATGCAGTACTTGCTCATGCCGGCCGGCCGGTCCCCCTGGGAGCGCATCAGGCGGGCGAACGGCGAGCTGCGGTCGGCACGGGCCTCCTTCAGTTCGGCCACGCAGATGCCCTCGAGCGCACGCTGATCACCGGCCAGGGTGAAGCGCATGGCGTGGTCGATGGTGAGGCGCTCGTTGCGCGTGCGGTGCACCAGCGTAAGCCGGGTGAAGTGGTTCCAGAGCTGGGGCAGCAGCGGTTCCGGGCAGCCGCTGGCCTCGGCGGCGAAGGCCTGCTGCTCCGGGGACATCGCAGCGGGGATCGCGGTCACCTTGATGCGGCGCTTGTCCGTGCCGCCGCGACCGGTCTTGCGCTTCACCTCGAGGTAGGCCAGGCCGCTGCCCACGTACTCGCGGAAGCGCACCTTGCTCCGGAAGCTGTGCCCATCGTGGTGCTCCCGGTAGTGCCGAAGGCCGGCGGTGTCGAAGTACAGCGACCGGTAGTCCGTGCCGCGGTGGCCCGCCACCTCCAGCACGCGGTACTCCGTACGCAGGGCTTCCAGCAGCACAGGGAGGCCCGCCGCGCCGAACACGTACTTGGTGTCCATGCGGTCCAGCAGCTCCACACGGTCCATCTCGGCGAGCGAGATGGGATCGTAGCGGGCGATGACCTCCTGGAGCGTGGACATGGGCAAGGGCGGCAAAATTAGGGAACGGCCAGCGACCCGCCGGCCGTGCGGCGGACCTTGCGTACCGTCGTGACCACGAGGTCCGGCCCGTCCGGCGCATGCCCGGCTTGACTACTTTCGGGACCCTTTCCCCGGAACGCCCATGTCCAGCTCGCGCAAGGTCACCACCGTGTACATGCACCACCCCACGTGGTCGGCGTTGCCCAAGGACGACCAGGAACTGCTGAAGCTCGCCCAGCGCGCGGCCCGCAACGCCTACGCGCGGTACTCCAAGTTCAAGGTGGGCGCCGCGCTGCACATGGAGAGCGGCGAGATCGTGCCCGGCAGCAACCAGGAGAACGCGGCCTTCCCGGCGGGCATCTGCGCCGAGCGCGCCGCCCTGCACGCCGCCATGACCATGCTGCCCCGCGGCACGGTGGACTGCGTGGCCATCGTGGTGCCCCAGGTGAAGGGCCGCGACCCCGTGACGCCCTGCGGCATCTGCCGCCAGGCCCTGCTGGAGCAGGAGCTGCGCCAGGGGGCGCCCATCCGCCTGCTCATGGGCAACGTGCGCGGACCGGTGCTGGAGACCTACAGCATCGAGAGCCTGCTGCCCCTGTCGTTCGACAGCTCCTTCCTGCGGAAGTAGACCGCGCCGCCGGGCCCTGCGCTTTTTGCCGGGGGCTATCTTTGGCCCCGCTCGCCGAGCACACGACCATGGCCACGAAGACCGTTTCCTCCAACGCCGCCAAGAACGCCAAGCCCGCCGCCGGGGGCTTCTCCAAGGAGACCTACCAGCGCTGGTTCAAGGACATGCTGCTGATGCGCCGCTTCGAGGAGAAGTGCGGCCAGCTGTACACCATGCAGAAGTTCGGCGGCTTCTGCCACCTCTACATCGGCCAGGAGGCCATCCTCGCGGGGATGGTGACGGCCATGGGCAAGGAGGACCGCATCATCACCGGCTACCGCGACCACTGCCATCCCCTGGTGCTGGGCGAGACCCCGCACCGCGTGATGGCCGAGCTGTATGGCAAGACCACCGGCACCAGCAAGGGCAAGGGTGGCAGCATGCACTACTTCGACAAGAGCAGGAACCTCTTCGGCGGGCACGGCATCGTGGGCGGGCAGATCGGCCTGGGCGCCGGCATCGCCTTCGCCGACATGTACCGCGGCGGCGACCAGGTGACCCTGTGCATGATGGGTGATGGCGCCGTGCGCCAGGGCATGCTGCATGAGACCTTCAACATGGCCATGACCTGGAAGATCCCCGTGGTCTTCATCATCGAGAACAACCAGTACGCCATGGGCACCAGCGTGGAGCGCACCAGCAACGTGCGCGAGCTGTACACCCTGGGCGAGAGCTACGACATGCCCGGCGAGGCGGTCGACGGCATGCGCTGCGAGGCCGTGCACGAGGCCATCGCCAAGGCCTGCGCCCACTGCCGCGAGGGCAACGGCCCCTACCTGCTCGAGATCAAGACATACCGGTACCGCGGCCACAGCATGAGCGACCCGCAGAAGTACCGCACCAAGGAGGAGGTGGAGGAGTACAAGCAGCAGGACCCCATCGAGGATGTGCGCGCCAAGCTGCTGAAGAACAAGTGGGCCACCGAGGACGAGCTCGAGGCCCTCGATGCCGCGATCAAGAAGGAGGTGGAGGAGGCCGTGAAGTTCGCCGAGGAGAGCCCGCTGCCCGAGGCGAAGGAGCTTTACGAGGACGTGTACAGGACGCCCGATTATCCGTTCATCAAGGACTGAGGTCCGACCGCAACGACGCAACGAACGCTACGAATGCGCAGCGCCAGCGAACAGCGGGTATCATCAACCACCATGGCCTTCGCGTGGCGCGCGTTGCGCCGTGGCGGTTAATCACTAAGACGCAATGGCCGAGATCGTACGCATGCCGAAGCTGAGCGACACCATGACCGAGGGTGTGGTGGCGAAGTGGCACAAGAAGGTGGGTGACAAGGTGAAGAGCGGTGAGATCCTCGCCGAGATCGAGACCGACAAGGCCACCATGGAGTTCGAGAGCTTCTACGACGGCGTGCTGCTGCACATCGGCGTGCCCGAGGGCAAGACCGCCGCGGTGGACAGCCTGCTCGCCGTGTTCGGCAAGGAAGGGGAGGACATCAGCAAGGTGCTCGCCGAGGCAGCGATTTCCGCCCCGAAGGAGCAAACGCAGGAGGTGAACGCTCCCGCCGCCGCCGCTGCTCCTGCCGCTGCTCCTGCTCCTGCTCCCGTGGCAACCGCGCCCAAGCCCGCTCCATCGCCCGCTCCAGCCACCAACGGCAGCGGCCGCAAGCACGCCAGCCCGCTCGCCAAGCGCCTGGCCGAGGAGAAGGGCATCGACATCGGGCGTGTGAAGGGCAGTGGTCCCGATGGCCGTGTGACCAAGCGCGACATTGAAGGATATACCGGTGGCGGCATGGGCTATGCCGCTCCGCAAGTGGAATCGTTCACCGAGGTGGCCGTGAGCCAGATGCGCAAGACCATCGCGCGCCGCCTGGCCGAGAGCAAGTTCAGCGCGCCGCACTTCTACCTCACGCTCGAGATCCCCATGGACCGCGCCATCGGTGCGCGGGAGGCGATCAACGCGAGCATCGCGCCCGACAAGATCAGCTTCAACGACCTGGTGATCAAGGCCGCCGCCGTGGCCCTGAAGCAGCACCCCAAGGTGAACAGCAGCTGGCTCGGCGACCGCATCCGCTATAACGAGCACGTGCACATCGGCGTGGCCGTGGCGGTGGAGGAGGGCCTGCTGGTGCCCGTGGTGCGCTTCGCCGACGGCAAGCCCCTGCGCACCATCGGCGCCGAGGTGCGCGACATGGCGAAGAAGGCCAAGGAGAAGAAGCTGCAACCCGCCGACTGGGAGGGCAACACCTTCACCATCTCCAACCTCGGCATGTTCGGCATCGAGGAGTTCACGGCCATCATCAACCCGCCGGACGCGTGCATCCTGGCCGTGGGCGGCATCGTGGAGAAGCCCGTGGTGCGCAACGGCGCCATCGTGCCCGGCCACACCATGAAGGTGACGTTGAGCTGCGACCACCGCGTGGTGGACGGCGCCACCGGAGCCGCCTTCCTCAACACCTTCAAGGGGTTGATGGAGGAGCCGGCGCTGCTGCTGGGCATGGGGGCGATCTGAGCGAGGAGGTGCTTGTCCAGAGCGCCATCCGGTTCACCCTTCATGGACTTGGAGCACTCCTGGCATACGAGCCGGTGAGGTCCGTGCGTTCACAGGCCAATGCCTGATCCATGTTCCGCACCCTCCACGACCACCTCTTTCGCCGCCTTCCCCTGCTCAACTGGATCGCCGTGGCCTGCGCCTTCTGCCTGGCCGTGCTGGCGGGCAGGCTGGAGCTGAGCGGCCGCACCTCCTTCGTCTTCCTCAGCTGGAACCTGCTGCTGGCATTGCTCCCACCGGTCTTCGCCTGGGCTGCGCAGGGCTTATCGCGCACGCGCCTGAAGCCGCTCGCGCTGCTCACGCTTGTGCCCTGGCTGCTCTTCCTGCCCAACGCGCCTTACATCCTCACCGACCTGCTGCACCTGAAGCACCGGGCGCCCGTGCCGCTGTGGTACGACCTGTTGATGCTGCTCTCGTTCGCGCTCACCGGCCTCTTCATGGGCTACCTCTCGCTGCGCGATGCGGAGCGCACGTTGCGCGCCTTCGTGGGCCACGGGTGGGCACGCGCGGGCATCGTGGCCTCGCTTTTCCTCAGCGCCTTCGGCATCTACCTGGGCCGCTTCCTGCGCTGGAACAGCTGGGACGTGCTCACCGACCCCTACGCGCTGGCGCTGGACGTGGTGCGGCCGGTGCTGCATCCCTTCCGCTACGACCACGTGTGGCTGATGACCGGCCTGCTCGGCGTGCTGCTCGTGAGCGGCTACCACCTGGTGCGCGGGGTGGGGGCGGAGGAGCAGGTCGATCGGTAGGGACTGGGCGGTGGTGGCCCCAGTATGTTCACCGCCGACGCACGGCCTCCTCGACACCCCCATCGCGTACCTCAAGGGCGGGTGTGCACGTCAGGGTGTCGGTCGGAAGGGCATGTCCGTGATCCGCCCACCGATCGGAGGGATGAATATACCAGGAGGTATTATACCAGATGGTATAAGATCATTCCGCCAGCCGGGCGGGCTGGTCCATGAACGCCCGGCGGAACCAGAGCTCGAAGCCGGGGTCCAGGAAGGCCCAACCCTGCGGGGTGCGCTCCACGATGTCCTTCGCCTCCAGCCCCTCCCGGGCCTTCTGCACGTTGCGCGGCGTGCCCAGGCGGTGCTCGTGCATCACGTCCGCGCTGGTCAGCTTCGTCTCGCCGCTGGCGATGGCCTTCAGGATGTTGATGGCGGTGAGGCTCAACTGTTCGCAGGTGAGCTGGTAGAAGGGGGTGTTCGCGTCGAGCACCAGGTCGAGCGCGCGTGCAAGGCCCTCCTGATCGGCTTTCTTCCGCGTGAGCTCCCAGGTGAAGTGCGCCATCTGCTGCACGTACCAGCTGTGGCCCTTCATGGTGGAGGCCAGCGTGGTGGCCAGGTCGGGGGGGATGATCTTGCCCGTGCTCTTGAAGCGCTCCACGATGAAGGGCGTCCAGTGCTCGATGCCGATGCGCTGCAGCCACATCAGGTCGCCGAAGCGGTAGAACGGCCTGCCGCTGCTGTCGAACAGGTCGGCCATCATGTGGCGCTTGCTGCCATAGAGCACGTAGGTCACGTGCTTGTGCCGCTGCCAGTGCGCCCGCATCAGCTTCTGCATGCGCAGGTCGTCCCGCCAGTCCTTCAGGTCCTGGAACTCGTCGATGCACACCACCAGCCGCAGCTTCTTCGCGGCGGCGATGCGCTCGGCCATGTCGAGGATGTCGCCCGCGTGCTTGCGCGCCTCCTTCCAGTCGAAGCCGATGTCCACCGTGCCTTCCAGCTCGGTCCCGATGGAGATCCTCGGGACGATGGCCTTGAAGAAGGTCTTCGCGTTGCGCACCTGCTCCTCCCATCCGTTGCTGGTGGCCTGCAGCACGGCGCGGGCATAGTTCTCCAGGAACTCCTCGAAGGTGCCGCAGGTGAACATGTCCAGCACCGCCACCCGGGCGTTGCGCCGTTCGGCGCGCAGTTCGATCGCCGCCTGCTCCACGAGGGAGCTCTTGCCCCAGCGGCGGGGGCTGATGAGGATGGTATTGATGCCGCCGGCCATGTTCGCCTTCAGGCGCGCCAGCTCCTTGCGGCGGTTGTTGAACGCCGCGCGGCTCACCGTGCTCCCGAAATCGAACGGTGTGGTGCTCCCTTCCATGGTGCCAAGATATTATACCATGAGGTATAATACTATAGGGTATGATCGGTATCCCGCCGGCCGACCTAATTTTCCGCCGATGCAGGGCTTCCTCGACACCCCCATCGAGTACCTCAAGGGCGTGGGTCCCCAGCGGGGCGAGCTGCTGCGCGCCGAGCTGGGCATCGCCACCTTCGGCGACCTGCTCCAGCACTTCCCCTTCCGCTATGTGGACCGCAGCCGCTTCCACACGGTGCGCGAGGTGGTGGAGGACCTGCCCAGCGTGCAGCTGCGCGGCGTGGTCACGGACATCAAGACCCTCGGCGAGAAGCAGGGCAAGCGGCTCAGCGCGAAGTTCACCGACGCCACCGGCAGCATCGAGCTCGTGTGGTTCAAGGGCATCAAGTGGCTGCTCGGTTCGCTGAAGAACGGCCAGGAGTACATCGTGTACGGCAAGCCCAGCCTGTTCCGCGACAAGGTGAACCTGGCGCACCCCGAGCTGGAGCTCGCCGCCACCTGGGAGGCCGGGCTCGACGCCACGCTGCAGCCGGTGTACAGCACCACCGAGAAGGCCACGGCCAAGGGCCTCAACAGCCGCGCCATCGGCAAGCTCACGCACACCCTGCTGCTCACGCCCGGCCTGCACATGCCCGAGAACCTCAGCCAGGACCTCGTGCATTGGCTGGGTGGCCTCGCGCGCGAGGAGTGCTACCGCCAGCTGCACGCCCCCAAGGACCAGCACCACCTCGACCTCGCCACGCGCCGCCTCAAGTTCGAGGAACTCTTCTTCATCCAGCTGCAGCTGCTGAAGCAGAAGCTGCTCCTGCAGCAGCAGGTGAAGGGCCACGTGTTCGGCACCGTCGGTGCGCTCTTCAACCGCTTCTACAAGGAGCACATGCCCTTCGAGCCCACCGGCGCGCAGAAGCGCGTGGTGAAGGAGGTGCGCAAGGACATGGGCAGCGGCCGTCAGATGAACCGGCTGGTGCAGGGGGACGTGGGCAGCGGCAAGACCCTCGTGGCGCTGCTGAGCATGCTCATCGCGCTCGACAACGGCTACCAGGCCGCGCTGATGGCGCCCACCGAGATCCTCGCGCAGCAGCACTTCGCCACCATCGGTCGCATGCTGAAGGACATGCCGCTGGAGGTGCGCCTGCTCACCGGCAGCACCAAGGCCGCCGAGCGGCGCAGCCTGCTCGCCGCGCTCGAACAGGGGCACATCCACATCCTCATCGGCACGCATGCCCTGCTGGAGGACCCCGTGCGCTTCAAGGACCTGGGCCTGGTGGTGATCGACGAGCAGCACCGCTTCGGCGTGGCGCAGCGCGCGCGGCTGTGGCGCAAGAACGAGGTGCCCCCGCACGTGCTGGTGATGACCGCCACGCCCATACCCCGCACGCTGGCCATGACGCTGTACGGCGACCTCGACGTGAGCGTGATCGACGAGCTTCCGCCGGGCCGCAAGCCGGTGAAGACCGTGCACCGCTACGACAGCGCGCGCAACGCCGTGTTCGCCTTCCTGGAGGAGGAGATCGCCAAGGGCCGCCAGGTTTACATCGTGTACCCGCTGATCGAGGAGAGCACCAAGGGCGATCCCACCACGAACCCCGCGAAGGACCTCAAGGACCTCACCGACGGTTTCGAGGCCATCTCACGCCGCTTCCCGCTGCCGAAGTACGCGGTGAGCATCGTGCACGGCCGCATGGACCAGGCCACCAAGGACTACGAGATGGCGCGCTTCAAGCGGGGCGAGACCAACATCCTGGTGGCCACCACGGTGATCGAGGTGGGCGTGGACGTGCCCAACGCCAGCGTGATGGTGATCGAGAACGCCGACCGCTTCGGGCTGAGCCAGCTGCACCAGCTGCGCGGACGCGTGGGCCGTGGCGCGGAGCAGAGCTTCTGCATCCTCATGACCGGCGACAAGCTCGGCAACGATGCGCGCACGCGGCTGGGCACCATGGTGCGCACCAACGACGGCTTCGAGATCGCCGAGGTGGACCTGCGGCTGCGCGGGCCGGGCGACATCCTGGGCACGCAGCAGAGCGGCCTGCCCACCCTGCACCTCGCTGACCTCGTGCACGACCAGGACATCCTGCAGCAGGCTCGTGCCGCGGCACAACGCGTGCTCGATGCCGACCCTGACCTGCGCGATCCACGCAACGCCGCCATCGCCGGTGAACTGGCGGAACGCCTGAAGAGCCAGGCCGTGTGGGGGCGGATCAGCTAGGTCTCCAGCTCCTTGCGCCGCCGGATCATCTCCGGGTCGAGCACATGGAGGAGCGCCCCATAGGCGATGCACGCCTGGGCCACCACGTAGGTCAGCATGATCCACAGGTCGCCGTGCGGCAGGGGGCGCACGAAGCGGTTGGTGGCCAGCAGGCTGTCGGAGGCGATGAAGCACAGCGCCCCGGCCAGCACCAGCCAGAAGCTCGTGGGGAAGGTCCGGCGGAAGCGGAAGGCGGCCGCGATGCCCATCAGCGTGATCGCACCGGCGTACACCATCACAGGCGGCACCAGCGGCTCGTCCAGCCGTGGCTGCAGGTCCAGCGCGAACAGGAAGCCATGGATCAGCAATGCCACAGCGATCACCGTGGAGACCACCACGCCCTCCGGGCCGCCCACGGCGAAGACATTGTGGGCGAAGGCCAGCGTGTAGCACACCTGCGCCACCAGGAAGGCCGCCAGCCCCAGCAGGAAGTTGAAGCCGTCCAGGTGCTGGAACATGAGCGCGACATCACCGATGAGCGAGAAGAAGAGCCCCGCCTGGATGAGCAGGGTGAAGCGGTCGCCCACGCGCCGGCTGTTGAAGAAGAACCACGACGACAGCACCACCATCAACAGCGGTTTGCACGCGTACTCCAGCCCGTGCAGGTCGTTCGCCTGGCCCACGAGCGTGCCTGCCGTCGACGCCACATAGAGCGCGCCGTTCACAAGGGGTGACTTCCGGATGTCCATCGCTTCGGAGCAGGGATGGAGCCCCAAGATAGCCACCGCTGCTCAGGATGCCGGGGCATGGTCCGGTACACCACGATATCGAGGCCATCCATCGAAGGGACGGGCAGCTTCACCAGGGCAGCGATCCGGTGCCGGCGAGCATGGCCAGGTGCAGCAGGCTCACGCCACCCAGGGCGACGCTGACCAGCGGCCAGGAGGTCCAGAGCGCGACCGCGAGCCCGATGCCCAGCAGCGCGAAGGCCATGATGCGGCCGCTCTCCAGCATCACGGCCCGGCGATGCCCCTCCATCAGCAGGCCCATGTCCATCACCCACCAGATGATCAGCAGGGCCGCGCCCCACTGCAGCCACGGTGGCAGCAGCTGCTGCTTGAAGAGGAAGAGCGTGGTGACGGCCAGCAGCAGGGCGAACTGCACGGCCACATAGTCGCGCACCCCCTTCGGCACGGTCGTATCGAACTTGCGGTAGGTCGTGCGGTCCTTCTGCCGAGGGCCTTGGAAGCCGCCGAGCTCCGCAGGCCGCCAGCCGGGGGGCTTCAGGAACACGCGCACCTTGTCGCTCCACCGGGTGCAGCGCTTCGCCAGGTCGATGAGCTCGCCCCAGTAGTGGAAGTTGGCCCGCACCGGGTCCCAGCTGGTGAGCGGCGTGGTGATGCCGTACACGGGCTCATCCTCCTCCCGCTGGTAGGTGCCGAAGAGGCGGTCCCACACGATGAGCGTGCCGGCGTGGTTGCGGTCGATGTACTTGGGGTCGCTGCCGTGGTGCACGCGGTGGTGGCTCGGGGTGTTCAGCACGGCCTCCAGCGGGCCCATGCGCCCGATGGCCTTGGTGTGGATCCAGAACTGGTACAGCGTGTTGAAGGCGCCCACGGTGACGATGAGAACCGGGTGGATGCCGAGCACCGCCATGGGCAGGTAGAACCACCAGCTGAACAGGCCCTGCCACCAGCTCTGGCGCAGCGCCACGCTCAGGTTGTACTCCTCGCTCTGGTGGTGCACGATGTGCGCGGCCCACAGGAAGTTCACCTCGTGGCTCAGGCGGTGGAACCAGTAGTACAGCAGGTCCACCAGCAGGAAGGCCACCACCCAGGTGAGCGCGCTGGTCGGCAGGGTGAGCACGCGCAGGTGGTCGTAGGCCCACAGGTAGGCGGCGAAGATGGCCGTCCTGGTAAAGGCCCCCACCACCTGCGAGCCGATGCCGCAGCCCAGGTTGGCGATGAAGTCGTTGAGCCGGTAGACGTGCCTGCCGCGCCAGGCGCTCCATGCCAGCTCCACCCCCATGAGGAGGAAGAAGAGCGGGATGGAGAGGATGATGTAGCCCATGGCCGTGCCCAAAGCTAGCGGGAGGGGGCGTCGTGCATCGTTGTTCGTGAAGCGTTGTTCGTGCATCGTGCACCGTTGTTCGTAGATCCACGTTCCCGACGGACCCGCCTTCGCCATGCTTCGGGCGGGCGATGCAACGAACAACCGACAACGGCCCCCCACGCCCGTTCGGTATCTTCGCCGACCCTTTTTCCCAACCCCCATCCACCTTCGCCGGGGCTACGGCGGATACCATGCGCATCTCCTGGAACTGGCTGAACAGCCTCATCGACCTCGACGGCATGAGCCCCCGCGAGGTGGCCGACGTGCTCACCAGCACCGGGCTGGAGGTGGAGAGCGTGGAGCCGCTGGAGCCCGTGAAGGGCATGCTGGCCGGGGTGGTGGTGGGCCGTGTGGTGGAGTGCGCCAAGCACCCCGACGCTGACCGCCTGAGCGTGACGCGCGTGGACGTGGGGCAGGGCGAGCCGCTGCAGATCGTGTGCGGCGCCCCCAACGTGGCCGCCGGGCAGAAGGTGCTGGTGGCGCTGGTGGGCAGCACGCTCCACATGACCGACGGCAACAGCATCGTCATCAAGAAGAGCAAGATCCGCGGGGTGGAGAGCCACGGCATGATCTGCGCCGAGGACGAGCTGGGCCTGGGCCAGAGCCACGCAGGCATCCTGGTGCTGGATCCCAACGCACGCACCGGGGCACCGGCCGCCGAGCACCTGGGCCTCAAGGCCGACCACGTCTTCGAGATCGGCCTCACGCCCAACCGCGCCGATGCCATGAGCCACCTGGGCGTGGCCCGCGACCTGGCCGCCGCCCTGCACTACCGCACCGGCCGCACCGTCGCCGTGCGCATGCCCGCCACCGAGGCCTTCGCGCCCGACGATGACGCGCGCAGCATCGCCGTGGAGGTGGATGCGCATCGCGCCGCACCGCGCTACGCCGGCCTCACGCTCACCGGGGTGAAGGTGGGTCCCTCGCCGGAGTGGCTGAAGGAGCGCCTCGCCAGCATTGGCCTGAAGCCGATCAACAACGTGGTGGACGTCACCAACTTCGTGCAGCACGAGCTGGGCCAGCCGCTTCACGCCTTCGACACCGACCGCATCACCGACGGACGCATCCTCGTGCGCCAGCTGCCCACCGGCACCGCCTTCGTGGCCCTCGACGGCAAGGAGCGCAAGCTCGACGCCGAGGACCTCATGATCACCGATCCCGCCGGTCCGCTATGCATCGCGGGCGTGTTCGGCGGGCTGGACAGCGGTGTCACCGAGGCCACCACCAGCGTGTTCCTCGAGAGCGCTTGGTTCGACGCCGTCACCGTGCGCCGCACGGCCCGCCGCCACGCGCTCAACACCGACGCCTCGTTCCGCTTCGAGCGCGGCGTGGACCCGGAGATCACGCTGGTGGCTTTGAAGCGCGCGGCGCTGCTGCTGCGCGAGGTGGCCGGTGCGCGCATCAGTTCGGGCATCACCGAAATCCGTGCGCACGAGCCCGTGTGGCGGGAGGTGAAACTGCACTTCGCCGCGGTGGACCGCCTGTGCGGCGTGCACATCCCGCATGACGATGTGGTGCACATCCTCGAGCTGCTCGACTGCCGCCTGAGCGACCGCACCGAACGGACGGTCTCTGTGCACGTGCCGCCGCACCG
>Ga0315900_10004925_pt1 | contig 18575 bp, 2 predicted proteins | sample LakEriMetagenome_FD_203521 | JGI IMG/M metagenome (GOLD analysis project Ga0315900, IMG submission 203521) | Freshwater fungal communities from buoy surface, Lake Erie, Ohio, United States - Buoy 12 MA114 | ecosystem: Environmental > Aquatic > Freshwater > Lake > Lake biofilm | place: USA: Lake... | reverse complement strand
CTAAAGGGGTTCCAAGAGAAGGTCAATTTGTTGATAACTTGAAAGGACCTAGGACAGAAGAAGTATACAAAAGAATTATAAATCCTGTACTAAATGAACTTCCTGGAAGTAGACTTCCTGAGAGAAAGCCAGGGATACAACTCCCTGCAAACATGCCAGGTGTTTCTACAGAAAGACCTGGAGCAACTTCTATTGATTCATCAGCAACTTCTGAAGACAAGTTTGATTGGATGACACTTGCAAATCAAGTGCTTCCTTATGTCAGACCAACAAATGCTCAAGAGCTTGACCCACGTCAACTCTCTGGAGAAATGTATGCTTTAGCTACAAATCAAGTAGAGCCTGTGAGAGCACAGCTTTTCCAACCACAATTGAATGTTCCTTACGACATCTCTCTACAGGATATTGTCAACAAGAATCAGGATGACTATAGAGCTGCTCAAAGAATGACAGGATATAATCCTGCTGCACAGGCAATGTTGAATGCTCAGAAGTATCAGGCAAATCAACAAGTGCTTGGTGAACAGTTCAGAATGAATCAGGCAATGAGAGACAAGGTGTTCTCTGAGAACAGACAGTTGGTCGATCAAGCCAAGCTTCAGAATCTTGCAACTCTTGATCAACAATACGCAAGACAACAACAAGCTCTTTCTAATACTAAAGCTACCACACAAGCTGCTTTGAACTCAATCAGTGCAAAATATGCACAGAACCAGTTGGAGAACAGAACTCTTCAGACGTATGAGAATATGTACAACTACAGATTCGATCCACGTTTCAGAGCTATGAATATGAACCCTCTTGCTCAATTTAATACAGACATGGATGTTCCTGTACTTGATGAAGATGGAAAGGTTATTGAATACAAAAGACAAACAAAAGGTACCAAACCAAAAACTGAAAAATCAAGAAACGGTAGTTTGGTGAAAGCAATCAAGTCCATGTAATCTGGACATTACTGTTAAATTTGATAAAACGATAATCACATGGCTTCATTTACCGATGCTATTCCTCAGTTCAACCCGTACATCCAACAGCTTCCTGTTGAGGCTATGGTTTCTGTTGGAATGCAGAAACAGCAACAGTACGATCAAGGAATACAAAGAATCCAATCAGAGATAGATAGGGTTGCTGGACTTGACATTGTAAGAGATGTTGACAGAAAGTACCTACAAACAAAACTTAATGATCTTGGATCAAAGCTTCGCACTGTAGCTGCTGGTGATTTTTCCAACTTCCAATTAGTAAACTCTGTGGCTGGTATGGCAGGTAAGGTGGCAAAGGATAACAACGTCATCAATGCTGTACAAGCAACTGCTAAGTATAGGAAAGAACAAACCTTCATGGAAGAAGCCAGACAGAAGGGTGAGTCTGCTATACAGAATGAATATGACTTCATGCAGCAGACAAACAGATGGCTGAATGATGAAAATGTTGGTGCTGGGTTTAGTGGCAGATACAGAAAGTACATTGATGTTGATAAGAAGTGGCTTGATGTCATGAAGACTCTACATCCAGATCTTTTGGAAGAAGACATTCCTTATGCATACAATAAAGATGGTTCAATTAATGTTAATGAAACAGCAGCTGCAATGCAGCGCATCAGTAAAGAAGGTGTGAGTGCTGAAAAGATCCAGAATGCCTTGAGAGCAAGTTTGTCTCCAGACGAACTTGAGCAATTGAATATTAATGGTAGGTATGAGTTTAGGAACATTCAAGATCCTACACAACTTGCTGCTTACGCCACATCAAAGAATAGTGCAATGCTTCGTCAAAACAACGAAGAGATTGAAAGATTGAAAGGTGTAATGAAGATGTATGAATCTGATCCTGAAAAATATACAAAAGCTGAACAAGGAATTAAATCTCTGGAAGCGATCAATAAAGGTATTCAGGATGATATGAATTACGAACTGGATATGATTTTAAAAGATCCAGAAGCAGCAAAAGGTTACATCTACAGAAGAGGTGCGATTGAACAGTTTGCCAGCGCACATGCCTGGGAGAAACAGAAGAATAATTTATTAACTAGTCCTCTCAGAGAGGATTACTGGAAATCTAAAGAATTTGCTCATAAGGAAAGAGTACAGAGTTGGGCCGAGACAAAAGATCGATATGATATGATGGACAAGGATCGATCATATCAATTGAAAATGAAAGAGAGTTTCGAAAAAATGTACGGTTCAACTGGCGCGTTTCAAGTGTGGGGAGGTAAGAGTACAAAAGTTCCTGATCCAAAAGGAGCTCTTCTAAAAGACATGGATGTTAAAAGTAGGTCGATAGACAACCAAGTCAATGCTCTACTCAATCAGTTAAACTCTTCTGGGGAAGGCAAGGTTGAAAGAGTACAAGTGTTAAATGCATTGGATGCATATATGAGAGGTGATGTTTCAACGTATGAATCATTGATTCCAGATCATCTTTCTGATTTTGCAAATTCAATCATTTCTGAGAAAGCTGACTTGAACAGAAAAGAAGAGTTTTGGAAAACTGTTCAACAAGAAGCTCTAAAGAGAAGTAATTCTAAAGAGGGTACTTCTGAGTACAATGCTGCCCTGGAAGCAATAATGTTAGAAAGAGGCATTCAATTTATTCCTAGAGAGGTTCCTATCATTTTTGGAACTGGTGAAGGTAACATTGCAAGATCAACTTGGGAAGGCATAACAACATCCGTTTTAAGAAAAGCTGCTGAGACTTCTTTGTCTGGAATGAGAGGAGGTTATGAAGGTTTAGATGCAGATGATGCTGAAGAAGCTCTGGCATGGTTTGCACCAGGTGGTGACAAGAATGACATCATGTACAAAAAACTAGAGCAAGGAGACCAGACATCACTAGTTATTATGAAAGGTGGTGAAGAGTTTGTAATACCTCTTACACCAGATGAAGCAGCCCAACTTCCTATCAATGATCCAAACTCACCATCTCCTCAATACAGAAGATTAATGGAAGCCCAATCAATGGGTAGTGGCAATACCAATCCTAGTGGAAAATTTGAGAATTCATACTTTGATAAACTTGCAATGCCAAGGGTTAATCTGAATGTAAGAGCTGATATGACTTCTTCGTACGGAAACCCTGGTAAACAATTCATTACGTTACGATTAAAACTTCCTGACGGCACAGTGTATCCTCTTCAGACAACACCTGTAGATCCGACAGAAGGGATGAAAATTATAGCTAACCTCACTGATGCAAAGATAAAACAGTTGTATCTTGACTCTCGAAAAGTTAGCGATAGCATCAAAGAAGTTATCAGAAACATGTAATCAATTCTCAAATGGCCGATTTTGACAAAGACCTAAGACCAATCATCAAACCAACGGGATATCAAGCAAGTAATATACCTTTAGGACCTGCAATGAATTTCAGTGCTGATGGGGGTGGAGGAGTTTCTGATCTTTCTCAAGAAGAAGATATATTCTCCGAACTTGCTGCTGCTGGTCAAAAGTTCTCACAGAAAGGATTGTTTATTACAAACGCTGAGCTTGAAGCAAATAAGCGATACAAGACATTCAATCCTACGATTGGAGACTACGAAGACTTTGCTGCTCAAGGTCAAGAGTGGTACAAACAAGCCACTAATGGTGTATTGAAAGGTGCCAATCTTACAGCTACTACTTTGGCTGGTGGGTTTGGCATGTTGTACGGTGTTGGAAAAGCTGCATTATTTACTCACAAGTTGTCTGATGTTTGGGACAACGAGGTGATGAGAGGCTTAGATAAGTGGAATGAGAAAGTTGACAACGAGTATCTTCCAAACTATTACACAGCTGCTGAAAGAAATGCAGAGTGGTACTCTACTGATAACTGGTTCACAACAAACTTTTTGTTTGATAAACTAGTCAAAAACTCTGGCTACGCTGTAGGTGCAATGCTAAGTGGTAACATTGCCAATGCTGGATTATTAAGAGCTGGAAGCATGCTTGGTAATCTTGCAGCAAAAGGAGCAACGGCAGCACAGGCTTCTCAATCATTTAAACTGTTCACGCCTCTATTAAGAAATACAGCAAGAGCATTTTCTGCTGGTAAAAATCTTGAGGCAGCAACACTTCTCGAAAGTCAAATATCATCTATTGCAGATCTTTCTGCACGGTCTTCTCAACTAGCCAATATTGCAAAGCAGACAAGTCAGTTTGCAAAATTCAGTGACACGGCAAGACGTACAGCTGTGGCTACATATTCTTCTGCTGGTGAGGCTTCTTTCGAAGCTCTTCAGACAGCTAAGGAATACAGAGAAAACATGATTGAAGATTTCACCAGAAAGAATGGTTACGAACCAACTGGTGAAGAACTTAAGAACATTGAGCTTCAGGCAGAGAAGGTAGGAAAAACATCCTTCTTTGGTAACCTGGCATTGTTGTCAATCACTGAGTTCAATCAATTGCCTTATCTGATAGGTTCCAAATATGAACCTAGTAGACAGGCTATAAACAGTTTACTTGGTAAAGTGGACAATGCTGCTGTTGATGCTGCTCTCAAAGGCACTCCTAAAGTTGCTCCAAAAACTAGATTTGGTAAACTCTACGAAGGAGTTAAAAAAGCAGGAGTCTATGTGTACGATCCTAAAGAATCTGCACAAGAGATTTTACAATATGGTTTGCAAGTTGGAACACAAAACTATTTCAAGAAAGCAGAACAAGGCGGTGAAGCAGACATTTTTGTAGATGGATTCTTGTATGGTTTGTTTGGAAAAGACAAACTGGGAGAAGGTGTAGGAGCTCTTGTTTCTAAAGAAGGTGTTGAAGGAGGTGTGCTAGGTGGCATCACTGGAGGATTGATGCAAGCCAGAGGAAACTACCAAGAACGAAAAGCCGTCGCCAAGAATACACAAAGCTTCTTGAACATGTTGGATAATTCACCAACATTCAAAGAAGCATTTCAAGAAAGACTTGCTGCTGCAAACCGAGGTGTTGTGTTACAACAACAGCACAGAGATGCAATCATCAATGGTGATCGATTAGAAGAGCGTGAGCTTTTCAATGATCAGATGCACAACTACCTATCACCAAGAATCAAGTATGGCAGATTCGATATGGTGATGGAAGATCTTGGCGAGCTCAAGCGAGGAGGTATGACTGAACAAGGTCTGTCTGAACTTAAGGAGCAAGGCATGGCCAACATCAACGACACTGTTGAATCATTCCAGAAAAGAATCACAAGCATTGAGAATTCTGCAAAGTCCCTCAATGACATATATCAGTCATTGAATATTCGCTATGCTGGAGAAACTGTAGAGATTGATGGTCAAGAGGTAAGAAAATATCCGTCTCCTGTAATTGATATGCTTGCTTATGCAGGCACTAAGATTGCAAACTATGATGTCAGAATTCCTGAACTGAATGGTAAACTGGTAACTGCTGGCATCAACACTCAAGCTATTCTGAATGATATCATTGCTACAGGTATTCCTAATGCAGAAGCTACAAGAGAAGCATTAGACACCATCAACGCAATGAGTGTTACATCTGATGTGAAGGATGAATTGAAGGGTCAACTTGATGATGTCATTGAGCTTTCTCTCAGAAGAAAGATGTTTATTGAAGAATATGATGGCATCAAGAATAATCCTTTGAATTATATAAGACCAGAACAAGAGGTTGATGAAGTAGATGTTCTTCAGAAGGAAGGTAGAAAGAAAGTTGAGAAGACACTTGAAGTAGGAAAGACTTACTCTCTTGCAGAACCAATTACTCTTGAAAGAGGAAAGCTTGTACTTGCTCCAAAGTTCACCGTGTTGTCAAGTACGCTTGGTGGAGAGTTTGAGGTGCAGCTTCCTGATGGAACCACGACGTTCTTTTCTCCAGAACAGTTTAATAAATACAACATCACTGAAGAAGACAACACTTCTCAGGAGATGGAGGATGCACTCAATCAAGCAATTGATGATGTTCTCAATTATCCAGCGTTCAAGAACGTTGTAGAAAAACCAGGAGAAGGTGTCAATAAGCTTGAGTATGTCAATTCGTTGGGTGATCAAAAACTCATAAAAGCAATTGTCAACAGGTTCAACAAGTTGACTAAAGAAATTTTTGAAGCCAAAGCTCAAGCTAAAGCTGTTGCTGATAAGATAAAGGAATCAAAAGCTCAGTTGGATAAGCAACAACAAGAGCTGTCTGATGAGAATGATGCAAATTCTGTAATTGTCCCAGAGATGAACGACACTACAGGAGAAGAAAGAATCAGTACAGGCGAGACAGGTCCTTTGAAATCAGCATCTATATTTTTTGATTCAACTACTACAGATTCAGAAGATCCTAAACGCAATACTAAAATTGCAGAATCTCCTGCTCATATAAGACGTTCGAGAATATTTCTCAACAACGCTCGTAAGATGAAGAACAGAAACAATCTTCGAGCGATGGTATTCACTTACAATCAAGAACAAAGTCTTGGGTTGTCTGGAATAACTGCGTTGTCTTACAAGACTACACAAGAAGAAATTGATGCAGATCCAGAAGCATTCAAAACCAAAGTCAATAATGTCGACAATGGATTTGTTGCAGTTGTCTTTGTCGAGCTTGATGGAAACAAAAAATACTTCATTGATGAGAATGGAAAACGAATTGCTGAAGTAAACGGTCAACCAGTTGACCTAGGTAAGGTTGTTTTCCAAACAATGCCTACAACAAGCGTAGAGGATAGTAAAGGAAAGGACAGGTATAGAGAAGAAGAAGAAGAAGAGTTCAAACAACTAGCACAGGTTTGGAGATCCAAGAGAAACATTCTCATAAATGGTACAGCCACTCCTATCTATGAATTCAATGTATCTAAAGGATTTCCTGTAACTCAGAAAGAGGACAATGGACTTTTCAAAAAGAATCCTGTAACACAGGCAATCATTGATGACAAGACATTGTTGACTACAGCTGGAGTAATTAATGTTGCTGTCACAAATACAGTGACACATAACGGTAAGATCATTTCTGCAAAGAAAGGACACGTCTACATCCAAGATGGTGAGATAATTCAATACTTGAACAACAATAAGCTTGGTCAGGAAAAAGCCACAACAATCTACCAACTGATCAACTCAATTGTCAACAAGCTTCAAAAAGATGCAGCTGAAGGTAAAACGCCTAAGTTCGATGAGAATAAGATATTGTTCATAAAGAACGTTCTTAACTACAAGAAGCCAGTAGGTGAAATGAAAGAGAATCAGATATGGTTTGATACAGACCAACTGATTGTCAAGATTGGAAAAGAATCATACAAGTTTGATCAGATAGCAAGTCTTGAAAAAGACATCATTGACCAGCTTTCTGATGTCTATCATTCTGCAAACTCCAAGACGCTCAAAGAATCCGTTACAAAGAAGTTCTTTGAATACTTCTACAAGGATGGAAAGTTGCAAGAAAGAGAGTGGCCAAATTACCAGACCTATTTGGCATCTGGTAAAGACTCTACAGGCAAGACTGCAAGACCAACTGATCAAGTTCCGTTTGTAACTATTGCTAGTCCTACGGCTGCGCAACCATATCCATTTGCTGGTAAGTATGCAACCCTCATCAACTTTGAAGTGGAGGGGCAACAACAAGTTGTGCCTACTGAAAAGAAAGAGGTTCCGAAGCCATCTCAAAGAAAGTCTCAGGCCAATCCATCTGATGTTATTGTTCCTGATGCAGCAGTAACAGCTGGTCCTTATGAACTCAACAGTGGTAAAGAAAACACCATAGAGTACAAAGCTGGTATCTTCAGATTCAAAGCTAATCTCCTACCTGATGGTAATGTTGAGATTGACAGCATTTCTGAAGAAGTGAACAAAGCAACCTATGTTGCTCTCAGTAAGAATGAGAAGATCATCAATAAGACTAGAGAAATATTCCCTGAATTATCCAAGGATGCCAATGACGAGCAAGTTGCAAAACTGTTCTTCATATGGGATGCTGGTAACAAGGTGGAGAAAGCTCTTAAGGAACAAGCTCCAGCTCCAGCTCCTCCAGCTCCAGAAGCTCCTGTTTCTGATGTAGGAAAAACTTTATCAGAACAAAAACTTCGTGAGATATTGGATTTTGATCTATACTCCAGAATGTATGGAGCAGTTGAATTTCTGAAAAATCCAAGAGCTAAAATACTTTCACGAATTAAAGATTATGAAGACTCAGGTCATCCTACCTCTTCAAGTGAAACAAAAAAAGCTTTATACAATGAAGCACTTCGTGATTTACAGAAATACGATGCAGAAAGAAGAAAACAAGAAACAATAGCTTCTATTAAAGAAGGTTATAATGGGGGTAAAACTTGGAATTACACAGGTCAATTTAACAACCAAGTAACTAAGTTTACAGATTATGAAGTTTTTCAAAATGAGTATAGTAAAGAAGAACTTATTAAAGAAATCAATGCTAAGTATGATGCAGAACTAGCAGCTCTAGAAGGTAAGCCTGTTGAAGAACCAAAACCATCTGTTGAGAAAACCACACTTCCTGGAGAGGAAGCTGATCTTGATTTTGACTCTGGTGTAGATGAAGGAGCCCCATTCAGAAGAATAGGAGAAGCTGAGAAAGGTGAACGAATTGATGATCGAGACATTAGAATATTCAAAGAGTGGGCAAAAGAAAAGGTTCCTACTATCCCTTTTGAGATTCTTGACAACATCATTTCAATAAACAAGACTGAAAAAGCTTGGGGTGTATTTGAGAACGGTGTTGCTAAGTTCTTCAAGCGTGGTCTTCGTGGTACAGAATACCATGAGATTGGCGAAGCTATATGGAATGCATTCTTGTCACCGCAAGAAAGACAGGCTCTGATTGAAGAATTCAAGTCTAAGAAGGGGGACTTTGTAGATAGAGAGTCTGGTAAATTCATAGCTCACAGTCAAGCAACAGACACACAAGCTAAAGAAAGAATCCTTGATGATCTTGCTGAATTCAGAGTTGGAAAACTTCCAGCAAGATCGTTGTCTGAAAGAGTCAGAAGATTCTTCAAAGCGATTGTTGACTTCTTTAAGAGCTTTGTCACCAAACCTTCTTTGAAGAAACAACTGTTTGAAGCAATCGAAGCTGGTAAGTTCAAAGATTACACTATATCAGATGCAGTTAAATCTGCTGATCCACAGTACAGAAAGATTCAACTCCCTCAAGGAGGATATCTTTCTGAAGATGTAGCATGGGCCCTTGTACAAGATATGACTCTTACAATGGCAGACTTCATCTTCAATCGAGATACAGATGGTGGATTGGAAAAGCTTTACTACCCAGGTAAAGTGACTGGTAAAGAAGTGTACAACTACCTTCGATCTCGTTATGAAGCAAACATTGCAAAGCTTGGAGAAGAAGGATTTCAGGAACTGTTCTTTAGATCAAAAGATCTTATCAGAACCCTTGGTGCTGAGCTGGACACGGAAGGTATCTCCACTAAAAACGATAACGATCAATCAAACAGATTGTATGCTGCTGAAGCATTTGAGGTAGACTTCAAGAAGAACATGAAGTTTGCTGTTAAGTTCCTGCTTGCAACTAGCCCAGCTACAAAAGCTAATTACAATTACAAGGAAGGTGCTCCTGAGTTCCTAACCTATACAAATAGCAAGGGTAAGCAAACCAAGTTGAAGGTATTGAACAATTACAACAAGCTGTTTGCAATACTACTAAACGAGCTATCAAACACCAGTTTGAAAAAGGTTGATGAGAAATTCATTCAATTGGTTCAAAACAATGGTAACTACTACAAAATTCTCACTAGACTTCGTGGGAATGCCAAAGACGGTACAATTGATTTTTCAAAGTTTGACAAGAATGATTTGAGATTCTACATCCAATTTGTTCAGTCATTCATGAAAAGCAATCCATTTGTAGAAGTTGCTGTGGCAAGAAGAGCTGATAAGAACACTGAATCATTCACTATTCCTGGAGACAGAACATCTGCTCTGTACAAGACTAGATCAGAGTGGTTCCAAAACATCAAGAAGCTTTCTAAATCAGAGACATCCTTCATAAAGAAGGAGGTTGTAGTCAATCGAGAGGGTAGAAAAGTTCAATATGTAATTGACGAAAAACAACAATACTATCCACAAAGAAGTGCGTTTGTAAAACCAGAGGTGGTGTCAAGCTATCTCAAGAACATTGGTATCGAGTTTCCAGCAACGTTCATTGAAAAAATCAACGCTGACAAGAAACTGAATAAAAAATTCAACGATGCTGTAAAAGGTATTTACGAGTTTGGTCCAAAAGGATATGCATTCCTATCTGGTGAGAAGTTTGGTGAAGTGGATTCCCACGTTACTACTCTTGCTGATTTGTATGTACGATCAGTGAATCCAGATCAAGATACAACCAGATTCAACATCAAGAACAAGCGTACTGGTAACTTCTCAGACAGTAACGCTCCTTCTGTTTTTGAGGCTGAGTTCAATGAAGCGATGACGTTTGAAGAGCTACTTCAGTCTCGACCAGAACTTGCTGATGCATTTGCAAAGAACAGTTTGATCTTGAAACGAGATGTTGACGGAATGTTCTTTGATGAAGAAGGTAACAAGAAGCCTGGTAACAAACTGCGAATTGGTGTAATTGATGGTTTGAAAGACGAGATTGCTGATCAAGGAGTGTCAATTTCTGAGTTGACTAAGGGTCAAAGATTCACAGTTGAAATGAACCAGAACATTAATGGTAGATATTACATTCTTGTTCCTGCTGATTCATCCACTGAACGAATGATTGATTTCGGGACTTTTGTTGACTATGACCTTTTCAACGAAGAGGGTGATAGAGCATACAATCAGATCTATAAGATATTCGAAGGATATTTTGAAGACGAAGTGGATCTTGCTCTTGATTGGGAAAACCGATCAAAACTTGCTGCTACCAAAAACAATGCAAAGGAGTTGAGATTCTTCAAGGACATTCTTGATCCAGAGATGGTAGAGGAGATTCATAGAATGATTGCAGCTGGTGAGTCAAAAGAAGACATTATCAATTATGCCACTGAGAAGAATAAATCAAAGTTCCAGGAATCAATAAAGAATACCATTGCTGAGCTAAATGCCCGCAATCTTCAAGATCTAAAGGATGGTGGTGAAGTGTTTGACATTAATCTCGAGGCAAATGAGACTGGATATCAATATCCTTTGTTAGACAGTAAGTTTGCTGAGAAATATAACTTGGACAAGTCTGTATTGACTGAAAGAGAGATGAATCAAATCTTGTCTTTCATCAATGTGAACTACACGATTGCCAACATTGAGATGCACAAGTTCATCTTTGGTGATCCGTACCAATTCAAGATTAAGAACGGTAAGCTTGACGAAACCAAGCGTATCAAGTCCTGGCTATCTCCAAGAAGAATCACAATTGATAGACCTGAAATAAACAGCCGATTAAACGATCTATACAATGACATCACTCCAGACATATCTCTGGAACCAGATGACATAACCCGTCATGAGTTTAAAGAATATGCCAAAACAGTTACTGTTGCAGATGTAAACCCTGTATCCATACTCTCTGACTTTGGTAGAGATAAAGATTATGACGAAGCAGATGGTTTCTCAATAATGACTGATGGTACATACCGAGAGGTAAAGCTTAAGAATGGAGAATGGTCAGAGGATCTTGCCGAACCATGGTTCCAGTGGAATAGAGCGTATGCAAGACAGAAGATGGCTGCAAGAGGTAAATATGGATATAAGAGTGAAGCATTGAGAAAACACGATGCAGACTTGATCAAAACTCCACAACCTCCATATGTTGCTGAAGTGTTGAAGCCTATTGTTTCTGGTGTCAAGAATAAGCTTACCAGAATCGAAGCAGTGATTGACAAGATGTCTCAAATGCCTATCACTTACAAGATGGTTGAAGGCACCAACCTTGAGAATCTTTACATTCAGATGTTGGAGAACCAGATAGGTTATGTTGCATTTGCCTCAGCAAGAAAAGAAGGAACTAGAAGCACACATCAACTCTACAACGGTGATGGTACATTCAATTCTAAAGAATTTGGAGAATTAACCATTGAGAACATTGCTTGGAAGACTTATGGTATCCAGGTAGAAAACAGTTACGAAGAAGGCAAACGTCAGACAAGAATTTCTCAGCTTACCAAGAACGATACAATGGACATGTTCCAGAATGGTAAGGAAGAGAAAGGGTTTAAAGGTGCTGCGAAGCTTGCTGATGATAAGGTGAAAGTGTTCAATGAAATGCATCAGAATGCTTTTCAAAAATTCTTGAATAAACTAGGTCTTGAAGATCTTGGTGCTGATGGATATAATTTGGCAGATCCTGTAATGGTAGCAAGAGAGCTTGAGAGAGAGTTGATGAAAAGACAAATGTCTCAAAACGTCATTGACACAATACGTTTGAATGACGATGGTGAGTTCACAATACCTTTTGAAGCTTCATCAGCCTATGAGCAAATCAGAAGCGTTCTTGTGTCAATGATCAACAAGTCTTTGCTTTCTCCATCAATGAGTGGTAAGCCTCACGTTCAAGCACCAGCAACACTTTGGGAAAGTGGAGAAGGAAGAAAGTTGGTGAGAAAGGTAGGTAACAAGTATGTTGAAATTACAAGAGAACAGTACAATGCTCTTTCTGACAAAGACAAATCCACTGTAAGACTTGCCAGCGACACGCTCAAGTTCTATGAAAACAAAGATGGTCAGCGATACATGGAAGTAATGATTCCTAACTACTGGAAGAAATACTTCAAGGGAATGACAGATGAAGAAGCTCTTGCTTACTTGAATAGACCAGAGAATCAAAAGATACTATTTGGTGTAGGAGCACGTATTCCACATCAAGCAATGTCTTCCACTGAGGTGTTCAAGGTGAAAGGTTTCCTAGATCCATCTATGGGATCTACCGTCGTGGTGCCATCTGAGATTGTTGCCAAAGCAGGATCTGACTTTGATATTGATAAACTCAACATGTACCTGAAGTCAGTGTACGTTGACGCTAGTGGTAATGTCAAACTTGTTGAATACAAGGGTAGTAAAGAAGCAACCATTGAATTCTACAAGAAAGTTTATGAAGACTATGTTCAGAACGAGCTAGAAAATATTCCTAGCGGAGATGAATTTAGAGATGATCTTTTGAGCTTCTTTGATCAATATGAAACAATTGAAAACTTCGACGAAGTTGATCCATTTGATTTAAAGAATATGCTTGGAGAAGACCAGTTCTCTTTCTATGCTAGATATTCTAAGACAATTAAAAACATAATTGCCCAAGCTGATCGGGAAGAGATAAAACCATCTGAATACATAGTCAATCAGATGGGAAGACTTGCAAACAAGTATGAGAAACTCAGCACAAAGAGTATTGTTGAGAATCTAAAAACACAATATGCGGAAGACATGTACGCAAGATCTCTGGAGAACAGATACTACGAGATACTTGAGTCAATGATCACTCTTCCTGGAAACTTTGAGAGACTCATGTCACCTGTTGGTGATGCAGGATTATCCAAGGTTGCAGAAATACTTGATGAAGCAACTGGAGAAAACGAAGCTAATGTGAAGAACAAGCTTATTTCACGAAGCTTCATGACATCTCTTCGTCATGCATTTGTGATGGCAAAGAAATGGGTGGGTATTGCTGCGGTGAATATCACTGGTCATTCAATTGGTCAGAAGGTAGGATTGTATTTCGATCACAATTTATTGAACAGACTTTCTGATTATGACAAAGAGTTTCTTAATGATTTGAATCTGAAGGTTCCTCACAACACTGTAGAGGTTAATGGTAGATCAATGATTTCTTTGGGAGGTAGACTTAGTGCTGATGGTAGAAATGAATTTATATCTGACAGACTCTCTGGATATGCCACTGCATTTGTTGACGTTGCCAAAGACCCATACATTCTGAAGATTCTACAGAGTGACGTCGTTGTTGGAACAGGCATGTTGATGGAAAGAATTGGTGTAGGAGAATTGACACCATACTTCTTGAGACAACCTATAATTGTCGAGTATTTGAAAATGCTTGACAGAAAGAAGAGTAGATCTCTTTTTGGTAAGGAGAACAGAACAGATCTATTGGACATGTTCCCAGTTAAGGGTAAGGGTACATATGATCTTTCTGTTGACTTTGTGAAAAATGAAGACGGTACAGTGAACTTCGAGAAATCAAGAGAAAGCTTATTGGATTCAATTAGAACCTATTCAGCTGATAAGAAAGCAGCAGTGAGTAGTGATCAATTCAATCTTAAGCAGAGAGCTGTATTCAATGAATTTCTAGCCCTGGCCAAACTTGCTCAATTGAATTTTAAATTCAGTCAGTCATACAACTTTGACACTACCAGAGTAAGAAACTACGAAGGGTTCAAGCGAAAATTGACAAGAACGTTTCAATCAAATGAAACAAACATCATTTCATCTGTTGGTAAAGTTTTGAATGGAACTTTCATCGGAGAGCAGGCAAGACTTATTCGTGAAGAGTTGAAGGCTCTAGGTGCAATAATGAAGCTCGATAATCAAGACATTGAGATTTATATTGATACTGTGATGGAGCCGTTCTACAATGACGAGTTCATATCAAGTGATGACTTTGATTACATCTCCAAAAAGCTAAAGTCATCGTTTCTGGATTTTGTGATTCAGTCAAGATCTGATTTGATTGTTCCTGCTGATTATAAAAATCTATTTGTAGGAGAGAAGAGTGTAGCGTCAAGGTTGTTGAAGATGAAGGAACAAGAAAGATATCCTAGCATTCTCAATTATCTTGTGCCATTCAGTTCGTTGCAAGAGAATGGTCCAGTTACAGTTGCATTGAAGGTGAAGCCAGAAGATGCTATTGATATCAATCGACACATTGGAATGATGTTGGAATTGAAAGAACAAGAACCTCAGTTCTACAATGATTTGGTGAAGCTTTCTGTCCTACAAGGAACCTTTGAAACCAATCTGTCAATTGCATCAATCATTCCTGTTGAAGATAGAGCTGCCTACATTGCTCCAATCATAAACACATTGAAGCCTTCAGAGCAACTGGAGACATTCCATAGAGAAGGATTGTTCTACAGAAACAACTTCACTGATGATAGGATGGTACCAGAAATACGTCCTAGATATCGGGATGGTATGGATGATTATGCTGAATTGGTGAATATAGATTACCGTAGGGTGAGCACGTTCTTCATGCTTCCATCAATAGGTTTGCTCCCAGCAAATCCACAACTGATCAAGTTGAATAATAAATATTCCTTCATGAACCAGGCAAATTCTGATTTTGTGAAGATGAAGCGTTATCAATTTGTCAGTGCTGGAATTGAAACAAAAGTGATTGATTTGATTGGTGGTAAACAAATGGATGTTAGTGATTTCAAAAAACTTTCAAACGAAGGAAGTATATCTCCGTCACAACTTATTGGTTACAAAAGAGTGAAGAGCGCAGACAATGTTCCTCTTACATATCAACAACCATCTAAAGACGGTTTTGATGAGTACAGTGTATTCAAAATGGTTAACCTCTATGGTAACGCCAGAATTGTAGCTGAGTATCCAAAAGTGATGGGACCTTCTGCATTTGAGAACAACACTGTCAAGGTGGACAAAGAATTGTCTGATCAAGAAGTGATTGATCTATTGTCTGGAGTTCCAGTTGAAGCTCCTAAGAAGACAACAATTGCTCCACAGAACACAACGTCTTCTCAAATCAAACAAGAGCCATCTAGTCAAACAAGTCTTCCAAAAGAGACATTAAAAACACCAGTAGCAACTATACCACAAAACAAAGTTTCTGGTGTAGAATCATATGGATCTAAAGTAACCGCTGCTCCGAATGTAATACAAGCACTTGGTCAAAATCCACATTCCATTGACATGATTATATCTGGTTTCAGAACAAGAACAACTAGAAGTTCTGATGAAATGGATAAGTATATGGTGAAGGTTGGGGATATTGTAAAGCATTTTGGTAAATCTGCCGATGGAACAACAAAAGAAGTGCTCGCAAGAGTTACAGCTATTCATCCAAAAGGATCTGCTGGATGGAAAGGAACCTGGTCAAAAGAAGGATGGAGAAAAGAAGATGTTGATGTTATTGACAGATTCAAAGACGGTGCTGCTGCAATTGAATTTGAATTAATCAATCCAGTTGCTCAAGCACCAATTTCACAAGCACCAGCTCCACAACAACCTTCATCTACAGCAAGAGAATATACTCCTGAGAATATTACATCACTCAAGCCTAATGAAGTATTCGTATTTGGTTCAAATGACAGAGGTAATCATGGAGCTGGAGCAGCAAAAACAGCTGTAGATAAATTTGGTGCTATCTACAAACAAGCGTCTGGCAGACAAGGACAGTCTTTTGCTGTAAGAACTAAGATGTATCAAGATGGAAATCTTCTTGAATACAACAAACTTACAGAAGAGAACAAGAAGAATATGGATTCAATGACTGTTCAAGATTTGAATAATCTACGGTTGGAAGCTTTGGCAAATCCTGGCACTAAATATTATGTCACACAAATAGGTACCAAGCTTGCAGGAAGAACAGTTGAGCAAATGAAATCATTCTTTGAAAGGATGAACAGTAAGTTTGGAATACCTGATAACTTGATTCTTCCAAAAGAATTTGAAGTTAGAGGTATGAAACAACCTACAAGTAAGCCATCCCAAACAACGGCTCCACAAGAGCCTCAAGAGCCTGGGTCCGCAACTAGTGATGAGAATAAGATTGTTAAAAAGTATTTTGAAGACACGAATGATGAATACTTTGGAAAATTTGTCCAAAGTTTTGAACCAGGAGATTATGAGTTTCTGTCAGTGGATGGTGTCAAACATTTAATTAACACGAGATCCATCAACGATATCAATCCAAAATCAGGCTATTCTACAGTATATGGCTCGTATATAAATGAGACAAGGGTATTGAATGCTTTCTACGGTAAACGTTTAATCATCCCTGGATATGAAGACATTCAGATCTTTCGTCGACAAGGCGATACCTCTGGAGTACTGGAAGGAAGTACAGGAAAACTGATCAATTTTAAAGATGATCTTAAGTTAAGTTCTCCTGACAAAGATTACATTGATGCATTGAAGAAGTTCTTTGATAGTCGAACAGACATCAGAGAAGTTATAAATACTACACCAAAGATAACGATCAACAGACCTGATGCAGTGATAACTCCAATTGATGATTCTTCAGAAGTCAGTGGAGCAAGAACAATTCAGGTGGATCAGTACAAAATATCCGTCCTTCCTGATGGTAGAATGTTCTTCACAAACGGTAAAGAGGTGACTGATCAGACTATTAAGAACAAGGTGGATATTAAGAAAGAATACCAAGACAAAACATTGAGGATCTCCACTTACAACAAGAGTGAATATTTCGTACTTTCAGATGGCAGAATCCTTGGTAGTGGAAAGACCAACCTCGGAAAAGAAACTGTCACTGATCCAGACATTAAGAAGAATATCTTAATGAAAGCCATCCTTTACAAAAAGACTTGCTAGAAAATGCCTTGTCCTATAGAAATCAGAAAAACAATCGAGAACAGTATTGACGAATTGCTTCCGAATCCAGAGGCAGTGATGGCTGATTCTGTTGCAAAGAAAATTGTCAATGAATTGAACACACTCTGGGAATCTGCTATTTCTAGAGTGGTTCCTTATTCTGGTCAAGGAGGAGCTTTTGTAAAAATTAATTCTCTTGATGAGGCTGTTAACAAAGAATACAATCGTCAATTAAAAGCTGAGCAAGAGTTCGAACGTGATTTGGATTTCTTCAAGGGTGATGAACCTCTCATGCAACAAGAGCAAAGGGACGATTTACTTTTACAAAAACCTTCTGAAGCAACTTTACCATCTACTGTTTCACCAAAGACATTGAAGTTGATCAAAGACTTCTTGGAGAAAGTTGGTGTAGATGTGAAGGTGATGAAGGAGATTGTTGTCAATGGCACCAAGTATGACGCTAATGGTATTGCTGACATCACACAAAAACTTCTTGCTGTTGTTGAAGGTAAAGAAGCACAGGCTCTTCCTGAAGAAGCTATGCACTTTGCTGTGGCAATCATCAAGCAAACCAACCCGAAGCTCTATCAGACATTGATGAAGGAGATTAATGGATACACCATGCTCAACAAAGTATTTGCTGACTATGGTAACGATCCATTGTATCAAATAGACGGTAAGCCTAACGTCATCAAACTGAAAGAGGAAGCTATTGCAAAAGTGTTGGTAGAGAAAATCATCAACAAGACAGATGAGTTTAGTGAGAAGCCAGGTAACCTAGAGAAGGTACAGTCTTGGTGGAGAGACATTGTTGATTGGTTTAAGTCACTGCTTTATGAAAAATCAGGCTTTGATCAAGCTGCAATTGACATCATCTCTGGTAAAAGTATTGGTACAGCTGATGACATCAGAGAAGAGCGTGAATCAGTATTCTTGCAGAAAAGCAAGCAGGACAATGTTTATGACAAACTTCTAGAAACCTCAAAAAGAATAACCAAGAAGAAGGTTAAGCGTCCTGATGGCAGTGAAGAGGAAAGATACTTCATCGATGGTGTTGAAATACCTTCTCGTGTATCTGACATATCAAACACCTACTACAAGAATCAGAAAGATCTTCTCAAGGACAAGTATGATGAAGCAGTAGACGATTTGAGAAAAGAGAAAGGCACCAAAGGACATG
>Ga0315900_10004923_pt1 | contig 18579 bp, 17 predicted proteins | sample LakEriMetagenome_FD_203521 | JGI IMG/M metagenome (GOLD analysis project Ga0315900, IMG submission 203521) | Freshwater fungal communities from buoy surface, Lake Erie, Ohio, United States - Buoy 12 MA114 | ecosystem: Environmental > Aquatic > Freshwater > Lake > Lake biofilm | place: USA: Lake... | reverse complement strand
CCGGTCCCGGCGCGCCCGCGGGCGATCTGCGTGCGGTCATGGCATGGATGCGCGCCAATCCCGCCAAGGCCAATTACGCCACCTCGGGCGCGGGCACCGTGCCGCATTTCGCGGGGATGATGCTGGGGCAGACGGCCGGCGTGGCGATCACGCACGTGGCGTATCGCGGGGGCGCGCTGGCAGCCCAGGACCTGATTGCCGGCCAGGTGCCGCTGATGGTGGACACCGCGTCCGAGACGATCGAGCATCACAAGGCGGGCAAGGTGCGCATCCTGGCGGTGACCGGGGAGCAGCGCTCCCGCGCGCTGCCCGACGTGCCGACCCTCAAGGAGGTGGGCGTGAACATGTCGGCCGACGCCTTCTTCGGGCTGTATGGCCCGGCAGGTATGCCCGCTGATGCGGTGGCCCGTCTTGACCGCGCGGTGGCCGAGGCGCTGCGTGCCCCCGACCTGCAGGAGCGCATCGTCGCCCTCGGCCTGGTGCCGGCGCATGGGGCCTCGGCCGCACTGGCCGCCACCCAGGCCGACCACCTGCGCAAGTGGGAGGCGCCAATCAAGGCGTCGGGGTTCAAGGCCGAGTGATCCCCTTGCGCCGCTTGCCGAAGGGATGTCCGTGACGCCCGCTCAGGCCGAACTGCCCGCCGATCCCGCCCTGATCGATTCGCGGCAGGCCGCCTGGCGCTTGCTGATCGCCCTGTGCATCGGCACCCTGGGCTGTGCGGGGATGTACAGCCTGTCGGTGGTGATGCCGGCGATCCAGGCGGAATTCGGCATCGACCGTGCCACGGCGTCGCTGCCTTACACGCTCACCATGCTGGCCTTCGGGCTGGGCGGCGTGCTGTGCGGGCGGTGGGCTGATCGCTGGGGGATCCGCCGGGTCATCTGGCTCGGCGCGGTGGGCGTGGCCGCCGGTTATGCCCTGGCGGGTCTGGCCCCTAACATCTGGGTGCTGGCGCTGGCCCATGGCCTCCTGATCGGCGGGCTGGGCGTGGCCAGTGCGTTCGTGCCCCTGATCGCCGACACTTCGCTGTGGTGGAACCGCCGGCGTGGCATTGCCGTCGGCGTGTGTGCCAGTGGCAACTACCTGGCAGGCGCCGTCTGGCCGCCCTTGATCCAGTGGGGCGTCGAGCAGATCGGATGGCGCGACACCTACCTTCTGTTCGGGCTGTTCTCCGCGGCGGGGATGGTGGTGCTGGCCAACGGCCTGCGGCAGCGGCCGCCGCTGGCCCAGGCCAGCGCGCCGGCGCGCACGCCCGTTGCCTCGGGCGCCGGTGGCGTGCAGCCCTTCGGCCTGGCACCGGGACGGGCGCAGGCGGCGCTGTTCGTGGCATCGATCGGCTGCTGCGTCGCGATGTCGATGCCGCAGGTGCATATCGTCTCGTATTGCACCGACCTGGGCTATGGTGCCTCGCGCGGCGCGCTGATGCTGTCGCTGATGCTCGGGTTCGGTATCGTCAGCCGCTTGGCGTCCGGTTGGGTGTCCGACCGCATCGGCGGAATGCGGACGCTGCTGCTGGGATCCGCCCTGCAGACGCTGGCCCTGGTGCTGTTCCTGCCGTTTGACGACCTCACCTCGCTCTATCTGATTTCAGCGCTGTTCGGCCTGTTCCAGGGCGGGATCGTGCCGTCGTACGCCATCATCGTGCGCGAGTACTTTCCGGCCGAGGGCGCCGGCGAGCGCGTGGGCACCCTGATCCTGGGCACGCTGATTGGCATGGCCCTGGGGGGATGGATGTCGGGGAAGGTGTTCGACCTGACCGGTTCCTACCAGGCCGCGTTCATCAACGGCATCGCCTGGAACCTGCTCAATTTCCTCATCGTGTGGTGGCTCTTGCGACGCACCCGGCCGGGCAAGCCGGGTGGCGGGCCGGCGGTGCCCGCTTCGGCCCCGGCCTGATTGGGCTGGCCGTCCACCGGGCGAACCGCGCCGTCAGGCGGCCAGCGCCGGACTGTCGGCCAGTGATTGCATCAGCCAGTCGCGGAAGGCGCGAATCTTGGGCAGGCGCTTGCGGCTGGCGAGGTAGCTCACCGCGTGGCAGGCAATGCGCGGCCCTTCACCCCCGAAGGGCAGCACGAGCCGGCCGGAGTCGAGCTGGCGCTCGACGAGCAAGCGGCTCTCCAGGCATACCCCGAGGCCGTCCACCGCCGCAAAGATGGACATGAACGAGCGGTCAAAGCGCAGGCCGCGCTCGAGGTTGAGGCGGGTGCCGGGATGGTCTGACTGCCAGTCCTTCCAGGTGTATTGATTCACTTCGGAGTGAATGAGCGGGTAGCGCCCGAGGTCGCGCGGTCGCTTGAGGGCGCTGCGACCACGCGTGAGGTCGGGTGCGCACAGCGCCACGATCGGCTCGGGCGGGAACATGTCGGTGTCGATGCCCGCGCGGCGCAGGCCGGGGCCGTAGCTGATGTCGAGGTCGATCGCGCCGTCCTCGAGCCGCACCGGCTCGGCCGAGGCGGTGATGCGCACATCGATTTCGGGGTACTGGGCGCTGAAGCGGGCGATCCGGGGCATCAGCCACTGGGCGGCGAGGCTGGGCACCACATGCACGGTGATCAGGTCGCTCTTGCTGGCGCGGGCGATGTCCAGGGCCGCCGACTCCAGACGACCCAGGGCCATGCCGGTTTCATCGGCGAAGCGGCGGCCCGCGTCGGTGAGCACCACGGTGCGCTGCATGCGATGGAACAGGGACACGCCCAGCCACTGCTCCAGGCTGCGGATGCGGTGGCTGATGGCCGAGGGCGTGAGGTGCAGCTCCTGCGCCGCCTGGATGAACGAGCCCAGGCGGGCAGCGGCCTCAAAGGCCTGGATGGCATGCAGGGGCGGCAGTTTTCGCATTGATGACCCGGTTTCAATCGATGAACCAGATTCACCGATCCGGCGTTTTTATTCGTTTGATCGGCTTGCGTCAAATGCCCATCATCCGCCCCATGACCAACCCGGAGGAGACGAACGGGTGAACGAGAAGAACGACACGCAAGACATGGTGGTGGGCCTGGTGGGCCTGGGCGCCATGGGCAAGGGCGTGGCCTGCAACCTTCTGGCCAAGGGCTTCGAGGTGGTGGGGCACGATGTGCGGGCCGACCTGCAAGGCTGGATCGAGGCCCAGGGCGGTGCGTTTGCCCATTCCCTGGCCGAACTGGGACGGCGCTGCCGCGTGGTGGTGAGTTTCGTGGTCAACGACGCGCAGACCGAGGCGGTGCTGTACGGGCCGGACGGCCTGGTCGGCCACCTGTCGCCCGGGTCGGTGTTCATCGCCTGCAGCACGATGCCGCCGGCCTATGTGCAGCGTCTGGGTGAGCGCCTGGCCGCGGACGGCATCCACCTGCTCGATGCACCCGTGACCGGCGGTGCCGCCGGTGCGGCTCGGGGCTCGCTGACCGTGATCACCGCCGGCGAGAAGGCGGTGTTCGAGCAGGTGCGTCCGGTCCTGGAGGCCTTCGGGGCGAACCTGTACCACCTGGGCGAGCGCCATGGTGCCGGCTCGCAACTTAAGGTGATCAACCAGCTTCTGTGCGGCGTGCACCTGGCCGCAGCCGGCGAAGCGCTGGCCCTCGCGCAGCGCCAGGGCCTGCCGCTGGACATCACCCATGAGGTGTTGTGCAGCGGCGCCGCCTTCTCCTGGATGCTCGGAGACCGCGGGCCGCGCATGCGCGATGGCCGCTTCGGCGACATCACCTCGGCGGTCGATATCTTCGTCAAGGACCTGGGCCTGGTGCTGGCGACCGCGCGCGAGTCGAAATTCGCCGCACCCCTGGCCAGTGCGGCTTTCAATGCCTTCCTGGCGGTCAGCGGCGAAGGCCGGGGGGCCTGGGACGATTCCGCCGTGATGTGCCATTACGCCCGTCAACCCTATGAGGGCGAGAGCCCCGCACCCGGCCAGGAGGCCCGACCGTCATGACGCTGTCCCACCACCACGCCGACTTGGGCGATGTGATCCTGCATTACGTGAAGGCTGGCCAGGGCCCGGTGGTGGTCCTGCTGCACGGCATTCCGCAAACCTGGTACGAGTGGCGGCACATCATCCCGGCCCTGGCCGCGCACTACACCGTGATCGCGCCGGACCTGCGCGGTCTGGGCGACTCGAGCCACCCGGCCGGCGGCTACGACAAGAAGACGATGTCGGACGACATCTGGCGCTTGCTGCAGTCGCTGGGGGTGGACCGGTTCTTCCTGGTCGGCCATGACTGGGGTGGGCCGACCGCGTTCTCGCTGGCCGCGCAGCATCCGGAGGCGGTGAGCAAGCTCGCCATTTTGGATGTGGCGATTCCGGGCGATGGCGCCGACTTCTCCCAGAACGGCCGGCGCTGGCACCACGCCCTGTTTCGCACGCTCGACCTGCCGGAGCAGTTGTTCCTCGGCGGGCGGGAGCACCTGATCATCAACTGGCTGTTCGACAACTACGGCTACCTGCCCAATTGCATTGGCGAGGACGATCGCAGGGAGTACCTGCGCACCTACGTCAAGCCCGGGGCGATGCGTGCGATGTTCAGCATCTACCGCGCCTTGCCCCAGGATGCGGCCGACAACCAGGCGATGCTGGCTGCGCGCGGCAAGCTGAAGATGCCGGTGCTCGCCCTGGGCGGCGCCAAGAGCTTCGGGCGCGGCCTGGAGACGCTCGAATCCCTGCAGCGCGTGGCGCAGGACGTGCGCGGCGGCCTGGTGCCGGACAGCGGCCACTGGGTCTGCGAAGAACAACCTGCGTTCATCACCGGGGAGCTGCTGAAGTTCTTCGGACCGCCCCCGGCCTGACGACAGGCCGCTTTCTGCCAGCTTCCAACCACAAGGAGACACACCATGACCGATCTCTCTCGCCGCCAGCTTCTTGGCGGCGCAGGCGCCGCGGCGCTGGGCTCGACCCTCGCCTTTCCCTCGGTCGTCTGGGGCCAGGCGCAGTTCAACCTCAAATGCGCGAACATCATGCCCACGGACCATCCGCTCAACGTGCGACTGCGCGAGGCGTCAGACCGGATCCGCGAGCAGACCAACGGGCAGGTGAACATCCAGGTGTTCCCCTCGAGCCAGCTGGGCAACGATGGAGACATGCTTTCCCAATTGCGCGCGGGCGGTATCGACTATTTTGTGCAGACCGGCCTGATCCTGGCCACGCTGGTGCCGGTGGCCTCGATCAACGGCATCGGCTTTGCCTTCCCCGATTACGCCAAGGTGTGGCAGGCGATGGACGGTGCGGTAGGCAAGCATGTGATCAACGGTTTTGCCAAGGCCAACCTGCTGGCCTTTGACAAGATGTGGGACAACGGCTTCCGCCAGACGCTGTCGGTGGCCAAGCCGGTGCGCACGCCCGATGACTTCAGGGGCTACAAGATCCGTGTCCCACCCAGCCCGCTGTGGACATCGATGTTCAAGGCGGCAGGGGCATTGCCGGTGTCCATTCCCTGGGGCGAGACCTACACCGCGCTGCAAACGCGCGTGGCCGATGGCCTGGAGAACCCGCTGGCGGGCATCTACTTCGCCAAGATGCACGAGGTGGGCAAGTTCATGTCCAACACCAACCACATGTGGGATGGCTTCTGGTTCGTGGCCAACCGGCGCAACTTCGAGGCCTTGCCGGCCACGGCGCGCGACATCATCACCCGCAATATCAATGAGGCGGCCCTGCGCCAGCGCGCCGATGTCGAAAAGCTCAATGCGAGCCTGAAGTCGGAGCTGCAGGCCAAGGGCGTGCAGTTCGTGGATGTCAATCCCGAGGCGTTCCGCGAGCGCCTGCGCCAAGGGGGCTTTTACAGCGAGTGGAAGGGCCGCATGGGCGACGAGGCCTGGGGCCTGCTCGAGTCGGTCACCGGCAAGCTGGCCTGACCGCGTGACGCGAGCGCCAGCCTAGAACTGGAACGCCCAGCTCAGGTCGGCCGATCGATAGACATAGCCCGGGCCCGACAGGCCCTGGGCTTGCGAATAGCCCCAGCGCAGCTTGAAGGCCTGGCGTGCGCGCACCGGGCTTTGCAGCTGCAACTCGGCGATGCGCACGGGCTCGGCGGCCGATGCGTCAACCCACTGCGCGCCCGCGCCGGCGCGCGCCGTGAACTGCCAGCCCTCCCAGCGGCGACGCCAGCCCAGCACCGCTTGCACCTCGTCGACCTGCCCCGGGTTGAAATACCGGCGTACCGGGGCCTCGCCCTCGCCAGTCTGATGCCGCAGGTGAAGCTGGAGCGTCAGACCCTGCGCGGGCCAGGCATCCCAGATCGCGCGCAGGCGCAGCTGGTAGCGGTCCTGGTCGTCGGAGAAGCGGGTGGCGTGGCCGGCGGCGACCAGCGTGAGCCGGTCGATCGGCGAATGATCGAGGTTGGCGCCCAGCAGGGTGTAGCTCACGCCGTCACGCAGGCCGGCGATGGACTCGACCGCGTCATGCGTGCCGAACAGGCCCCACTGCGTGCGCGGGCCCAGGGCGGCGTTCCAGGCGCCATCGGCCACCACCGTCGAGCGAGCCGGGCCGTCGCTCCAGCCCACCCGATAGGCATGGCCCAGGCCGGTGGCTGGATCGATCGCCTGGCCCACCCAGGCCAGGCTGCGCCCGCGCAGGGCCTGGCCGTTTTGCGCATAGCGCTGCGCTTGCCACTCCACGGCCTCCCACTGGCTGCTGCTTCGCCAGTTCCGATAGACCGACACGCCCGGCTTTTGAATGACCAGGCCGTCACTGTCGCGGGAGGCGGACCACTGCAGCGGTGCGATGGCATAGCCGCCGGTGGCCTCCGGGGCCTGCGCCCCTGCCGCGGTGCCGGCTACCAGCATCAGGGTGGCCAGCGCCGGGTTGCGAAAGGGTGCAATGGGCCGTGGCTTCATTTGGTCCCCCAGGTCTTGCGCAGATTGAGCGCTTCGCTGATGTAGCCCCACAGGCATGCCGGCTGCAGGATCATGCTGTAGATCAACGCATAGGCGATCAGGCCCAGGCGGTTGCGGCGCACCTTCAGTCCCAGTTCGTCGAAGGTGGCCTTGCTGCGAAGGTACATCAGCTGGTTCATCAGGATGGTCATGGGCAGCAGGGCCAGTGTCATCGGACCGACGATCCAGTAGTGCCCGAACAGGGCCAGTACCACACCGGGAATGAATCCCACCGTGTAGGCCACGTCCATCAGCGGGAACAGCGTGTTCCACCAGATGTAGAACGCCGGCATACGACGCTGTTTGAGTAGGCCCGGCGCGATCTTGAAGGCCTCGATCAGGCCGCGTGACCAGCGCTGGCGCTGGCGGATGAACTGCGGGAGGGACGCCGGGCATCGGGTGAAGGCCACGGCGTTTTCGGCGTGGCCGACCCGGTGGCCCGCCTGCAGGATCTTCCAGGTCAGGACAATGTCTTCGCCCACGGTGTGCGGCCAGCCGCCTAAGGCCTCGACCGTCTTGCGGTCATAGATCGAGAAGGCGCCCTGGGCCACCAGCGTGCCCTGAAAGAGGGATTGCACTCGCTTGATCGCCGCGATGCCGAGGAAGTAGTCCCATTCCTGGGTGCGGGTGATCCAGTTCTCGCGGGAGTTGCGAATCAGGATCGAGCCGGCGACCGCGCGGGTGTTGGGCGGATCGGCCAGCATCCGGCCCACCAGGTTGCGCAGCGCCCGGTGCCACAGCCAGCAGTCGCCGTCGACGGTGATGACCAGGTCATGCCGGCAGGCCTTGAGGCCCTGGTTGAGGGCGGCCGCCTTGCCGCCATTGGGCTGCAGGTCGATCAGCTCGAGCCTGCTGTCCTCGGGGATCAGGCTGCGGACGATCGCGGCGGTGCGATCGGCCGAACCATCATTGATCACAATGACCTGTAGTGGCCCGGGATAGTCCTGGCGCAGGATGCTGCGCACCGTGTCCTCGATCGAGCCAGCTTCGTTGTAGGCTGCCACCAGCACGGTGACGCCCGGATAGTCCTCCCGGTGCGGCACGCGGGGCCGTCGGTCCATGGCCAGCGCGGTTATCAGGAAGGCGTTCATGAAGCCGGGAACGATCGCGATGAAGCTGATGAGGAAGATGGCCGGGGCGTCGCCGATCTTCGCGCCCAGGGCCTCGAACCAGGGCAGGGACACCCACACCGACAGCGACATCCACACCAGGCCCACGACCAGGCTGATGGCGAACTTCACGCGGACCGGGATGTAGGGAAAACCGGAAACTGCCACGGCAATGCAGGTTGCGCCCCGGCCGCAGCCGCAACGCTGTTGTTCTTTTTGACCTGGGAATTATCCGTTGCTGCCGCCGACCTGCCGTGCAGTGGCGCATTCCAGCGCGCGCCCGTCACACCGGGGCCACGATGAATGCCAAAGTGCTCAGTATGGGTGGCGGCGCGCCGTCAGGAGGCGCTGGCCAGGAAGGCCGCCAAGGCCTCGCCGACGACGCGCGGCGCCTCGCGCTGCGGGAAATGCCCGATGCCCGGGAGCACCGTGCGCGCATAGCGGCCGGTGAAATACCGCTCCTTGCCCGCCGAGAGGTCGGCATGGTTGACGCCGTCGGCCTGTCCGTGGATCACCAGCGTGGGCACCGCCAGCACCGGCGCCGGAGACAGGCGCGCGTCATCGGCCGCATACGCCGGATCGCCCGGCGCATGGCCCCAGCGCTGGCGGTAGGAGTGCAGGGTGATGTCGATCCAGTCGGGGTTGTCGAAGGCCTGCGCGGTGGCCTCGAATTCCGCCTCGTCGTACCAGCCCGGCGGGGCCCACAGCTCCCACATCTTGCGGGCGAAGTCGCGCGGCTGCCGCCGCAGCACCTGCTCGCCCACCGGCGTGGCCATGAACCAGTGGTACCAGTAGTTGTGCGCCTGCGCCAGGCTCATGTCGGGCCCGAGTGCATTGGTGGCATAGCCGACCGAGAGCATGGCCATGTGGCTGGCCACGCCGGGCTGCAGCCCGCAGGCAATCGCCACGGCGCGCGCGCCCCAGTCATGCCCGACCAGCGCGGGCTGGTGCAGGCCGAGTGCCGCGATGAAATCCAGCGTGTCGCGTCCCACCGCGCTGAGTTGGCCGGTGCGGGGCGTGTGCGCCTCAAGGAATCGGGTCTCGCCAAAGCCCCGCACGCTGGGGGCCAGGACGCGCCAGCCGGCCTGCGCGAGCACCGGCGCCACCTGCAACCAGGTGCGCGGGCTGTCCGGCCAGCCATGCACAAGGACCACGGTGCGAGGGGCGCCCGGATTCCACTCGTGATACGCCATTCGCAGCAGCGGCGTGTTCACGAACTGGACGGGCGGCAGCGTGGGCAGGGTCATGCCGTGGATCGTAGGACGCTGCCCTGCTGCAGCCGGTCGCCTGGGTGTCAGCGTGTCGGGGCGCGCGGCCGGCGGGCAGCGACAGGTGGCGACGGGTTGGTGCCGCGCGTGCCCCTCAAGCCACCCGTGGCAGCTGGGCGAGCAGGGCCTGCAGCTCCGGCGACTGGTCGGATCGTCGCCACACCGCCTCGGTGGCGACATAGGTTTTCTCGCCCCGCATGGGCCGCAGCACCACGCCTTCGCGGCCCAGTGCCTTCACGCAGGCGGGCACCAGGGCCACGCCCAGTCCGCCGCTGACCAAACTGACGATCGTGTGCATCTGGCGCGCTGGGAAGATCTGCGGGCTGAAGCCGTGGCGCATGCAGGTGGCCACGATCGCATCGAACATGAGCGGGCCGTTATGCCGCTCAAAGCCCAGGAATTGCTCGTGCGCCAGGCGTGCCACGCTCACCGTCGCCTGGCGCGCCAGCGGGTGCGCCTGCGGCAAGGCCACCACCAACGGCTCGCGCTGCACCAGGCGCGTCTGCAAGGATGCCGGCAGGTCGGGCGTCTGGAACACCAGCCCGACGTCCAGCCGGCCGCTTTCGACTTCATGGATCAAATGGTCGGTGGTGCCCTCCAGCAGCGACAGCTTCACCCGGGGGTTGTCCTGGCTGAAGCGCCGCAGCAGCGGCGGCAGGAACGAAAAAGCCGGCAGGCTGATGAAGCCGATCGACAGCGAGCCCATGAGGCCGCTGGCCGCCTCCCGCACCCGCCGGCGCATCAGGTCGGCCGACGCCAGTACCGACCGGGCGTCCTGCAGCGCCATTTGCCCCGCAGGCGTGAGGGCGATCCGGCGGGAGGTGCGATCGAGCAGGCGCACGCCCAGCTCCTCTTCCAGCTCCTTGATCGCGAGGCTCACCGGTGGCTGGGTCAGGTGCAGTCGCTGCGCGGCGCGCCCGAAGTGCATTTCCTCGGCAACCGCCACGAAGCAGCGCAGGTGACGCATGTCCATTGATTTACATCCTGTATGAATGGATCCAAAGTTTAAATTTATTTGAAACGAAGCCTGCCGATACACTGGGGTGAAACAAGGCCGCATGGCCCGGAGACGTCGCATGCCTTCCACCGAGACGCCGCTGGCGCGCCCGCGCGCCACCGTGGTCCATCCCGGGCCGCCGGCCGCGGTGCGCGTCGAGCATGCGCAGGCGAGCGCCTCACGCAGCCTGCGGCTCGTGCTTGCGCCTGGTCAAACCCTGCAGGAAGCTCTCTTGGCCGCCCTGATGCCATGGCGCGTGCGGTCGGCGGCGCTCTCGATCTGGGGCGGGCTGTTTGACGAACTGGCGTTTTGCCTGCCGATCCGCGATCCGCGCGGCGAGGTGGTGTGCACCTACGGGGATCCGATCCCGGTCCGTGGCGTGCGCTTGGTGGCCGGCAGCGTGTCGTTTGCGCTGGGGGACGATGATCGGCCTTTCATCCACTGCCACGCGAGCTTTTGCGGCCCCGACGCCATCCTGCAGGGCGGCCATGTGTTGCCCGAGCGCGCCCGGATCGGCGCCGAGCCCGTTGTGGCCCGGGTTACCGTGCTGGAAGGGGTGGCGCTGCGGATGCAGTTCGACCCCGAGACCCGCCTGAACATCATGCGCCCCCAACCGGAGGCCCACGGTGGATAAGCCGCTGCAGGTGCAACAGGGGCGGATCGGCCGCACGCTCTATGTGCGCCTGGCGCCCAACGAGGACCTGGCGGGCGCGCTACAGGCCCTGTGCGAGGCGCAGGGAATCGGCCATGCCTTTGTGCGCGGTGGCGTGGGCAGCCTGGTCGAGGCCAGCCTGCTCCAGGCCGACGGGCGGACGATGCAGGTGACCGGCCCCGCCGTGGAAGTCCTGAGCCTGTCCGGCGAGATGCGCCAGGATGCCGGCGGCCGGCCGCTGGCGGCCCTGACCGGCATGGTGGTCGACCCGATGGGACAGGTCCGCGGGGGTCTGTTCGCCGCCGGCGCCAATCCGGTGTTCGCCACGTTCGAAGTCACCCTCGAGGAATGGATTCCCGATCCGGCCTGAAGCCGGCGCAGGCACCGTCTGATTTTCAATCTTGATTTTTTGTCCAGCACCATGACCACCCCCACTTCTTCCTCCCCCGTCGCCGTCGTCACCGGCGGTGCTCGCGGCATCGGCCTGGGCATCGGCCACTGGTTTCTTGACCATGGCTACCGGGTCGTCCTGCTCGATGTCGATGCCGCCACGCTGGCCGCCACCGAAAAGGCGATTGGTCGGCCCCAGGACCTGATGGCCCTGGCCTGTGACGTGTCCCGGCCCGATGCCGTCAATGCAGCCTGCCAGGCGGTGATGGCCCGCTTTGGGCGCGTCGACGCGCTGGTGAACAACGCCGGCGTCGCGGTGTTCAAGCCGGTGCTGGAAACCTCGTTCGAGGAGTGGCGGCAGGTGCTGGCCACCAACCTGGACGGAGCCTTCCTGTGCACGCAGGCCTTCGGCGCCGTCATGGCGGCCCGCAAGAGCGGCGCGATCGTGAACATCGCCTCTATCTCCGGCCTGCGCGCGAGCACGCTGCGCGTGGCCTATGGCACCAGCAAGGCCGCCCTGATCCACCTGACCAAGCAGTACGCGGTCGAGCTGGGCACGGTGGGGGTGCGGGTCAATGTGATCTGCCCCGGACCGGTGGAAACCGAGATGGCCAAGCTGGTGCACAGCGTCGCCATCCGCACCGATTACTACGACACCATTCCCCTCGGCCGCTACGGCACCGTCGAAGAGATGGCTCAGACCGTCGGCTTCCTGTGCAGCCCCGAAGCGAGTTTCATCAACGGCCAGTATGTGGCCGTGGACGGCGGCTTCGACGCGGCGGGCGTGGGCATTCCCACCCTGCGCCGCCGGGCCGCCGAGAAGGCGCAGGCATCCAACCCCCAGTGAGGACCACGGGCATGAAACACGCACACATCATCGGCTGGGGGCACACGCCCTTTGGCAAGCTCGACGCGGTCGATGCCGAATCCCTGATCCGCCAGGCGGTCGAACCCGCGCTGGCCAGCGCGGGCCTGCAGGCGCAGGACATCGACGCGGTGTTTGTCGGCCACTTCAACGGCGGCTTCCTGCCGCAGGATTTCACCGGCGCCCTGGTCGCCCAGGCGGTGCCGGCCTTGCGGCATGTGCCGGCGGTCCGGCTGGAAAACGCCTGCGCCACCGGCTCGGCCGCGATCTGGGCGGCGGCCGATGCGGTGGAGAGCGGGCGCGTGCGCCGTGCGCTGGTGGTGGGCTTTGAGATCATGAATGCGGTCTCCGGCGCCAAGATCGCCGAGACCCTGCTGCGATGCTCCTATGTGAAGGAGGAAGCCGACACGCCCGCCGGCTTTGCCGGCGTGTTCGGCCAGATTGCCGGTCGGTACTTCGAGCAGTACGGCGACCACAGCGATGCGCTGGCCGCGATTTCTGCGAAGAACCATGCCAACGGGGTGAACAATCCCTACGCGCACATGCGGCGTGACCTAGGCTTTGATTTCTGCCGCCAGCCCTCGGAGAAGAATCCCTTCGTGGCGGGGCCCCTCAAGCGATCGGATTGCTCGCTCGTCTCCGACGGTGCGGCGGCCCTGGTGATCGCCGCCGAAACGGTGGCCGGCGCACTCGTGCCCGCGGTGCGTTGGAAATCGCGCACCCAGGTCAATGAGTACCTGCCGCTGTCGCGGCGCGACCCCACCCGCTTTGAAGGTGCCGCGCTGGCCTGGCAACGCGGTCTGGACGCAGCCGGCGCGCGCCTGGCGGACCTGGGTTTTGTGGAAACGCATGACTGCTTCACGATCGCCGAGCTGCTGGAATATGAAGCGATGGGGCTGGCCCCGCAGGGACAGGGCGCCCGCGTGATCCTGGACGGCATCACCACGATGGACGGCCGGCTGCCGGTCAATCCGTCGGGCGGGCTCAAGTCGCGCGGCCATCCGATCGGCGCCACCGGCGTGTCGCAGCATGTGATGGCGGCGATGCAACTGGCCGGCCAGGCCGGTGACATGCAGGTGAAGGACCCGCGCGTGGGCGCGGTGTTCAACATGGGGGGCGCCGCTGTGGCCAACTACCTGAGCGTGCTGGAGGCGGCATGAGCGTGGCGCAGGTCGCCAACCTGTCGGTGCTGCTGGCACAGACGGCGGCCCTGTTCCCCGACCGGCCCGGCCTGATCCAGGGCGATCGCCACTGGACCTGGCGCGAGATCAATGCCCGGGTCGATGCCTGCGTCGCCGCCCTGCGCGCGCTGGGCATGAAGCCGGGCGACAAGCTGCTGGTCCAGTCCCGCAACAACCTGGCGTTGTTCGAAAGCGCCTGGGCGGCATTTCGGCTGGGTGCGGTGTGGGTGCCGACCAACTTCCGGCTCACGCCGCCCGAGGTGGCCTACCTGGGCAGCGCCAGCCATGCGAGCATGATGCTCTGCGAGGACGTGTTCGCCGGTCATGCCGACGCGGTGCGCGAAGCCTGCCCTGGCCTGCGGCAGGTGATCACCATCGGCCGCCCCCGCGAGGGCGAACTCGGCTACGAGGATCTGCTGGCCCGCCATGCGGGCGCGCCCACGGATATGGCCGAGGTCACGTCCGACCAGGTGCTGTGGTTCTTCTACACCTCCGGCACGACCGGGCGCCCCAAGGCCGGCATGCTCACGCACGGCCAGATGGCCTTCATCGTCACCAACCACCTGGCCGACCTGATTCCCGGCACCAGCGAGCGTGACTGCTCGATTGCAGTCGCGCCGCTGTCGCATGGCGCGGGCATCCACGCCCTCCTGAACGTGGCGCGCGGCGCACCCACGGTGCTAATGCCGTCGGAACGGCTGGAGCCCGGCGAGTTCTGGCGGCTGGTGGAAAAGCACCGCGTGACCAATTTGTTCACCGTGCCCACCATCGTCAAACTGCTGGTGGAAGACCCGGCCGTTGACCAGTTTGACCACAGCAGCCTGCGGTATGTGATTTATGCCGGCGCGCCGATGTACCGGGCCGACCAGAAGCTCGCCCTGCAAAAGCTCGGTCCCGTGCTGGTGCAGTACTTCGGCCTGGGCGAGGTGACCGGTTGCATCACCGTGCTGCCGCCGTCGATGCACTCGGCCGACGATTCCGATCCCAACGCCCACATCGGCTCCTGCGGCCGCCCGCGCACCGGGATGCAGGTGGCGGTGCTCGATGCCGACATGAAGCCGGTGCCGGTCGGTGAAGTCGGCGAGATCTGCTGCCGGGGCCCCGGGGTGTTCGCGGGGTATTACAACAATCCCGAGGCCACCGACAAGGCCCTGCGGGGCGGCTGGTTCCATACCGGCGACCTGGGCCGCCTGGATGCACGCGGCCTGCTGTACATCACCGGGCGCGAGTCCGACATGTACATCTCGGGTGGCTCCAACGTCTATCCCCGAGAGGTCGAGGAAGTGATCCTCACCCACCCGGCCGTCGTCGAAGTGGCGGTGCTGGGCGTGCCGGACCCCAAATGGGGCGAGGTGGGTGTCGCCGTGATCGTCTCGCGCGATCCGGCCCTCACCGCCGATGCGGTGTTCGCCCACCTGGAGGGCCGGTGCGCGAAGTACCGCTGGCCCCGCCAGATCTTCTTCTGGCCGTCGCTGCCCAAATCCGGCTACGGGAAGATCACCAAGAAGGAGGTTCGCCAGCAGCTGTATGAGCGCGGAGACCTCAAGGAGCCCGCCAGCCATTGATCCAACAGCGGCCTGACCACCAAAGTTTGCCTGCGCGTCGCAGTGGCGACTGGTGCGTCAGTGCTTTTCCCAGAGCATTCATCACCCTCACAAGGAGACATTCCCATGACCCTGTCCCGTCGTACCCTGCTGCAAACCGCAGCTGCCGCCTCCGTCACTGCGCTGCCGGTATCCCGTGCCCTGGCGCAGCCCAAGGCCGAATTCACCTACAAGTACGCCAACAACCTGCCGGTCGCGCACCCGATGAACGTGCGCGCCAAGGAAATGGCCGCCGCCATCCTGGCCGAGACCAAGGGCCGGGTCGAGATCCAGATCTTCCCGGCCAACCAGCTGGGCAACGACACCGACATGCTGGGCCAGCTGCGCGCCGGTGGCATTGAGTTCTTCACCCTGTCGGGGCTGATCCTGTCGACCCTGGTGCCCGGCACCGCCATCACCGGCCTGGGCTTTGCCTTCCCCGACTACGACACCGTCTGGAAGGCGCTCGACGGTGACCTGGGCGCCCACGTGCGCGGCGAGATCGCCAAGGCCAACCTGATCGCGATGGACCGCATCTGGGACAACGGCTTCCGCCAGATCACGTCTTCCACCAAGCCGATCCAGACGGCCGACGACCTCAAGGGCTTCAAGATCCGCGTGCCGGTCTCGCCGATGTGGACCTCGATGTTCAAGGCCTTCGACTCGGCGCCCGCGTCGATCAACTTCGCCGAGGTGTATTCCGCGCTGCAGACCAAGGTGGTCGACGGCCAGGAAAACCCGCTGGCGATCATCGACACCGCCAAGCTCAATGAGGTGCAGAAGTTCTGCTCCATCACCAACCACATGTGGGATGGCTTCTGGTTCCTGGCCAACCGCCGTGCGTGGGAACGCCTGCCGGAAGATCTGCGCGCGATCGTCGCGAAGAACATCAATGCCGCCGGCCTCAAGCAGCGCGCCGACGTGGCCGCCCTCAATGCCACCCTGCAGAAGTCGCTCACCGACAAGGGCATGGTCTTCAACGTGGCCCGCGCCGACACCTTCCGCGCCCGCCTGCGCCAGGCCGGCTTCTACAACGAGTGGAAGGCCAAGTTCGGTGACCAGGCCTGGGCGCTGATGGAACGATACAGCGGCAAGCTGGGCTGACCGTTCGCGCGCTGAGAAAACAACGACAACGCCGAACCACGAGGGAGACATCATGCAGGCCGGACCCCAAGACCCGCCCCTGGCGGGCGAAAACTTCACCGAAGCCGAGCCCGCCGAGCGGGCCGCCGCCCGCATGATGTCCAAGGCGATGGCGCCGCTGGAGGTGATCTCCGCGGCGCTCATGCTCCTGATCACCGGCCTGCTGCTTGTGGCGGTGACGGCGCGCTATGTCTTTGCCATGCCGATCATCTGGATCGACGAGATCGTTTCGATTTCGTTCATCTGGGTGACGATGATCGGCGCCGCACTGGCGATGCATCGCAATGAGCACCTGCGGCTGACGCTGGTGGTCGACCGGTTGCCCGCGCGCGCGCGGGAGCTGGTGCATGCCTTCGCGCTGGTGGCCATTGCCGGCTTCCTGGTGGCCCTGCTGCCGGCGGCATATGAATACGCCCGGGAGGAGTGGTTCATCAAGTCGCCGGCGCTGGACCTGCCCAACACCTTCCGCGTGGCCTCCATTCCGTTTGGCCTGGCCGTCATGCTGGCCATCGTGCTGGCCTATGCGGCCAAGACGGTCAAGGTCTCCAGCCTTGGGCTGGCCACGGTGTTCGTCGCAGTGGTCCTGGCTGCCTGCTGGGGGCTCAAGCCCAGCTTCGCTTCCCTGGGCGCCGCGAACATGCTGATCTTTCTGGTCGGCTTCGGGCTGGTGTGCCTGGCCGCGGGCGTGCCGATCGCCTTCTGTTTCGGCGTGGGCGCGCTGACCTACCTCGCCTTCACCACCCAGGTGCCGCTGCTGATCATCGTCGGCCGCATGGACGAGGGCATGTCCAGCATCATCCTGGTGTCGGTGCCGATCTTTGTGCTCCTGGGATGCATCCTGGATGCCACCGGCATGGGCAAGGCGATCGTCGACTTTCTTGCCTCGCTGATCGGCCATGTGAAGGCCGGCATGTCCTATGTGCTGCTCGGGTCCCTGTTCATCGTCTCGGGTATCTCGGGCTCCAAGGTGTCCGACATGGCCACCGTGGCGCCTGCGCTGTTTCCCGAGATGAAGCGACGCGGCAACAAGCCGCGCGAGATGGTGGCCCTGCTGGCCACCGGCGCCGCGATGGCCGACACGGTGCCGCCCAGCATCGTGCTGATCGTGCTCGGATCGGTGGCGGGCGTGTCCATCGCCGGCCTGTTCGAAAGCGGGTTCGTGGTGGCGATGGTGCTGCTGGCGGCCCTGCTGGTGCTGGCCCGCTGGAAAGCCCGCCATGAATTGGCCGACGGCGCCCGGCGCGCGCCCTGGCAGGTGATGTGGAAAACGCTGCTGGTTGCTTCGCCGGCGCTGGTCCTGCCGTTCCTGATTCGCAGCGCTGTCGGTGGCGGCGTGGCCACGGCCACGGAGGTGTCCACCATCGCGGTGCTGTATGCGCTGATCGCCGGCCAGGTGCTCTATGGCGGCATCGGCCTGCGCAAGTTCTACCATATGCTCGTTGAGACGGCGGCACTGTCCGGCGCCATCCTGTTGATCCTGGGTGCCGCCTCGGCGATGGCCTGGGCCATCACCCAAAGCGGGGTGGTGCAGCAGCTGTCCTCCTTCCTGACCTCGCTGCCGGGCGGCTGGATTGCCTTCATGGGCGTGACCATCGTGGTCTTCCTGATCCTTGGCTGCCTGCTCGAGGGATTGCCGGCGGTGCTGCTGCTGGCGCCCATCATGTTCCCGATCGCCAAGAAGCTGGGCATCAACGACGTGCACTACTCGATGGTGGTCGTCTGCGCCATGAATATCGGCCTGATGATGCCCCCCATCGGTGTGGGCTTCTACGTGGCCTGCCGTATCGGCGATGCCAAGCCCGACGACGTGATGACCGCCATCTGGCCGTACCTGGTTGCCCTGCTGGTCGGTGTGATCATCATTGCCGCGGTGCCCAGCATTTCGACCTTCATGCTCTAGCCGGGGTGGTTCACGGAGTCCCGCCCCATGCCGCCCGCTGATTCAGACCGCACCCTTCATCTTGAGCGCACCCTGGCGGCACCCCGTGCCTCGGTCTGGCGCTGCTGGGTCGAGCCGGAACTGCTCAGGCAGTGGTACTGCCCCCGGCCCTGGATGGTGTCCGAGGCCGAGATGGACCTGCGCCCCGGGGGAAGGTTCTTCGTGCGCATGCGCGGGCCCGAAGGACAGGACGTGCCGTTGCCCGGGGTGTTCCTGGCGGTCGAGCCGGGTGTCCGGCTCGTGTTCACCGACGCCTTCGAGTCGGCCTGGAGGCCGTCCTCCCGGGCGTTCATGGTGGGCGAGATCCGGCTGGCCGATGCGCCTGGCGGCCAGACCCACTACCGGGCCCAGGCCCACCACTGGACGGCCGAGGCCGCGGCTGAACATGCGCAGATGGGGTTTGAAGCCGGCTGGAATGCCGCCGCCTTGCAGTTGGAGGCGCTTGCGGCTCGCCTGTCCTAAGGGCCAGGGCTCTTTTAGCGGCCCGGCGTCGGATCTGCCGAGCTACTTCACCATGATCCGGTGAGCAGGTTCCCGCGCCTCACGTACCGCATGGGTGAGCGCCTCAATGGCCGACTGCACCCGCTGGCACAGGGTGTCCAGCCGCGTCTCGTGCTG
>Ga0315900_10004921_pt1 | contig 18584 bp, 18 predicted proteins | sample LakEriMetagenome_FD_203521 | JGI IMG/M metagenome (GOLD analysis project Ga0315900, IMG submission 203521) | Freshwater fungal communities from buoy surface, Lake Erie, Ohio, United States - Buoy 12 MA114 | ecosystem: Environmental > Aquatic > Freshwater > Lake > Lake biofilm | place: USA: Lake... | reverse complement strand
TGTCAACAATGCAGCGATCCTCGATGCGACGCCCATCGACCAGCTGACACGCGCGCGCTTCGATCAGGTGCAGCAGATCAATCAGAATGCCGCCCTCTGGGTCACCCGTGCAATGCTGCCGCAACTGCGCGCTTCGGGGCGGGGCAGGGTGCTCAACATCGCCTCGATCATGGGGCTGAGGGGCAGTGCCGACAGTCTGCCCTATTCGACAGCCAAGGGTGGGCTTGTGAACATGACCCGGGCGCTGGCGGTCGACCTTGCGCCAGACGGCATCCTCGTGAACTGCATCTGCCCGGGCTTTGTCGACACGCGCATGGCGATCCTTCCCGACGGATCGGGACACGAGCACGAGACCGCGTGGTTCCGCGAGATCTATCTCAAGCACGGGCGCATCCCGCTCAGGCGTCCGGCTCAGCCCGAGGAGATCGCCCGCGCGGCGGCCTTCTTCTGCGGGGATGACTGTCTCTATGTGACGGGTCAGGTTCTCGCCGTCGACGGCGGCCTTTCAGCAACATTCTGACGTGTGAGGAGAGCATGAAAATCAACCGCGTCGAAGCCCTGGCCTTGCGGGGCCGGTCCCCCAAGGGTGGCTGGTCCAACGAAATCAGGCCCGAAGACTCGATCCATGCCCTGATCGTCGTCGAAACCGAGGACGGCACGACCGGCCTTGGGTCAGTCTTCACCGACGGGCGGCTTGTCCGGGCGGGGCTCGACGTGTTGCGGCCCCTTCTGGTGGGTGAGCGCGCCGACGAGCCCGCGCGGGTGGCCGAGAAGCTCCACCAGAACACCTTCTGGATGGGACGGGGCGGCACGCTCACGCATGTGATCTCCGGCATCGACATCGCGCTCTGGGACATCTTTGGCAAGATGACTGGCCAGTCCCTGTCGCGGCTCCTGGGGGGGGTGCACCGACACAGGGTCAAGGCTTACGCGTCGATCCTGATGGAGGAGCCAGGACTGATGCGGGAACGGACGGCTTTCTACCGGGCCGAGGGGTTCCGCGCGATCAAGATCGGATGGGGGCCCTTCGGCCGCCGCGAAAGTGCCGCGCATGACGCGGCGATCGTGCGCGCCGCGCGCGAGGGCTGCGGCGATGACTGCCTGCTGATGGTTGATGCGGGGGCCTCGGATGCCTGGTGGCCCAACGGGCTGAAATGGGCGCTGAACACGGCACGAATGCTGGCCGATCACGACGTGACATGGTTCGAGGAGGCGCTGCATCCCGATGCCTTGCAGGATTTCCGCGACCTGCGCCTGCAAAGTCCTGTGCCGATTGCCACCGGGGAATGCCTGACGCGGCGCCAGAGCTACCTGCCCTGGTTCGAGGCGCGCGCCATCGACATCGTGCAACCCGACGTCACCAAGGTCGGCGGGATCTCCGAACAGATCAGGATCGCCCGGCTGGCCGAGGACTTCGGCATCAAGTACGTGGGCCATGGCTGGAACACTGCCGTCGGGCTGGCGGTCGATCTGCAACTCGCCGCCGCGCTGCCCACGGCTGATCTGGTCGAGTTCATCGGCGGCTCGCCCTATATCGACGAGATCGTCGAGACCCCCTGGGTACTGGACGCCGACGGCATGCTGGCGATCCCCGAAGCGCCGGGCCTCGGTCTCCGCCTCAACCTCGATGCGCTGGCCGGCATGTCCGACAACGTGGCGGCGCTGGCCCTGCTCGGCCATCGCTGATGCGCCCTGAACTGCGCTGCGGCCGGCTGCGGGTGACGCTCGCCCCCCGCGCGGGCGGGGCAGTCGCGGGTTTCTGGCTGGACAGGGCGGATGGTGCGTTTGCCATCTTGCGGCCGATGCCGGACGCTGCGGGGGACGCGCTCCATGCGGCCATTTTCCCGATGCTGCCCTTTGCCAACTGCATCCGCGACAACCGCTTTGCCTTCGGCGGGCGGAGCTGGCAGGTCGAACCCAACATGGCCGGCACACGGCTCAATTTCCACGGCTCGGGATGGCGGCTGCCCTGGCATGTCGAAACGGTCGGCGCAGACCATGCGCGGCTCAGTCTGCATGCCGATGACGGCGTGTGGCGCTATGACGCTGTCCAGGACTATGCGCTGGACGAGGCGGGGCTCGCCATCACCCTGGCGGTGATGAACCGGGGCGTGTCGGCGATGCCCTTCGGCCTTGGCCTGCATCCCTGGTTCGCACGGCATGCAGAGGCGCTGGTGCGGTTTTCGGCAGACGGTTTCTGGCTCCTGTCGCCGGATGGTGAGGCGCTCTCGCTTGGCCCCGTGCCACCAGAGCATGACCATTCCGCGCCGGCGCCACTGCCGCGGCACTCGCTCAACCTCTGCTATGAGGGCTGGAGTGGGACGGCGCAGGTGCGCTGGCCGGGTGCGGGAGTGTCGCTCGACCTGCGCGCCGATCCGGTGATGGGCAGGCTGATGGTCCACGTGCCCGCGCATGACCCCGGGACATTCTGTCTCGAACCCCAGTCAAACCCGCCATGCGGGTTCGACTGGCTCGATGCAGTTGCGACGGGGTCCGGCCTGCATGTCCTGCTGCCGGGCGAGGCGGTCGCTGGCCGCATGACCATGAACGTCTCCGAGCATTGACAGGGAAGGACCAACCACATGAAGATCGAGTCCGTTGATTTCTTTTATCTTTCGATGCCCGAGGTGACGACGGCGGCGGATGGGTCGCAGGATGCGCTGGTGGTGCGCGTCGCGGCGGGCGGGCTGATCGGCTGGGGCGAATGCGAAGCCTCGCCGCTGGTGTCGATCGCGGCCTTCGTGGCGCCGATGTCGCACGGGGCGTGCAGGCCGGTCTCGGCCTCGGTCTTGGGGCGCAGGCTGGAGGGGCCTGACGATATCCGTGCCATGGCGGCGGATGTGGCCTACAACTCGATGGATCTCCTGCAGGCCGCGCATACCTGGTCGGGGGTCGAGATGGCGCTCTGGGACCTGCTGGGAAAGGCGCGGGGCGAGCCGGCCTGGCGGCTTCTGGGCTATGACCGGGCCTTTCCCAAGGTCCCCTATGCCTCGGTCCTCTTCGGGGCGACGGCGCAGGAGACGCTGGAGCGGGCGCGGGCGATCCGGGCGGCAGGGTTCCGGGCGGCGAAGTTCGGCTGGGCGCCCTTCGGGGCCTCTCTATCGGGCGACATCGACCAGCTTGATGCCGCGCGCGAGGGGCTGGGGCCGGATGGCATCCTCTTGATCGACGCGGGCCAGATCTTCGGCGAGGATGTCGAGGCCGCGGCAGCCCGACTGCCGGCGATGGAGCGCAACAGGGTGACCTGGTTCGAGGAGCCATTCGCCGGCGAGGCGCTTGAAGCCTATGGCGCGCTGGCGCGGCGGTCCGGCGCGGTTGCGATCGCGGGGGGCGAGGCCGCGCATAACCGCTTCATGGCGCGCCATCTGATCGATATCGGCGGCGTGGGCTATATCCAGATCGACTGCGGGCGGATCGGGGGGCTCGGCCCCGCGCGGGAGGTGGCCCTCCATGCCGCGGCGAAGGGGGTCACCTACGTCAACCACACCTTCACCTCGAACCTCGCGCTCTCGGCCTCTCTGCAGCCCTATGCGGGGCTCGAGGCGCATCGCATCTGCGAATATCCGACGGGGCTGCAACCGCTCGCCCGCGATCTGACGGTCGAGCGTATTCTCCCCGATGGCGAGGGGCTCATCCATGTCCCCGACGCGCCCGGCCTCGGCATCGAGGTGAGCGCGGCGGCGCTCGAGACCTACCGGGTCCCGGTCGAGATCAGGGTGCGCGGAAAGACGCTCTTCTCCGCCTGAGACGGATCAGGCACGAGGAAACGGCCCCGAAAGTCCATCTCGGCTCAAACCGCAGCCGCCCGGATATCCGGTCCATCATCGGCGCGACTGTCAGACGTGCCGCGCGGGCGAGCGTGCCGCTCCCTTGCGTCCTCCTGCCTCTGGCCTTGCGGGCCTGCCGGCATTGTCGTCCGGCGCTCCGGGGCTCCGGCGCGGTCCCGGTGCTGCCCGCCGGTCCTTCCGGCCGGCGGGAGCGTGCACCCATGCTGCAACAGGATGCACCAAGGGCACGTCGCCCCAGCCGATCCTTTGCCCCCTCGATACCAGACAGCAGAGTGACACCATGCCCGCCTTTGATCCCGGGCGCACGCGGATCGTGACCCGGCTCAAGACGCGCGGCAGACCGCACAGACTCGCAATGGTCGTGATCGTCCGCAGAAGCGCCACCACCGCAAACGCAATCCTGAAGAATGGTGACCCATGTCAGCCTCACCTGCGCGCATGGACAGAGTCGCCATATGGCCTCGACCGGGCGGCTGTGATCGGGACAGGGCTTCCGCCGGGCGCGCTCCTGCATCACCGGGGCCGGGCTGGAAGGTACCTCGTTCAGGCCGGGCGCAGCGCGTCACGCATCCAGGCCAGCCGCGCCGGCGGCACCAGGCCCAGGTTGTAGAAGTTAAGGTCATCGGCATGCGGCACGGCGGCCGCCACGCGGGCGGCGAGGTCGGCTGCATCGGCCAGGTTGGGATGGAAGAGCTGGAATCCCGCCGTCAGCCGCTTGCCGCGGCCGAGTGCCGCCTTCACCGGGGCGAGCAGCGCGCCGATCCGTTCCGGTGGGGCAAAATAGGCGCAATAGAGCACCCCGCCCAGATGCGGGGCGAGGGCGGCGATATCCAGGCCGCCGGCCCATGATCCGTCGTAATCGATGACCGCCAGTTCGGTGGCGGAGGATACGCCAGCCGCGACCTGTTCCACGAGCCCGGTCACCGCCTGTGGCCGCCACCGCAGGAAGGCGGCAAGTGCAGGCTCGCCGTCGAAGGCGGCAGGACCCGCTGCGGGGAAGCCGGGAAAGCTGCGGTGCGGCAGCGGCCGCGCAAAGGCGGCGTCGAGCAGCGCCGCGACCCGTGCGCGGGCCTCGGCGAAGGGCACTCGGGCGGCAGTCGCTGCCTGTCGGCAATGGTCGCAAAAGCAGAGGCCCAGCAGGAAATCTTCCTCGGGCGTCAGGCCAAGCCCGTCCTTCTCATGGTGGAAACCATGCGAAAATCCCATGAATTCCGGGGTTTCAAGTTCGATCCGATCAGGCGCATAGACCTCGGCCACCTCGTTCACGAGGGTTGCCACATAGTCGCGCGCGGCAGGGCTGCTGGGGCACAGGGCATAGACATGCGGATCGCCATGGGCTGTGCGCATGACGTGGTCGGGGTGCGCCATACCGAGCCGCGTGTTGTGCAGGCAGACCGTCCAGCAACTGACATCCGGTCCGCCGGCGTTGCGCCAGTCAACCAGCGCTGCCAGATAGTCGCCCTCTGCCGCCACGACATCGGCCTGCAGTGCCCGGATCGACCGGCCCTGCCAGCGGGCGGGGTCGAGACGGTAGTAGACCGTGCCGTCCTGCGGGAAATAGACCTTGCGGCGCGGGTTGCCGGGCTGCAGGAAGCGGCCCGCGTGGTATGAGGTCGCCAGGCTGACGCAATTGCCACCCGCCTGCACGATGCGGTCCAGTGCGGCGTCCAGCCCGATGTCGTGCAAGTCCCAAGGATAGGCCCAGACCGAGACGCGGGCCATCTAGAGGGCCTCCCACCGGCTGGCGATCACCATCCCGCGCGGGACCAGACGGCGGGGGTAACTGACGACCTCGCCCAGCACATCCTCAAGCGGCGTCGGCATCTCGGCCAACGCAAGGACGGAGGCATCCCCTGCAGCCCCCGCGCCCAGATGCCCAAGCTCGGGCCGGCCAAGCGCCAGGGCGGCGCGGGTCGTGGTGGCGGCGACGACCTCGGACAGGGGCAGGCCCAGCGACAGGAACTTGGTCATGGTGCGCAACAGGTCCCAGGCGGGGCCGTTGATGCACATCGCGTGGACGTCAGAGGAAATCGTGTCGGGTACGAACCCTGCTGCCAGTGCCTTGCGTGCGGTGTCCCACGAAAACGAACCCATTCCGTGACCCACGTCGAACAGCACGCCACGCCCCCGGGCGCGCTGCACGGCGTCGCGCAGATGTCCTGCGCCATCGACCGGCGCGTTGGGAAAGGGGCGCAGGCAGTGGGTCAGCACGTCGCCCGGACGCAGGCGGTCGACGACGTCGGCATAGGTCGGCGGCGGTTCGTCGATGTGGCACATGAGCGGCAGCCCGGCGCGGTCGGCGAGATCCAGCGCCACATCCAGCGGCTGGATTCCTGAGGGGCCCGAGGCGTTCCGGCCGACCCGCACCTTGATGCCGATGATGACGTCGGGGTTGGCACGGGCCACCGCCAGCGCCTCGCGCGAGGCCATCAGGCGCATGTCATGCGATTCGCCCACCATGATCGTCGGAGAAAAGGCATAGATGCCGGCAAAGGACACATGCAGATAGACCAGCACCCGCACCCTCGCCTTATCGATGACATGGGCGCGAAAGCCTGGAAAGTTGCCCGGTCCGGCGCTGCCGGTATCGGCGACGGTCGTGACGGCGGACTGGCGGGAATAGGCATCGGCTTCGACCCCGAGCGAGGTGCCGCCCCAATAGACATGGGTGTGCAGGTCGATCAGGCCCGGCGTCACGATCAGCCCGCTGACGTCCTGCACCTCGCGTCCTTGCAGCCCTTGCCCCACGGCGACCACACGGCCCCCGGCAAAGGCCACATCCGCCGGGCCGTCAAGCCCGTGGGCGGGGTCGATCACCCGCCCGCCCCGCAGCACCAGATCATGCATCGCCATGCCCCTGCCACCGGACCGGCGGATGCCGGTCACCCCAGGGTATGACCTGCTTCAGCACTGTTGCGACCTGCAGCACCATCGCCTCGTCGCCCGAGCCCCCCACGACCTGCACGCCCGCCGCCCAAGGCCCCGGCATGCCCAGCGGCAAGGACATTGCCGGCTGGCCCCAGACATTGAACGGTGCCATGAACACCGCATCGGCCCTGGGGCCGTTGTCGGCTTCCAGATCGGTCAGCGACATGTCGTAGTATCCCGCGCGCCGGGGCGGTTGCGACAGCGTCAGGTAGACGTCGAATGGCAAGAGTTCTGCCACGATGACGCAGCCCATCTGGCGCAACTGCTCCCGGTGGATCTCGGCGTTGAGCTTTGGGTTCAGCGCTTGAATCGCCCGGATCGCGGCGTTGGCCGGTTCGGCAGGGGTTACGTCGTCCGCCCGCACGTAACCCGCCAGCGCCACCGCATCGGCATGTCGGTAGAGGTCGTCGATGCTGCCCATGGCACCTCCACATGCGCCGGGTGGCGGCGCAGTTCAGTCCAGACGGATGGCTCGTTCCTCGGCAATCGACTGCTCGGCGGCCAGCACGATACGCAGCGAATTGACCGCCGCATCCATGCTTTCGGACAGGTCCAGATCCTCGCGGATGGCTCGCAGGAAATAGGCCTGTTCGCGGTCGCACAATTCCTGGTGGCCCGGCTCGTCGTCCATTCGCAGGATGTCGTCCTTCTTCAGGAAATGCTTGTCATCGCCGACCGCAGCATGGTGCACACGGATCATGTCGGTCTTTGTGTGCTTGTCGATGTTGGCGCTGTCAGAGAGGTCTTCTTCGCCCAGGCGCGAGTGGTCGTCGGGGACCAGGCTGACCGAACCCCTGGGCCCCACGATATCCTTCACGAAGAAGGCGGTTTCCGACATCATCGGGCCCCAGCCCGCCTCGTACCAGCCGACGCTGCCGTCATCAAAGGTGACATGCAGGTGGCCGTAATTCTGCTTGGCAGCCTCGCCCCACAGCGCCGCGCCAATGCCGTGCACGCGCACGGGTTTTGCGCCGGTCAGCTGGCACATGACGTCGACATAGTGCACGCCGCAGTCGACGATCGGGATCAGACTGTCGATCAGGTTCTTGTGCCAGAACCAGGCATCCCCGGAGGATTGCTGGTTCAGGTTCAGCCGCATCACCAGCGGCTTGCCCATCGATTTGCCGATTTCGATGAACTTCTCCCAGCTCGGATGCACTCGCAGGATATATCCCAGGACCAGCTTTCGGTTCAGACGGCGGGCCGTTGCCACCACCGCCTCGGCCTCGGCATTCGTGGTGCCGATGGGCTTTTCCATGAACACATGCGCGCCAGCCTCCATCGCCTTGATGGCATAGTCGGCATGCGTGTTGGGCCAGGTGTTGATCGAGACCGCGTCGGGCTTCAGTGCGGTCAGCGCCGCCTCGTAATCCTCGAACAGGGGATAGCCCTGCAATGACGCGTCAATTGCCTTCGACTTGATCGTGCGGGAACACAGCCCCACGATCTGAAAGCCGGGGTTGCGGTGATAGGCGCTGGCATGGGACGCGCCCATGTTCCCCAGGCCTACGACAAGGATGCGTATGGGCGCGGTCATCGCCGTCTCCTCTGGTTGGGAGGCGGGCGGCACTCATCCTGCAGGACCTGTGCCGCCCGCCACGCTTCAGCCTTTCGCGCCGATCGCCTGATCGAACATCGTGGCGCGGATTTCATCGACGTTGACATCCTCGAAGCCGGCGGGAACGCCCGCCGCCGCCGCATCGGCCTTGATCTTGTCGAGGTCAAAGGCATTGGCCGCCGCGATCAGGTCGTTGGTGCAGACATCCTCGGCCTTGATAACATCGGTCTGGCCGATCTGCGCGGTCAGGTCGAAGAAGCTTTGCCACGACGCCATGTCGTGCCAGCCCCAGCCCTGCCGTTTCGACATGTCGCCACGGAAGACGTTGGCCTGCTGGATCAGCGACATGCAGCCCTGCTTGGGTCCGACGTTCTGGCCGAGCGTCGGGAACTGGTCGAACACGGCCTGCACGGCGGCCTGGGGGTTGTGCTCGGCGAACTCCATCCCCATGGCCCAGCCCTTGAGGTACTGTTCCATGAAGGCCTTCTTGTCGGCATCCTCGAGATCGGCGGCACGCACGACAAAGGTGTTGGCAGGCAGGGGCGAATTCTGCACGCCCAGCCAGTATTCGAACTCGAGCCCGGTGGCGATCCACTCGGCCCGCAGCCCTTCCCAGGCCAGCGCCGCGTCGCCCTGGCCACCGGCCAGCGCCGTGCCCCAGGTCGGCCAGCCCGCTTCGACATAGGTGATGGTCGAGATATCGACGCCCTGGGCCGCCAGCATCGGGTCGACGATCGGCTGCCAGGCGGCCGAGCCCAGAAGGATGGTCTTGCCCTCGATGCCCTTGATGTCGGCCGGGCCTTCGCCCTTGCGGAAGGCGAGGCTGAAGGTGTCGCGCGCGCCCATGTGGAACACCGACTTCAGGTTCATCCCCTCGCGAAGCGCAAAGGAGAACACGCCGGGCGAGGGAAAGCCCATGTCGGCCTGCCCAACGTCGACGAACTTGACCGTCGCGGTACCGTCTGACGGGCCGGGCTGCATGTCGACCGAAAGGTCTCCGAAATAGCCCATCTTCTTGGCCACCCAGAAGCCGTAGTCGTCCAGCACCTCGAGCGTGCCGCGCGGGCTGATCCAGGTGAAGGGGCGGTCATAGGGGGCGGCGAGCGCGGGCCGCAGCCCAAGGCCCGAAATCACGATGCCACCGCCCGTGATCTGCAGCAGTTTGCGCCGGGAAAGCCCGGGGCCGGTCTTGAGAATGGTCATCTCGGTCACTCCATGTTGTCTTGGATTGCGCCGGGTTTGCCTCAGGTTTCCCAGCTTGCCCACTTCTTGCCGATCAGGAAAAACAGGACGTAGAGAAGGATGCCCATGATCGACAGGATCATGATCACCGCAAAGAACTCGGGCATGTTGATCATGCTCGAATAGGTCGTCAGCCGGTTGCCAAGGCCGAACCCGCCGCCCACCATTTCCGCGCCCACACAGGTGAGAAGGCCAAAGATCGCACCGATCATCAGCCCGACAAGGATCATCGGCAAGGCCATGGGCGCGCGGATCTTCCAGAAGATCTGCAGGACGGATGCGCCATAGCTGCGCGCCAGCGCGATCTTGGCGCTGTCGGTTCGGCGAAACCCGGTGGCAGAGTTGATCATCACCATCGGTCCGGCCGCCAGCGCCACGGCAATGATCCGGGGCGTATAGCCGAACCCGAATCGCAGGATCAGCAGCGGCACCAGCGCCAGCATCGGCGTCGTGACCAGGATAAGGATGTAGGGCGTGATCACCTTTTCAACAAAGGGTTTCTGCGTGACCACTGCGGCCAGCACCAGGCCGATGCTGGCCCCGATGCCAAAACCGGCGAACAGGCAGATCAGCGTGTCGCGCAGATGCGGCAGAAGCAGCGGAAACTCCCTGACCAGCGCCGCTGCGATGGCCGATGGCGGCGGCAGGATGTAGTGCGGCACCTCGAACCAGCGCAGCAGGAATTCCAGACCGCCGATCACGATCACGGCGACAAGGATGATGATGGCAATCTCCTGCCGGGTCCTTGTGCCGCTGCCGGCCGCCAGAGACACGCTCGACAGGCCGACCCCGGCACCCGGCTGCGCCTTGTGGAATTCGGGGATGGCATCACTCATCGTCGTTACTCCGCCGCGGCGCGCAGGGTGGTCTGGCCGTAGATGTCGGACTTGATCCGGTTCATCAGGTCGAACACCTCGCGGCTGGCCATGGTTTCAAGACTGCGCGGACGGGGAAACGGTACCGGGTAGTCGGCCATCACCCGCCCCGGCCGCTTGGACAGTACCAGCACCCGGTCCGAAAGGAAGATCGCCTCCTCGATCGAATGGGTGATGAAGACGATGGTGGTCTGGGTTTCCAGCCAGATTTCCTCGACCAGACGGTTCATCTCTTCGCGGGTGAAGGCATCAAGCGCGCCAAAGGGCTCGTCCATCAGAAGCACCGAAGGCCGCAGCGACAGAGCGCGCACAATGGAGGCGCGCTGCTGCATGCCGCCCGACAATTCACGCGGCATCCGTGCCTCGAACCCCTTGAGACCGACCCGGTCCAGCAGGTGGTCGATCCAGTCCATGTCCGGCGTCTGGCGCTTGATCTCCCAGGGGAACAGGATGTTCTGCATCAGGTTGCGCCAGGGCAGAAGGTTGGCTTCCTGAAACACAAGTCCGATTTCGGGATGCGGACCGGTGATCGCCCTGCCCTCCAGAAGCACCTCGCCGTCGGTCAGGCCATGCAGGCCCGACATCGACCACAGAAGCGTGGTCTTGCCGCAACCGGACGGTCCGACGATGGACACGATTGTGTTGCGGCCGACGTCGAAGGTGACATCGGCTATGGCCTGAAGATTGCCATAACGCTTGCCCGCGCCGCGAATGCTGAGCCTTGCGCCTTCTGTCACTGCTGCCATCCGCCCCCGCTCAGCAGACCTCTGCAAACCCGCAACCTGGCCCAGCCAAACTATGTTGCAGACTTACATTGCTGTCAACGATTCGGCGGTTGGGCAGAAATACCGCCATGTTTTACATAGGTGAATGTCGCGCAGGGTCATGTAAGTTTCCAACACGGGGCTTGACCTGCACAACCGATGGCCGGGATACTGGCGATGTGAACGAGGTATTGGCGGGGGGAAGGATGCGCGCGGAACAGGCCGCAAGACGGCGTTTGCCGGTGCCGGACATCATCGCCCGGATCAAGGATGGCTATCCTGATCTGCGCCCTGCCGAACAGTCGGTAGCCGATGCGGTGCTGTCCGATGTGCAGGCCGCGGTCGGCGCGTCGAACGCCGACATCGCCGTCCGCGCGGGCGTGAGCCAACCCACCGTCACCCGGTTCTGCCGTGCCATCGGCTGCGAGGGGGTGCGCGACTTCAAGCTGCAACTGGCGCGGTCGCTGGTGGTGGGGGATCTCTATCTCGCCGCCGATGCGACGCCATCGAACCCCTCCGATGCCGCGCTGCCACCGTTCTGGGACTCGGTCCTGTCCGAGGCGCGCGCGGCGATCCACGTGGTCGAACGGCAGCTTGATCCCGCCCTGCTGATGCAGGCGGCGGGGCTTCTCGCGCAATCGGGCGGCCGGGTGTTTGCGCTGGGTCTTGGCGGGTCCTCCTCGTCTCTGGCCGAAGAAACGCAGAACCGGCTGTTTCGCTATGGCCTTGGCGTGACCGCGCTCAAGGACCCCTATCTGGCGCGGATGATGGTGGCGACCTGCCGTCCCGGCGATGCCTTTGTCGCCATTTCGGCGACCGGGCGCACGCGCGAAGTGATCGAGGCTGTCGAGATGGCGCGGCACCACCGCGCCGCGACCATCGCCATCACCACGCCGGGCAGCGACCTCGCCCGCGCGGCAGACGTGGCGCTGACCGTGGCAGTGCCGGAATACCCCGACACGCTGAAGCCATCTGCCTCGCGCTTTGCCTTTCTGGCAGTGATCGACCTCTTGGCCGCCGCCACAGGCTATACGATCGGCCCGCCCGCGCGTGAAAACCTGCGGCGGATCAAGTACGCCATCCAGACGCATCGCAGAGGTGCGGCGCTGGAACCGCTGGGAGACTGAGCCATGACCGATGCCGCCATCGACCGCTGGCTGACCCGGTTCGACGCTGTCCTGCAGGCGGGCGATGTGGCGGGGGCAGTGGCGCTCTTTCGCCCTGATGCGGCGTGGCGGGACCTGCTCGCCTTCACCTGGAACATCGTGACACTGGAAGGCCCTGACCGTATCGCGGCGATGCTGGGCGACTGCCTGGCCCGCACCACGCCAGTCGGCTGGCACCGCGTCGGCCCGTCCGAAGGCGAGGATGGGGCCGAGAGCGCCTGGGTTGCCTTTTCCACCGCCACCGCGCACGGCACGGGGCGGTTGACCTTGCGCGACGGGCTGGCAGATGTGCTGTTCACCGCCATTGCCGACCTGACCGGCCATGAAGAGGCGCGCGGCGCGACACGGCCGCGGGGCATCGTTCACAGGGCCAGCCGCACCCGCGAGACCTGGTCCGAAGCCCGCGCCCGCCGCCGTGCACGCCTGGGGGTCGAGGACCAGCCGCAGGTCCTGATCATCGGCGGCGGTCAGGGGGGGCTCGCGCTGGCCGCGCGGCTCAAGGCGCTCGATGTCCCTGCGCTGGTCGTCGAGCGGAACCCGCGTGCCGGCGACAGCTGGCGCAACCGCTACCGCAGCCTCGTCCTGCATGATCCGGTCTGGTACGACCATCTGCCTTACATCCCGTTCCCGGCGCATTGGCCGGTGTTCTGCCCCAAAGACCAGATGGGTGACTGGCTCGAGGCCTACGCGCTGGCGCTGGACCTTGACATCTGGCTCTCCTCAACCGTCGCAAGCGCCGTGTGGCAGGGCGACCGCTGGGCAGTGACAGTGCGCCGCGAGGGCGGGGGCACCAGCATCCTGCACCCGGTTGAACTGGTCTTCGCCACCGGCGCCTATGGCCCGCCCCGGGCGATCGACTGGCCGGGGGCCGACAGCTTTGCCGGAACGCTCATCCATTCCAGCGCCTATCAGGATGGTCGCGCATTCTCCGGCAAGCGGGCGCTCGTGGTGGGCGCAGCCTCAAGCGCGCATGACGTCGCCGTGGACCTGTGGGAGGCGGGGGCCGAGGTCACACTGATCCAGCGGTCATCGACCTGCGTGGTACGGTCCGAGACGCTGATGGAGTTTGGTTTCGACATCTACTCCGAAGAGGCTGTCGCGCGTGGCATCGACGTCGACCGGGCCGACCTTCTGTCGGCCGCCACACCGTTTTCGCGTTTCACCGAAGGCCAGCGTTCCCTCTACCAGCGTATCCGCGCGCAGGATGCGGAGTTCTATGCCCGACTTGCCGCCTCGGGGATGCAGCTTGACTTCGGCGAGGATGAATCGGGCCTGATGATGAAGGCGCTGCGGACGGCGTCGGGCTATTACATCGACGTGGGCGCGTCCGAGCTGATCGCCACCGGCCAGATCGGGGTGATCGCCGGACAGGGTGTCGCGCGGGTTGTGCCCGAGGGGCTGGTTCTGGATGATGGGCAGACGGTTGCGGCAGATGCGGTGGTGGCCTGCACGGGGTATCAGTCGATGCACCGCACCTTGGCGGGCATCGTGTCCGAGGACGCGGCAGAGCGGGTCGGACCCTGCTGGGGCCTTGGGTCCGGCGTGCGGGGCGACCCCGGACCCTGGCTGGGCGAGCTGCGCAACATGTGGAAGCCGACGGCCGTCAGCAACCTTTGGTTTCATGGCGGCAACCTGGCCCTGTCGCGGTTCTATTCCCGTCATGTCGCGTTGCAGCTGAAGGCCCGGATGGTCGGGCTGCCTGTCACCGTCTGGGGCGGCCCGGACCAGCGGGGGGCCTAGGCGATGGCTCCGATCCCGACCGCGGTGCCGGTCATCAGCCGCATCTCGGCGGCCGACGACAGTGCCGGAAACTGCGGGACGTCCTCGGCACAGACTGCATCGAACACGGGGACCGCAGGCGACAGTGGCGCACGGCAGGCTCCGATGACTGCCCCTGCCATGACCCATCCTCGTCTTGCCGCCCCGGTCCTGATGGCCCCGCCCGGACATGCGAGGAGCCGCGCATGATCGACGTGAAAGGCGCAAGGGTGGTCGTGACCGGGGCTGGTGGCGGCGTGGGGCGTGCGCTTTGCGCCACATTCGCGGGGCTGGGGGCAGAGGTCGTGGCCTGCGACCTGCCGGGAGCCGACCTGGCGGGCGAGGCCTGCCATTTCGACCTGCGTGACCGCGCCGCAACACTTGCGGCCGCCGCGGCGATCCTTGCCGGGGGCACACCGTCGGTCGTGATTTCGAACGCGGGCTGGACGCGGGCCGAGACCCTTGGCTTTTGCACCCCCGATGCGGTCGAGGATGAACTGGCGCGCAACTTCACCGGGGCCGCGCATTTCACCCAAGCCTTCCTGCCCGCCATGCGTGCGGGAACCGGCAACCGCGCCTTTGTCTTCGTCTCTTCGGTCAACGCGCTCGCCCACTATGGCAACCCGCCCTATTCTGCCGCCAAGGCCGCGATGCTGGCCTGGTCGCGCGCCATTGCAGTCGAGGAAGGACGGCACGGCATCCGCTCCAATGCGGTCATCCCCGCCTCGATCCGCACCGCCGCCTGGGAGCACCGCCTGGCGGCCGATCCTGCGATCCTGGACAACCTCGCGGCGATCTATCCGCTGGGCCGGATCGTCACCACCGACGAGGTCGCCGCCGCTGTGGCATTCCTTGCCTCGCCCGCTGCCAGCGGTATCACCGGCACGACGCTGACCGTGGATGCGGGGCTGATGGCAGGCAACCTGCCGTTTCTGGAGGCGATCACCTGATGTGCTACGCCATGGACACAAGATCGAGTGGCACTCCATCGCGCCGGGAAAGCCGATGCAGAATGGGTTCGTCGAGAGTTTCAACGGCCAGATGCGGGACGAATTTCTCAACGAAACGCTGTTGCGAAACCTCGCCCATGCCCGCGACCTGATCACCGCCTGGGTGACCGACTCCAACACCGCGCGGCCCCACTCGGCCCTCGCCTATCAGACCCCCGCAGGTTTCGCCCTGCATCTGACAACCGCAATCGCCCGACCCGCTGCACGCGATGAGAGTTCCGCGCGCCGGACGATTGCTTACACCGCGCCAACAGGCGTAAATGACCACCGGGCTCCGGTCGTGGCTGGATGAAAGATACGTGGCAGGTCACCCTCATCACGGCCCGGCACCGGGGTAACCCTGGCCCCTACTCCGGGCTGCCCACGGGTCCTGGATCATGCTTTTTTCTGCATCAATCGCCGCCATGACTGCTTCTCGACTTCCGTGATTGATTTTCGGCGTGACGGCGTATATTGATTTTCGACACTGACCCATGAAACGTAGCCATAATCCGCGCGCATGAGGCCTTTTCGACGCATGAGACCCGAGAGCCTGACGCCCACCTTCTTCCAGGATGAGCACCTTCCCGAGGGCGCCAGCCTCGCAGGTTGGGCCGCGCTGGTCTCTGCGTTCGGCATTCCTGCCCCCGTGCGCAACCCCACCTGTATCTCGGAGCGACATGTGCGAGGCAACGTCCGCGCGGATGGGATCTGGCAGGTCTATGACAAGCGATACCTGCCCGATGCGACGCTGGAGGGCCATCTCGGCTTTGCCCTGCGGCACGAGAGCATGGACCTCCTGATCCTCAAGCGTGTGTTCGACGCCGTTCAGCAACAGGACATCGAAGCGATTGTCCGCGCCACACCGACTGGCGCCTTCTCCCGGCGGCTGTGGTTCTTCTTCGAGACCCTGACGGGACGGAGGCTCGATCTCGAGGATGCGCCGACCGTCACGGCGGTCCCGGCTCTGGACCCCACCCAATACTTCACCGGCAAGGAGCGCTTCTCGCAGCGCCACCGCATCCGGGACAACCTGCTTGGCACCGGTGCCCTCTGCCCGGTGATCCGGCGCACCGAGAAGCTCGAGGCGTTGATCGCGCTCGATCTGGCCGCGCGGGCCAAGGAGACCATCGGCAAGACGGGCGGCCATGTCGTGGCTCGTGCGGCGAGTTTCATGCTGCTGGCCGACAGCCGCGCGAGCTTCGAGATCGAAGGCGAGCGCCCGCCCGTCAACCGCCTGGAACGTTGGGGACGCGCGGTGCTCGAGGCCGGCAAGCGCCCCCTCAATCAGACCGAGATCTACCGCCTGCACCGCATCCTGATCGGCGACGATCGCCTGACCCCGATCGGCTATCGCGACGACGAGGTCTTTCTGGGCGAACGGGACCACAGCAACGACCCCTTGCCCGAGTTCATCGGCGCGCGGCCCGAGGACGTTCCCGACCTCATGACGGCGCTGAAGGACTGCAACAACCGGCTGCGGCTGACAGATGCCGAAGAGGTCGATCCCGTCCTGCAGGCCGCCATCATCGCCTTCGGCTTCGTCTACATCCACCCGCTGGCAGACGGGAATGGTCGCCTGCACCGCTGCCTGATCCATCACGTTCTCGCCGAGCGGAAGTTCACCCCACCCGGGATGGTCTTCCCGGTCTCGTCCGTGATGCTCGACCGCATCGACGATTACCGGGCGGTTCTGCAGGGCCACTCCGGCCCGCTGATGGAGCACATCACGTGGCGCGCAACGCCCATCGGCAATGTCGAGGTGCTGAACGACACGGCCGATCTCTATCGCTTTTACGACTGCACGGCGGAGGCCGAATTCCTCTATGACTGCGTGCGCAAGACCATCGAGGAGGATCTCCCGCGCGAGATCACCTATCTCAAGCGCCACGACGCGGCGATGCGCGGCATCATGAACCGCATCGAGATGCCGGACGCTCTGGCACGGCAGGTGATCCTGTACGTCACCCGGAATGAAGGGCGTTTCCCGAAGCGCCGGCGTGACTGCGACCCCTTCGACAAACTCACCGATGCCGAGATCGCCGATCTGGAGGAGATTGTGACGACGGCGTTCTCGAATTGAGGCCAGCCAGCCACCGCAGGGCACCCGACCTAAAGATGCGTAGCCATCTGGAGCGCATTCGGATGTCATGTCCTGGACCTGGCGCACTTGCCCAGCCCGAAACCGACCACTATCACCCCCAAGCACCCTCGTGATGAACGAGATACGACAAAGAGGCGGGTCAGGCCGGCGATCATCTTGAACTCGCGTGGCTTGAACAACCTCGGGCTACTCCATCTCGGCGCGCCTTCGCAGGAGAGCAAACCTGCAGAGAATGAGGCTGGAGTTCCCGTCGACGAGCGCGCAGGCAGGCGTCGGAGTCGCGCGCCGCGAATTGTTTCTCCTTCAGATCACACCATCAAAGCGAGGGATCAAGAACTTAACTGGCGCCGAGATTTCCAACGTGTCCCAACACGTCGCGCGCCGCGTTGCGGATATGTGTACGGGACAACTCAAGGAACCTCTCCTTGTCGCGCACGCGGTATGCACCGAAAATCTCGTGGTGGTCCTGAACCGCCTTCTTCTGTGCTTCGAGAGGGGCGATTTGCAGTTCAACATAACGGTCAAGAGACGAGTAGAGGCTCTTGAGCAAGGCCAGCGAGCGAACGCGCCGCGACGGTTCCATCATGCCGATGTGAATGGCCCAGTTCAGCTGGCTGAGCTCGTTGGGGATCGGATTGACATGCACGGCGCGATCATAGGCGTCTATCGCCTTGGCGATGCGCGCGTCGTCGGCTTCGGTGGCCTGGTCGATCCCCTTTTCCAACAGAAGCAATTCCAACACCTCACGCGTATCGAACACCTCTTCCGCATGCTCTCGCGAAAGCATCGATACGACCGCGCCACGGTGTGCATGGATCGTCACAAGGCCCTCGGCTTCAAGCTGCAGCAGTGCCTCACGCACCGGAACGCGGCTGACGCCAAGCTCCTTGGCCATGGCGTCCTGCCGCAGTTGCTCGCCGCCCTTCAGCTCACCGGAAATGATGCGTCGAGCGATGTTTTCAGCGACCATCCGCGTAACCGTTGGACGCAGCAGCGTCATGCCCGCCTACCTGTTCCTTTTTTTCTCGCCTGCCCCGAGAGTCTTTCAGATCGTATTACAAACTACAACACCAATTTAGTCCGCCTTGGCCAGCGCTGCCGCGGCCCCGGCATGCCGAGGCAGCGCGCGTTGCAACGGTGCGACCTTCTTGATGGCATCCGAAAGCTTTTCGGCAACCATGATGACAGGGCAATGTAGGTTGCCGCTGGTGATCGATGGCATCACCGATGCATCGACAACGCGAAGGCTCTCCATCCCGTGCACGCGCCCCTGAGCGTCGGTCACCGACAGGTCGTCCTTGCCCATTCGGCATGTGCAGCACGGATGGTATTGCGTCGCGACGCGTTCTTCCAGCCAGCGCATCAACTGTTCGTCGGGCAACTTGCGTAGGCCGGGAGCCAGCGCTTCTCCG
>Ga0315900_10004919_pt1 | contig 18588 bp, 19 predicted proteins | sample LakEriMetagenome_FD_203521 | JGI IMG/M metagenome (GOLD analysis project Ga0315900, IMG submission 203521) | Freshwater fungal communities from buoy surface, Lake Erie, Ohio, United States - Buoy 12 MA114 | ecosystem: Environmental > Aquatic > Freshwater > Lake > Lake biofilm | place: USA: Lake... | reverse complement strand
CAGACGCTGACCGGCATGCGCAGGCGCAGCGCGGCTTCGGTGGCGAATTGCATCAGCCGCAGCACGGCGGGGTGCAGCGGGTCATAGAGATGCGCGACCTCGGCATCGCCGCGATCGACGGCGAGCGTGTACATGGCGAGGTCATTGGTGCCGATGGCGAAGAAATCGGCCTCCAGCGCGATGGCATCGGCGGCGAGCGCGGCGCCGGGCGTCTCGATCATCGCGCCGAGCTCGGGCAGCTTCTCGGGCAGCTTCTCGCCGCGGCGGCGCAGGCGGCGGGCGACGCGTTCATAAATCTCGCGCGCCTGCTTCACCTCGGCCGGGATGGTCACCATCGGCAGCATCACGCGCACCGCGCCTTCGCCCGCCTGGCCGGCGACGCGCAGGATGGCGGCGAATTGCACCTCCAGCAGTTCGGGCCGCTTGAGCAGCATGCGGATGCCGCGCAGGCCCAGCGCCGGGTTGGCGGAGGCATGGGTGGGCTCCACGCCCTCGGCCAGCGCCTCCATGTCCTTCTCGCCGCCCCAGTCGAGCACGCGGATGGTCACGGGGTCGCCGCCCATCGCCTCGATGATCGGCAGATAGGCGGCGAATTGCGCGTCCTCGTCCGGCAAATCCTCGCGGTTCATGAACAGGAACTCGGTGCGCAGCAGGCCGATGCCCTGGGCGCCGGCCTGGGCGATCAGCGGCAGCTCGGCCGGGATCTCCATATTCGCCAGCAACTCCACCTCCTCCCCATCGGTGGTGACGGAGGGCAGGCGACGCAGCTTGCCGAGCCGCGCGCGTTCCTTGGCATAGGCGGCGAGCTGGTCCTTCGCTCCGGCCAGGGTCGCGGCGGTGGGGAACAGCGAGACGACGCCCTGCGCGCCATCCAGCACCATCGGGTCGCCGCGCCGTGCGGCCTCGGTCAGGCCGGGCACGCCGAGCACGGCGGGGATGCCGAGCGCGCGCAGCATGATGGCGGTGTGGCCATCCGCGCCCCCCTCCTCGGTCGCGACACCGGCGATGCGCGCGGGGTCGAGCAGCGCGGCGTCGGCGGGCGTGACCTCCTCCGCCACCAGGATCGCGCCCTCGGGCACGTCCTTGAAGCTGCGGAAGGGGTTCTGGGTCAGGTTGCGGGTCAGGCGGCGGGCGATCTCGCGCACCTCGCCGGCGCGGCGGCGCAGGCCCGCCTTATCGTCGTCGCGGGCGGAGAGGATGATCTCGGCGATCGCCTCGGCCTCATCGGCCACGGCGGTCTCGGCGCCGAGCAGCCCCTGTTCGATCCGCTTGCGCGCGCCGCGGATCAGCCGCGAATCGCCCAGCATCAGGGCATAGGCGTCGAGCAGGGGTTCGAGTTCCTGCTGCGCTTCCTCGGGCAGCACGCCGAGACGGGTCTTGAGCTTGGAGACCTGCTTGCGGCTGGCAGCCACCGCGGTGGCCAGGCGCTGGCGCTCGGCTTCCACCGCGGCGATCTCGATGCTGCGGCGCGGCGCCTCGGCGGGGGGTTCGGAGGTGTCGAAGACCGGGCCGACGGCGACACCGGGGGAGACCGGGATGCCGCGCAGCTGAACTTCCTTGGGCACGCGCCGCGCGACCGAGCGGCGCTCGGCCGATTTGGCCTCGGCCTTTGGCTCGGCGGGCTTCTCAGTCTTCATGGAAGCCGGCCTCGATGAGGCCGGCGATGGCCTCCATGGCCTCCTTGGCGTCCCAGCCATCGGCCTCGATCAGCACTTCGCTGCCCTTGCCGGCGCCGAGCATCATCAGCCCCATGATCGAGCAGGCCGGGACCGTCTGCCCATGGCGGGAGATGTTGACGCAGGCCGAGAAGCGCTCGGCCACCGTCACCAGCTTGGCCGCCGCGCGGGCGTGCAGGCCGCGGCTGTTGGTGATCTTGAGCGTGCGGGTCAGCGTCATGCCATTGCCCTCGCAGCCACAGGGTCCGGGATCGGTCAGGTTGGCCGGGGCGGCGGAGGACAGCGCCTCGCCGCCTTCTTCGGGCCACTCGTTCATGTCGGCTCTCCCTTGGCGGGCTTGCCGCCATTGGATTTCGGCGCGTCAGGGAAGTCGGCCGCGCTGGCGAGGTATTTGCGCCCCGCCGCGGTGGCATGGGCCACGGCCTCGGCCAGGGGCTCGGTGCCGCGCAGCTTGGCGAGCTTCACCAGCAGCGGGAGGTTCACGCCGGCGATCACCTCCACCGTGCGGTGGTCGCAGAGCTGGAAGGCGAGGTTGGAGGGGGTGCCGCCCATGATGTCGGTCAGCACCACCACGCCATCCCCCTGGTCCACCTGGGCGATGGAGCTGCGGATGTCTTCGCGCCGCGATTCGAGCTGGTCGTCGGGATAGATGCACACGGTCGCGACCGCGCTCTGCGGCCCGACCACATGCTCCATCGCGAGGCGCAGCTCCTCGGCAAGGCGGCCGTGGGTAACCAGGACAAGTCCGATCATGATGGCTGCGACAGGGCCTCCCGCCCCGCATCGAAGGATCCCGGCGCGGCAGGCGCCGCTTCGGGGTCGGGTCTGGCGCGGGGTAGCCCCACCTCGCGGTGCAGGCAATCCACCCGCCAGCCCAGTTGGGCAAGATGGGCCGCCAGGCGCTCCGCCACAAGCACGGAGCGATGCTTGCCCCCGGTGCAGCCGAAGGCGATCGTCAGATACTTCTTCCCCTCCGCCCGGTAGCGCGGCAGCAGCAGCGCCATCATGCCGGTCAGGCGGTCCCAGAAGTGTTCGAAATCAGGGTCTTCCATGATGAAGGCCGCGACCGGCGCATCCGCCCCCGTCATCGGGCGCAGCACCGGGTCGTAATGCGGGTTGCGCAGGAAGCGCACGTCGAGGACCAGATCCGCGTCGCGCGGCAGGCCGCGGGGATAGCCGAAGGACATCACGCCGATCGCCATGCCGGCCCCACCCCCGGGCAGGAATCGGCGCTCCACCAGCCGGCGCAGCTCGGGCAGCGGCAGGTCGGAGGTGTCGATCACCACATCCGCTGCCTGTTGCAAGGGCGCCAGCAGGGCTGCCTCCCGCGCGATTCCCTCCGCCACCCGCGCGCCCAGCGGGCCGCCGGGCGCCAGGGGGTGGCGCCGGCGCGTCTCGGAGAAGCGGCGCAGCAGCACCGCTTCCTCGGCCGTGGCGAAGACCAAGCTGAGCGCAATGCCCGGCCGGGCGCGCAGCGCGGCGACGGCGGTCAGCACCTCGGCGGCACGGAAGCCCCGGCTGCGGGCATCCACGCCGATCGCGAGCGGCGTGGCCGCGCCATCGCCGGCCAGCTCACCCACGATGGAAAGCGGCGGGTTGTCCACCGTCTCGAAGCCCAGATCCTCGAGCGCCCGCAGGATGGAGAGCTTGCCCGCGCCGGACATGCCGGTGACCAGCACCACGGGCCGGTCGGGCAGGGATTCGGTCAGCGGCAGGGGTGTGCCCATCAGGCGAGGAAGCCGGTGTGCAGCCGCATCTCGCCACGCGCCGCGCGCAGGGCGAAGGCAAGCTTGTCGGGCGCCGAGGCCTCATGCCCATTGAGCGCAAGCCGGGGCAGGCTGTGGCCGAGCGTGGCATAGGCGGCCGGTGCGGGCAGGCGCGGCGGCGTGGCGCTCAGCTCCACCACCAGGCGCAGCCGCGCGGGGGCGGCGTGGGGCAGGCCCTGGAACAGGCCGAGGCCGCGCACCTCAAGCATGCCCGACAGCGCGGCGGGCGGGGCGGCGAGCAGGCCTTGGGCATCGGCGGAGACCTCCACTTGGTCATCGGCGACCAGATCCCAGCCGCGGCCCATCAGGCGCAGCACCAGGTCCGATTTGCCGGCGCCCGAAGGCCCCAGGATCAACACGGCGTCGCCGGCCTGGGCGGCGCAGGAAGCATGCAGGGTCATCCTGTTCCTTTTGGCCGTTCCCTTTCGGGGAGGCCGGAACATGGCAGAAAGGTGGCGGGGCTGAAAGGGGGCGGAATTGCCCGCGCCGCGCCCCGCTGGCAGGCTCGGCCCATGCATCCGACCCGAGACGAAATCACCGCCGCCGCAAGGCGCATTGCCCCCCATATCCGCCGCACGCCGCTGCTGCGGCTCGGCGCCGATGAGCTGGGGCTCGGGCTCGCCCTCGCGCTCAAGCTGGAACTGCTCCAGGCCACGGGCAGCTTCAAGCCGCGCGGCGCCTTCAACCGGATGCTCCAGGCGGCGGTGCCCGAAGCCGGGGTGGCCACCGCCTCGGGCGGCAATCACGGCGCGGCGGTGGCCTATGCGGCGCGCGCGCTGGGCCACAAGGCCGAGGTCTTCTGCCCGCTCGCCACGCCGGCGGCCAAGACCGACCGGATCGAGGGCTATGGCGCGATCCTGCACCGCATCGGCGCCGCCTATGACGAGGCCCGCCAGGCCAGCGAGGCGCGGGCGGCGGAGACCGGCGCGCTGCTGGTCCATGCCTATGACCAGGCCGAGGTGCTGGAAGGCCAGGGTACGGTGGGCCTCGAGATCGAGCAGGACGCGCCGGAGGCCACGCATCTGCTGGTGGCGACCGGCGGCGGCGGGCTGATCGGCGGCATCGCCGCCTGGTATGCGGATCGGGGCGTGCAGGTGATCAGCGTGGAGTCCGAAGGCTGCCCGACGCTTGCCACCGCCCTGCGCGAAGGCCGGCCCGTGCCCTGCACCGTGGGCGGGCTGGCGGCGGACAGCCTCGGCGCGAAGCAGATCGGCACGCTCGGCTTCGCCGTGGCGGCGCGGCATGTGGCGCAGGCGGTGCTGGTGCCCGATGAGTCGATCCGCGCAACCCAGAAGCTGCTCTGGGGCGCCTTGCGGCTGGTGGCCGAGCCCGGCGGGGCGGCCGCACTTGCCGCGCTGGTCTCGGGGCGATTCACCCCGCCGCCGGGGGCGCGCGTGGCGGTGCTGGTCTGTGGGTCCAACGCCGACCCGGCGAGCGTGACGGGATGACCAAGGCGGGCCATGCTGCCCGCCCGAGGAAGAAGGCGCTGCGCATGTCCCGATCCTGGTTGATGCCGCTGCTCGCGGCCACGCTCTGCACGGCACAGGCCGCCGCCCAGCCGACGGTGACGGTGCACAATTTCGCCCGCGCGGAGACCGATCGCTACCTCACCGACCTCGTGCGCATGGCCGGGATCGGGCGCCTGGCGCATGAGCGCGCGGTGGTGGATGTGGCGAACCAGACCGTGATCCGCATGAACCGCGACACGCTCTACTCCTACCTCGTGCTGGACCTGGAGGCCGGGTCCGCCCTGGTCTCGATGCCCGAGGTGGGGGCGCGCTTCATGTCGCTGCAGGCGATCGACCAGGACCACTATGTGCACGGCGTCTTCTACGCCCCCGCGCGCTTCGTCTTCACGCGCGAGCAGGTGGGCACGCGCTACATGGTTCTGCTGTTCCGCACCTTCCTCGACCCCAACGACCCCGCCGATGTCGCCGCCGCCCAGGCGGCGCAGGATGGCATCCGGGTGGAACAGGCGGCCGCCGGGCGGCTCGAACTGCCGGAATGGGACAAGGCCTCGCTGGATGCGGTGCGCGCGGCGCTGAACACGCTCGCGCTGCACGGCGCCTCGGCCGCGCATGGCTTCGGCCGGCGCGGGGAGGTCAACCCGATCGACCATGTGGCGATGGCCGCCGCCGGCTGGGGCGGCAATCCGCAGCGCGCGGCGATGTATCTGCCCATCGTGCCCCCTGCCGCGCTCGCCGGCGCGCCCAGCCGCATCCGCCTGACCGAGGTGCCGGTGGACGGCTTCTGGTCGATCACGATGTACAACGCGCAGGGCTTCATGGTGGCCAATCCGGCTCACGCCTATTCGGTCAACAACGTCACCGCGCAGCGCGCCGCCGATGGCTCGGTCACGGTGCAATTCGGTGGCTGCGAGGCCGCCCCGCCCAACTGCCTGCCCACGCCCGAAGGCTGGAACGCCATGCTGCGGCTCTACCGCCCGCGCGCGGCGCTGCTGGAAGGGCGCTGGCAGGTGCCGCCGCTGGAGCCCGTTAGGTAGCGCGCGTCAGGTCGAGCCGCGCCAGCAGCCCGGCGCCGTCTTCGAGGCTGAACACCCCGCCATGCGCCGCGGCGGCGGCGGCAACAAGGGCAAGGCCGAGCCCCGTGCCCGACGTGGAGCGGCTGCGCTCCAGCCGCCCGAAGCGGCGCATCACCGCCTCACGCTGGTCGGCCGGGATGCCGGGCCCGTCATCCTCCACCTCGATCACCGGGCCGGGCCGCAGCCGCAGCGTGATGTGCTGCCCGCCATGCAGCACGGCGTTATCGAGCAGGTTGATCACCGCCTGGCGCAGCAGCGCGGCGTCGCCCTGCAGGCTGAGGCCGGGCGCGATCTCGCTGCGCAGCACGCGCCCGGAGTCCTCCGCCACCGGCCCCATGATCTCGGCGCAGTCTCCGACCAACGCGGTGAGATCCACAGACGAAAATCCCTGCGCCAGCACGCCGCTCTCGGCGCGGGCGATGCGCAGCAGCGCGGCGAAGCTCGCCAGCACGGAATCGAGTTCGACGAGCGCCGATTCCAGCATCGCATTGTCGGCCTCCGCCGCGCGTGGCCGGGCCAGCGCGCCCTCCAGCGCCTGGCGCAGGCGCGACAGCGGGCTGCGCAGGTCGTGCGCGATGTCGTCGGTGACCTGGCGCTGCGCCACCATCAGCGCTTCGATCCGGCCGAGCAGCGCGTTGAAGGTCTCGGTCAGGCGGTCGAACTCGTCATTGCGGCCCGAGAGCGGCAGGCGGCGGGTGAGGTCACCCGCGACGATGGCGCGCGCCGCATCCGAGGAGTCCGCGAGCCGCCTCTCCATCCGCCCGGCGGCGATGAAGCCCAGCAGCAGCGCCACCAGCGCGGCCGCCCCGCCGGCCAGCGGCGGCGTCCAGGCGAGCGCCGAGGCCGCGCGATCGACGGGCGTCAGGTCGGCGGCGACCATCAGGCTCGCCCCCCCGGTCAGCCGCGCGCCGAGCACGCGCAGCGCCGGGCGGTCCTCGGTGGCGGGCAGCACGGCGAAGCCGCGCAACCCTGGCTGCGCGCCCGGCAGGCGCCCGGCGACGCGCCGCCCATCGGGGGCGAGCAGCACGACCAGCAGCGGGCCGCGCCTTCGCGCATAGGCATCGACCGTGGCGGCCAGGCCGAGCAGCCCGAACTCCTCATATTCGCGCAGGAACCCCTCGGCCTCGCCGGCAATGACGAGGTCGAGCTGCTGGCGCAGCGCGGCCTCCGCCCGCAGCCAGCCCCAGCCGGAGCCGAGCAGCGAGACCAGGAGCATGACAACGGCCGCCGCGCTGGCGACGCGCAGCGAAAAAGACCGCCTTGGCGCGCTCACGGCGCTTCCAGCGCATAGCCCGCGCCGCGCACGGTGCGCAGCATCGGTGCCTCGCCCGGCAGGTCGAGCTTGCGGCGCAGGCGGCTGACATGGACATCGACGACATTGGTCGTGGGATCGAAGGAGAAATCCCACACCTTCTCGAGCAGCATCGTGCGCGTGATGACCTGGCCGGGATGGCGCAGCAGGTATTCCAGTAGCCGCCATTCGGTCGGCAGCAGGTCGAGCTTGCGCGCGCCGCGCGTCACCGTGCGCGTGAGCAACTCCATGCGCAGCTCGCCCAGTTCGAGCGCCGATTGTTCCGCGGGCGTGCCGGCAGGGCGGCGCGCCAGCGCACGGATGCGCGCGCGTAACTCGGCGAAGGCGAAGGGTTTCGCGAGATAGTCATCGGCACCGGCTTCCAGGCCTTCCACTCGCTTCTCGACCTCGCCGAGCGCGGTCAGCACCAGGATGGGCGTGGTGATGTTGGCGAGGCGCAGGGCGCGGATGATGGAGAGCCCGTCCGGGCCGGGCAGCATGCGGTCGGTGACGATGACGTCGAAGGGCTCGCCCATCGCCAGGAACAGCCCGTCGCGGCCATTCGCGGCGTGGTCCACCACATGGCCTTCCTCGCGCAGCCCCTTGGCGATGTAGGCGGCCGTCGCGGCATCGTCCTCGATCAGCAGGATGCGCATGGGTCTCCGGGGGCTGAGGGCCGCGCGAGCATAGCAACCGACCCGCCCGGAGATAGGCCCTTGCTCGATGACGAAATAGAACATATATAGAACAAACAATCCCCGCCGCTTGGAGCCGCGCCCCATGGCCGCCCGCAAACCTGCTCGCCTCCGCCCCACCGACGCCGCGCTGCTGCGGCTGCTCGCCTTGGCCGCCAAGGGCGTGCCCCCGAACCGCATGGCGCGGGAGGTGGAGCTGATCGTCGCCGAGTGGCAGCGCGCCGAGGAGTCCGACCCGCTGGCGACGAAGGAGTGGCTGGACGAATTGTGCGAGCAGATCGCCGCCGGCGTCGCGGATGCCGAGGAGCAGGTGGCGGACGCCGATACCAGCGAGCCCGCCGCGGTGAAGCAGGCCGGCATCACGCTCGCCGCGCTGGTCGCCACCCATGACGCGGCCAATCGGGCGCGTGCGACGCTGTAGAGCACTATCCGTCCTTTCGGACGGATAGTGCTCTATGAATTCTTGTTCTAGCGGTCAGGGGCTGCCAGCAGCCCTACGCTGTCCACCACCGCGTGGTCCTTCAGCGCGGCGGCGTCGAGCCCCTGGAAGGCGCGATGCGCCACCAGGACCGCCACGACGCGCGATTCCGCCAGCGCCCGCGCCAGCGGCACCAGCGTGACGTTCGGCAGCGCGGCCAAGCCGGGCGGCAGGGCGGGCAGCATCGGCTCCACCACCCGCACCGCGAGCCCCGCAGTCGCCAGGCGCTGCACGACCTCCAGCGCCGGGCTGCCGCGCAGATCCTCCACATCCGGCTTGTAGCTGAGGCCGAGGCAGGCCACCGCCCCGCCGCCCAGCGCGTGGGACGCTGCCTGCACCTGCGCGGCCACCGCCGCCGGGCGCGCATCATTCACCTCGCGCGCCAGTCGGATCAGCCGCGCCTGCTCCGGCGCGCCCTCGACCAGGAACCACGGATCCACCGCGATGCAATGCCCGCCCACGCCCGGCCCCGGACGCAGCACATCGACGCGCGGATGACGGTTGGCGAGCGCGATGGCGCGCCAGGGATCGATGCCGTGCCGCGCGCAGATCGCCGCGGCCTCATTGGCGAAGGCGATGTTCACATCGCGGAAGGCGTTCTCCAGCAACTTCACGACCTCGGCCGTGCGCGCATCGGTCAATTGCGCGACCCCGGTCGAAAAGCTGGCGTAGAGTTCCGCGGCACGCTCCGCACATTCGGGCGTGAGGCCGCCGATGATGCGATCATTCGCCACGATCTCTGCCAGCATCCGCCCCGGCAACACGCGCTCGGGGCAATGCGCGAGATGCACGCAGCCCGCGCCCGCGCCGGGCAGGCGCAGATCCGGCCGCGCGATGGCCAGCGCGCGCGCAAGCCGCTCGGTCGTGCCGACGGGGACGGTCGATTCCAGGATCACCGTGTCGCCCGGGCGCAGCAGCGGCGCCAGCGCGGCGAGTGCGGCGTCCACATGCGCGAGCTCCGCCCCCTGGCGCGCGTTCAGCGGCGTCGGCACGGCGATGATGTGGAAATCCGCGATGGCGGGCGTGGCCTCCACCGCCAGCGCCCTCGTCGCCAGCGCCGCGGCGAGCAGCATGTCGAGATCGGGCTCGCGGAATTGCGCCGCGCCGGTGGCGAGCGTGGCGCGCACCGCTGCATCCGTGTCGCAGCCCACCACGCGGTGGCCACGGCTGGCCAGCGTCACGGCCGTGGGCAGGCCGACATAGCCGAGGCCGATCACGCTGACCCTGCTCACGCTGCGCCCCCGCTGCACTGTGCCGCCACAGAGTGTCGCCGCTTGACCTTGGGCGGCAATGCCACCAGCCTATTCTGCAATCGATTGGGGGAAAACAGGTGGATCGGGGCATGGACCAAGCCATCGCCGGGACCGAGCACTGGACGCAGAAGGGCGATGTGCGCCTGTTTCTGTGGCGAAAGGGTGCCGAGCGGGGCGTCGAGGCGACGCGCGGGACGATCCTGTTCGTGCATGGCTCCTCCATGGCCTCGCAGCCGACCTTCGACCTGCAGGTGCCGGGCATCCCCGACGCCTCGGCGATGGATGTCTTCGTCCGCGAGGGCTATGAGTGCTGGTGCGTGGACATGGAAGGCTATGGCCGTTCGTCCAAGCATCGCGCCATCACCTGCGACATTGCCAATGGCGCCGACGATCTGGAAGCGGCGAGCAGCCACATCCTCTCCCATAATGGCGGCCGCAAGCTGCTGGTGTATGGCATCTCGTCCGGCGCGCTGCGCGCCGCGCTGTTCGCCGCGCGGCACCCCGAGCGCGTGGCACGCCTGGTGCTCGACGCCTTCGTCTGGACCGGCGCGGGCAGCCCCACCCTCGCCGAGCGGACGAAGAAGCTGCCGGGCTACATCGCGGGCGGGCTGCGCCGGCCGATCGACCGTGCCTTCGTGCGCTCCATCTTCACGCGCGACCATCCGGGCACGGGCGATGAGCGGCTGGTGGAGGCCTTCGCGGATGCGATCCTCGCACTCGACGACAGCGTGCCGATCGGCACCTATATCGACATGTGCAACCATTTGCCGGTGTTGCAGCCCGAGCAGATCCGCTGCCCCACGCTGATCCTGCGCGGCGAGTATGACGGCATCGCGAGCATGGAGGACCTGCTCGCCTTCTTCGCGCGCCTGCCGCATCCGGACAAGCAATTCGCGGTGATGCAGGGCATCAGCCATGCCTCGCTGCAGCAGAAGAACCGGCAGACCATGCTGCATCTGCTCGCCAATTTTTTCGCCCAGCCGGCGCCGATCTACCTCGGCAGCGCGCCGCAGGCCTGAGCATCGCAACGACAAGACGGAGGACCGGACCATGCAGACTCCCCTGATGACGCGCCGCGCCGCGCTCGCCGGCCTTGCCGGTGCCGCGATGACGCCCGGCCTCGCCGCCGCGCAGGCCGCCTTCCCCGCGCGCAACTTCCGCGTCGTGATTCCGACCGGCCAGGGCGGCGGAGCGGATCGCCTCGCGCGCAGCTTCGACGATGGCTGGTCGAAGCTGCTGAATGGCCGGCAGTTCGAATACGAATTCCACGCCGGCGCGGCAGGGCAGGTGGGCTACGAACTGTTCGTCCAGCGCCGCGACCCGGACGCCTACAACCTGCTCTTCGGCAATATGGGGCCGGAGATGATCATGTACGCGCTGCAGCGCCCGCGCTTCCGCTTCCCCGAGGATCTCTCCTATTTCTGCCGCATCGATATCGATGATTCGGCGATCTATGTGCGCGAGAACTCGCCCTTCCGCCGCGTCGAGGATATCGTCGCGGAGGCGAAGCGGCGCCCGGTGAATGTCGCGGTCAGCCGCATCCCGCACCCGGCCTCGATCGGCATGCTGGCGCTGGGCGAGGCGCAGGGCGCGCGCTTCAACCTGATCCCCTATGGCGGCGGCAGCCCCACCATGGTCGCGGTGATGAGCGGCGAGGCGGAGGTGGGCGCGCTACCGGTCTCGGGCCTCACGGCGCAGGCCGGGCGGCTGCGCGTCCTGGCGGTCTTCGCGCGGGAGAATGTGGTCGCGCGTCTCACCCAGAATGCGCCGACTGTGAACCAGGTCTTCGGGACCACCATCCCCGATCTCTATTCCTCGCGCTCCTGGGCGATCCATACCCGCGCCATCGACCGTTACCCGGACCGCTTCCGCCTGCTCGAGGAGACCGCCGCGCGCGTCTTCAACGACCAGGATTTCCGCGCTGCCCTCGCCCGTGCCGGCCAGCCGGATGAGACGGTGCGCTTCGGCAACCGTGCGCTCTGCACCGAATATGCGCTGGGCATGATTGAGCTGGCGAACCGCTACCGCCAGCAACTCTCCGCGCAACGCTGATGCCGGGCCAGCCGCCGCGCGGGGCGCGCAAGCCGGTCGGGCAGGAGCTGATCATCCCGGCGATGGCCGTCGGCTTCACCGTCTACTACTTCTGGACGGTGACCGAGCTGGCCTGGGAGGCGAAGGCGAACGGCATCGTCATCGGCGGCGTGCTGCTGGTGCTGGTCGGCCTGCTTTGCCTGCGCATCGGCATGCAGATGGCGCGCGGCGAGGTGAGCCTGCGCGCCACGCTCGGCGGTGATCCGGCGACGGATCGCGTGCGGCTTATGCTGCTCGGGCTGTGTGTCGCCTTCCTGGTCGCGCTGCCCTTCCTGGGCACGACCATCGCGCTGGCGCTGATGCTCTTCGCCTGCATGTGGGTGTTGGGCGCACGGCATTGGCCGACGCTGATCGGCGTGTCGGTGATCACGCCGCTGCTGGTCTGGGGCGCATTGGTGGTCGGGCTCGGCACGCGCTTTCCGGCCGGCTTCTTCGAACATGCGATGGGCGCGCTGTTCGGCCTCGGGGGCGGTGACTGATGGAACTCGACCTCGGCACCATCGCTGATCTCTTCGGCCGCTCCTTCGGCCTGTGGTGGGCGATCATCCCGGGCATCGCACTCGGCCTCGTGGTTGGCGTGCTGCCGGGATTCTCGCCGCAGAACACGCTGATCATCCTGCTTCCGGTGACCCTCGCCGTGGAGGTCGAGGCCGCGCTCGCCTTCATGATCTCGCTCTACTGCGCCAACCATCTCTCGGGCGGCATTCCCGCCATCCTGGTGAACATCCCCGGCAGCGGCGGTGCCGCGGCGACTTGCATCGACGGCTACCAGATGACCAAGAAGGGCCAGGCGCAGCAGGCGCTGGTGCTCTCCTTCGTGGCTTCCGTCGCGGGCGGGCTGATCACCTCGGTCGCGGTGCTGGCGATCCTGCCCTATCTCGCGCAGGTGGGGCTGTTGCTGCGCTCGGTCGAGATGGTGGTGATCATCCTCTTCGGCCTGACGCTCATCGCCGTGCTGGCGGCGAAGGACATGCTGAAGGGCCTCATCGGCGGCATGTTCGGCCTGATGCTGGGCGCGATCGGCACCGACCAGGTCTATTCCACGCCGCGCGCCACCTTCGGCTTCCTCGAACTCTATGACGGCCTGCCGCTGGTGCCGGTGCTGATCGGGCTGTTTGCCGTCAGCGAATGCCTGGTGATGCTCGAGGAGAAGTTCGACAGCACCAAGCCCACCGTCACGCAGCGCCCGCAATGGGCGGATACGCTCGACGGCCTCAAGATGTGCGTGAAGTACTGGTGGCAGATCGTCTGGACGGCCTTCCTGGGCCTGGTCGTGGGCGTGATCCCTGGCGCGGGGGCGTATATCGCGAGCTTCGTCGCCTACCAGCAATCGCGGCTCTTCTCGAAGACGCCGGAGCTCTACGGCACGGGCTTCCCGCCCGGCGTCATCGCGCCTGAGAGTGCGAATAACGGCGTGACCTCCGGCACGCTGGTGCCGACCATGGCGATCGGCGTGCCGGGTGGCTCGACCGCCGCGGTGATGATGATCGTGCTGCAATACCAAGGCATCGTGGTCGGGCCGCGCCTGTTCCAGGAACAGCCGCAGATCGCCTACGGCGTCTTCGTGATGATGACGGTCGCCTATCTGATGATGATTCCGCTGATCCTGCCGATGGCGCGCTATGCCTCGAAGGTGGTGAGCGTGCCGGTGCACATCATCGTGCCGCTGATCCTCGGGCTCACCGTGGTCGGCGCCTTCGCGGATCGCGAATACATCTTCGACATGGCGCTTGCGCTTGGTTTCGGCGTGATCGGTTACATCGCGGTCAAGACCAACTACCACGTCACCTCGATCCTGATCGGCGTGCTGCTGGGCCCCATCTTCGAACGCTACCTGCTGCGCTCGCTGCGCATCGGGCAGGGCGACATCATGGTGCTGTTCTCCTCGCCCATCGCGAACGCACTGTGGGTGTTGCTGGTGATTTCCGTCGTCGTGCCGATCTGGCGGGAGCGCGTGCTGGCGCGCCGTGCGGCGGCTTGAACAAGGATGCTGCGATGAGTGAGGGATCGGTCTCCGCCAAGGGCCTCAAGCGCCTCGCCTGGCTGGACATGCCGGGCGGCGGGCAGGTCACGGTGCAGGGCAACTACGCCTATATCGGCCACATGAAGCCGCCCTACGGCAACTCCATCGTGGACATCTCGGACCCGCGCAATCCGCGCATCGTGGCGACCATCGACCCGCCCTCCAACGCGTCCCACACCCACAAGGTGCGCGTGGCGGGCGACCTGATGATCACCAATGTCGAGCAGGATGACCGCCACCCGCTGCGCCGTGCGAAGCGCATCCCGGAGATCGAGGCCGCGCATCTCGCCCAGCATGGCAGGCCCATCACCGATGCGGAACTTGCCGCCGCGATCAAGGTGAAGGTCGATTTCCTGTCGCGCGCGCGCGCCTCCCTCACCGCGCCCCCCTATGACGAGGGCGGCTTCCGCCTCTGGGACATCGCGGACCGCACGCGCCCGCGTCTGCTGAAGCACCAGCTCACCGGCGGAATCGGCGTGCATCGTTTCGACATGGATGCGAACTACGCCTACATCTCCACCGAGATGGAGGGCTATGTCGGCAACATCCTGGTGATCTACGATTTGGCCGATCCGGCGAACCCGCGCGAGGTCTCGCGCTGGCACATGCCGGGCCAGCATGTCGCGGCCGGCGAGGTGCCGACATGGCAGGGCCAGCAGCATCGCCTGCACCACACGCTGCGCGAGGGCAACACGCTCTGGGCCGCGGTCTGGTACGCCGGCATCCGCGCCATCGACGTGACCGACATCACTAGGCCGCGCACCATCGGCGAGTATCGTTATCACCCGCCCTTCCCCGAGCCCACGCACACCATCATGCGCGTGCCCTTCCCCGTCGCGGGGCGGCAGATCGCCGTCGGCGTGGACGAAGAACATGAACACGTCCCAGGCCAATTGCATGGCGGGCTCTGGGTCTTCGACGTGGCGGATCCCGCGCGCATCCAGCCGCTCTCGATGTGGCACCTCAGCGAGGCCGGGAACCCCTATCTGCACACCGGCGATCGTTTCGGCGCGCACCAGTTCCAGGAACGCATGCACGACACCTGCCTCTACACGGCCTGGTTCGCCGGTGGGTTGCGCGTGATCGACATCGCCGACCCCACCGCGCCCACCGAGGTCGCGCATTGGCTCGCCGAACCGCCGCCGGGCCAGACGAGCCCGCAATGCAACGATGTTGATACGGACGGCAAGGGCCTCGTCTATCTGCTCGACCGCAACCGCGGCTTCGAGATCCTGGAGCGCACCGCGTGAAGCTGTTCTTCTGCGGCGCGGTGAAGACGGCGCTGGAGCACAACTCCTGGCCCGGCGAGATTGCCTGGGGCACGGTCGGCGCGCTGCGCGATCGCGTGCTGGCGGGTGAGCGGCCGGGGGTGATCATCGTCAGCGACGCGGCGCTCGACCAGCTCGCCGATCACGGCCTGCTCGTGCCCGGCACGCGGCTGTCGATGGGCGACACCGCCACGGGCCTCGCCATCCGTGACGGCGCGCGGCGCCGGCCCATCGGCACCTCCGAGGAACTGCGCGTCGCACTCCTCACCTGCGAGAGTATAGCCTGGGCGGATGGCCGCAGCGGCGCCACGGCGGGCAAGCATTTCGAGGCGGTGGTCGCGCAGCTCGGCATCATGGCGGAGTTGCTGCCCAAGGCCACGCTGGTGCGCTTCGGCGTCGAGGCCGTGGCGGCGTGCAGCCGCGGCGAGGTCGAACTCGCCGTCAGCCAATCGACCGAGATCGTGGGCCGGCCGGGTGTGTCGCTGCTCGGCCCCTTTCCCGCGCCCTTCGCGCTCTCCACCGGCTATTCGGCCGCCATCGTCGAGGACAGCGCGGCCGCGCGCGGCGTGATGGCGCGCCTCGCCACGCCAACCACGCGCGCCGCGCTGGACGCCATCGGTTTCACCAATCCCTGATCGCCCGGAGTCCGCCATGAAAGCCATGACCCAGCGTCGCCTCGGCGCCCACGGCCCGATGATCCCGGCCATCGGGCTTGGCTGCATGTCGCTCTCCGGCGTCTATGGCGATGCGGATGACGCGGCCTCGATCGCGCTGATCCACCACGCCATCGCCATCGGCGCGAACCATCTCGACAGTTCCGACATGTATGGCTGGGGGCACAATGAGGATGTGATCGGCGCTGCGCTGAAGGGGCGGCGCGATCAGGTCTTCCTCGCCACCAAATTCGGCCAGATCAAGCGGGACGGCGGCGGCAATGGCGTGGATGGCTCGGCGGCCTATGTGCAGCAGGCCTGCGAGACCAGCCTCAAGCGGCTCGGCACCGATGTGATCGATCTCTACTACCAGCACCGCGTCGATCCGAACGTGCCGGTTGAGGAGACGGTGGGCGCGATGGCGCGTCTGGTGGAGCAGGGCAAGGTGCGTTTCCTCGGCCTGTCGGAAGCCAACCCCGAGCGCATCCGCCGCGCCCATGCCGTGCACCCTATCGCCGCCGTGCAGACCGAATATTCGCTGCTCTACCGCACCGAGGCGGAGGAGACGCGCGCGGTCACGCGTGAGCTCGGCATTTCCTTCGTCGCCTATGCGCCGCTCGGGCGTGGGTTCCTCACGGGTGCCATCACGGACCTCGCCGCGGTGGGCGGGCGCCGCGCGCAGCATCCGCGCTTCCTGCCGGAGAATTTCGACCACAACCGCGCGCTGGTGCTGAAGGTCGAGGCAATGGCGAAGGCCAAGGGCTGCACGCCCGCGCAACTCGCCCTCGCCTGGCTGCTGGCCCAGGGCGAGGATGTGGTGGCGATCCCCGGCACGCGGAATCCGGCGCGGCTGGATGAGAATGTCGGCGCCATGCAGGTGTTGCTGACTGGCGCCGAGATCGCGAGCATCGACGCCGCCATCCCGCGCGGCGCCGCCGCCGGCACGCGCTACCCGGCCGGCGGCATGAAGGGTGTGTATATCTGAGCGGTTGACGCGCGCGCGCCGCTTGGGCACCTGCCTGTCATGCCCAAGCTCCAAGCCGCCCAGATCTCCGTCACGCCCTTCCAGCAGAATTGCGCCCTGATCTGGGACGCGGAGAGCCAGCGCGGCACCGTGATCGACCCAGGTGGCGACGTGCCGCGCATCCTCGCCGCGATCGCCAAGGCCGGCTGCAACGTCCAAAGCATCCTGCTGACCCACGGCCATCTGGACCATGCCGGCGGCGCGGCCGAGCTGAAGGCGGCGCTGGAAGCCGCGCAGGGCGCGCCGGTGCCGGTGCAGGGCCCGCATCGCGATGATCTGCCGCTGCTGGAAGCCATCCCCGCCCAGGCCGCGCAATACGGCATGGAGGGCATGGCCAGCGTCACGCCCGACCAATGGCTGGAGGAAGGTGCTGTGGTGCAGATCGCCGGGCAGGATTTCGACGTGCTGCACTGCCCCGGTCATGCGCCCGGCCATGTCGTCTTCGTCTCCCGCGCGCTCGGCTTCGCGGTTGTGGGGGACGTGCTGTTCCGCGGGTCCATCGGCCGCACCGACTTCGCCTATGGCGACCATGACGCGCTGATCGACAGCATCACCCGCAAGCTGCTGCCGCTGGGCGATGAGATGCGCTTCCTCTGCGGCCACGGCCCGGGCTCGAGTTTCGGCGAGGAGCGCCGGACCAACCCCTTCCTGCCGCGGTAGTCTTTATCGCGGGCTGTCTGCCGGCCGGCGCAGCAGCACGGTGATCGGCGCGACCACGAAGCCGCGCTCCTCCAACGTCAGCGCCCAGGCCTCCAGCGCCGCCACGACCGAGGGCACGGGGTCACCGGCCAGTCCCAGCGCCGAGCCGTTCTGCGTCGCCAGCACCTCAAGCTCCGCCAAGCGCCGCATCACCTCGGTACGGGTGGGGGAGGGCTCGTCCAGCACCACATCCACGGCGCGGCCGAAGGCGCGGGCGGGCTGCGGGCCGCCGGGGCGGGGCTCCACGTACAAAAGTCCGCGCTGCGTCAGGATGGTCTGCACGCTCGCCAGAAGATCGGCGTTCTGGGCGAAGCGCTCGCCGCGCATGGAGCCCTCCGCGCCGATGGCGCCGACCTGGCCCTGGATGCGCGCCAGCGCCCAGTCCAGCCTTTCGAGGTTCTCGCCGATCGACAGGCCCGTCAGCAGCGCGCGGTCGCCCGGATCGGCGCGCGCGCCGAAGCCCGCGGGTTCCAGCGGCAGGGCGCTGAGCATCTCCATCCCGCGCGCGCGGGCGCGTTCCAGCAGGGGTTCGGGACGTGTCGCATAGGGGCTGAAGGCCAGCGTCACGGCGCCGGGGAGGCGGCGGATGGCGTCTTCCGAATGCTGCGCGTTCAGCCCCATGCCGCCGAGGATGATGCCGATGCGCGGGCGCCTGTCCTCGCGGTCGAAGGCCCGGGCATAGGTGCGGATGCTGGTGCGCCCCTCGGGCCCAAGCTGCGGCACGAGGCCCTGTCGGGTGCGTTCCAGCAGCAGCGGGTCGGGTGGCGGGATGGTGGGATCGGCCATCGCACGACGCGGGGCGGCTGGTGGGGCGGCGAGGGGCGGCGGCGCAGGGGCGGCAGGTGGGGCGGCGGGCGGGGCTGCTGCGGCCTGGGGCGGCTGGGCGGGGGGCGGCGCGGCGGGCGTCGCCGGGGCTGCGGCAGGTGTCACTGCCGGCGCGGCTGGCGGCGTGGGGGCAGGCTCGGCTGCCAGTGCTGCTGCAACCGGTGGCGGTGCAGGCGGTGCAGGCGGTGCCGGCGGATCGGCGGGTGGTGCGGGGGCCTGCGCCAGCACGGGCGGAGCCGGCGCGGCGATCTCCGCGGCGGGCGGCGCGACGCTAGTTGCCTCGGCGCTGGGCGGCTCGGGCGGG
>Ga0315900_10004916_pt1 | contig 18592 bp, 18 predicted proteins | sample LakEriMetagenome_FD_203521 | JGI IMG/M metagenome (GOLD analysis project Ga0315900, IMG submission 203521) | Freshwater fungal communities from buoy surface, Lake Erie, Ohio, United States - Buoy 12 MA114 | ecosystem: Environmental > Aquatic > Freshwater > Lake > Lake biofilm | place: USA: Lake... | reverse complement strand
CGCAGCCGGTCCCTTTTTCATGACCAGAGGGCGCTGCACGCGACTGCGCGCGCAGCGGCCAGGCTTTTTTCTGGCGAGTTTCGGGCGGGCTGGCCCGGGTCTTGCGTTTCAGTTTTCAGTGGATGGCCAATGACCGTCCGGCGGAATGTGCATGTTGCTCCGATCACTTGTTCATGGGTCGCTTGCCTCGCGGCCGCTCCTGAGGCGCTGCCTGCATGCGCTCCTGGCCTGCGGCCTGTCCGGCCTGGCGCTGTCCGCCCAGGCGCTCACCGAAGCCGAGGCAGTGCGTATCGCCCTGGGTGAGACCGACGCCCGCATCGAGGCCTTGAACCAGGCGGTGGCCACCGCCGATGACAAGACCGCTGCATTCCTGCAGGCCCTGGCCGACGATGCGGTCAAGACTGCCGGCGGCAGGGTGTTCATCGTCAAGGACGGCCAGGGGATCGATCCGGTCACCGGCCAGCGGGTTGACCTGCCGGCCGATGCCGAAGACGTGGTGAGCAACAACCGCATGCGCGGCGAGATCGACACGGCGCTCGGCGCCATCCGCCTGTTCTCGCCCGACGAAAAAATGCGCGCGGCGGCGGTCAAGGCCCTGGCGGCCGAGCCCGATGAGGCGCGCCTGCCGCTGATCGAGAAAGCGCTGCAGTCCGAAACCGTGCCCGCGATCCGCGCGCAGCTCGAACTCGCGCGGGCGGCCATCCTCATTTCGAGCAGCGACCCGGCCCGCCGCAGCGAGGCGGCACGCAGCCTCGCTACGAGTCGCGACCCGGCCACCCAGGCGCTGCTGCTGGCCCGGATCGCCAGCGAGACCGACCCGGCGGTGAAGTCCATCATGGGCACCGCGCTGCGCCAGGTGGAGTCGGCGCTGGCCTGGGCCGACCGCGCAGGTCAGGTGTTTTCCGGCCTGAGCCTGGGCTCCATCCTGCTGCTCGTGGCCCTGGGCCTGGCCATCACCTACGGCCTGATGGGCGTAATCAACATGGCCCATGGCGAGCTGATGATGATCGGCGCGTATGCCACCTATGTGGTGCAGGGCCTGTTCCGGACATTCCTGCCCGAGGCGTTCGACTGGTACCTCGTGGCCGCCGTACCCGTCGCCTTCCTGGCTTCCGCCCTCATGGGGGCGATCCTCGAGCGCGGCGTGATCCGGTTCCTCTATGGCCGCCCGCTCGAAACGCTGCTGGCCACCTGGGGCATCAGCCTGGTGCTGATGCAGGCGGTGCGCAGCGTCTTCGGCGCGCAGAACGTCGGTGTCGAAAACCCCAGCTGGATGAGTGGTGGCCTCGTGGTGCTGGGGCACTTGCAGCTGCCCTGGAACCGCATCATCATCATCGGCTTCGCGCTGGCGGTGCTGGCGGCCATGGCGTGGCTGATTGCCCGCACCCGCCTGGGCCTGTTCGTTCGTGGCGTCACGCAAAACCGGCCGATCGCCTCCTGCATGGGCGTGAACACCGCCCGCATCGACACCTATGCCTTCGCCCTGGGCTCGGGCATCGCCGGGCTGGCCGGTTGCGCCCTGAGCCAGGTCGGCAACGTCGGCCCGGACCTGGGCCAGGGCTACATCGTCGATGCCTTCATGGTGGTGGTGCTCGGGGGCGTCGGCCAACTGGCCGGCACCGTCTATGCCGCGCTCGGCCTGGGCATCCTCAACAAGTTTCTCGAAGGCTGGGCCGGTGCCGTGCTCGCCAAGATTGCGGTGCTCGTCCTGATCATCGTGTTCATCCAGAAACGCCCGCAAGGCCTGTTTGCCATCAAGGGCCGGGAAACATGACCGCCCGCCCACACCGCCCTGTCCGAACGGGAATTGCCTGAAATGGCCCACGCTCACCCTTCCCCTGGCGCGGCTGCCCCTCTGCCGGCGCGCAACCCGCTGCTTTCGCGCACCGGCTGGAGTGCCTTTGTCCTGGCGCTGCTGGCGGTGGGCGCCCTCGCGCCCGCCCTCAACCTGCTGGTGCCGGCGGACAGTGCCTTCCACCTGAGCGACTACATGGTCAGCCTGATCGGCAAGATCATGTGCTACGCCATCTGTGCCCTGGCCATGGACCTGATCTGGGGCTACACCGGCATTCTGTCCCTGGGCCACGGCTTGTTCTTTGCCCTCGGCGGCTACGTCATGGGCATGTACCTGATGCGCCAGATCGGCCGCGACGGCAACTACCAGAGCGACCTGCCGGATTTCATGGTGTTCCTGGACTGGAAGGCGCTGCCCTGGCACTGGGCCCTGAGCGACAGCTTCGTGGCCACCGTGGTGCTGGTGGTGGCGGTGCCCGGGCTGGTGGCCTTCGTGTTCGGTTTCTTCGCCTTCCGCTCCCGCATCAAGGGGGTGTATTTCTCGATCATCACCCAGGCGCTCACCTTTGCCGCGATGCTGCTTTTCTTCCGCAACGAAACCGGCTTTGGCGGCAACAACGGCTTCACCGACTTCAAGCGGATCCTGGGCCTGCCGCTGGCCACGCCCGGCATGCGCATGACGCTGTTCATCCTGACCGGCCTGACCCTGCTGGGCTTCTTCCTGTTCGCCCGCTGGCTGGTCAATGCCAAGTTCGGCCGCGTGCTGCAGGCGGTGCGCGATGCCGAATCCCGCGTCATGTTCTCGGGCTACAACCCGGTGGGCTACAAGCTCACGATCTGGGTCATTTCAGCCATGATGTGCGGCGTTGCCGGTGCGCTGTATGTGCCGCAGGTGGGCATCATCAACCCCGGTGAAATGAGCCCGGCCAATTCGATCGAGATCGCGGTCTGGGCCGCGGTGGGCGGGCGCGCCAGCCTGATCGGCCCGATCGTCGGCGCTTTCCTGGTCAATGGCGCCAAGAGCTGGCTGACCGTCACGGCCCCGGAATTCTGGCTGTATTTCCTGGGCGCGCTGTTCATTGCGGTGACGCTGTTCATGCCGCAGGGCGTGGTGGGCCTGGCTCGGCGCGCCCGCCAGAAACTCAAAGGACCGCAGGCATGACCCCCGACCTGATGGATGCCGGCGCGCAGCGCGTGCAGGCCCGCGGCGCGCGCGTGGCGCTGGCCACCGCCTCCGGCGGCCGCGAGGCCGGCTACTCGCGCCTGGCCCGCGCCGGCGAGGTGGACACCACCCACGGCCGCATCCTGTACCTGGACGACGTGAGCGTGAGCTTTGACGGCTTCAAGGCCATCAACCGGCTGTCGCTGGACATCGCGCCCGGCGAGTTGCGCTGCATCATCGGTCCCAACGGCGCCGGCAAGACGACGATGATGGACATCATCACCGGCAAGACCCGGCCGGATGAAGGCACCGTGTTCTTCGGCTCCACGATTGACCTGCTTCGCTACAAGGAGTCCGAGATCGCGCAGCTGGGAATCGGCCGGAAGTTCCAGAAGCCGACGGTGTTCGAGCAGCTCACGGTGTTCGAAAACCTCGAACTCGCGCTCAAGACCGACAAGGGCGTGCGTTCGTCGATGTTCTTTCGCCTCGATTCCGCCCAGGCCGATCGCCTGGCCGAGGTTCTGCACACCATCCATCTGTCGGGGGAGGTCGGTCGCCAGGCCGGCAACCTCAGTCACGGCCAGAAGCAATGGCTCGAGATCGGCATGCTCCTGATGCAGGATCCGAAGCTGCTGCTGCTCGACGAGCCGGTGGCTGGCATGACCGACGAGGAAACCGCCCGCACCGCCGAATTGTTCCTGTCCCTCAAGGGCAAGCACTCGCTGCTCGTGGTCGAACACGACATGCATTTCATCCGCGCGATTTCCGAGATCGTGACCGTCCTGTGCGACGGCTCGGTGCTCGCCCAGGGCACGCTCGACCAGGTGCAGGCCGACGAGCGTGTCATCGAGGTCTACCTGGGACGCTGAACACCCATGCTTTCCGTCAAGAACATCCAGCAGTATTACGGCGGCTCGCACATCCTGCGCGATGTGAGCCTGGAGGTGCCGCCCGGCCAGGTCACGGTGCTGCTCGGGCGCAACGGCGTGGGCAAGACCACGCTGCTCAAATCGCTCATGGGCCTGGTGCCCATTCGCAGCGGCAGCCTGCAGTTCGCAGGCCAGGCGATCGAAGGCTTCACCCCCTACCAGCGCGCCCGCGCCGGCATCGGCTATGTGCCCCAGGGCCGTGAGATTTTTGCCCGACTCACCGTCGAAGAAAACCTGCGCATGGGGCTGGCCTACCGGCCCGGCTCCACGCCGGTGCCGCCGCAGCTGTTCGAGCTGTTTCCGGTGTTGAAGCAGATGCTGCACCGCCGGGGGGGCGACCTGTCTGGAGGGCAGCAGCAGCAGCTGGCCATTGCCCGCGCGCTTGCGCCGCAGCCCAGGCTGATCATCCTGGACGAACCCACCGAGGGCATCCAGCCATCCATCATCAAGGACATCGGGCGGGTGATCCGCCGGCTTGCCGACCATGGGCTGGACGGGCAGCCGGTGGCGGTGCTGCTGGTGGAGCAGTACTACGACTTCGCCGAGGAACTGGCCGACCAGTACCTGGTGATGGAGCGTGGCGAGGTGATCGCACGTGGCCCGGGCTCGGAAATGCAGGCTCGGGGCATTCGGCAGCTCGTGGCGATTTGAGGGCGAGGCCGGCTCAGGGCGTGCCGCGCAGCGCCCGCATCTGCGCCAGCGTCACGCCCGAATGGATGCCCCGGTTGCCCTCGCGGCATTCGCCAGCCGGGGCCGGATCGTCCGGCGTATCGGCGTCCTGGTTTGGATAGGGCTGGCGACCGGCCCCGGACGACCAGCTCACTTCATTGCGGTAACCGTGTTGCGCGCGGGCCGTCCGGCGCTCTGGCGCCAGGCGGTCGGTGCGGCCAGTGTCCGGTGGCGGTGAAGCGGGCATTCAGTCGCCTTCGGGCACTTCCGTGTCGAGGTCTTCATCGGTGCCCTCGGGCCCGCCCATGCCGGTGTCGGCCGGCGGCGCGGGCACCGTCATCACCGCCTCACGCAGGATGCCGCCGCCTTCGATGCTGCCGGTGATCTCCGCATGGCCGACGATGCGCGCCCGGCAGGCCTCCTTGTCGTCGGGTGTCTGGAACACCGCGCAGCGTGCCAGCGCATTGGCGGGCAAGGACCCCAGGGTGTCCAGCGTGCCGCGCCGTCGCTCGGCCTCGGCCTGGCGCGCTTCACGCAGGCAGGTGGGCGTGTCCTGCGCGGTGCGGCCTTCGCGGCAGGCCCGCACCTCCTGACTGTAGTTGCCCGAGGTGTCCAGGCCGTGGGCAATCTGCGCGGTGGCGGCGGTGACCGCCAGCAGGCTCACGGCGGCAAATGTCCACAGGCCACGCGGGCGCGCGGGACGACGCAGAAAGAGGCCGCTGGCCGGGTGGCCAGGGGCTGGAGCCGGCCGGCGGGACAGGCGCATGCGCATGGAATCGCTCCTCGGTGTGGGGGAGCGAGCGAGTCTAGGAAGGCGAGCTGGACAGCGACGTCGGACACGCGCCCTCGCCGCGGTGGCTGCTGGTGCCACCGGCCGCGTAGGAGACCGCCGATCCGGCCGCCCGAGCGAGTGCCTGGGCCTGCGCCCTGCCTACAGGGCCCACACCCGGGGCGGATGCGGTGCCCGCCCCCACAGGGCCGGCCGCCAGGCGGCGCGCACCGCCTTGAGCAGGTCCATCGCCGGCTCCACCAGGGGCGCCAGCACCCGCACCACCACCACCTGCGCATGCGGGCTGGTCACGCCGGCCTGCGTCCGCAGCGGGTGGGCCTCGATCACGTCATGGGCCAGCGTCAGGGCCAGCTCGCGCCGTTCACGGTCCAGGTCCTGGCCCGCCGCCAGGCACAGGGTGGCCATGCAGCGCTGTCCGGCCAGGCCCAGCGGCCCGTCCATCAGGCGGGTATCCGTCGCCGCGATGCGGGCGCGCTCAAGCCACACGCCTTCCAGCGCCAGATGCTGCAGCAACTCGCCCGACACGAAGGGCTGCCCCGATGCCGGCAAGCCCAGCGCGGTCACATCCCAGGCCAGCGCCTCGGCGCCTGCGGCCAGATCCAGCAGCAGATGGTTCTCGGCGAGGCATCCGCTGTAATACAGCGCCTCCATCGGCAGCCATTCCAGGCGGCCGCCCTCGGCCACCCGCAGTCGCGCGCACTGCGTCGCGGTCTGTCCCTCGCTGCGGTAAAACCGCGTCGCGCCCGGCGTCGTCACCACGCCATGCGCGCCCGGGTCGACCTGCACTTCGATCTCCAGGCGGTCGCCGGCCACCAGCCCGCTGGGCGGATGCACCAGCACGTTGTGGCAGACCGCCTCCCCTTCCGGATAGAGGCTTTGCAGGATGCGCAGCGGCCCCTCGTGGCGAAAGCGTGCCACGGTGCGCGCCGGCGGCTGGCATTCATAGTGCAGCGCCAGCCGCGCGTGCCATCCCATCGCCGGCCCGTTCAGTGGTTCTGCGAGCCGCGATGCGCCCAGGCGGTGGTGTGCTTTTCAATGAAGCTGAAAAGCTCGTACATCACCATGGCCATCGCACCCACCACCACCAGCCCGGCGAAAGCCAGGCCCATCTGCATCGCCGAACCGGCGGAGATCAGCAGATAGCCGATGCCCTCGTTCGCGGCGGTCATCTCCGACACGGTGGTGCCCACGAACGCGAGCGTGATCGCCACCTTGAGCGAGCCGTAGAAATACGGCATCGACCGCGGCAGGCCCACCTTCACGAGCACGTCCCAGCGCTTGGCCCCCAGCACCCGCAACACGTCCTCCAGCTCGGGCTCGAGCGTGGCCAGGCCGGTGGCGATATTGACCATGATCGGAAAGAACGAGATCAGGAAGGCGGTGAGGATGGCCGGTCCGATGCCGATGCCGAACCACACCACCAGGATCGGCACGAAGGCCGCCTTGGGCAGTGCGTTGAACGCCGTCATCAGCGGGTACACCGCCGCATAGGCAAGACGCGAGCTGCCGATCAGGAAGCCCAGCATCACCCCCACCACGATGGCGATGCCGAAACCGGCCATCGTCACCCAGAAGGTCCGCCAGGCATGCCCGGCGATCGTGGCGCGGAACTCCACCAGCTGTTCCCAGATCCGCAGCGGGCTGGGGAAGATGAATTCCGAGACACTGAAGGCGGTGCACAGCACCTGCCAGATCGCGATGATTGCGACCAGCAGGAGCCAGGGCGAGCCGCGCTCGATCTGCTTCTTGTTCATTGCGCCACCTCCGTGCCCTGTTTGCGCATCGCGCCGATATGCCCGCGAAGCTCATGGACGATGTCGGTGAATTCCTTGGTGTAGGTCACTTCCAGCTCGCGCGGTCGCGGCAGGTCGATCTCCTTGCGCACCACGAAGCGGCCCGGCCCCTTGCTCATGACATAGATCGTGTCGGCCAGGAAGGCCGACTCGCGCAGGTCGTGCGTCACCAGGATGACGTTGAACTTCTGCTCGATCCACAGGTCACGCAGGATGCACCACAGCTCCTCGCGGGTGAAGGCATCGAGCGCGCCGAACGGCTCATCGAGCAGCAGCATCTTGGGCTCGTGGATCAGGGCGCGGCAGATGCTCGCGCGCTGCTGCATCCCGCCGGACAGCTGCCACGGGTACTTGTCCTCATAGCCGCCCAGGCCCACCTTGCGAAGCAGCGCGCGGGCACGCTCCTCGTATTCGGCGCGCTTTTGCTTGAAGCTCGATCGGTACGGCTCGACGATCTCCAGCGGCAGCAGCACGTTGTCCACCGTCGTGCGCCAGGGCAGCAGCGAGGGCGCCTGGAAGGCCATGCCCGAGATCTTCAGCGGCCCGGTCACCGGCTGGCCGTCGATCGTCACGCTGCCCCTGGAGGGCCTGCGCAAGCCGGTGGCCAGCTTCATGAAGGTGGACTTGCCGCAGCCCGAGGGCCCGACGATGGCGATGAACTCGCCCTGTCGCACCTGCAGGTCGATCGCCTCCACCGCGAACTGCCCGGCGGCGAGCAGTTCGTCGTTGTAGGCGAGCCAGACATCGCGGAAGTCGACGAAATGCGCATTCGCCATCACGGGGAGTCCCTTCACTTCTTCGCCGGGGCCGCAGCCTTGGCCGGGGCCGGCAACACGTTCAGTTCGGCCTTGGCCGGCAGGAACGAGCCGTTCCACACGGCGTCGGGATTGACCCGCGTCTTGGTGTTGAAGGCATCGGACACCTGAGACGCCATCAGCGACAGGCGCCCCGGATTGAGCTGGCCGAAGCCTTCGGCCCGCGCGTCGGGGCTGTTGATCACGGTGTCGATCGCCAGCTGCAGGCGGCGGGTCTCCAGGGCGGTGTTGATGATGCCGTCACGCTGCTTGACGAATTCGATCGCCGCGGCCGGGTTGGCCATCACTTCCTTGGCGCCCTTGGCGAATGCCGACAGGAAGGCCTTCACCGCGGCCGGGTTCTCCCGCAGGATCTTCGGCGTGGCGATGATCACGTTGCCATACAGCTTCACGCCGTTTTCTGCATAGGGCAGCACGGTCACGTCTTCCAGCTTCACGCCACGCGCTTCCAGGTTCAGGAGCGAGGTGAAGGTGAATCCGGTGATCGCATCCACATCGCCACGGGCCAGCATCGTCTCGCGCAGGGGCGGGTCCATCGCCACCCAGGTCACGCCGCCCACGTTGTTGGCCTTCTGGAAGATCGGGAAGGCGCGGCGGCCGGCATCAAACACCGGGGCACCCATCTTCTTGCCCGCGAGATCGGCCGGGGTTTTGATGCCGGTCTTCTTGAGGGCCATCACCGAGGCCGGCGTGTTGTTATAGACGACCATGATCGCCACCGGCTTGTTCGGGGCGTCCGGGTTGTTGGCATGGAATTCCATCAGCGCCGCCAGGTCGGCGAAGCCCAGGTCATAGGTGCCCGAGGCCACGCGCGTGACCGCGCCGCCCGAGCCGTTGCCCGCATCGACCGTCACGTCGAGCTTGGCGTCCTTGAAATAGCCCTTGGCCGTCGGCAGCAGGAACAGGGCCGACGGGCCCTCGAAGCGCCAGTCGAGCTGGAACTTGATCGGGGTCGGCGCCTGTGCGGCGGCCGTGCCGAGGCTGGCGGCCAGGGCGAGGGAGGCGGCGGTTTTGAGGAAGAAGCGCTTGGTCATGGGGTCTCCTGGTGTGTCGGGGTTCTGCCGGGGGCATCCCCTCGGCGGCAAGCAAGAAAAATGCCGAAATCCGGCGGTGGTGGGCGGGGCGGTCTCAGGCGCGGCCTCCTTTCTCGCGGCCAGGGCCGGGACGGCGCGCCGCGCCGCCGGAAGCGACGTGATCGGACAGGACGGTGGGATGGCGACCGACAGGCCGCACGGGCGGTCGACTACCGGCTGCCCGGCGGTGGCCGCCCATAGTGGCCGCTCCCACGGCTCGCCAGGCGGGCCGGGGCCGGCCGTCCGCGGGGGACGGCTGGCGGGCCATCACACGCCGCGCGCGGCATAGGAGAGAGATCATGAACTTCCTGATCTGGTTGATCGTCGGGGGCATCGTCGGCTGGCTCGCGAGCCTCGTCATGAAAACCGACGCCCAGCAGGGCATTTTGCTCAATGTGGTCGTCGGGATCATTGGCGCCTTCATCGGCGGCTGGGTGGTCTCGCCGATGGTCGGCGTGGGCACGATCAACGAAGGCATCAGCATCGGATCGATCCTGGTGTCGCTGGTGGGCGCGGTGATCCTGCTGGCGGTGGTCAACCTGTTTCGGCGTGGCCGGGTGCGCTGAGGTGTCCAGACGTGCGGCAGCGGTCGGGTCATGGCGTCGCCCTCCGGGGGCTGTCTGGCTCGCAGGTGCGCGGGTCCAGGCGCAGGTTGCGCTCCACGCTGGCCAGGTGCTGCGTCATCAGGCGCGCGGCGGCGTCGCCATCGCGGCGCTCCAGGGCCTCGACGATACCCACATGCTCGGCCTGCGAGTGTTCGGCGGAATGCGACGACTGGTACATGAGCGCGATCAACTGTGAGCGCGAGAGCAGGTCGGTCACGATCTGCGCCAGCACCTCGTTGCCCAGCATGCGCGCCAGCACCCCATGGAAGTCCGCCAGCAGCCGCGTCCGGCCCGAGATGTCCGAGCGGCCGATGGCTGCTTGCTCTTCGCGCAGATGCGCCCGCAGTTGCGCGACCTGGGTGTCGGTGATGCAGCCGGCCAGCTGCTGCACCATGCCTGCTTCGAGCAGGCGCCGCACCTCGAACACCTGCCGCGCCTCTTCGACGCTGGGCGTGGCCACACAGGCGCCGCGCGCGGGGGCCAAGGTCACCAGCCGGTCGCGACTGAGTTGATGCAGCGCCTGCCGCACCACGGTGCGCGACACGGCGAACACGTCGGCGATCTGTTGTTCCACCAGGCGGGTGCCAGGCGCCAGCCGGCGCTCGATGATCGCCGCCGTGATGGATTCCACGATCCGTTCGGTGGTGGGGCCGTGGGACGCCGGCACGGCAACCAGCCCCGCCGCGAGCGCGCCCGAGCGGCGGGCGGCAGCCCGGTGGGAGTGGGGCGCGGCGCGGGTGGGCATGGTCCGGGATGCTCGCGTCGGGTTACTGCAGCAGGTCCCGCAGCGTTCGCGCGATCACCTGGGTCGCCCGCCGCAGGTCCTGCAAATCCAGCCGCTCGTCGGCCCGCTTGGCATGCGACTCGAGCACCGTGCGCGGCCCGGCGCCATAAATCACGCCCGGAATGCCGGCTTCGCCGTACAGCCGCACGTCGGTGTACAGCGGCGTGCCCATCGCCGGAATCGGCTGCCCGAACAGCGCCTGCCCGTGTTTCTGGATCGCCTCCACCAGCGGCTGGTTGCCAGGCAGGGGCTTGAGCGATCGGGCCAGCAGGATGCGCCGCACATCCACCGAGATGCCCGCAAACGCCGCGGCCGCCTGCGCAATGACCTCGCGGAGATGGGCCTCGACCGTGGCCGGATCCTCCTCGGGGATCATGCGCCGATCGAGCTTGAGCACCACCTTGCCCGGCACCACGTTGGTGTTGGTGCCGCCCTCGATGCGTCCCACGTTCAGGTACGGATGCTTGATGCCCGCCACCTGGGACGTGACCTTCCGGTACTCGGCGTTCTGCGCATACAGCGCATTCAGGATACCGACCGCACCCTGCAAGGCATCGACCCCGGTATCGGGAATGGCCGCATGGGCCATCTTGCCGTGCACCGTCACTTCCATCTGCAGGCAGCCGTTGTGGGCAGTCACCACCTCGTAGCTGAAGCCCGCGGCAATCATCAGGTCGGGCCGCGTCAGGCCGTTTTTGAGCAGCCAGCCCGGGCCCAGCTCCCCGCCGAACTCCTCGTCGTAGGTGAAGTGCAGTTCCACCGCGCCCTTCAGCGGTTCGCCCAGCGCCTCCAGCGCCCGCACGGCGAAGGTGAAGCTCGCGAAATCACTCTTGCTCACCGCGGTGGCGCGCCCGTAAATCTTGCCGTCGACAATCTCGCCACCATACGGATCGTGCGTCCAGCCCTCGCCCGGCGGTACCACGTCGCCGTGCGCATTGAGCGCGATCGTGCGGCCCGGCCCGTAGCGCCGGCGCACGATCAGGTTGGTGATGGACTGCAGGCCGGCGGCCTGCACCTGCGCCTGGGGCACCGGGTGTTGTTCCGCCTCGAAGCCGAAGCCGGCCAGCAGCTGCGCGGTGCGCTCCGCATGGGGCGCGTTGTTCCCCGGCGGGGTGTCGGTGGGCACCTGCACCAGCGCCTGCAGAAAGCGCACTTCCTCATCGAAGTGGGCATCAATCCAGGCGTCGAGTCGTTCGTAGTCGTTCATGGGTTCATGTCCTGCGCCAGGTCGTCCAGCAGATGCTGGAAGGCGCGCACCGCCAGCTCCATGTCGTCGCTGGTGGTGCTTTCCAGCGGGTTGTGGCTGATGCCCGAGTTCTCGCCACGCACGAACAGCATCGCCTGCGGCATGATTTCGTGCAGCTTCATGGCGTCATGGCCGGCACCCGAGGGCAGCCGGAACAGCGGCACGCCCAGCGCCTGCACCGCGCGCTCCCAGCGGCCCTGCCAGCGGGGATCGCTCGGCGCGGCGGCGGCGCGCATGGTCTCCTCCACCTGCGGGCGCAGCCCGCGGCGCTGGCAGATCGCCTCGAGTTCAGCCAGCACGTCGGCCACCAGCGCATCGCGCTGGGCATCGGTGGGGGCGCGCAGGTCCAGCGAGAACTGGCAACGCCCCGGCACCACATTGATCGAGCCGCCCGGCACCTGCAGCATTCCCACGGTGCCCACCGAATCGCCGTCCTGCGCCGCGCGGCGCTCCACGTACAGCACCAGTTCGGCCACCGCGGCGGCGGCATCGCGCCGGCGGTCCATCGGGGTCGTGCCGGCGTGGCTGGCCATGCCGGCCACCTCGCACAGGAAGCGCACGCTGCCGTTGATGGACGTCACGATGCCCAGGGGCAGGTTCAGTTCATTGAGCACCGGCCCCTGCTCGATATGCACCTCGACGAACCCGAGGTACTTCGAGGCTTCGCGCCGCAGCGAGGCAATGTCCTGCACCCGCAGCCCGGCCTGCTGCATCGCCTCGCGCATCGCGATGCCGTCGGCATCCTTCTGGTCGAGCCAGGCGGCATTGAACTGCCCCAGCAGCGCGCCCGAGGCCAGGAAGGTCGCCTTGTACCGCTGTCCTTCTTCTTCCGAAAACGCCACCAGCTCCAGGTCGAATGGCAGGCGCCGTCCCTGCCGTGCGAGTTCGCGCACGCAGGCCAACGGGGTGTAGATGCCCAGTCGCCCGTCATAGCGGCCGCCATTGCGCACCGTGTCGTAATGGCTGCCGGTCATGAGGGTGGGCGCGCCGGGCGTGGCCGCGCGGTAGCGCCCCACCACATTGCCCACCGCATCCACCTGCACTTCGTCGAAGCCGGCCTCGCGCATGTCCTGCTGCAGCTGCCGCGCGCAGGCCTGGTGCGCCTCGGTCAGGTAGGTGACCGTGAGCTGGCCTTTCTCGGCAAATCCCGGGTCGCTGTGGCGCGCCAGCCGCTCATGCCAGTCCCACACCTCATGGCCCAGTGCGGGCTCGGCGGCGAACTTGTCGTTCAGGCGGATCTCGGCGATGCGGTGGATATTGCGCAGGCACTCCTCGCGCTCGAAGTCCACCGGGTTGGACAGCCGGCGGCTGAAGGCTTCGATGATCTGCGCGCGGGTCAGGCCGGTGCCGCGCGGCCCGCGCACCGCCAGGATGAACGGGAAACTGAACTTCGCGTTGTAGTCGGCATTGAGCTGCTGCAGCCGGGTGAACTCCTCGGGCGTGCAGTCGGTCAGGCCTGCCTTGCCCTGCTCGTTGGTCGATTCGGCCGTGAGCGTGCGGGCCACCATGGCCTTGCCGGCCAGCTCCGGGTGGGCGCGGATCAGGGCTAGCTGCCGGTCCAGACCGGCGCCAGTCACCGCCTGGGCGCAGGCCTGTTTGAGGTGGGCCAGCGAGCGGAAGGGCCGCTGCGCCAGCGCCGTCTCCACCACCCAGGGCGAATGCTCATACAGCCCGTCCAGCAGCCTGATCGCCTCGGCCGGCGCCGCGGCATTGAGTTGTTCCAGTGTGAGCGGCATGGCGGTCAACCTGCGTAGGGATGCACCCGGGCCCAGTGCTGCGCGATGTCCAGCCGCGAGCACACCCACACCCGGTCATGGGCCTCCAGGTGGTCGAGGAACCGCTGCAGCGCCACGATCCGTCCCGGCCGGCCCAGCAGGCGGCAATGCATGCCGATGGACATCATCTTCGGCGCCTCCTCGCCTTCGGCGTACAGCGCATCGAAGCTGTCCTTCAGATATTGGAAGAACGGGTCGGCATGCGAGTAGCCCTGGGGCAAGGCGAAGCGCATGTCGTTGCAGTCCAGCGTGTACGGCACGATCAGCTGCGGCACCACCGTGCCGTCGGTCTTGCGGACCTTCATCCAGAACGGCAGGTCGTCGCCGTAATAGTCGCTGTCGTAGGCAAAACCACCATAGTCGGCCACCAGCCGGTGGGTGTTGGGGCTGTCGCGGCCGGTGTACCAGCCCAACGCGCGCTGGCCGGTGAGTTGTTGCAGGAGCGCCATCGCCTCGGCCATGTGGGCCCGCTCGGTTGCCTCGTCGATGTTCTGGTAGTGGATCCACTTCAGGCCGTGGCAGGCGATTTCATGGCCGCCTTCCACGAAGGCCGCCGTCACCTCGGGCGAACGCTGCAGCGCGGTGCTCACGCCAAACACCGTCAGCGGCAGCCGGCGCTTTTCGAACTCGCGCAGGATGCGCCACACGCCGGCGCGCGCGCCGTACTCATAAATCCCGTCCATCGTCATGTGCCGGGCGGGGTAGCTCGCCGGGTTGAACATCTCCGACAGGAACTGCTCGCTGCCCGGGTCGCCATGCAGCACGTGGTTCTCGCCCCCCTCCTCGTAGTTCAGGACGAACTGCACCGCAACGCGGGCGCCGCCCGGCCAGCGGGCATGGGGCGGATGGCGGCCATAACCGGCCAGGTCGCGGGGATAGGGGGAGGTCGAGTCGTAGATCATGGCGCGTCCCAAAGTGTATACACTTCCAGAAAGCGAACCCATCCGTTGAAACCCGCCATCCTTCTGGAGCTGCCATGGGCCTGAGTACCCACGTCCTGGACACCATGCACGGCACGCCCGCCGCCGGCATGGGCGTGACCCTGTACCGCACCACCGGTGGCGCGGCCGAGCCGCTGCGGCGCCTGAGCCTCAACGCCGACGGCCGCAACCCCGACGGCCCGCTCCTGGACAACGCCACCCTTCAGCCCGGCACCTACCGGCTGGTGTTCGAGGTGGCGGCTTATTTCCGCGCCCGGGGCGTGGCGCTGCCCGAGCCGCCGTTCATAGACGAAGTGAGCATTGACTTCGGAATCTCTGACATCCGCACCCACTACCACGTGCCGCTGCTGTGCAGCCCGTGGAGCTACTCCACCTACCGCGGTTCCTGAGCACCCGCCGGGCCGCGGCCGACGACGGCGCGACGCATACTTGCGGCCATTCCTCATCCGGCTGCCGCGTGGCCGTCGGTTTCACCATGCCTGCCCTGACCGATGAACTGCTCGCTCGACTGGCCGATGCCCCGGCGGTGCTCGTGCGGGTGGAGCGCACCGAAGGCTCGGTCCCGCGTGAAGCGGGCGCCTGGATGGCGGTGTTCGGCGACGCGGTGATCGGCACCATCGGGGGCGGCCACCTGGAGTTCGATGCGATTGCCCAGGCGCGGGGGCACCTGCGCCACGCCGCCCGGCCGGGCTCGGACCCGCCCGTCTGGCGCGCTCGGCAGGCCCTGGGCCCCAGCCTGGGCCAATGCTGCGGCGGTGTCGTGCACCTGGCCTTTGAACCGCTGGCCCCCCTGGTCGCAGGCCCTGCCGATGGCGCCGCCCCGTCGGGGCCCGCCGCCGACCTGGTGCGACGCCTGTCACCCCCCCTTCATCCGGTCGCCCTGTTCGGTGGCGGCCATGTCGGCCATGCCCTGGTGCAGGCCCTGGCGCCGCTGCCCTTCGCCATCACCTGGGTCGACAGCCGCGACGGCGTCTTCCCGCCCGAGGTGCCCGCATCCGTGCGCTGCGAGCCGTCCGACCCGGTGCAGGGCGCGGTGCCGGGTCTGGCCCCCGGAAGCCGCGTGCTCATCATGAGCTTCAGCCATGCCGAAGATCTGGACATCGTGGCCGCCTGCCTGCAGCGCCTGCGCCAGCAGGATGACCTGCCCTTCATCGGCCTGATCGGCAGCCGCACCAAATGGGCCACCTTCCGCCACCGGCTTGAGGCGCGGGGCTACACCCCCGACGAGCTGGCCCGCATCACCTGCCCGATCGGCCTGCCCGGCCTCGCGGGCAAGGAGCCGGCGGTGATTGCCGCCAGCGTGGCCGCGCAACTCCTGCTGCAGCGCTCGGCGGCCTGACTTACACTCGCGTCACCCGGCCGCAGCGGTGCCCAGCAATCGCGGCCACGTCGTTCCGCTCAGAGCGCCCGCGGTGGTGAGCGGCTTGTTCAGGACCTCGCCGTCATGGAAAGCTATCTCCTCGACTGGGCCAACCTGCTCCTGCGCTGGCTGCATGTCATCACCGCCATCGCCTGGATCGGCTCTTCCTTCTATTTCGTCTTCCTCGACTCCAGCCTCACCCCGCCGGAAGACGAGCACCTTCGTCGTCAGGGCGTCTCGGGCGAGCTGTGGGCGGTGCACGGCGGCGGTTTCTACCATCCGGTGAAATTCGCGCTGGCCCCGCCGAAGCTGCCCAAGCACCTGCACTGGTTCTACTGGGAGAGCTACGCCACCTGGATGTCCGGCTTCGCGCTGCTCACGGTGTCCTACCTCTGGAACGCGCGCACCTACCTGATCGACCCCGCCCGCATGGACTGGTCGCCCGCCGCCGCGGTGGCCGTGGCCCTGTCGTTCCTGGTGGTGTTCTGGCTGCTGTACGACACCGTGTGCCGCGTCTTCGGTGAGCGCGAGGGCGGCGATACCGTCGTGGGTGTGCTGGTGGCGGTGCTGGTGGTGGTGGCCTCGTGGCTGGCCTGCCAGTGGTTCGCCGGCCGGGCCGCCTTCCTGCTGGTGGGCGCGATGATCGCCACCGCCATGAGCGCCAACGTGGCCATGTGGATCATCCCGGGCCAGCGCAAGATGGTGGCCGCCATTCGCGACGGCCAGCCGGTGGATCCGATCCACGGCAAGCGCGGCAAGCAGCGCAGCGTGCACAACACCTATTTCACGCTGCCGGTGCTGTTCGCGATGCTCTCCAACCATTACAGCTTCACCTGGAGCCATCCCCACCACTGGGTGGTGCTGGTGCTGATGATGGCCGCCGGCGCCGCCATCCGCCAGTTCTTCGTGCTGCGCCATGGCTGGAAGCTCGGCCGCAACCGCCATCCGGCGCCGTATGCGGTGCTCGGCGGGGCGGTGATCGTGGCTGCCGTCGTCTGGATGAAGCCGGCCGCCACCCCGCCGTCGGCCGCCACTGCGTCGGGCGCCGCGGGCGCCACCGCAGCCGCGCCCACGCTGGCCGAGGTGCGCGCGATCATGGACCAGCGCTGCGTGCAATGCCATGGGGCCCAGGTGCAAATGAAGAACCTGCGCCTGGATTCCGACGAGGCCCTGCGCACCCATGCCCAGGCGGTGTACCAGCAGGTGGTGGTCACCCGCCTGATGCCCATGAACAACTCCACCGGCATCACCGAAGCGGAGCGGGCGGTGGTGGGGGCGTGGTTCGCCGCCGGAGGGTCGGCGGCGGGGCGCTGAGGGAAAACGGGTCAGGCGGCCCGAGCCGGGGCGGCGGGGGCGGCCCGGGCGCCATTCGCCTGCCTCGCCTGTTACTGCTGTTGCTGTTGCTGCAGCTGTTGCAGCCGTTGCGCCTCGATCTGCTTCTTCTGCTGCTCGATCGCCTCTTTTTCCCGCTGGGATGGTTCTGAGGAGCCCCAATGCCTACCGTGCGAGTGTGTGCGTGACGGTTGAGTGAAAAACTCTTCCTCACGAATTTCGCCTCCCGCAGCGGGTTCAGCCGGATCGTCACTGGCACCATCAACTGGAAGCTCTACAAAGTGACCAGTCGTTGGCATGGCACTTGTTGACCCAGGGGCGGGGTACGTGTGCGCAGGACTTGGATTTCCGATGTCCCGGGCCCTATGCGGCGGCCTCCCAGCCTGCGCCGCTGCCTCTGACCCATCCCCGACCTGCCAGTGCCGGATGAAATTCAGTTTCTGGCGGTGGGTCACCGACTCGAAGGCCATGCCCTCGGTTCGGTTCAGGTAACCGATGAACGCCATCCGCCAGAATTTGCTGTACGCGCCTTCTCGCTTGACAGCTTGCGCGTTGGCTTCAAACGTGTCGAGAGAAGCCTGCGCGCGAGAAATTTCGCCTTCGCCAGCACCCGCTTGTTCACTGCGGGCCCTCAATTCCAACATTCCATGCACATGGCCTTCGAGCTCTGGATCCATGGTTCGGACGATGTTTTTGAGAATGACACGCTCGAATCTGCTTTGGTAGTCGGCAATTTTTATTCGATCGTTTTCACCAAGAGACGGTGCTCGGCCCTGTATCTCCTGCTGCGCCTCCAAGAGCCAACTGTCCAATGATTCGAACACCGTGGTCGCGACTAGGCATGCGGCATCGTCATCCAGACCTGGGAAGAAGCCCAGAACCAAGCTGCTGACCTCGCGCCCGGAAAGCCCGCGCTTGTAGGCTTCCTGAATCAGGGACTTGAGGGCATCGACGATCTGCGGGTTGGTGAACTTCCCCTGGATGCAGTGGTTCGCGATCTTGAAGCCCGCGTACATCAGTTCATGGTTACTGTGGATGCGGGAGTAACGGAGGCCATTTTCCGCCGCACGGATCGCTTGCATCTGCGCCGCTGGCAGGAAGCTTTGAGTCGCAGTAGTCCGTCTTTCAGAACTGTTGCTCGTGGCTGACTGCTCCTCCAGGTAATCGAACGCCGTTCTGATGCACGACTGGACATCGCCCGTCGGCTCGAACGGCGCGTTCCGGCGGAGCTTCTCCCACCACGTGGATGGATCGAGCTCTTTGTGGGCGTGCCGGTGGCCCTGAGCCAGCGCGCGCTTGCGCTGCTCATACTCACTGTATCTTTTGTGATCGGATTCTTCGACACGCTCGGCTGGCCCGCCTTCCGCATGGACCGCGTCTTCGGGCGCGAGCGGTGGCCCGCTCGTGTTTTGGAAGATGGCATTCGTTTCAGTCTTCGAATCACCCAAGTGCGATGGACCACGAGGGCTGCCCACCTGGGGTTGCCTGGAGGCCAGCGGGCCAGTCGGCTGCCGACTGCCTGCA
>Ga0315900_10004915_pt1 | contig 18601 bp, 14 predicted proteins | sample LakEriMetagenome_FD_203521 | JGI IMG/M metagenome (GOLD analysis project Ga0315900, IMG submission 203521) | Freshwater fungal communities from buoy surface, Lake Erie, Ohio, United States - Buoy 12 MA114 | ecosystem: Environmental > Aquatic > Freshwater > Lake > Lake biofilm | place: USA: Lake... | reverse complement strand
GGTCGGGCTGTCGCCTGATTTCCTCGACCGCTATCCGCACGAATTCTCGGGCGGGCAGCGGCAGCGGATCGGCATCGCCCGCGCGCTGGCGGTGGAGCCCGACTTCGTGGTGGCCGACGAACCCGTGTCGGCGCTGGACGTGTCGATCCAGGCGCAGGTGATCAACCTGCTGGCCGACCTGCGCGAAAGCTTCGCGCTGACGATGCTGTTCATCGCCCATGATCTGGCCGTGGTCGAACATATCTGCGACCGTGTGATCGTCATGTATCTCGGCCGGGTGATGGAGATCGCGACGGCCGAGGCGCTTTATGCGCGCCCCAGTCATCCCTATACGCAGGCGCTGCTGTCGGCCGTGCCGGTGCCCAGCCCGGGCCGGCGGCACCGGCGCATCGTGCTCAAGGGCGACATCCCTTCGCCCATCAACCCGCCGTCGGGCTGCGTCTTCCGCACGCGCTGCCCGCGGGCCGAACCGGTCTGCGCCGAAACTGCGCCGCCGCTCAGGCCGGTCGGGCCGCAGCACCAGAGCGCCTGTCACCTCGCGACGTGACAGCGGGCCTCCGCCTCCATGTGCCGGTCATCCTGCCGTGCGGCCGCGCCCTTGCCGCTTTGCACGCCCAAGGATTCGGCAAACACCTCCCAAGATGCGGCAGGCGGGCCCGATCTTCTTGACAGACGCTGCGGCGGGTCACATCGTCATCAGTAGATTGTCGACAATCGACGACTCGGACGGAGGGAGGCGCGCGTGGTTCACGATCCTTACTGGGACCTCGAACTTGAACCGGAGGAACCCGACTTCGACCCGGCGAAGACGGCCCTTCTGATCATCGACATGCAGAACATGTGTTCCCATCCCAAGGGCTGGATGGGCCGGCTTTGCGACGATCAGGGCCTGCCGGGGCATCTGGACGAACGTTTCGCCTTCATGGAGGAGATCGCGCCGAACCTGCAGCGGCTCATGGGCTTCTGCCGCAGGACGGGGGTCGAGATCATCCATGTGCGCATCGCCTTCCGCACCCGGACCGGACGGGACGGCAAGCGGGCGCTGATCAACCGGATGGAGACGACCCCGCTCATCCCGTTCGACATGGAAATCTGGGAACCCGTGAAGCCCCTCCCCGACGAGATCGTGCTCGACAAGACCTCGGTCAGCACTTTCAATTCGACCGCGATCGACCAGATCCTGCGCAACATGGGGCGCGACCGGGTCTGGACGGCGGGCTGCGTGACCGAAGGCTGCGTGGAACTGACCACGCGCGACGCCGCGGACCGGGGCTATTACACGACGCTGGTGACGGATTGCTGCGCCTCGTCGCGGCATACGGCGCATGACGACGCGGTCCAGCGCATCACCGACGGCAACATCATCCGCGGCTATACCGCCGATCAGCTGATCGCGCGGGCGGGGATGTGAAGAGAGCCAAGAAACGGCAGGCAGAACAGCAGGAAGACCGGGCCCGGGCGGGGCAAACAAGACCATCAGGGAGATGATGATGACGGCAAGATCGATCGTTTCGACCCTCGGGCGCGGGGCATTCGCGGCGCTTCTGACGAGTGTGGCGCTACCTGTGCTGGCACAGGATGAGACGCCGGTCGAAGGCGGTACGCTCACCGTGGCGCGGCCGGCGGACGTGAACCTCTGGGACCCCAAGTTCACCAATGACAACGACTCGCTCTGGGCGCAGGGGCAGATTTTCGCCAACCTGCTGCAGAATTCTCCGGACGGGACCGAGACCCGCCCCTGGCTGGCCGAAAGCTGGGAGATCAATGCCGATTCGTCGGTCTATACCTTCAAGCTGCGGCAGGATGCCTTCTTCTGCGATGGCTCGCCCATCACCGCGCATGACGTGAAGTATTCCTTCGACCGCGCGACCGCGCCCGATTCGGGCGTGAGCTGGCAGTTCCCCTCGGACCCCAAGGTCGAGGTGATCGACGACCATACCGTGCAGATCTCGCTTTCGCGCCCGAACGTGGCCTTTGCGAGCTATCTGACGCTCTGGGGCTCCTCGATCCTGTCCAAGACCTATGCCGAGGCCGTGGGCGAAGAGGCGATGGCGCAGGAGCCGCTCGGGTCGGGCCCGTTCTGCCTGGAAAGCTGGACCAAGGGGCAGGAAGTGGTCCTGACGCCCAACCCCGGCTACTGGGACAAGACCCAGCCCTATGTCGACCAGGTCGTCTTGCGCGTCGTGCAGGACGACAATGCGCGACTTCTGCAGGTGCGCACGGGCGAGGTCGACATCGCGCTCGCGATCCCGTTCTCGCTCGCCGGCGCGCTGGACGGTGTCGAGGGGGTCGAGACCCACATGCAGACGATCTTCGGATCGGCCGCGCTGGTGCCGAACCTGCGCACCGTGCCGGCCTTTGCCGATGTCAACGTGCGGATGGCCATGGCCATGGCGACCGACAAGCAGGCGATGGTCGATGCGCTGCTTTTCGGCAACGGGGCGCCGGCACAGTCGCCCTTCTACGGGCCGGGCATCCTGTTCTGGACCGACGAATTCGCCGTGCCCTATGACCTCGAGGCGGCGAAGGCGCTGATGGCGCAGTCGGACTTCGCCGATGGTTTTTCGGCCACGCTGATCCTGCCCTCGGGCGACCAGCTCGCGCAGCAGACCGCGACGATCTTTGCCGACCAGATGGCCGAGCTTGGCATCGAGATCATCATCAGCCCGGTCGAGGCCGGCACCTGGTGGGAGATGTGGTCGGGCGGCGAATTCGAGCTGGTCTACAAGCTCGGGACCAACGACGTGCTCGACCCGGCGATGAACATCCCCTTCGACTTCTGGTCGAAGGAGGAGGGCGGGTCCGATGCGGCCTTCTCGGGCTATCGCAACGAGGAGATCGTGAAGATCAGCATGGAGGCAGAGGCCCAGCTTGACCCTGCCAGGCGGACGGAACTCTACAAGGAACTGCAGCGGATCGCGATGGCCGAGATGCCGCAATTCTACCTCTTCCATCCGACGACGATCTGGGCAGAGCGCAGCAACGTCCACGGCTTTGCCGTCTTCCCGACCAAGGCGCACCGCTTCTGGGAAACCTGGAAGACGCCCGAGTGACGGTTTGCTGAGGGGTTGCCTTCTCTACCCGCGTCCTGCCCGCGCAAGCGGGCAGGGCCTTTCGTCTGACGAGGACGCATGAATACCGCCGCCTTCCTGCGCAAGCGACTGGTGCAGACCATCCCGGTCCTGTTCGGGATCGTGCTCACGGTCTTTCTTGTCGTCAGGCTGATCCCGGGCGACCCCGCACGGATCATGCTCGGCACCCGCGCCTCGGAAGAAAAGCTCGCGGAACTGCGGACCGAACTGGGGCTCGACCAGCCGATCTGGCAGCAATTCGTCACCTTCGTGGGCAATGTCGCGCAGGGCGATCTTGGCCAGTCGCTTTTCTACCGCCGCCCGGTGCTCGATATCATCCTCGAACGGCTGCCGGTCACCGTCACGCTGGTCGTCCTGTCGGTCATCCTGTCGGTCGCGGTCTGCGTGCCGCTCGCCGTCGCCTCGGCGATGCGGCAGGGCAGCGTGACGGACCAGGCGGTGCGGGGGTTCTCCACGCTCGCGCTGGCGATGCCGGGCTTCTGGCTCGGGCTCAACCTGCTCATCCTTTTCGCGGTGGTCTGGCCGGTCTTTCCGCTGTCGGGTTTCGGCAAGGGGCCGCTCGACATCCTGTGGCACCTGACGCTGCCCGCGATCACGATCACGGCCTCGCTTGCGCCGATCCTGATCCGGACGCTGCGCGCCAGCCTGATCGAGGTGATGTCGGCCCCCCATGTGCAATTCGCCCGCACCAAGGGCCTGGGCGAGACGCGGCTGATGCGGCGGCATGTGCTGCGCAACGGGCTGATGGCGACGGTGACGATCCTCGGCGTGAACATCGGCTGGCTCATGGGCGGGTCGGTGGTGGTCGAGACGGTCTTCAGCCTGCCCGGTCTTGGCGCGCTCATCGTCTCGTCGATCAGTGCGCGCGACTATCCGATGATCCAGGGGATCGCGCTGGTGTTCGGCCTGCTGGTCATCCTGATCAACCTCGTCACCGATCTTGTCTATGCCGCGCTCGACCCGCGGGTCAGCTATGACTGACGCAGCGCTTGCTGCCACCGGGCCGGCCGGCAGCGCCGGGCGGCGTGCGCTCTGGCGCCGGCATCCTGGCCTTCTCGCCGGCGGCGCCGTCCTTGCGCTCATCCTGCTGGCGAGCCTCTTTGCGGGCTATCTTTCGCCCTATGACCCGCTTGAACAGGACCTGCGCAACACGCTGCAGCCGCCGTCATGGGCGCATCCCTTCGGGACGGACAACTTCGGGCGCGACATCTTTTCCCGGGTCCTGCATGCCGCCAAGCTCGACCTCATGATCGGGTTTCTCTGCGTGTTCTTTCCCTGGCTGCTCGGGCTCGCGCTGGGCGGGGTCGCGGGCTATTTCGGCGGGTTCGCCGATACCGTCATCATGCGCACGGTGGACACGTTCAGCGCCTTTCCCTTTCTGGTCATGGTGATCGGCATCATCGCCATCATCGGGCCGGGGCTGATCTCGCTTTACATCGCGCTGACGCTGGCGGGCTGGAGCATGTACGCCCGGATCGTCCGTGCCGAGGTGCTGATCGCCAAGAAGGCGGAATACGTGCTGGCCGCGCGTGCGCTGGGTTACGGACACGCACGCATCATGTTCCGCCATATCCTGCCCAACGTGATCACGCCGACGATCATCTTTGCGATGACCGATATCGTGCTGGTGATCCTGTCGACCACGTCGCTGTCGTTTCTTGGCCTTGGCGTGCAGCCTCCGGCGGCGGAATGGGGGATCATGATCAGCGAAGGCAAGGGGTTCATCCTGACCGCCTGGTGGATGGTGACCCTGCCAGGCCTCGCGATCGTCGTGGTCGCGCTCGCGCTCAGCCTTTTCGGCGACGGGCTGGCGGCCTGGCTGCGCGAGCGCGGATGATGGCGGGACTTGAGATCAGGGGACTGACGGCCGCCATCGGGGACGTCGCGCTTGTGCGGGACGTGTCCTTCACGGTCGCGGTCGGGGAGTGTTTCGGTCTGGTCGGCGAAAGCGGATCGGGCAAGAGCATGACGGTGAAGGCCATTCTCGGTCTGTTGCCGCCGGGCGTGCGGATCACGGGCGGGCAGGTGATGTTCGGCGACGATGATCTGGTCGCCCTGCCGCAGGCAAAGCTCGCCCGCATCCGGGGACGGCGGATCGCCAATATCGTGCAGGATGCGGTGTCGGCCCTGAACCCCGTCTATCGCGTCGGCGCCCAGATCGGCGAGGCGATGCTGGAACACCGGGTCGCGCGCGACAGGGCCGATGCGCGGGCAAGGGCGGTCCAGCTCATGGCGCAGGTCGGGATTCCGGCGCCGGAACGGCGCGTGGACGATTACCCGCACCAGTTTTCCGGCGGCATGTGCCAGCGGGTCGTGATCGCCTCGGCGCTGTCCTGCGCGCCCGAGATCATCCTGGCTGACGAACCGACAACGGCGCTGGATGTCACCATCCAGGACCAGATCCTGCGGCTGCTCGTGCAATTGCAGGACGACCTTGGCCTCGGGCTGGTGCTGGTCACGCATGACATGGGCGTGGTCGCCCAGACCTGCCAGCGCGTGGCGGTGATGTATGCCGGCGAGATCGTGGAGACCTGCGCTACCGAAGAGCTTTTCGGCGCTCCGCGGCACCCCTACACGGCGGGGCTGCTGGCCTGCGTGCCGCGGCTTGAAGGGCCGGCCCGGCGCCTGTCGCCCATTCCCGGCGCACCGCCCGATCCGGCACGGGCGCCGCAGGGATGCCGCTTCCATCCGCGTTGTCCGCTGGCCAGCGATCTTTGCCGACAGACCCAGCCTGTCCTGCGCGAGGTGGCCCCCGGCCATGTCGCACGATGCCATCACGCGGACCGCGTCGATGCCGGTCTTTGGGAGCGCGCCGATGCCTGAGCCGCTCCTGCAGGTCGAAGGTCTGTCCAAGCATTACCCCGTCGCGCGGGGTCTGGCGGCGCGGCTTTCGGGCCGGGCGCGAGCGCCGCTGATCGCGGTGGACGATGTCGGCTTTGCCATCGCGCGGGGCGAGGTGTTCAGCCTCGTCGGAGAATCCGGGTCGGGCAAGACGACGCTCGGGCGGTGCCTGTTGCGCCTGGTCGAGCCGACGGCAGGCCGGGTTCTGTTTGACGGGACGGATCTGGCGAGCCTGAGCCCTGCCGCCATGCGCGCGGCGCGGCGGGATGTCCAGATGATCTTCCAGGACCCGTTTTCGTCGCTCAACCCGCGCCTGACGGTGCGCGAGGCTCTGTCCGAGGTGCTGCGCGTCCACCGGCTGCGGCCGCAGGCCGGGATCGGCGAGCGGATCGCGGAACTCATGGGGCTGGTCGGATTGTCGCCCGAGGCGGCGGACCGTTTGCCGGGCGCCTTTTCCGGCGGACAGCGGCAGCGCATCGGCATTGCCCGCGCGCTGGCCGTCGAGCCGCGGTTCATCGTGGCGGACGAACCTGTCTCTGCGGTCGATGTCTCGGTCCAGGCGCAGATCATGAACCTGCTGCTGGACCTGCGCGACAGGCTTGGTCTGACGCTCCTGTTCATCGCGCACGATCTGTCGGTCGTGCGCTATCTGAGCGACCGGGTCGGGGTGATGTACCTGGGCCGGATCGTCGAGGCGGGAACCCGAGACCAGATTTTCGGCGCGGCGCGGCATCCCTATACGCGGGCGCTTCTGCGCGCGGCGCCGCGGCCCGATCCGGCGCGGCGGGGTGGCACGGCGGCCCTGACCGGAGAGCCGCCGTCCCCGCTGAGCCCGCCGTCCGGATGCCATTTCCAGACCCGCTGCGCGCATGCGACCGATATCTGCCGGTCGATCGCCCCGCCGCCCGAAACGGTTGCGGCGGGCCATGTCGTCCGCTGCCACCACCATGCCAGCCTCTAGAGGAGACCCCGATGGCCCATGATCCCTATTACGAGCTTGTCCCCGAACCGAAGGAACCCCCGTTCGACGCAGGACGGACGGCGCTTCTGATCATCGATCTGCAATATCTCGACGCGCATCCCGACGGCTGGATGGGCCGGCTCTGCCGTGCACAGGGGCGGCCGGACCTGCTGAACGAACGCTGGGCCTTCATCGACAAGGTCCTGCCAAACATCCGGCGCCTGCAGGATGCCTGCCGGGCCGGCGGGATCGAGCTTGTCCATATCCGGGTCAAGTACCTGACCAGCGATTGCCGCGACGGCCAGCGGTCGCTTGCGATGGAACAGAAGGCGCTGTCGGCGGATGCGCGCGACGACGACTTTCTCGAGCTGGTCGCGCCGCAGGGGGACGAACTCGTCATCGACAAGACAAGCGCGGGGACCTTCAACTCGACCGCGATCGACCAGATCCTGCGCAACATGAAGGTGGACCGGCTCTGGGTCACGGGGATCGTGACCGAGGGCTGCGTCGAACTGACCGCGCGGGATGCGGCGGACCGGGGGTTCTATGTCACGCTGGTGGAGGACTGTCTGGCGTCATCCACCCGGGTCGCACATGAGGATGCGATGCAGCGGATGACCGATGGCGGTCTGATCAAGGCGCGGTCTTCCGGCGACCTCATCGCGCTGATCGAGCGGTCGGCGGCAAAGACCCCGGCGGAGATGGCCCTGGGCTAGGGACCCGCGCGCAGGGGCGCGGGGCGAATGCGGGGCCGCCCGGGGCCGGCCAGCCTTTCGCTGCGGCGGGTTACGGATCGGCCTTTGCCAAAGGCGGGGGAGCGCGAAGGCGGTTTGCGCAGGGCACCGGGGGCTGCCCTGACAGCCCAACCCCGAGGTGCGGGGGCGGCGACGCGCCCCGGCGGCGCCGGATGAAGCGCAGGCACGGGCCGGCGCGCCGGCCCCGTTCGGCCGCCGTTCGCCGCACTCCGACATCGCCCGTCCCGGGGTGTTCCGCGGTTGCCGTGTCGCGGCCTTCGCGGTGACATCTGGCCGTCCCGGGCTCGGATGGCCTGCCTTGACAGCGCCAGATGAAAGGTCCAATCAGGATATCGGCTCGGGGTCGTAGCTCAGTTGGGAGAGCGCATCGTTCGCAATGATGAGGTCAGGGGTTCGATCCCCCTCGGCTCCACCAGCCACGCGGATGTCGGTCAGGAGGGGCCTTGCGGCGCCTCCGGGGATCATCCCGCTAAAGATGGCGCGTGACGGAACCCGTGATGGGTCATCCCCACGACATCCCGACACTGCACCCCCCGGGCTCTTGCCGAAAAAGAATGTGCCTCTGATTTCGAATGGCGCAGCCATGCCCGGTCCCCCGGATAGTGACAGGGCGTGTGCCCGGGTGCCTTCGGAACGCTTCGTTCCGGCAGCGCCCCGGGGCCGTGCCCCTGAAGGTCCCTGTCGCCACGCCCTTCGTGGGTCCCCCTGCCTTTTGACGAGACATGTCCTGTTCGCCGCTTCCATTGCATAACAAGTCAGGACATCGCCGTTCGGCATGCTGGCGATCGGCCCGCGCCACTTTGCGCCATGGCGCGCAGAGCAGGTGGAAGCCTTTCGGAGAGACCTCTTCCTCCCCGGGGTTTCAGGATCAGATCGTGTTCGTCGCCGATGAGGCCTCTGCGGACATCCTCGCTGCGGCCAATGACCATGATGCCGCGCAAGGCGCTGAATTCCTGGGAGAGCGCATTCACTTTGTGCCCGGCTGAAGCGACGCGACAAGGCCCGCGTCCACTTCGGAATGGCGTGGAGTCAGGTCCAGCGCCGATCTCGCAGCCGGAGACCGGATCGCGCCAAATCCCGGACAAAGACCCAAGCCATTCCGGGTCACTGTTTCGCCTGCCGTTTCAGGTCAACACGGGTCGAGAGGGCCTGCAAGCCACGCAAGTCGCGTCACAATGCGCGAGGCATGAAAACCTTCAAACTCGCGAAAACACATGGTGGCGGAGACGAAGGCCCCCATAATCCATTCCAAACTGTGCCCCATCATTCCTGTAAACCCTTGTTTCCAGTTGAAAGCATAGCCATACTGTTCCTAGAAAGTCTAGCCGGTTCCGACCTGAATTGTGGGGCAGGCTGCCAAGAATGTGGGGCAAGATGGCGATGGCATCGGAAAGCAAGCGGGCGACGAAGCGGTTGACGGCGGCGTTCTGCGAGAACGTCAAGGAAGCCGGGCGATATGAGGACGGCAACGGGCTTGGGCTTGTTGTCTCTGCCAACGGCGCGCGGCGGTGGTTGCAGCGCATCATCATTCAGGGAAAGCGGCGCGACCTGGGGCTTGGGTCGTTCGATCTGGTGCCCTTGGCAGAGGCGCGGGCGAAGGCCGTTGCCAATCGCAAGCTGGCCCGTTCTGGTGGCGATCCGCTGGCCGAGAAGCGCGAGAAGGCCGCGACCCCGACTTTTGCAGAGGCGACGGGCCTGTTCCTCGCCGGGAAGGAAGTAGGGTTTCGCAACCCGAAGCATCGGCAGCAATGGCGCAACACGCTGGACACCTACGCTTTCGGGAAGATCGGGCATCTGCGCGTGAACGAAATCACCGTGCAGGACGTGCTGCGGGTGCTGGCCCCGATCTGGACGGAGAAGAACGAGACCGCCAGCCGTGTCCGGGGGCGGATCGAGGCAATCCTTGCATGGGCGACAACCCACGGGCACCGGATGGGCGACAACCCGGCGCGGTGGAGGGGCGGGCTTGAAACCATCCTTCCAGAACCCGGCTCGGTGCAGCAGGTGACGCACCATGGCGCCCTGTCACAGGATGACGCGCCGCGCTGGTGGATTGCCTTGCAAACCCGCGAGGGCATGGCTGCGAAGGCGCTGGCCTTCCTCGCGCTCACATGGGCACGGAGCGGCGAAATCCGGGGCGCAGAGTGGGGTGAAATCGACCTAGAGCGGGGCATCTGGACCATCCCGGCCAGCCGCATGAAGGCGGGGCGAGAGCATCGCGTTGCCCTGTCTGGTGCTGCACTGGACATTCTGCGCAGCCTTCCCCGGTTCGACGGCAACCCGCTGGTGTTTCCGGCCGCACGGGGCGGGATGCTGTCGGACATGACCCTTTCCGCCGTCATGCGCCGGATGCAGGAGACGGAGGCGCAGCGTCTGGACGAGGCAGACAAAGCCGCTGGCCGTCGCCCAAATGGCGCGCCTCGGGGCTGGATCGACCCGCGCAGCAAGCGCCCCGCCGTTCCGCACGGGTGGCGTTCGGTGGCGCGCGATTGGGCCGCAGAACAGGGCTATGACCACGACCTCGCGGAAATCGCTCTGGCCCACGTCGTCGGCAGCGACGTTGAACGAGCCTATCGCCGGGGCGACATGCTCGACCGCAGGCGCGCGATGGCCGAGGCTTGGGCGCGGTTCCTGACAGGCGGCAAGGCTGCCAGCGTTGTGCCGTTCCCGGTGAAGGAAGCCGCTGGCAGATAACCGCAAAACTGTCGGGCAAGTGGTCGCGCTCGCCCGGGCCTGAGATTTGCGTGTCAAGCCCCCTGTCGATCCGGCGCGGCGCGAGGGCCAGATAGGCGCAAGCCTTTGTCGTGCAATGGAAATATAGGTCTCCGCTGAACGCATCGGCACCGATAGGGCCCTGTGTGCATGCGCGATCGGATCGCGCTGAGACATAATCCGGTCATCGCAACAACGAGGACCGAACGATGACCTTCACGCCACTTGACCCCCTGATGCGCCGCCCTGCCGTTCAGGCTGCCACCGGCCTGTCCCGCTCCGGCCTCTATGCCGCCATGGAGCGCGACTTCCCAAAACCCGTGAAGCTCGGGCCGCAGGCTGTCGCATGGCGCCAGTCGGAGGTTCAGGCGTGGATCGCATCGAGAGAGGTGTCGGCGTGACCTATCAAAGCAAAACCCCGTCCCCGGAGCATCGGGAGACGGGGCCAGCGGAAGGCATAGGTCTGGACGACGCCAACCTTCTACTGGAAATCCTCCCGGACGCAAAGCCCCCGAAAGCCACGCGTTTCGCCTTCGAGAGCGTCCTCAACGGGCGGCAGGAGGTCGCCTTGGGCGGTCGCAACAGGTGGACCCTGCGCCGGTTGATCGAGCGCGGCAATCGGGGCTTGACGGCGGCGGAGTGCCCCCCGGGCCTCCGGCTTGCGGCATTGGTCCACAACCTCCGGAAAGCGGGCATCCCCATCACATCCGAGATCGAGCGGCACACCGGCGACTTTCCAGGAAACCACGTTCGCTACGTGCTCGATGTCCGCGTCACGGAGATTCTCCGGTGAACTGCCCTGAGTGACCGCGCGCCCGGGCCAACGGTTCGGGCGTGCCCCTCTCGCTGACGGTGACGACGGTGGGGCGAGAGGTGGAAGGGATAACCACGGGGATGCGCGGATGATCCAACCCCAGCCCGAAAGCGTGAGGGGGCCGCGCCGGCGAGGGAACATCGCCGAGAAGCTGCACGCAAGAGCACGCGGTTCCTTCGCGACGTGCTCGCCCTTGAGCGACCGACCGACCGACGGATCGACGGATCGACGGATCGACTTGTGGGTCAGGGGACAACCTCGGCAAATGCCGGGGATTGTCGCCCTATGCCCTATCGCTCCCTCCCTCCCTCTGGATCGGGTGCAGGTCTAAGAAGAAAGAGGGAAGGGGAACGGCAAAAAAGGCCAAGGCGACGGGAAGAATCGCCCGAGTCACTCCACGATTCCCACCCCCCACGATTCCCACCCCCCCCAAATGATTGATATTGCACGATAAATTGCCTGCTGATGTGACCGCTCGCGTGAATCACTCCACCATTTCCCATCCTCTGCCGAAACCGATCGAGCAATTTTCCTTCGCATTTCAGGGACTTAGCGTCGGCGCGGCGCAGAATGGGGCCGGCTGGATCGGTGTCCACAATCGGTCATGGCCCGTCGCATCTAAGCGGCCTAGGTGGCGCTCCCCCGGGGGGCTTGCGACGCCCTTGGGGCATCCTGGCCCCCCTCCCAAGCGGCTAGTGTCTCTGCCTCGATGGCAGGTTCGCTGATGGCCGGGTCGGTCCGGAGAGGGGGCAAGGGCTGGCCACCCCTGCATGCCGCCCAGCGCCAAGCCAGAGGCGCGGGTTGCCTCCCGGCCTGCGCCAATCCCATTGGCCGGCTCGCGCGCCATGTGATGATGAAAAAAATTGGATGGCTCGTGCGCGAGTGGAGCATGACTTGCGAGCCTCCCGGTTTTTCCCCCCACCCCCCCCTCGATCCGGTCAGGGGCAGCGACATGCCCCCCTGCCAGCCGATAGGAGGCGCGCAGAGAGGGCTTGCCATGGACCGGCCCTCCCCCCGCCTGAGAGCGCAGCGCCTGCCACGGGCCGCGCCATGCGGCGGCATCCCCCCCGCCGGGGCGGGAGGGACCGTCACCGACCCGGGCGGGGGTCAGGTCGCAGGGTCGGTTATCTCGAGACCTGCGACCCAATGCGCAAAGCGAACGGCGCTCGCCTGCTGATAGTCGCCGGGGTCGAAGTCGGCCACGATGACCTTGAGGGCAAGGTCAACCGCCGTCTCGGGCACATAAGCTGCAATCTCCCGTTCCAGCCGCATGACAAGGGCGAACGTCGCATCGGCAAGGCTTTCGTCGCGCCCCGGCGGGAGGGCTTCCATCGTCGCCTTGGCGGCGACCCATGCCGCGTGAAGCCGCCGGAGCGGGCTGTCCGGGTGGGGATGGGCATGGGGCAGGGCGGGCAGGTCGGGGAGGTCGGGGAGGGGGGGTTGATCGAGCATGGTGCGAGTCTCCGGATCGAGTGACCGGCGCGCGGACGCGGTGCCGGGAAAACGGAAGGGCATCCGGGGGGGGGGTATCTGAGCCAGATTGTGAGGCAGAATGTGGGTTGAGCGATTTTCAACCGACAATCTTCCATACATTACAATAGCTTGAAAGATTGGTATGGCGGAGACGAAGGGATTCGAACCCTCGAGACGGTTTCCCGTCTGCACCCTTAGCAGGGGTGTGCCTTCGACCACTCGGCCACATCTCCGCCGTCGTGCATACGGGGCAGGGGGCGGGAAAACAAGAGCGGTCATGGCGCAGCCCCCCGGAAGGACCGCGGCCCCGTGTCATCCCCGGTGCGCCATCCCGCGCGGGGCGTCCTGCCGCATCGCGTCAGTGCGACATCAGCACCGGCAGCCGCAGGTCCGCCATGACGCCCGCCGTGGCACCCCCGAGGATGAAATCGCGCAGCCGCGAATGGCCAAAGCCGCCCATCACCAGCAGACCCGCGCCGGCGGCAACGGCCGCCTCCTGCAGCGCCACCGCGACCGGGCGCCCGTCGCGCCGCGCATCTGCGACGGCGGCACGCAGCCCCCGCGCGCCAAGCGCCTCGGCGAGCCTCTGGGCCAGATCGGCGCTCTCCATTGCCTTGTCGTCGCCGAGCGTCACCACATCGACGCGCGCCCCCGCCGGCAGGAGCGGCAGCGCATCGCCCAGCGCCCGCGCCGCGGCCTGGCTTCCGTCCCAGGCGACGGCGACATGATCAAAGGCCGGCGGCGTGGCCCCCGGCGGCACCAGCACCGCAGGCCGTCCCGCGGCAAAGACCACCGCCTGGGCAAGGTCGGCGGTCGCGGCGTTGTCTGCCGACCAGGGCAGCACCGTGATGTCGCGGTAGCGTGCCTCACGCGCCGCCGCCGCGCCGGCCTGCCCGAGCGGGACGAGCATCAGCGTCGCGGCGATCTCCGCCTCCGTGCCGGCATGCCGGCGGACCTGCGCCAGAACCTCCTTTGCGGCGGCACGGCTGCGTTCCTCGGTCGTCCGCACGAGATCGGGGATGTCGATCAGGAAGGCGCCCACAGGCGCGCGCATCGGCGGCACCTCGACGGCGAAGGCCTGCGCCTCGATCCGGCCGCCCAGCCGCAGGGCAAGCGCGACGGCGGCGCCGAGGGCATCCTCCCCGACCGCATCGGGATAGGCGACAAGCGGAAGATAGGTCAGACGCTGAAACGGCATTGCAACTTGCTCTCCCCGGGGCAGGTCGTGACTCTTCCATCTCAGATCGGTGCAGGCCTTCGCCGTTGCAAGGGGCAGGCGTTCCTGCGACTGTCGCAGCCCTTCGCCGCACCCGCGGGCAAGGGTCAGTGCCTGTCCCGAGCCTTCGGCAACTGTCTTTATCCGGGCTTTCTGGGCTGTTTCGTCGCCGATCCTGGCCCGCGATCGTGATGATTCAGGACAGGCAGCCTTCCGCGTTGGTGACGGCCTGTCGCCCGGCGTTCAGCCCGTCCTCGATGCCCCGGCAGATGGCCAGGGCGCCCTGCGACGGAAAGACAGTCCACGCTCGGCCTGCCGCGCCTCCGAACTCGCCCGCCGGATCGAAACCTTGCGATGCGCCTTGAGTTAGCTCGCCTCTATCCGGCCTGCTGCCCGCCTCTCGGCAGAGGCCGCTTGCGCCAGGTCATCGACACGGGACGCGCTGCGGTGCAGGCTGAGGCTCACCAGTCCCGCGCCATGGAGTCCGGAAATGTCCGACAATCGCAGTGACAAGGTTGACCGGGACGGCATCGACCGCCGCGACTTCATGGTCGCGTCCGCGGCCTCAGTCGGTGCGGCGGCGGCACTTGTGGTCAGCGCCGGCGCCGCAGCCGCCCAGACCGGTCAGGAGCCGCCGCCCACATCCACGTCAGGCACGACCTACACGGGCGATGTGATCGGGGGGAAACCGGTCATCACCGCGCTTGACGTCAACGACCTTTCACCCGGCCGGACGCACCGCCTCTTCTTCCGGGGGGTGGAGACGCCCGCAGGGCAGCACTGGCATGTCTCTGTCATCGTCGCCCGGGGGGCGCGGCCCGGCAAGCGCGTCATTCTGACAAGCGGCGTCCACGGCGACGAAATGAGCTCGATCCATACCGTCCACAGCGTGATGGACCGGCTCGACCCGGCAACGATGTCGGGCACGGTGATGGCGGTCACCGACATCGCCCGCCCCGCACTTGAAAGCATGCAGCGACGCTGGCCCAATTCAAGCCGGGGCATCGACATGATCGACATGAATCGGGAATGGCCCGGGACAGAAAACGGCCCCACCGCGTCGGGTCGACACGCCTGGCTGGTGTTCAACCGGCTGCTGCGGCCCAATGCCGACTGCGCAATCGACTTCCATACCGGCACCACCGGTTTTGGCGTGACGGATTTCATCATCGGAGAATTGAGCGTCCCCGAGATCAAGTCGATGATGGACCTCTATCCCGTGAGCCAGATCGCCGATAACCCGGCCTATCCTGGCGTGCTGCACAACGCGTTCATCGACGCCGGCATCCCGTCGTTCTGTCCAGAGGTCGGCGCCGCCCGCAGTCTCGATCACCACCGGATCGCGCGCTTTGTCGAAGGCACGATGAACGTCCTCAAGCTTTACGGACTCATCCCCGGACCGATCGGCCGCACCAGCGCCGATGTGCCTGTCTTTGTCGGCAACGCCGCATACCCCATCCTCGCAACGGCAGGTGGAATCGTGGAATACCTTGTCCGGCTCGATGATCCGATCGAACGGGGGCAAAGGGTGGCGATCCAGCGCAACAGTTTCGGCGAGGTTGTCGCGGAATATCTGAGCGGTGTCACCGGCAAGATGCTCGGCCTGCGCAGCGACGCCATGGCCGAACCGGGCAATCCGCTCGCCTTCGTCCTCTTCAAGGCCCCCGAGCCGGAGGACAATCAGGTCTATCCCGAATAGCGTCAGCCTGCGCGCGCGGCAGCGACCAGACCGCCGTCCACTCCGGCATCGTGTCAGACGCCGGCTGCACTGACTGTGCCGAAACCCGGCGCGTTGACAGGAACAGCCAGCCGCGCGGCGGCGCGGTCCGGCCCGTCCCGGCGATGACGGCCAAAGGAGACGCCGACAGCACCGACCCGCTCACGATCAAGACGCAACCCTTCGTCATCGCCCGTCGGGACCTGACCTTTCCCCAAGACCGGCCCTCCGACCTCGACCTGCGGTCCAAGGTCGGCACCCTGCGGCAAGGGATGACGCTCCCCGCCTCGGTCGGTCCCCGGGGCAGAGCCCGCGACCGATATCGACACCTGCAGAGGCGACCATCCGACGCCCGGCAATCCTGAAGCTCTGCCGCGAGGCGACTGCGCCGGCATCCCTGTCCGGGCTGACGCATAGGGCAGGGGGCCCTTGCAGCCCCGTGCGCCGCACCGGGCGGATATTGCCCCCCGCCCCCGATGCCTGTCGCCGTCAGCAGCCCCGAGTCACGCGCGCAGATCGAACCGGTCGGCCTCCATCACCTTGACCCAGGCGGCCACGAAGTCGTGGACGAACTTCGCCCCCGCATCGTCCTGGGCATAGACCTCGGCATAGGCGCGCAGGATCGAATTCGAACCGAAGACGAGGTCCGCCCGCGTCGCCGTCCGCACGGTCTTGCCAGTCTTGCGCTCGACGATGTCGTAGAGGTTCGACCCCTTCGGCACCCAGGCAAAGCGCATGTCCGTGAGCGTGGCGAAGAAGTCGGTTGTCAGCGCCCCCGGCCGGTCGGTAAAGACGCCATGCGCCGTCCCGCCGTGGTTGGTCCCCATCGCGCGCATGCCCCCGACCAGCACCGTCATCTCGGGCGCGGTCAGCCCCAGAAGCTGGGCCCGGTCGAGCATCAGCTCCTCGGCGGTGACCGCATAATCCTCCTTCATCCAGTTGCGGAACCCGTCGGCCACGGGTTCGAGCACGGCAAAGGACGTGGCATCCGTCGCGGCCTCGGCCGCATCGCCGCGCCCGGGCGTGAAGGGCACGGTGACGGCATGGCCCGCGGCCTTTGCCGCCTGTTCCACGCCCACATTACCGGCCAGCACGATGACGTCCGCAAGGCTCGCCCCGGCGGCGGCCGCGATCGGGCCAAGCACCGAGAGCACGCGGGCCAGCCGCGCGGGCTCGTTGCCCTCCCAGTCCTTCTGCGGGGCCAGCCGGATGCGTGCGCCATTCGCGCCGCCCCGCTTGTCGGACTGGCGGAAAGTGCGGGCACTGTCCCAGGCCGTGCTGACCAGATCGGCGACCGACAGGCCCGCGCCCGCGATGCGCGCCTTGACGGCAGCCACGTCCCAGCCGGTCGGGCCGGGGGGCACCGGGTCCTGCCAGATCAGGTCCTCCTGCGGCACCCAGGGGCCAAGATAGCGCACCTTCGGCCCCATGTCGCGATGGGTCAGCTTGAACCAGGCGCGGGCAAAGGCATCGGCAAAGGCGGCGGGGTCCTTGTGGAACCGCTCCGAGATCTTGCGGTAAGCCGGGTCCACCTTCATCGCCATGTCGGCATCCGTCATGATCGGCATGGTCCGGATCGCGGGATCCTCGACATCGGGGGGCATGTCCTCTTCGCGGATGTTGACCGGCATCCACTGCCAGGCCCCGGCGGGGGATTTCTTCAGCTCCCAGTCATAGTTCAACAGCAGGTGGAAATAGCCGCCGTCCCACCTGGTCGGGTTGGTCGTCCAGGCGCCTTCAAGACCGCTTGTCACCGTATCCCGCCCGATCCCCCGGGTGGTGTGGTTCATCCAGCCAAGCCCCTGTTCCTCGATCCCCGCGGCCTCGGGCTCCCGGCCCAGCCGCGCTGCATCGCCGTTGCCATGGGCCTTGCCCACGGTATGGCCGCCGGCGGTCAGCGCGACCGTCTCCTCGTCGTTCATCGCCATGCGGGCAAAGGTCAGCCGCACGTCATGGGCGGTGCGCGCAGGGTCGGGCTTGCCGTCCACGCCCTGCGGATTGACGTAGATCAGCCCCATCACCACCGCGGCCAGCGGGTTTTTCAGCGACTCCCGGTCCTGCGGGTTCTCATAGCGCTGGTCGGTCAGCCATTCCTTCTCGGATCCCCAGTAGGTGTCCTTCTCGGGATGCCAGATGTCCTCGCGCCCGAAACCGAAGCCGAAGGTCTTCAGCCCCATCGATTCATAGGCGATCGTGCCGGCCAGCGCCATCAGGTCGGCCCAGCTCAGGCGGTTGCCGTATTTCTTCTTGATCGGCCAGAGCAGCCGGCGCGCCTTGTCGAGGTTGGTATTGTCGGGCCAGGAATTCAGCGGCGCAAAGCGATGGTTGCCGGTGCCCGCCCCGCCGCGCCCGTCGGCCATGCGATAGGTGCCGGCGGCATGCCAGGTCATCCGGATCATCAGCCCGCCGTAATGGCCCCAGTCGGCGGGCCACCAGTCCTGGCTGTCGGTCATCAGCGCGACCAGATCGCGCTTCAGCGCCGCGTAGTCGAGCGTCGTGACCTCCGTGCGGTAGTCGAAGCCCGCGAGCGGGTTCACCTTGCCGTCATGCTGGTGCAGGATGTCGAGGTTGAGCGTCTTTGGCCACCAGTCCGTGACCGTGATCCCGGTTTCGGTGATCGCACCGTGAACCACCGGGCACTTGCCGCCGCGCGGGCTGTCGTTTCCGTCCATCATGTTGGGCCTCCGGAGGATTGAACCTGTGGCAGGGGCCCGGCCGCCACGGGCGCGCGCCGCCACGGCCCGCGCCCCGGCGACGGACGATTCCCGCCGGCAGCGCGCTCCCTATCACGCCGGGGCCGCAATCGGTATCGGCAATTTCCGCGGGCGCGCCATGTCGCAGCCCTGCCGGGGCCGTGCGAAAAAGCCGCCATCGGCGCGAAACCGCCCTTGCGGCAACGCCGCCTTTGGGCGACCAATCCAGCCAAGGATTGACCCGAGGAGAACCGCCATGACCCGCAAACGCCCCACCGTCGCCGACCTGCGTGCCGCCAAGGGGAAGGGACAGAAGACGATGCTGCG